>Ga0116157_10001015_pt1 | contig 28533 bp, 28 predicted proteins | sample AD_UKC048_MetaG_FD_89882 | JGI IMG/M metagenome (GOLD analysis project Ga0116157, IMG submission 89882) | Active sludge microbial communities of municipal wastewater-treating anaerobic digesters from USA - AD_UKC048_MetaG | ecosystem: Engineered > Bioreactor > Anaerobic > Digestate | place: USA... | reverse complement strand
TGAGTATGGCACACAATATTAAGAAGTTGGCAGTTGGATAGACCGCAGTTTCTTATTTTTTTGCCTCTGTGCCAAATCTAACCAAAAAAGAGGCCGATCCAACTTGCTTTTGGGTCAGCCTCCGAAATAATAAAACCGACAATTAAAGAGTTATCGGGGTAGGGTCAGGCCCCTGTGCCTGACCGCGGATAACGGTTAGCCACGGGAGGGGTACCCCTACAAAGATGGATGTAAAGTAGCAGCGACGCATGCGTCGCCTCTACTCCATGCGGGGTTATGGCGTCCGATACCGCGAACAGCCCGTCTTTGGGTAAACCCATGATGAGAGTTTTTTAGACGATTGCATTGACACCAGGTCGCATAAGTTGAAACAACAAAACTGCAATTTCCCCAAAGCGTTTGATGTAAAGAAAATTCGGAAAGTTAAATAAAAAGAGGCGACGATGGGATTTGAACCCATGATGAGAGTTTTGCAGACTCTTGCCTTGCCACTTGGCCACGTCGCCGTAAAAACAAAGCTGATATCGATTGCGGTATCAGCTTTGAAGTAAGCGGGCGATGAGGCTCGAACTCACGACCTTCTCCTTGGCAAGGAGACGTTCTACCAATTGAACTACACCCGCAGGTTTTATTCTCAGCCTCTAAGGGACCGAAGTTCACAGATTTTAGCATATGCATTTTGAATTGTCAAATGAAATTTTTGAAGAAAAGCTTCGGATCGAATGAGCCTGGTTGTTCAAAACTCAAGAGTCTCAATTACATCAAGGTGCGAATTTCCCAAAACCAGGTCGACTCCACATATCCCGATTTTATATTACAATTTTGGTCATAAAACACATCCTGGAGGAATTTACATGAGCAACACAATCGATGATCTCAAAACAGCGTTCGCCGGCGAAAGCCAGGCCTTTCAGAAGTACACTGCGTATGCCAAGAAGGCTGCCGCGGATGGCTTCACCAACATCGCCAAACTCTTTGAAGCAACCGCGCAGGCTGAACTAACGCATGCCGCTGGTCACCTCAAAGCCCTCGATAAAGTCCAGACCACCCTGGATAACCTGCAAGATGCCATCGACGGCGAAACTTACGAATTCACTGAAATGTATCCTCCCATGCTGGAAGAAGCCACTGCCACAAGCCACAGAGCAAGAGTGATGTTTGGTTATGCCGTGGCTGCGGAAGAAGCGCACGCGAGTCTTTACCAGAAAGCCCTCGAATCCGTCCGGGAAGGAAAAGATCTCGATATCTCTGACTTTTATCTTTGCCCCACCTGCGGTTACATCGAGGTTGGCACACGCCCGGAACGATGCCCAATCTGCAACATGATCGGTGAGAAATTTTTACACTACAAGGCGTAAAGAATAGGCTGATTGTTGCGAACTAAGCGCGCCTGCCGTCTTTGCGGTAGGCGCGCATGATGATGATTTTTGTGGGGTGATTGAATGGGGCAGGGTCAGCCGGAGTGTTTGAGACGATACTTTGCGCGTAGCCAGTGATATCTTGCGGTACCGAAACAATATCAATAATTTCCAGATATCCGTCAGCAGTAAATTTCCTGACGCTTTCCATCAATTCGTTACCTGGCAAAAACAAAGCATTATTGATCGCCACCAACCAGCCCTCGTGGCCGATTAGCGGGCGGACTTTGTTCACCAGACCCTGCCAGTTTTGCAGCAGGTCCACCCTGCCACGGCGTGTCTTTGAGAAAAGAGGGGCATCCAGTATGACGCAGTCAAAAAGCTCCGACTGGCTCTTGAAACTGGCAACCATCGGATAGAAATCCTGGCTGAGAGTGTGCATTGTGCCAGTAAACTGGTTCAAAGCCTGTGAACGCTTTGCCACTGCCAGAAAATTGGGATTGAGATCGATCTGAACCACTTCCCTTGCGCCGCCAGCCAGGGCGGCGATACCGAGCGCGCCGGTGTAGGCGAAGCAATTCAAAACACGCGCATTTTCCATCTGCTGGCTGAGCCACAGGCGCAGGTTGCGCGTGTCTGGGTAGAAGCTGGAGTCCTGATTGAGCTTGAGGTCCAGCGCGTAGTTTACGCCATTTTCTTCGACAAAAGTCGAAATTTGCTCGCCGCGAATCAGTACACCCTGGCGTAGTTTGGGATCCTGAGCGTGGCGCTGCTTGAGCAGGACGCTCTGCACCACTGGTAGGGCTTCGGTATAAAGCTGAGCTATGAACTGGTGCAAAACACCCCGGGAGGACACCTCCCTTTCATGGTCCGAGATGACCAGGGTGTTGGCGTAGAGGTCAACCGTTAGGTGCGGCAAGCCTTCATAAAAACCATTAAAAAGTCGAACGGCATTAGTGGCGCTGAGAGAAGCATCTTTCAACCGGAGGTCAAGGCAGACCTCGAGTATTCTCTGCAACTCGGCGGATGAAAGATTTGTGCTGCTATCCAATAACTCGCTCATGCTTTACAATTATTCCTAAACTAATCTTATCATCAGAGAGACACCATGATCCTCGATAAATTCGCGCAATTCAATCCCATAATCCAGGCTCTGCTGGGCACTGCCTTCACTTACGCCATGACTGCTCTTGGCGCCGCAGGGGTGTTTCTTGGTAAGGAGATCAATCGTAAATGGCTGGATGCCATGATGGGTTTTGCCGCAGGCGTGATGATCGCCGCGAGTTACTTTTCCCTGCTGGCTCCCGCGATCGACATGTCTGAAAGCCTGGGTGTCCCTTCATGGTTACCGGCTGTGATCGGTTTTTTGGCAGGCGGTGGTTTTCTACTGTTGGTGGATAAGCTTTTACCGCACCTTCATCCGGGGGAGGATCAACCGGAAGGTGTCAAGAGCTCCTGGCAGCGAAGTGTCCTGCTGGTTACTGCAATTACCCTGCATAACATTCCTGAAGGTTTGGCGGTAGGTGTGGCTTTTGGCGCCGCGGGTGCTGGCATCGAAGGGTCAACTCTTAGCTCAGCCATCGCCCTGGCATTGGGTATCGGCATTCAAAACTTTCCTGAAGGCATGGCGGTTTCGATGCCGCTGCGCGGTGAAAACGTCAGCCGGAAAAAGGCTTTCTTGCTGGGGCAATACTCTGGCATGGTTGAACCGATCGCGGCGGTTATTGGCGCATGGGCAGTCTTATCCATTCGCGGTCTGCTTCCTTACGCCCTGGCGTTTGCCGCCGGCGCGATGATCTACGTGGTAGCGGAAGAATTGATCCCCGAAGCGAAACGCTCAGCGGGAGATCACTCAGATGTGCCAACGATTGCGGTCATGCTGGGGTTTGCGGTTATGATGCTGCTGGACGTCGCGCTGGGTTAGCCCCCGAGTTTTTGCCAGACCTGGTATAAGCCCAGATTGCCTTCCTTGCCGTCCGAAAAGAATTCATCCTGAAGGACCAGTCCCTGCGATTCTCCTAATGCGCGTAATTCTGACGGATAGAAGTGATGGACGTAGCGCAACTTTGCCGGCTTGCCCGGGTCAGCCCGCCAATCCATCAAAAGATCGGTTTCTCCCAGGAGGTCATCCTGAATCCCGATTGGCTTCCACTGAACCAAGTGTTTTTCGAGACGCTCATTTCCTAAAACTTGCCAGCAGGAGAGGAAGAGGAAGCCATTGGGGTGGAGTTTTCTTCTCACAGATGAAAAAAATTGCCGGTGCAGATCAGCACCGGGCAGGTGGTGGAGCGTGGCAAAGGAGCAAATGGCATCTGCCCGGTCAACCGCATCCAACCAGTCAAATGTTGCCAGTGAGCCTTGCCAGAAAATGTAACGGCCAAAGTCAGCATCCTGAGTTGCAGCTGCTGCTTGTTCCAGGAAAAAGGTGTTCTCGTCGACGCCAACGTAACTGCCGGAAAAGCCTTCGCTTTTGAGCAATTCCGCCAGGTTGCCATTGCCGCAGCCCAGGTCCAGCACTACTTCGGCCTGCATAATTTGGGGGAGCAGACGCTGAACGCCGGGTTGGACGCTGTGGCGCGTGGCAGCAAAGGACTGCGCGTAGGTAGCGTAAAATTCCTGGTTCACGCGCAAGAGTTTTTCGACCATTTTGGGTTGCATGTGCTGATTTTATCAGTAAGTCTTGCATCTGGAATCTGTTAATAACCGTCAGGAGGTTGTGTAACAAGTCGATCCTTGCACTCCAGAAAAAAGAACTTGCCCTGAGGTAGAATTGAAATCCATGACTACCTCGACCGAACGTGAACGCTGGCAAAAGAAGCGCCAATATTCCCCCCAGGAGCTCGACCTGGCTCTCAAAGTACTCGAAGCCGTGCGGGCTGGGGCTGAGGTGCGCCAGGCTCTGAGGGCAAACCCACTCCCAGAAGGGAGGGGTTTCCTCGCCAAGCACGCTCTGGTAGCTGCTTATAGGCGCATGGTGGAGGCGGGTGAGTGGGAGGAAGATCCCGTTTTACTCTCAAAGATCCGGATGAAGCCCATCCGCACACTTTCGGGCGTGACCACTATCACCATCCTCACCAAACCCCACCCCTGCCCGGGCGAATGCATTTTTTGCCCGAGTGAAGCTGGCCTGCCGCAATCGTACCTTTCAGACGAACCAGGCGCGCGCCGCGGTGTTGAAAACCACTTTGACCCCTATCTGCAGGTAAGTTCACGGTTAATCGCTCTGCATCAGGTCGGCCATCCAACAGATAAAATCGAACTGCTCATCCTTGGGGGATCCTGGTCTGCGTATCCTTCGGACTACCGCGAATGGTTCATCCGGCGTTGTTTTGAGGCGCTCAACGAGGAAAATCCCCTGGACAACCAGGGTCCAGTTTCTTTGGCTGAAGTACAGGCACGTAATGTCCATGGTCTTCATCGCAATGTGGGGCTGGTCATCGAAACCCGCCCTGACCTGGTCACACTCGAAGGTTTGCTGGAGTTGCGCCGGCAGGGCGTCACCAAAATCCAAATCGGCGTTCAAAGCATGGATGACAAAATCCTCTTGCTCAACCGTCGCGGACACACCGCAGAGGATGCAGAAACTGCAGTCGCCCTCATCAGAGCTGCAGGATACAAGGTGGTGGTGCATTGGATGCCCAATTTACTTGGCGCAACCCCGGAAAGCGATCGGGAAGATTTCAAGCGTTTGTGGCGCGAGGCAGGATTACAACCGGACGAGCTCAAGATTTATCCTTGCCAGCTGCTGGAATCCGCAGAACTCTACCGGTACTGGCAAGCGGGAGAGTATCATCCGTACTCAGAGGATTCCTTGATCTCGCTGATTGCCGATGTGAAGCTGGAAGTGCCCCGTTTCTGCAGGATTAACCGTGTTATCCGCGATATCCCTTCTCCCCTGGTAGTGGAAGGAAACCGCAACACCAGCCTGCGGCAGGACGTTGCCTTGCTATTGCAGCAGCGCGGGCAGCAATGCCAGTGTATCCGCTGCCGGGAGATCCGGTACGGCAAGGTCGAGCCCGGGTCGCTTAAGCTGACCGACCAGGTCTACCTGGCAGGTCAGGCGGAAGAGCATTTCCTGTCCTTTAATACTCCTGACGATAAAATCGTAGGCTTTCTGCGATTATCGCTGCCTAAAGTTGAAACCAATCCCGCCATCCCTGACCTTCATCAGGCAGCGATAATCCGGGAAGTGCACGTGTACGGGCAGTCCCTTGAGGTGGGCTCTGAGCAAGCTGGTGCAGCGCAGCACATTGGCTTGGGTACACAATTGTTGCAAGCGGCAGAACGTATTGCCAGAGATCGCGACTATCTGGGATTGGCGGTGATTTCGGCGGTAGGCACGCGCACTTACTACGCTGACCGGGGCTTTGAACTCGGCGAGCTTTACATGCGCAAGTCTCTTAATTAAAAAACCGCTGATGTGCAAGACGCCAGCGGTTTCTCTGTCAATCCAATCCTAACCCTTGTTGTGAGGGATGTATGGAAGAATCTTTGCAGCGAAGTTGGCAGCATTTACAGATTGCAACCAGACCTTACCGGGACCCTGAACGGAACTGAGGAATAACCCTTCTCCGCCGAAAAGGACATTAGTGAAGCCCTTGACGGTTTCTACGTCGTAGAAAACGCGGGATTCGAACAGAGCGACATTGCCAGTATCAACCTTGAGGCGCTCACCTGGGGCAAGTTCCTTTTCCACCACGGTTCCATCGAGTTCGAGGAATACGATGCCGCGACCACTCAGCCGCTGCATAATAAAGCCTTCACCGCCAAAAAGGCCGGCTTTGAGCTTGGTCACATAAGTGGAGAGTTCAACGCCAGGTGTGGCACATAAAAAGGCGGATTTTTGGGCGATGTATTCCTTGGTGCCATCCAGTTCCAGTGCGATGATGGCTCCGGGAAAAGAAGACGCAAGTGTCATCTCTGCACCGCTTGCCAGGGCGGTATAGGTGGCCATGAACAGGGACTCGCCGGACAACATACGTCCGAGGCCTTTCATCAAACCACCACGTACGTTGGTTTCCATGTTGAAATTGTCGGTCATCCAGGTCATACCACCAGATTGGGTGAAAATGGCTTCATTGGCTTCGAATTGCAAACTGACTGCGGGTAATTTGTCTCCAAAAATTTTGTATTTCATGATAGTCCTTTCACTATTAGAGGAATTGTAATTATCTTGCTTATGGTAATAAAGAGAAAGCTTGTGGCATGCACAAGCTTTCACAAAACTGATTATTTACCTAATTTTCGTCGCTGGCAGAATTCGCTGTTGGAAGCGGATTTGTATCTTCTTCTTTCACAGGGTGAGGTACAACCGGGATGGCGTAGCGTTGTTCGATGCGGGTCAGCATATCCACGCGTCGTTGGTGGCGCTCGCCCTCGTAGGAGGCATTCAACCAGCCTTCAGTAATGAGAGTTGCCAAACCGCTTGCCACCACCCTTGCTCCCATGCAAAGCACATTGCTGTTGTTGTGCCGCTTTGAGAGGATGGCGGAGTAAGGTTCGCTGCAAGCTGCAGCCCGAATGTTGGGAATTTTATTCGCAGCGATGGACATACCAATTCCGGTGCCGCAGATCAGTATACCGCGGTCAAATTCAGAGGAGATGATGGCTTTGCAGACAATTTCTGCAACGCGTGGATAGTCGCAGCTTTCCTGGGTGTGGGTACCAAAATCCTCATAGGGAATCATTCGGCTGTCCAGATAAGCCTTGAGTGCTTCTTTTAATGCCAATCCCGCATGATCAGAACCGATTGCGATTTTCATAGTCACCTCTTTTGATTGCGTTGTCGTAATTATACCGAATTCCTGAAGAGTCCTTTGGGAAAATGTATGATTGCACAGCTTTTCAGGTGTAGAGCACCCAGCTTGACATTACGGCTGTTTGCTGTTCAAATTAAACCGACTGGTCGGTTTAATATTCTGACAAGGAGCTTCATGCAAAATAAATTATCATCCCGCGACAAACTCCTGGAGTCTGCAGCAAAGCTTTTCCTGGATAAAGGTTACGAAGCAGTATCCGTGAACGATATCTGCAAACATGCAGAAGTGAGCAAGGGCTCTTTTTATCATTATTTTGAGACCAAACAGGCGCTTTTTATGACCCTTATGGAGAACTGGTCGAGTAGAGTGATGCAATCTGCCCTGAGTCAACCCATTTCTGCCGATAGGAAGATCAAAAATGTTCTGATTGAGATGCCGCATCAGTTTAATACAGCATTCACGGTAATTCCAAAAGGTTTTCCGATACTGGTTGATTTTTGGCGGCAGGCAATGGGGGACCCAACTGTTTGGAAGACCGCTGTTAAGCCCTATCGATACTTCACGGGTTTCTTTATGCGAATCATCGAAACTGGTCAGCTCGATGGCTCGATCCGCAAAGATGTCGACAGTGAGATCCTGGCACGATTGCTCGTTGCGGTTGCCATGGGATACTTACTGGAAGCGACTTATGACCAGGACAAAGCCGATTGGTCTGCTATCACTTCAGAAGGTCTTAAACTGCTTCTTGAAGGCATTGGAGGTACAAAGTGATTTTGGTTACTGGTGGGGCAGGTCATCTCGGAAACGTTTTGGTGCGTACTTTGCTCGAAAAAGGTGAGAAAGTGCGTGTACTGGTTCTGCCTGGTGAGGACGTCTCTTCATTGGAAGGGCTTGATTGTGAACGGGTGGAAGGTAATGTTCTTGATCCGGAGAAACTGCGTTTGGCAATGCAAGGTGTTGACCTTGTCTATCACATGGCTGCACTGGTGGCGATCACCTCAGATAAGTATGAGCTGATGTACAAGGTCAACGTGGAAGGAACGCGCAATGTGATCGCAGCCTGCCATGAGATGGGAGTACGCCGGCTGGTTTACACCAGTTCCATTCACGCCCTGGGTCGTCCTGAGGAGGGCACCACGGTCGATGAGACCGTCGAATTTGACCAGACCAATCCCTCAGGTGCTTATGACCGGACCAAAGCCATCGCTTCAACGCTTGTCCAGGAAGCTGCAAAAAACGGTTTGGACGCAGTTATCGTTCTGCCCACCGGGGTGATTGGTCCGAATGATTTTCGTCGTTCTGAAATGGGTGAGATGCTGCTGGCATGGATGCAGCAAAAACCTTCCATCTCGACCGATGGCGCTTATGATTTTGTGGATGTACGGGATGTGGCGGAAGGGCACATCCTTGCCGCGGCGTCAGGTCGTAGCGGGGAGGCATACCTGCTTTCGGGTACCCAGGTGACGGTGAGTAATTTCCGGCGACTAGTCCAGGACGCAGCTGGCATCCGCTCACACGAAATCAAGATCCCCGGTTGGTTCGTGAAGTTCATTGCTCCGCTGGCAGAGTTCTTTTACAAAATAACACGGACCCGCCCACGGATTACGAAGTATGCCATCGAGACTCTTCAAAGTAATTCATGCATCACGTGTCTCAAAGCTGAAACAGAACTGGGATACCGAAGCCGACCTCTCCGGGAAACGGTATCCGATACAGTTCTATGGTGGGGTGAGAATCGGAAACGAATAAAACCTTCCTTGCGGAAAAGTTCTCTTTGATTTTTTTGGAGGTAAAGGTTCTTTATTTTTTGTTTGCCAGAAGAACCAGATCCCCACTAGAGGTTGTTGCATAGGGATCAGCAGCAAGATTACCGAAGAGCATGATGTTAGAAAATCCAAGAGAGACAAGTTCCTTGCTCAATTCTCCTGAATAAATTGGTAATAGGTGGGTGGAAGTAAGTTGGGTTTGCCAGGGATCGTTGGCTTTTCTATGAAGTGAAAGGATATTGAACTGGATCTTGCCATCTGCTTCAAAGTCGTAAAAACGCAGAAAGAGCCATTCTGTTGAGCCGTCCTTCACAGTTTGCGGTTCCATCCAGCGCTTTTTTTCTCCCATAACCAAATCAAAGTTGCGCATTTGAAGCAAAAGCAATCCGCCAGGTCGAAGGAGATCCCTGAAGTCCTGAAGAGTCTTTTTCAGGTCCAATTCGGACGAAACATGGGGCAGGGAATTACCCAGGCATAAAACCGCGTCGAACTCTCCGGGCTGACCGAAGCTTTCGCTGATATTCCCGAAGCCTGCTGTGCGGAAAGTCACCTGAACTCCAGCTGCTTTGGCATTGGCATCCGCCAGGCTTACCATTTCCGGGAAAAGATCCGAACCAGACATCTGAAACCCATGACTTGCCAGGGCAATCGCATGGTGACCGGTGCCGCAAGCAGTGTCCATGACCCGAACTTGGCTGGGGTTATCTGCGAGTAAGCGCAATTGCTGCTCCAAAAAGGGGAGTTCGTAAGCCAGGCGGCTATCCCAATTGACAAAATAATCATAAATTGTTGCGAGTTTGTCGTACATACTACTCTCCTTTTAGGGGTTGGCAGTGCGGGCAAAAATGAGTGCCTCTTTGTCCTATAGTCGTCTTGTTGATTGGCTGACCGCAGCGAGGGCAAGGATTGTTGGTCTGTTGATAAACCTGGAAGTGGTTCTGGAAGTCTCCCCCCCGGTAGACCCAGTCAATACTGGCGCCGTTGGATTCGATTCCTCGCTCCAGGGTGTATCGGATGGCTTCCAGCAGCCTGGCAGCATCCTGTATATCAAGTTTTTCGCTGGATTGGAGAGGGTTTATGCCCGCTCGAAATAGTGCTTCGTCAGTATAGATGTTTCCCATGCCGGCCAGAAAGTGCTGATCCAGCAGGAGGGGCTTTACTGCCCGCTTTCTTTGATGCAACATTTCATGGAAGCTGTCGGGGGTCAAGGCAGGGTCATCCGGTTCTGGTCCCAAAGGAGCAAATAAGCTCTGCGTGTCATGGACCAGCCATGCTCTGCCGAATTTTCGTGTGTCACTGAAGCTGAGGCGCCAACCGGATGTAAAATCCAGAACCATGCGGTCGTGCTTTGCGAGAGGGGTTTCGGACGTTACCACCTTCAGATCGCCACTCATGCGCAGATGGAATACCAGGATCGATTCAGTAAGTGTCAGGGTTAGAAATTTGGCTCTGCGCCCAACCTCTCGAATCGATTGTCCTGAGAGCAGTGCCTGGAATATTTCAATATCTGGTTCTGCGAGCGTTCGAGGCCAGAGCAGCCGAGCCTTCAGGATCGTTTGTCCAATTAATGACGGAGCACCAGCGGTGCCCTGTCTTAAGTTTCTTGCAATGGTTTCGACTTCAGGAAGTTCAGGCACTGCGTTTACTCATTAAACATAGCTCCAACGCTTGAGCCTTCATTTGCCCGTTTGATTACCTCTGCCAGCAAAGGTCCAATGCTGATGATGGTCAGCCGGTCACCAAAAAATGCTTGCTGCTCAGGTGACATCGGGATGGTGTTGGTGGTTATGAATTGTTTCACTGGCAAAGCGGACAGCCGTTCGGATGCATTGGATGAGAGAACGGGATGGATAAAAACGACATAAACATCCCTGGCACCGTTCAATTTCGCCACCTGAACTGCCTGTACGATCGAGCCACCAGTGTCGATTTCATCATCAATCAGCAAAACATCCCGTCCGTTTACATCACCGATCAGGTTCAGCGCCTGGGTGTGCTCTTTGTTGTCGATGCGGCGTTTTTCGATAAACGCCAGGGGGATATTGAGGGCTTGCGCATAACGTCTGCCGTGCTTGGCAAAACCAAGATCAGCTGTCAGCAGAACGGGATTGTTGAGGCTTGGTAATTTTCCGAGTAAGTAGGGCTTCAGGATATGGTAAGCAGAAAGCACATCGCCTGGGATGTCAAAAAATCCTTGGATTTGTCCAGCGTGAAGGTCCATGGTGATATAGCGGTCAGCACCAGCGGTTTCCATCATCTGCGCCACCAGCTTGGATGTGATCGGAACACGCGGCTGGTCTTTGCGGTCTGACCGACCATAGCACATGTAGGGGAAGACCAATGTGATGCGACCGGCTGAATCCAGTTTTAGAGTTTGCGCCAGAATCAATAATTCCATCAGGTTGCGGTGAACCGGCATGGAAGTGGTCTGAATAATGTAACAATCCTGCCCACGCACTGAAGAGTGCAGTTTGACAAACAGGTTCTCGTTGGTGAATTCAATTATGTCACGGCCACAAAGCTCCAGCCCGAGGTTATCAGCAACCTCCTTGGCCAGGTCCAGGGAAGCCGTTCCAGCAAAAAGGCGGATATTACCATAGAGCAAACTGTGCATCATCTTACCAGGGGTCATCTCTAATTGCATTCCTTTCAGCTTTTGATCCAATCCGATTTCAAAATACTCATCACGTGGACGTCAATGTACCGTCCATGTTTATACTCGGCCTGCCGTAAAGTGCCTTCGTAGACAAATCCGGCTTTTTCATACGCTTTTCGGGCTCTTGGGTTGGTGTCGTAAACCCTCAGCCAGATGCGGTTCAGATTGAGTTCTTCGAACCCATAGCAGCACATGGTGCGCATTGCTTCAGTGCCAAAACCTTTATTCCAATAATCTTTCTCACCAATCATGATCCCAATTTCGACGGAACGCGCGATTTGATTGATGGGGAAGAAAGATGTGTTTCCAATCACCACCCACTTGTCATCGTGAAGATCGGGGTGAACTTCAATCACCAGCGTGTGCTGATCGATCGGGCGTGCCTTCATGGCGTCGAACCAACCTTCTTCTTCTACTGTCCCCATGGGAGCGTAGACTTCAAGGTTTTCGACAACTTCCGGGTCGTTGATCCAGCGCAAGAATTGCGGAATGTCCGCACGTTCGGCAGAACGTAGGCGAAGGTTGTGACCGTAAAGGTAAGGCATCGCGACTCCTATGGCTCCAAGCGGTTCGGACCCCTGAACAGGTAAACGGCATCCCGAATGGTGGGGAGGTTAAGCATAACCATCAAGAGGCGGCTCAGCCCCAACCCAAGACCGCCATGCGGCGGGCAGCCAAAGCGGAAAAAGTTAAGATAGTTTTGGATCGGTTCCAGCGTCAGCCCTTTATCAAGAGCCTGTTGCGCCAGTTTTTCGTAGCGATGTTCACGCTGAGCACCGGTAGTGATTTCCAATCCCCGTCCCAGCAGGTCGAAGCTCTTGGTCAGGCTAGGGTTGTCCTCGTGGAGCATGTGGTAGAAGGGTCGCACGGTGAATGGCCAGTCTTTGACAAACACAAAGTCATGACCAAAGTTTTGCTTCACGTACTCGCCAAGCGCACGCTCCGCACCGGGGTCAAGGTCGCCTTTCCGCTCAGGAGGGAGCTTGTAATCCATTCCTTTAAGGATCTGATAAGCTTCCGCCATCGTCAAGCGTGGGAAGGGGACGGTGGGAACTTCGAAGTCGATGTCAAAATTCGCTTTGATGGCATCGTGGAACTTCGCGTCAATTGCCTGGTAAACATAAGCAAGCCATTTTTCCGTGAAAGCCATCACGTCTTCGTGGCTGTTGATCCAGGAAATTTCAAAATCCACACCGGTGAACTCGGTCATGTGGCGCGAGGTGAAAGAGGGGTCAGCCCGGAAGACTGGACCGATCTCAAAAATGCGTTCAAATCCAGCGGCTTGCGCCATTTGTTTGTAGAACTGGGGAGATTGCGCCAGGTAGGCGGTGCGGTCAAAGTATTCCACCTTGAAGAGTTCCGCGCCGCTTTCGCTCGGGGTGCCCATGATCTTGGGAGAATGGACTTCAATAAAACCGTTTTCGATCCAATACTCGCGCATAGCTTGCTCGGCACAGGTTTGGATTTCGAAGATCAGGCGATTACGTTCGCGGCGAAGATCCAGGTAGCGCCAATCCATACGATAATCCTGGTCGGGCAGGGTGTCGGCGAAGGGTTCGAAGGGCAAGGGCAGCTCCGCGTTGTTTTCAACGTTGAGCGATTCAAGTTGAACTTCGATGCCTCCGAGTTTTACCACCTCATTCTCGACCACTTTGCCTGTGATCGTTAATGCAGATTCTGTCCCCAAGGTGGAAATGGCTTCTGCGAGTTCCGGATTGCCTTTTTTCCAGTGAGCAATTTGTACCAGCCCGGTTCTGTCTCGAAGGATCAGGAATTGCATGCTTTTTTGATCGCGCAGGGTTTGAAGCCAGCCCTTGAGGGTGACCTCCTGACCGATTTTTGCCTTCAGGTCTTTAATGTAAGTTCTTTCCATATGGTCTTACTCCGATGATTCCAAAGTGTTAGTTCGATTATACGTCAATAATACTCTAACTGCCTCATTAGGGGAAATTACGCGTTTTTGCGCCTGTTCGATCAGGGAATTGATCATTTCTGCGGGCACCTTCAGGTTGAAATCGCTGAGCAAACCAGCAACAAGTTGGTGGCGAATGTTTGCCCGAATGGCTGCCTGATCTTTTGCGTGCCATTGCCCACTTTGACGCAAGTAGGCTGCATGATTGAGGATGGCGTCGGTCAATTCCTCGATACCTTTGTACTCGCTTGCCACCGTCTTAAGAACAGGGGGTATCCAATTTCCGGATGCGGACTCGTTTGAAGAGATATCCTGGAAGTCTTCAAGGTGGTGTCTTCCGTTATTTATGTTCCTGGCATAACCCATTTCGACCATGTTCCTGAGGTGCGTGACGCTTTGGTCAGCTCCAGGACGATCGGATTTGTTGACCACCAGGATATCCGCGATCTCCAAAATCCCAGCTTTGATCGATTGAATGTCATCCCCTGTGCCAGGGGTGTCGACCACGATGGTCGTATGTGCCAGGTTAACCACATCCACTTCAGATTGTCCAGCGCCGACCGTCTCGATCAGGATAAAACCGTAGCCGGCAGCATCAAACACCTGGCTGAGGGCTTCCGTCTGCTCTGCCAACCCGCCAAGCGCTCCTCGTGAAGCCATCGAACGAATGAAGATTTGCTTATCGTCCTGCAGGTCGAGCATACGCACCCGATCGCCCAGGAGCGCGCCACCGGTGAAGGGGCTGGAGGGATCCACGGCGATGATGGCAACTTTCTTGTCGGGTTCCCGTCTGCGCAGCTCGCGCGCCAGGGCATTCACCAGGGTGCTTTTACCCGAACCGGGCGGACCAGTGATGCCAATTTTCTGCGCAGATCCAGTCTCGAGGAAGAGCTCCTCAAGCGCAGCTATGCCGACACTGGTTCCATTCTCAACCTGGCTCAAAATGCGAGAAAGGGCAAGTCTGTTGCCCTTTCTCAGCGAGTCGATTAATTCTGAGGTCATGCCTACGCTTTCGCTTTTACAGCTTCACGAATGTCTTTGCAGACTTCGCGTGTGTCTGTGCCAGGTCCGTAGATCTTGAAAACGCCCTGGTTGAGCAGGATCTGGATGTCATCCTCAGGAATAATGCCGCCCAGGAAAATCACCACATCCGTTTGTCCGTTTGCTCTCAGGTCAGCGATCACTTGCGGCACCAGCGCGTTGTGTGCGCCGGAAAGGATGGAAAGACCAACAACGTCCACATCCTCCTGCAAGGCGGCTTCGGCGATCATTTCGGGGGTCTGGCGCAAGCCGGTGTAGATGACTTCCATGCCGTCATCCCGTAGTGCGCGCGCCACAACTTTAGCGCCCCGGTCGTGACCATCCAAGCCAGGTTTGGCAATCAAAACGCGAATCTTTTTCTCGGTCATTGACTCTCCTTTTCGTTGTCGCTTAGATTATAACGCCTTCCAGGGGCTTTTTGGCTGTTCTTGTTGCCCTGAAATGGGTCCTACAGAGAGGCTATTTCCCGGCGATTTGGTTGGTTCGATACTTATCGCTTCCTTTTATCTGAAGTATCTCGCCATAATACATCCGGTGATAATCTCCACCTTCATACTTCTCATGGATGAAAGGTGCAAGGAATTGCTCGGGATTGAAATCAGAAAAATAGATCTTCTTACACTCCACACTCAATTCCGCCTCAGCAAAGGTCGGCGAGCTAACCAAATCCGCTGCAACTGGCGTCAGCCGAGTTTTCAGCAGTTTATCTTCATCTCTGCCCGAGTGGTTGCCCAGGTAACCCAAATCCCTTCGAAAATCAGATGGAAAGGCAGTCAGAGTGAAATTATCAAATCGCTCCATGAATTCGTAGGTGTAGCGGCTTGGGCGTACCACCACCAGTGCTGCAGGAACGCTCCACATCGTGCCGAACAAGCCCCAGCCGATGGTCATACAGTTGTATTCCCCTTTGGCAAAGTCGCCACTGGTCAGTAATACCATCTGGCGATCAAAAAGATCGTGCGGTTGAACTGAAAATTTAAAGGGGTCAATCACAAGAAGATCCATGCTTACCTCCATATTTTTTAATGCCCCTATTGTAACAAATTGGGCTGGCTGCTTGTTGTATAATTGCAACAAGGTCTATGTTTAAGAAAAGCAAGCAGCGTCTGAACCTGATCATCCGTTGGGGGGGAACAATTCTCTCGATCGGCATCATGATTTATTTGCTTAGCCGGGTTGGCTGGGAGGAAGCCTGGCAGACCATCCGCCGGCTGACAACCTGGCGCGTTACTCTAGTTCTTGTCCTGGTTTTTGTGTCCCGTCTGGCGACCTTTGGCAGGTGGTATACGCTTTTAAAAAATCAAACTCCCACGCTCAGCCTTACAGACACGCTTAAACTCACCTTTGCAGGGCTTTTTGCCTCAAACGTGCTTCCTACCACGATTGGTGGCGATGTGCTGCGCCTGACGGGGGCAGTTCGGCTTGGGCTGAGCACCAGCCTTGCTGCGGCTTCGCTGGTGGTGGATCGCCTGGTTGGTATGACGGGCATGGCACTGATGCTGCCTTTTTCCTTGCCTGGGCTGATGGCTTATCTGCATCCACGTACACTATCCACCTCGACGGGAAGCATGGCAGTGCCGCTCCTTAACCGCATAAAGATCGGGGTTCGAAAGGTACTGCAAAATCTGCGTTTTTGGTCAAAACACCCGCTTATCCTTTTGAAGGCTGGAAATGTGGTAACTAGTCACTGGCAGCTGAACAAGAAAGAGATAATCAGAAGGAGATCTGCAAATTTGCTTATCTCACAAGGATAAGTAAATTGCAGTCAAGGAAGTCTATCCAAAATTACGAGCCAGTTTATCCACACAGTCGGGTATAATTTTTAACAATGAATATGAAGAGTGACGAAAGTGTCCTGGCAGGGCACAAACACCCGGAAGATCCGGTGGATTTGGCTTTGCGCCCCTCTGCTTTGGATGAACTGATCGGGCAGGACCTGGTCAAGGAAAACCTGCGAATCCAGATCCAGGCAGCCAAGCAACGTCAGGAAGCCTTGGAGCATGTGCTATTCCACGGACCTCCAGGACTCGGAAAGACGACCCTGGCGCACATCCTCGCGACCGAAATGGGGGTCAACATCAAAGTCACCTCCGGTCCCGCGATTGAGCGGGCAGGCGACCTGGCAGCCATCCTGACCAACCTCCGGGCGGGCGACATCCTGTTTATCGATGAAGTGCATCGTTTGGGGCGCATGGTGGAGGAGATCCTTTACCCTGCCATGGAAGATTACGCCCTGGATATCATCATTGGCAAAGGACCGTCCGCACGTTCGGTGCGCCTGAAACTACCACGCTTCACTGTGGTCGGCGCAACCACCCGCCTGGCACTACTCAGCGCGCCCCTCAGAGCACGTTTTGGGGCAGTCTATCGTCTTGATTACTACGACTCCAAAGCCCTTTCCGACATCGTTCGGCGGGGAGCCCGCTTGTTGAATGTTCCCTGCGAAGAGGATGGCATCCTCGAGATCGCCCGCCGGGCACGCGGCACGCCCCGCATTGCCCTGCGTATGCTGCGCCGCGTACGTGACTACGCCGAGGTCAAAGCTGGTGGTCAGATCACCGCGCAGGTCGCTGAAGCCGGTTTGAGCATGATGAACATCGACGGAATCGGCCTGGATGAGATGGATCGCCGCATCCTGTTGACCATTATCGAGAAATACAACGGCGGACCTGTGGGCCTGAACACGATTTCCGCTTCAGTCAGCGAAGAGCCCGACACCATCATGGATGTGGTTGAGCCCTATTTGCTGCAGCTTGGCTTCATCGACCGCACAGCCCAGGGGCGCGTGGCGACCAAAGCCGCGTACGATCACCTGGGGATAACGTTTGTACCCTCTACCGCCCAGCCTGACCTTTTTAACGGTGCAGCCTGACCCTTTTCCATGAAAACTGAAGATTTTTTCTACGATCTGCCTGCAGAATTGATCGCCCAGACTCCCGCTGAGCCGCGTGACCACTCGCGCCTGATGGTGCTTGAGCGCGAAACCGGACGTATCAGCCATCACCGTTTTTTTGAGGTCGGTCAGTTTTTACGTCCGAACGACTTGCTGGTTGTGAACGAGACACGCGTATATCCTGCCAGGTTTTTAGGCAGCAAGCTGCCTGGTGGCGGCAAAGTAGAGATTCTGCTGCTGAAGAAACTTAATGACCTCACCTGGGAGTGTTTGGTGGGGGGCAGCGGCATGAAACCCGGTCGGCAGATCCAGATCACAGAGGGTCCGATCGCTGAGGTGGTCGAGGACCTGGGAGAATCACGACGGTTGGTGCGATTTGAAGTGCCAATCGAATGTGCTTTTGATCGGGCAGGACATGTGCCGCTGCCGCCATATATTCACACTTACAAAGGCGACCCGGAACGCTACCAGACGGTATTCAACAAGACCCTTGGTTCGGCTGCTGCGCCAACTGCCGGACTGCACTTCACGCCTGCCTTGCTCGAAAAACTGCAGCAGCAGGGAGTGGGTCTGGCAAAAATTGACCTGCACGTTGGCTTGGACACCTTTGCGCCGGTGACTGAAGAAGACCCGGAAACGCATCAGATCCACAAGGAATGGTGCGCAATCAGCGCGGAAACCGCACAGGCGATCAATCAAATCAAGCAAAATGGGGGTAGGGTAATTGCTGTCGGCACGACCTCGGTGCGCACGCTCGAAAGTGCGGCTGCGCATAGCCAGGATGGCTTGCTGCAGGCGTGGCAGGGCGATACCAGCCTCTATATCCTGCCGGGGTATCAGTTTAGGGTGGTGGATGCCATGATCACAAACTTCCATCTGCCAAAATCCACGTTGCTGATGCTGGTGAGCGCGTTTGCTGGCAGGGACACTATGCTGCATGCCTATGAGGTTGCCAAGGCAGAGGGTTACCGCTTCTTTTCCTTCGGCGACGCGATGCTGCTGTTTTGATCCAGGACTTTTACCTGATTCTAATATCCATCCGCTAAACTTATTCGTTGGAACATTAATTGCAACGTGTTTTCTGTTGCAAAGAAAACAAAAAATGAGGAAAAGCACACTATGATGCGATTTGATAAGTTTTCTGAGCGGGCTCAGGATGTGGCTGCCCGCGCCGCTGAGATCATCCAACGTTACGGTCATAACCAGATCGACTCTGAGCATATTCTTCTGGCTCTGATCGAACAACCGGAAGGAACCGTTTCTCAATTGATTGAGATGGCAAACGTGGATCCTGGCGTAATTGCGGATCGCCTGGATGTTATCCTGCGAACCACACCTAAAGCCAATATCTTTGGTGGTCCTTCAGGGCAGGTCTTCCTGACGCCCCGGGTAAAAATGGTGGTGGACCTTGCCAAGACGGAAGCCAACCGCCTCGGAGATGAATACATCTCGACCGAGCACCTCTTCCTTGCTGTGCTTTCGGAAAAGAATACGCAACTGGCACGCTTGCTGGAAGAGTTCAACCTCACCAGGCAAGGCGTTTATGAGAACGTGCTTGAATTGCGTGGCACCAAGAAAGCCACCGGACGCAAGTTTGAGTCCCGTTACAAAACCCTCGAAAAGTATTCGCGAAACCTCACGCAAGCTGCCAAAGAAGGCAAGCTTGATCCTGTTTATGGCCGTGAATCTGAGATCATGCGCGTAATCCAGGTCCTTTCCCGCCGCACCAAGAACAACCCGGTGTTGATTGGCGGTGCGGGCGTTGGCAAGACTGCCATCGTGGAAGGTCTGGCGCAAAAAATCGCCAATGATGACGTACCAGAGATTTTGGCAGACAAGTTGGTGGTCTCGCTCGATCTTGGTGCGATGGTTGCCGGAACACGCTTCAGAGGGGAATTTGAGGAACGCCTCAAAAATACCATCGAGGAGATCCAGGAATCCGACGGTGAAGTGATCCTGTTCATCGACGAGCTGCACACGGTCGTCGGAGCAGGGGCAGCGCAAGGCGCCATGGACGCCTCGAACATGCTCAAACCCGCTTTGGCACGCGGCGATCTGCAGTGTATCGGCGCGACAACCAGCGATGAATATCACAAATACATTGAGAAAGATGCAGCGCTTGAACGCCGCTTTGCTCCGATCTATGTTGAGGAACCAAGCATCGAAGACACAGTCAAGATGTTGAAAAGTCTGCGGGACCGCTACGAAGCGCATCACAACGTGGTGCTCTCGGACCAGGCGCTTGAAGCCGCTTCGAAGCTTTCTGCCCGCTACATGACCGGGCGCAGATTGCCTGACAAAGCCATTGACCTGATGGATGAGGCGGCAGCCAAGCTGCGCGTAGCCTTGTATTCCATGCCGGATGATCTCAAGCAGGAGAAAAAAGAAATAGACCGACTTACTGCTGAAGAAGAGCAGGCGGGGGTGGAGCGCGATTACGAACGCGCGGTCAAACTCAAAGCTGAGCGTCTGCGCCTTGAGGAAGAATTTAAGGCAAAGCGCAGCGTTTGGGAGGCTGAACACAAACTGGATGACATCGTCGATGCGGATGATATCGCTTCTGTGATCCACCAGTGGACTGGTATCCCTGTGACGCAATTACTTGAATCGGAATCGCAAAAATTGCTTGAAATGGAAAACCGCCTGCACGACCGCATCGTCGGTCAGGATAACGCCATCAAAGCCATCTCCGATGCCATCCGGCGCGGGCGTTCCGGGCTAAAGGACCCCAATCGCCCGATTGGTTCATTCATCTTTATTGGTCCATCCGGTGTGGGCAAGACCGAGTTGGCAAAAGCCTTTCAGAATTCCTTTTTGATGACGAGGATGCCCTGGTGCGGGTTGACATGAGTGAATATCGCGAACAGCATACCGTTTCGCGCCTGTTTGGCGCGCCTCCTGGTTATATCGGCTATGAGGAAGGCGGTCAGCTTACAGAAGCCGTGCGCCGCCGCCCTTATCGGGTTGTGCTATTTGATGAGATCGAAAAAGCCCATCCCGAGGTCTGGAATTCCCTCTTGCAGATTCTTGATGATGGTCGCCTGACTGATGGTCAGGGCAGGGTAGTGGACTTCAAGAATACTGTCCTGATCATGACCAGCAACCTGGGCACTGAATTTGTTAAAAGCAGCGGTTCGCTTGGATTCCTGGGTAAGGACGAAAGCGATGACGTTAAGGCTTCCCATGAAAAGATCGAGAAAGCCCTCAAGGATGCCTTCCGACCTGAATTCCTCAACCGCATTGACGAGATCATTACATTCTCAGCCCTGACCAAGGAAGACGTGCTTGAGATCGTTGACCTTCAAATCAAAGAAATTGTTCAACGCACAGAAGAGTATGGATTTGGCCTGGTGGTGGATCAATCCGCCAAAGAATGGCTGGCAGATCAGGGCTATGATCCCTTATTGGGTGCCCGACCGCTAAAACGCGCTTTGCAGAAATTTGTGGAAAGCCCCCTGGCAATCAAGTTGCTCGAAGGCGGATTGCAGCCTGGCGCTTCAGTTCACATCTTCCGAGAAGATGGCAAAGAAGGCCTGAATTTTGAGACGGTCGAACAGCAGCAACCAGAACTGGGGATTGAATAGTAATCTACTGAAGAGCGGTTTGTGAACTCAGACCGCTCTTCTTTTGACCTAAACGGACCATGAACGAACAACCACAGAACATTCTCACCCTGCTGCGTGAAGTTCCACTTTTCAGTGGGCTGACGGTTGAGGAATTGGAGCGTTTGAGTGAAGAGTTTGTCTTGGTGGAACTTCCAAAAGATGAAGTGCTTTATCGATCCCAGGAAGCTACCGATGGGCTTATTGTGATTGATTCAGGTCAGGTCGTGCTGCTTGATGGGGAGGGGAAGCAACTCGAAATCCTGAAACGGGCTGAGGTTATCGGCACTGAAGCCCTAAATTACCTTCCGGTTCGTGAGAAATCAGCGGCAGCCTTCACGAATGCCCAGGTTTACTTTCTCCCTAACAAACAAATTCGAGCCTTGTACGATGGCGTTCCAGCCTTCAAAGAAACGGCATCAGTGCTTTTTAACAGTGTTCGCCTGGCATCCAACATTCCCATGGCATGGCTTGAACCTGGTGAAAAGATCCACCTGATGGCACGCAAACACCCGGTATTCCTGTTGTTCCGATCCATCCCGCCAATATTTGCCTTCGCATCGATCTGGTTTTTGATGGTACTTCTCAGCCAGAGTCATGCTTTTTGGTCGCTTGCAGGTTTGGTCGGCGGATTTCTTTTCTGCCTGCTTTGGCTGGTCTGGAACATTAACAACTGGGCAAACGATTTCTACCTGATCACGTCGCGAAGGATGGTCTGGGTGGAGCACGTTTTGGGGCTTTATGACAGCCGCCAGGAGGCACCACTCAGCACTCTGATCTCAGTGGGCATAAAAACCACCCAACTTGGAGTGTTTTTGGGATATTCTGATGTTATCGTTCGCACATATATCGGCGACATTCGTTTTGAACGCGTTGCTCATGCCCGCACCATTGGTAAGCTGATAGAAACCAATTGGGCACGTGGAAAAAGGACTGACCTGGAGCTCGACGCCCGTGAGATCCGCAAAGCACTGCGCCAGAAATTTGGTAAAGAGGCTGAAGATATCACCACCAAAGACCTGCAGGTTGAATTGGGCATGGTTGAACCAGCGCCAAAGGAAATCAACTTCTTCCAGTGGTTATTCGCTGATTTTGTTCGGGTCAAGCACGAGGTGGGCGGCACGATCACTTATCGAAAACATTGGCTCATTTTGCTTCAGAAGATCCTTTTACCAATCATGGTGCTGGTATTATCCATCATCTTCGTAGTCGCGATCATCACCCGCAACCTGACCCAGGTGGATTACACCATGGGTTTGGTGGCTGGATATTTCCTGGTCTTTATCGCTGTCGGGGCTTTGGTCTATCAGTATGTGGATTGGCGAAACGATCTCTTTCAGCTAACGCCAAACCAGGTGATTGACCTTGATCGCAAACCTTTCGGTCGCGAATCGCGCCGCTCTGCTCCTCTGGAGAACATCCTGAGCATCGAGTACGAAAGGCGGGGGCTGATCCCCATGCTGTTCAACTATGGCACGGTCTATATCACGATTGGAAATACACAACTGACATTCAATGATATCTATCAGCCATCGATCGTGCAGCAGGATATCTTTACCCGGATGGGGAAGCATGCCCAGGAACGAGACGAACGCAGCACGATGCTGGAGCGCGAACGCGTTGCACAGTGGTTCAAAGTGTTTCAGGAAGAGGCTGAGCAGGGTTTAACCATTCCGCCCCAATCCGAACCAACACGTCCGATCACGATGGAACCCTCAAAGTAGCCAAGCATCGGTTGAGGCGGCTCAGCTTCCAGCTCTTAATCGTGGATTACCCCCAAATTATCCTTGTCAATCTGTTTGAATCCGATACTGCCTTAAGGTAGAATATTCAAAATACTGGATGGAGATTTATGGCGATTTTAGACATTGTGACCTTCCCGGAGCCTTCTCTGAGGCTCAAGTCGAAACAGGTCACCAAATTTGATATTGAACTTCAAACACTGATCGACAACATGTTTGAGACGATGCGAGCCGCTCCTGGTGTGGGGCTGGCTGCGCCTCAAATTGGAGAGTCTCTGCGTCTGGTGGTGGTGGAATACACCGAGGACGAGGATGAAAACGCCAAACCAAAAAAGTATGTCCTGGTCAATCCGGAGATCGTCAAACGTTCTGAGGAAATGGTGACGGACATTGAAGGCTGCCTGTCGCTGCCGGGTCTGGCTGGCATGGTTGAACGCCATGAGGCGGTAACCATAAAAGCCAAAAACCGCTTCGGCAAGCCGCTGAGGATTGAAGCCGAAGGTTGGCTTGCGCGAATTTTCCAGCACGAGATTGATCACCTCGACGGGGTGCTCTACATCGACCTGGCTGAAGAAGTATTTGAACCAACACCTGAGGAAGCAGAACAGATCAAGGACTAATGTACCTCACCCGGCTGTCGCTGACGAACTATCGCATTTTCTCCCGCCTGGAACTGGATTTTCCCAGGCGGGTGATTTTGTTTACCGGTGATAATGCCCAGGGAAAAACATCCATCCTCGAGGCGGTTGCCTACCTGGCTAACTTTGGCTCTTTCTCGGCTGCCAATGACCGTCAGTTGATGAACTTTTCTGCTCCCAACGAGCCGATCATGGTTGCTCGCATCCTGGGCGAATTCGAACGCGAGCGACGGCGGCATACGATTGAAGTCCGCCTGATCCAGGATGCCGCGACCAATCCTGCCAGCCCACGGTTTTCCAAACAAGTGCTGCTCGATGGAGTGAAAAAACGCATTGGTGACGTATATGGTCAGTTCAACGCGGTTACCTTCTTGCCCCAGATGTCCCGGGTGATCGAAGGGGCTCCTGCCGACAGGCGCCAGTATTTTGATGAAATTCTCTCGCAGGTGGAGCCCGGCTATTCACGCCATCTATCTGCCTATACAAAAGCCCTGGCGCAGAGGAATGCCCTTCTGAAGACCCTGGCGGAAGTCGGTGGGGATAAGAACCAACTTGAACCCTGGGATGACCTCCTTGCGAGGCACGGCGCTTTAATTATGCACGCCCGAATTCTTGCCCTGGCTGCGCTTGAAAAACAGGCGATCCCAATCCATCAACGGTTGACCCGGGATCTTGAAGTCCTGCAGTTTCATTACCAACCTTCGTATGAACCGCTTAAAAAGCCGGCTGGGCAGATGGCGCTTCCTGTGCAGACAACCTTGGATCGGACTGGGATCAGCTCGGACGAACTTGAGCGCGGATTGCTGGCAGCTATGAAACAAAGCTACCACGCGGACGTGCAACGGGGGCAGACCAGCCTTGGTCCACATCGAGACGAAGTGCGCTTTTTGAGCAACCAGATTGACCTGGGCGACTATGGTTCACGCGGTCAAACTCGCACCGCATTGCTGACGCTCAAGTTCGCAGAAGTAGCCTGGATGAAGCAGCGCACTGGCGAATGGCCGGTTTTGCTGCTGGATGAAATCATGGCGGAGCTTGACCCACAGAGACGTAAAGATCTGCTCTCGGTAGTTGGGCAAGTTGAACAGGCCTTTCTAACCGCCACGGACCTCGATATGTTCACGCCGGAGTTCGTGCGGGATCACGAGGTCTGGCAGGTAAACCAGGGGATCGTGACTCGATCATGAACAACAAAGAGTTCGCCAGGCTGCTTTTACCCCGAATACTGATCTTTTTAGTCCTGGCCATGAATCTCCAATGCGCATTTGCTTACATTTTTAACCCCCTGCCTTACGTGGCGCCGTTTGAACTGAGCGGGGAGCCTGGGCGCGCAGCAGTCATCGGGATTGGCATCCTGTTCGTGATGTGGCAGGTGCCTTACCTGTTTGCTCTCGTCCATCCCCGGCGCAACCGCCGTTCGTTGGTTGAAGCTGTTGCGATGCAATCGATTGGTCTTGTTGGCGAGACCCTGCTTCTCCGCACTATACCATTGACCCACAGTGTATTAAGAGCATCCATCTTGAGGTTTATTACTTTTGATGCTGGTGGTTTGTTTTTGCTCATTGTGGCGGCCATCTACACTTTTCGACTACTGGAACCAAAAATAGGAGAATCCCATGCTAAGTGACCTGCTATTGAAAAGCCGATCCTACCGTCGTTTTGATCAATCTGTCAAAGTGTCCGAAGCTACTTTGCGCGAGCTGATCGACGCCACCCGCTTTTGCCCCTCAGCGGCTAATCGTCAAGCGATTAAATACCGCCTGGTACATGAAGCGGCGGAAAATGCCCGGGTCTTTGAGTGCCTGAAGTTTGCAGCCTACCTGCAGGGATGGTCTGGTCCAGAGGAGGGGGAACGACCGACAGCTTACATTGTTGTTTTAGGTGACGAAAATATCTACAAGTTTTCGGAAGTGGATGCGGGAATTGCCATGCAGACCATTATGCTGCGTGCCACGGAACTGGACTTTGGTGGATGCATTCTTGCGTCTGTCCAACGTGACAAGCTGCGCGAAATCCTGGCATTGGATGACCAACTTCACATTGGTTATGTGATCGCGTTAGGAAAGCCCGGCGAAACAAGTCAGATTGAACCTCTAGGGCAGGATGGCGACATCAAATATTATCGCGATGCTGAAGGCGTGCATCACGTTCCGAAGCGAAGCTTGGACGACCTGTTGGTTTAAGCGGTGGATCGCGCTTGAAGAAACCCCTGTCAGGGCAGCTAAGGCAGGTTTTCTTCTTGATTTATCTGAAATTTGTTTTCCACGCAAATTGCCTGGGGTTTGAAAATCAGTTGACGCTTCGTTGTATTTTCAACCTCAAAGGTCCAGCCATTGGCAGTTGGTAGGATTTCCCTTAAATTGAGACCAATTGGTGTTTGAAATCCACCACTGATGGATAAGGTTCCACAATTCATCTCGACCAACTGGCTTTTGCCAGCTGGAATCTTAACTGTTTCATCTTGGGCAACCAATCCAGGCAAGCCCGAACCTGAGAGGCATTGTGCGTAGGCATCCAAGGTCTGCTTGCTTCGGCTTGGATTTACAACTGAGATTACCCACTCCTTGCCAACCAGCCGTGATTCAGTCACCACCAGATCAGGTGATTTTGTCAGGTTGAAACCTCCACTCACAACTACTCCTGCTATCTGACAGCCAAGTTTAATATTGGCAACGCTTCGACCTTCAACTGTCTTTTTAACGTGGATTGTCTGCACTTTTCCTTCGAAATGAACGAGGCAATTCGCATAAACGGTGACTGTTTTGCGTGCTTTGGTTTGATTGCTCAGAGTGATCTGCCAACCATTTTTTGCGGGTTCGCTTGAAACCACGACAACATCGTCTTCGATCGAATAACCGCCAGAGATAGCCAATCCATTTGATGCATCACAAGAGACCGAAAAGGTTAGGGTTTTTCCCGAATCTAGTTTGTATTCCTTCTTCACCTGGATGGTGTTGAGAGTTGCCTGAGTGGGGGTGGGGGTCAGCGTTTGGCTTGGAGCAAGGGTCGGCGTGCTTTTTGACTCATCTGTAGCAACCGTAGGGGTAAGGGTCGGAGTCAGCGTCTGAGTTGGTGTTTCGTTAGCAGTTGCTGTTGCCGTTGGGGTAATCGTTGCCGTTAGGGTGGCGGTTGCAGTGACAGTAGCAGTTGCGGTGGCTGTGCTTGTTGCAGCTGACGTATTGGTCATCGTTGCTGTAGCAGTCGAGGTCAAGGTGACAGTTGGTGTGGGGGTGGCGGTTGCAGTGGCGGAAGCAGTAGCCGTTGCAGTTGGGGTGAAAGTAGGAGTGCGTGTGATTGTTGCAGTCGCGGTCGGGGTAGAAGTCCTGGTAGGGGTGGCGGTTCGCGTCGCGGTGGCAGTTGCAGTCGAGGTGGCGGTGTTTGTGGGAGTTGGGCTTGGAATTTGGATGGTATAGTGCAGTTCTGGTCCGATCAGACTGCCTTTTTCTGACTGGATTTGCCAGTATCCAGAGTATTCACCCTGGTAACTGGGAGCAAACAGCTCGAGCGATATGTCGTGCGTACTGCCGGCACTGACCTTCGGCAGCAAGCTGGGAGAATTGCCGCCCATCAGGTTGCCGCGAACGAAGACCAGTTTGTAGTTTTCCCAGTCACAAGTACCGTTGTTTTGCACTCGCCATGTCTTAGTAAATTGCTGACCGGGTTTCAGAATGGTTCCATCCGGGATGCTCAGATCCTGGAGCAAGGCTGCGGACATCGTGCAGGCGGATGGTGTGGTGGTGCCGATGGGCGTTGCAGCCGGGGTGGGTGGTACCAGAGTTGGGGTGGGCGGGATTTCCTGCTCGTCCATGACCTTCACCATTACTGCAACCTGCCCGGTTGAAACCGGAGTTCTACCCCGTTGATAGAGTTTAACCTCGATCATCGTGGGACCTTCTTTGGTAGGGATCCAGGGTTGCAGCACCAGTCCCAGGGTGCCTGGGTTGGTTTCGGGTGTGTCCAGGCGGGTCAGGACGCCGTTGATGTACAGTTCGACCCGGGACCAACTTTCCTCAGGCTTGATTGAGGATGTGACCTGGTATTCCAGAAAAGCTGGAAGCGACTGCCCTGAAACAGGATTCAGAATTGAGATGCTAGCGTTGTTTTTTGGCAAATTACAGGCAAGTAATCCCGCTAAAACGAGCAAAAAGACAAGAATAAGTACAATGATGGTACTCTTTTTCATAACAACCTTTCAGACCATAATAAAACCTGTAATCAAGACGAAAAAAAGCGCCATGGAGTTCCCCACTCAGGTCAACCGGTAAGCCGTATTCTGTCTGGGATGCGCATCTATCTAGGCGGGCTGTCACCAGCCCGCTCATGCGGTCTACCCGGAGATCAAATGAGCCGAGCAGGCTCTTTCTCCTGTTTGACCTTGCACCGGATGGGGGTTGCCTGGCCGCGTTTGTTACCAAAGCGCCGGTGGTCTCTTGCACCACCTTTTCACCCTTACTCTTGCGAGCGGTTTGTCTCTGTGGCCCGATCCACGATCTTACGACCATCCAGGGGTTACCTGGCATCCTGCTCTGCGGTGTACGGACTTTCCTCACGGTTAAGCGCGCGCACCTGGCTGACCTGAGTGAATTAAGGATATCGGATGGAGAGGAAAATGTCAAACATCGATGGATTGGGATTAGGGTAGTGGTGTAGCCCCCGTGCCTGTCAACAAATCTGGAGACCTTAAGGTCAAATGCCGCGCACGGCGAGGACTTCGGCGAGATCGTTTGTAGGGGCACGGCAGTGCAAAGCCTCCCCTTGTGGGACGCCATGCCCGTCTTTAAGTTAGGAGACCTGGCGGTCAACGGCCTTTCATGGTCAGGAGACCATGAAAGAACGAGGAAAAAAAAGATAGGTTCCCGACGTCAGGTTGAACTGCGCAACCTGACCTACGACTAAATGTGTTACCTGTGTCATTGCACACTGTGTTACCTTTCTCTGTGCACTACACACCTTGTGTCTGAACGCTGATAAAGAAAATTCATAGTTCTGAAGAGAGGTTTGCGCCGAGGATATGTAACCACAGGTTTCCACCCCATTTCAGGGAAATTGGCGAATAACCCTGTTACTCAACTCATTTTAGAACCGAGTTGCCTTGGAATTTTCGGTTTTCCCAGCCTCAATTACTGTTAATAACCGGCGAAAATGTCACCCTTAAAGGGTCATAAT
>Ga0116157_10001010_pt1 | contig 28569 bp, 16 predicted proteins | sample AD_UKC048_MetaG_FD_89882 | JGI IMG/M metagenome (GOLD analysis project Ga0116157, IMG submission 89882) | Active sludge microbial communities of municipal wastewater-treating anaerobic digesters from USA - AD_UKC048_MetaG | ecosystem: Engineered > Bioreactor > Anaerobic > Digestate | place: USA... | reverse complement strand
CAACATTATTAATTGACAATCCGAATCTGGGTAATCTTAATATCAGAATAACGGATATGTCAGGAAAAATAATAAAAACAGATATTATCAATATTGAAGAAGAACAATTCACATTAAATATTGATAAATCAGGTATTAGCCCCGGATTGTATATTTTTACAGTTTTTAATAATTTTGAATTTGTAACTATTAAAGTAGTTATTCATTAAAATATTTACTTTAGAATTGAACCTAATAATTTGAAATAATTAAAATATTTATCTATGAAAATGATTAAACTTTTATTCACAACACTATTTGTATTATTAATTTCTTCAGCATTATACTCAACTGATCATTTTACAGAAAGTTTTACTAACGGTCCAAGTGATTATTACACAGGCTCACATACATACAATAGTGGCTTAACCTGGGAACTCGTAACTATCAGAGGAGAATATGCTGCATACTCTGTAGGAGGGATAGGCAGTGCAGCACTTTTTCAGGCGAATTCGACGTCATCAATTATTTCTCCATCAGTTAATACTATTGGATCAATTACATTTCAATACAGAGAAAAAAATGACATTGGCGGTGGAAGTTTTACGGTACAAAAATCTGTTGGAGGTGGAGCTTTTGTTACCATAGCCACGCAGAATTTTTCAGGTACGACATATCAGACATTTGATCTTGCAATTAATGATAACAGCAGTGATATCAGAATAAAAATTGTAGCCAGTAATCCAAGCACCTATCTAATTGTTGATGAATTGACAATCAGTGCATTAACAACAGATCCTGAGTTATATATTTCACCGATTTCATTGTCCGGTTTTACATATATAGAAGGTTCAGTACCTTCATTATCACAATCATATAATATAAGCGGAAGTTTTCTCACGGGATATCCAGGCAACCTAACAATTACTTCTCCAACTAATTATGAAATATCACTAAGCTCGGAAAGTGGCTATGCAACAAGTGTAAATGTTCCTTATACGTCGGCAACTTTAGGTTCTACGCCTATTTATGTAAGACTTAAAGCTGGACTAAGTGTTGGAACTTATAATTCGGAGATAATTACAAACTCTGGAGGAGGAGCTACAACAGTTACTGTTACTTGTAACGGAACTGTAGAGGATGTACCACCGCCATCTTTAACTGTAAATCCAACTAACTTAAATGGGTTCAATTATATTGTAGGTAACGGACCCTCTGCATATCAGTCTTATTCAATAGGTGGAACATATCTTACAGATTATCCTGGAGATATAACAGTTACGGCACCAACAAATTACGAAATTTCTTTAAGTTCAGAAAGTGGCTATACAACAAACCTTAACATTGCATATTCTTCAGCAACTCTCAGTTCAACAACTATTTATGTAAGCTTAAAAGCTGATTTGGGAATTGGCACTTACAATTCGGAAATTATATCAAATGCAGGTGGTGGCGCTACTACTGTGAATGTAACCTGCAACGGGAGTGTTACAGATGTTCCTCCTGCTGTTTTAACAGCTAATCCAACAACGCTTTCGGGTTTTTCATATACTATAGGATCAGGCCCTTCAAGTGAACAGTCTTATTCTCTTAACGGTTCTAATCTTACAGGATATCCGGGAAATATAATTGTAACTGCTCCTACAAATTATGAAATTTCTCAAAGTTCCGGCTCAGGATTCACAAATACTCTTAATCTTGCATATACTTCTGCAACTCTAACTGCAACAACAATCTATATTCGTTTAAAAGCAGACTTAGCAGTTGAAAATTACAATTCTGAATCTATCATAAATTCAGGTGGTGGAGCTGTTGATGCAGAAGTTATCTGCAATGGTAGTGTATCAGATGTATCTACTGAGCCTTGCCTTGCAGAAGATTTTAGCGGATTTACATCCGGCACTCACGAAAGTCCTGCAACAACAGATATTTCAGGTTCACTTGACACATACACACAAACAAGCGGATGGACAGGTTTAAAAATTTATTCGGCAGGAGGAGAAATAAAATTAGGAACAAGTTCAGCAAATGGTTATATAATCACTCCAGCTATTGATCTTAGCGAAGGTGCGTCTCTAAACTTTGACTATGCAAAATGGGGAACGGATGCTTCTGTTGTTCAAGTTTTTCATGCTGCCGATGGAGTAAACTTTGTTCAAATAGGCTCTGATTTCACACCCACAACCGATTTCCAATCCACCAGCATAGAGATAACAGGTGGAACAGCTTCATCAAAAATCAAAATCGGTACTAATGTAAAAAGAGCATACCTCGATAATATAAACATTTACTGTGGTGGTTCTGTTTTAGACCCGACACTTAGCGCAAATCCAACAATTCTCAACGGGTTCAACTATATTGAAGGCTCTGGACCATCTGCCGAACTTAGCTTTACTCTAACTGGCGTAGATCTTAATGGTGACGATGTTACAATTACACCACCTGCAAATTACGAAATATCGCAAAGTAGTGGAACAGGTTATCAATCAACACCAATTGTTCTTTCTGCTTATAATGGCAGTTCGCAAACAATCTACGTTCGCTTAAAAGCCAGCTTGGAATTTGGAATTTATAATTCGGAACTTATTATCATCAGTGGCGGTGGAGCATCCGATAAAACAGTTACATGTAATGGATCTGTTGAGGAATTATTAACTCCCGAACTTATAGTAAACACTGAAACACTTGATGGGTTCTATTATATTTGGAGTTTTGGACCTTCAGCAGAACAATCTTTTGTATTGAGAGGTGAATTCCTCGATGGCTCTGATGTAACTATCAATCCAACAATAAATTACGAAATTTCTTTAACAACTGGAACAGGATTCCAGAGTACGCCAATTGTTATTAGTGCTTTTGACGGAACTGAAACGACAGTTTATGTAAGATTAAAAGCTGGCCTCGAAGTTGGATATTACAATACTGAAACAATTAGCATTACAGGTGGCGGAGCTACTACTGGAGCTGGTGTTGTTTGCAACGGCTTTGTTGATGTATCTGAAAATATTGAATTTACAAATAATGACCAAAACTTGATGATTTATCCAAATCCTGTTAATGATTTGCTTAATATCAGATTATCAGAATCTAACTCAGATGAAATCACTTGGAATATCGTAAGCATTACTGGTCAGGTTGTTATGAGCGGAACAATGACTTCTAACAATTCTGTTATTAACATTAGTAATTTCAAATCTGGAATGTATATTCTTAATTTGAAGGATGATCAGAACAACTACTTCAGAAAATTCAACAAAGAATAAATTAATTTTTTAGATCACTTTTTAAAACAAGGAAACGAGTTTTCCTGTTTTTTAAACTCCAAAAAATTCCTTATCTCAAAAAAATATTGTAATATTGACATCACAAAGTAAAATTATAGATAATGCTGTCAGAGAAGCTGTTGGAATGGATAAAAGCAGAAACTTTACAAAGTAATGAACCTGTTTACCTGTATGATAAGGATAAAATAATCGAAACTTGCAATCAATTCAAAAACATTTCCTACCCAAACACAGCTATTCATTTTGCAACGATGGCAAATTGCAATCCCGAGTTTCTAATAATAATTAAAGACCAAGGATTTAATGTATTTATAAACTCACTAATCCATCTTAACGAGGTTAAACAAGCAGGATTTAATAACGAACAGATTATTTTTACAGCCTCTTCAATAAATCGGGAAATGCTCCATCGAACTCATGATGAAGATATCCATGTAAATCTCGATTCTGTGACACAATTGGATTATTGGTTTAAGAATTTTCCAGACAAACCTGTAGGAATCAGATGTAACATTTATAATAAGTCTTTTAATCCCAAATCCGGTAGAACTGGAGTATTTATTGGCGAAAATAGCAGGTTAGGCTTAAACCCTGAGGAGATAAAGTCTATAAAAAACAAAGATCAAATCAATGGATTGCATATTTACATTGGTACTGACATAACCGACATTGACTATTTTATAAGCTATTACAAAATGCTAATCGAGTTGTCGCAGGATTTTCCAAATATTGAATATCTTGATTTTGGAGGTGGTTTTGGTATTGATAAAAATGGAGAAACAAACTTCGATTTCGAGACATACAACAAATGCATTTCCGAACTAATGACAAAGCTTTCGGAGAAAAGGGGAAAAACTATTAAGCTGATATTGGAACCTGGTAGAATTCTCGGTGGGCAATCTGGATATTTTATTTGCAAAACAACGGATGTTAAATTCAGAAATGAAATCCAGTTTATTGGCGTAAATGCATGTTCGACACAATTTCCCCGGCCATTGTTATATCCCGAAGAGTCTTTCCATCCAGTGTGGCTATTGGATAAAAACGGGAAGGTAAAGGATGAAAATAAAATCACGACAAAAATCAACGGTTGCTCAACCTATTCAAGAGATTATCTTGCTCATAATGTTATGCTGCCAAAAGCTAAAATCGGTGATTTTATAGTTTTGGGAAATGCAGGTGCATATTGCGCTTCTATGTACTCAACATTTTTAGGATTCGAAAAACCAAAAGAGATTTTTATTTGAAATTTATTGATGCAAATACTGCCACAGACCTCGACCGATTTTACGCAATCGGATCGGAAATATATAGCCAAAATCCTTATTACAGAGCCTCAGAAGATGATATTTTAAGACTGGTTATTGATGGTCCAACATTTTTCCATAAACATGCTCAGGTAAATCCTATAATCGTTGAGAAAGATGGGATTCTGATTTGCAGATTTGCATTTATTCTTGATTCGCTCCTACCCGATTATGTTCAGGTTGCATTTTTTGAAGCTAAATTTGGATTGGAAAACATCGCCGAAGAAATTATCAATGAAGCAAAGAATCGTTTTCCCAACAAAATAAAAATTTGCTTTGGTTTAAACGGACATCTGAACTACGGAGCAGGAATTCTGCTTAATAATTTTGACAAAGTTCCAATCTTTGGACTGCCATACAATTTGCCATATTACAAGGATTATTTCAGTAAACTCGAGGCTAGAAAAATTCTATCTTTTAAATTTCCAGCACGAACCTCAGAGAACTTTATAAACTTAACTTCAAAAATTAAACTAGACAAAAACATCAGCATAAAGAAATTGAATAAAAAGAATCTGTCAGAATATTCAAAAATTTACACACAACTAAATAATACTTGTTTTCGCGAACATCCTTTTTGGGCAGAAAGAGAAGCTGTTGAAGATTTGGAGCTTTTTGAGCAATTTCAGTTCTTAATCCAGGAGGAAAATTTACTTATTGCTGAATATAGTGGCGAACCAGTTGGTTTTCTATTTTGGTTCCCCGACTTTAACCAATTACTCAAAAGAAACCGCGAATTAAAAGCAAGTAGCAATTTCAGCAAAGATGTTTTACGATTTAAGCTTTTCAATCCGATAAAAGCATTTAGGTTTACAGAGATAGGAGTTGATCCTAAATTCCGAAAAAAAGGAATTGAAATGGCATTAATAAATCAAATGGTACAAGACGTTTTAATCGCTGGATACAAATCGGGAATAGGAGGTTTCATTTTTGAAGAAAACAAGGACAGCATTAATATGGCTATTAAATATATTGAAAGAATCTGCGGCGAAAAAGTGGTTCCAGATAGTCAGTATGCAGTTTTTGAAACAAATCTTAGATAATGTCAGAAACAAAATTCATATATGGTTTTCGCAAAAAGTGGATAGACTTGCAAGTTGCAATTCGATTATACATTAACGCGTTTGCCTATTTTGGTTTTTTAAAAGCTTTCGAGGAAATAAAAAACTACTTTAAAGATAGCAGATGCCTTTTTAAAACCAATCCGAATAGATATGTAATTGCTGATGGTGAAATAATTGCAGTTCCTGATATGCCACCGGTAAATTCAAAAGACTTTATCGAAAATGTCTTAAGAGATATTGAATGGATAAATCACAGTAAACAGCCACAACTTGTTTTTGCAATTGTTTGCATTACATCAAAGTGCCCTTTTAAATGCAAGTATTGTTACAATTCCGATCTGCACACACAAGAAGAAAGACTAAGCATTGAAACAATTATCGCTACAATCGAAAGTCTGATTGAAAAAGGAATAACAAGCATTTACCTATCGGGTGGAGAGCCAATGATGAGATGGAACGATTTGACTAAGATTTTACAAAAATTTAGAACAAGTAAAACCAGATTCTGGTTACTTTCCACTGGATATCAACTTAGCATTGAAAAGCTATCTATTCTGAAAGATTTAGGACTAAAAGGGGTAATGATTTCTCTCGATTCTATAAATGCCGAACAGATTAATTCGGTAAAAGGAACTCTAAAAGCTTTTTCGTATGCTACTGAAGCAATAAAGGCAGCCAATAGAACTGGACTTCTAGTAGCCATAGATTGTGTTTTTGGCAAAACGCTATTGCAGGATACAGATTTCAAAAATTACATCGATTTTGCTGGACGGCAAGGGGCACATTTCATCAATTGCTATACTCCAAGGCAAATGCATCATGTATTAAATGATGAGTACAGTAGTTTTAATTTGGCAGATTTTAAGCAATTGGAAAAGCTAACCATAGAAAATCAAAAATCTTCTGATTACAAAAATCTACCAATCACATATTCGCCCGATTTATGGGAAGCAAAACGAGGTTGCGTAGGTGGAAAACTATTTATATACATTGATCCAGCCGGCAACGTAAAACCTTGCCCCTTTATCGAAAAAAGCTTTGGAAATATTAACGATTCTGATATTTTGCAAATACTAACCAATTTCCAAAACAGAAATAATGAACATGTATGTTTGACGAATAAACTGCTGGTTGAATTGTTTTTTTAACGATAACCGCTTGCGCGGATGATGAAAAGTTAAAAAAGGTGCTTGCGCGGATGATGGAAAGTTAAAAAGGTACTGGTGCGGATGATGGAAAGTTAAAAAAGGTACTGGCGCTGGTGATGGAAAGTTAAAAAGGTAATGGAGCTGGTGCTGAAGGTTAAAAAAGGTGCCATTGGATTGGAAAATTAAAAACAGTTGTAAATCATGTTAAATCAGGAGAAAATGAATTATTTTTGTTGAAAATGCAACAATTTATGGCAGACAAACTTGAATATGGCAAATTTTATCATGTTTATAATAGAGGTAACAATTATGAAAACATTTTCACATGTGAAGAAGATTATTTGAAATTTCTCAACAATGTGGAAATTTATATTTCCCCTGTTGCAGATGTAATTTCCTGGGTATTACTAAAAAATCATTTTCACTTTATGGTTTATATTAAAAATGAAGCTGAAATTGGATATGTAGATTCGAAAAATTCAAAAAGTCGTGATTCATCAAAAAAGTGGTCAGTATATTTTACAAATAATGGCAATCAGGAACTATTGTTAAAACCCCAGCCAGTTGAAATGTTTAAACACTTTTTCAATTCGTATTCGAGATGGTTTAACATCAGACACCATCGATTAGGCAGTTTATTTATTAAAAACTTTGAAAGGAAACCTGTTGACAATATTGAATACTACAAAAACATCATTGTTTACATTCACAAAAATCCTGTAAAACATGGCTTCGTCAAACATCAGATTGAATACCCTTGGTCATCATACCTTGGAAATAAGCAAAATACTATTGAAGATTTCTGGAAAAGTAAATTTGTGCCATATTTTGAAAATTATGATGATTTCGTAAAGGCCCATGAATGTTCTGACCCAACCATCGAAAATTCTATAAATGATATAATTGTCGAATAAAAAACACAAATTGTGGTGTTGGGTTTTTTAACGTTTTCATAACCGCTTGCGCGGATGATGGAAAGTTAAAAAAGGTACTGATTTGGATGATGGAAAGCTAAAAAAGGTGCACTAAATGGACTTTACATTGCCGACAAAAACGACTATTAAATCTACTTTAAATTGGAGGCAATGTAAACGTCAGTGTAGGATTTATTTTAAAAAATTGGGTTTGGTGTTTTGTTTTTTAACGTTTCCATAACCGCTTGGGCGGATGATGGAAAGTTAAAAAAGGTACTGGCGCGGATGATGGAAAGTTAAAAAGGTGCTATCTCTACAGCCTAATGCAGCTTTTCTTTCTAACAGACATTGCCTGAAAAAATCCTAATCCTCCGTTGTTTATATTTCCTTTGAAATTTGCAGGAGTTGTACTAAAAAAAGGATCAGGTTCATAACCTGTATTTTGCGCAATACTTGTAAAATAGTCGTAAAACTCTTTTGACACAGAACTCAGAATCACATCAATTGTATCAGTTTCATTTCCACGAAGCATCGCAAATAATTCGTAATCGAAGTAATGTCCATTAATCAGTTCATCGTCAAAAGAATCCCAATTTGTTAATGTATCGTCTGCTACTCCGTTAATAATTGTTTTAAATATGTAGTACTGATTTGGTTGTGTGGGCTCCTGTCCGCATAAAAGTAAATAATTTATGCTGTCTTGGTAATAAGAATATATATTCTCCATTTCGAAACACTCCCCGAGAGCAGATTTTGCCGAATAATTTTCTTCTTCGTAACTGATACTAAGATTGTAAGTTTTACCAACAATCCCGTGAAATGGCACCATGTTTTGATAAACTCCAGGATTCACTTCGGAAAAATTATAAGTATTTGTACCGTCACTAACTGTAACAATAGCCGTAGAAGCTGGTATTGCTGGCTGTGGATCAATATAATCCGAACTACGCATCAATTTAATTGTATGAATTGAATCGATATCGGTAATATATGCCTCTACAACCATGCGTTCAAGTCCTTCTGTCATCTGATTGTAGTCGAATTCTTCCTTGCAGGAATAAAATAAAACCACGATTGCTGAAATAAGTAAATATGTTTTTATATTCTTCATTTTGCTACGACTTAAAAGTTAAAATTATAAGTGATTGAAGGGACAATCGGAAGTAAACTCATTTTGTATGATTTAATTACCTGAGGATTGTCTTTTTGTGTTTCAAAATAGTATGAATATGGATTTTTACGATTATAAACATTGTAAACAGAGAAATTCCATTCTGAATTGAAACGCCTTTCTTTTTTGTTTTTATTTTTCAGAGTTATTGACAGATCAAGTCGGTGATATGCTGGCAAACGAGCTTCATTGCGATCAGAATAAACAGGAATTAAAACATTCCCAAAATAATATCTGCCAATTGGCAAAGTAGCAGGCACACCCGAAACATAAACCCAATTTGCTGAGACACTAAGACGCGGAGTAATTGTGTAAGTTGCTACCACCGAAAGATTATGAGTTCTATCAAAATTCGACAAATAAGTATTGTTGTTGTTAATTCCAATGATTGTTCTTTCGGAGCGTGATAGCGTATAACTTATCCAACCAGTAAGATTACCAGTATTTCTGCGCACAAGAAACTCTGCTCCATAAGCTTGGGCATCTCCAAAACGCAACTCTCCTTCCATCCTATCGTTTAGCAGAAGATTTGCATAATCTTTAAAGTCAACCTGATCGTACATTTTCTTGTAAAATATTTCCACAGAAGTTTCCAGTCCAGGCTTCTCAAAATTTCTGAAATATCCAATATTTCCCTGATGTCCACTTTGAGGTTTTACGTTTGGCGAGGCAGGAAACCAAATATCAAGAGGGTTTCCCCCAGACGAATTCGAGGCTAACTGAACATACTGCATTGTCCGATCATATGCGGCTTTAATTGAGGATTTTTCATTCAGCACATATGTGAGACTAAAGCGCGGTTCAAATCCTGAATATGTGTTATAAATTTCGTTTTTACCGTAATGAACAGTATCAACAAAATTATATGCAGAATCGTATCGGTTTAATGTTGCTTCGCCAATGCTGCTAAAAAACGAATATCTGATTCCATAATTAATTGTAAGATTCCCTCCAATTCTCTGGTCGTTGCTTAAATATCCAGCATATTCGAGAGCCTGCGATTCTTTAAGCTTGAAGTCAAAGGTTGTATCTTCCATTGTTACCACAAACAAGCCAGGTTTAAACTGATGGAAAGTTCCTACAATTCCGTATCTGAGTGTATTCTTAGCATTTGGGTAAGCAGTAAAATCGTATTTCACACTATAATCACGCAGATTCGAAGTCCAAACAAATTTGGGAGTTCCGGTGGTACTAGCTAATTCGTAACGATAATCAGAGTATAACAAAGTGAGATTCGAGAACAACTTAGGATTATAAATATGATTCCATCTGAAAGTCTCAGTATTGTTTCCCCAGCTAATATCCTGACCGGTAAAGCGAAAAACATCTTTTCCAAAGTATGAGGAAATAAAAATCCTGTCTTTGGCTGAGATATCCCAGTTTATTTTTGCATTAATATCATAAAAGTACAAAGTTGATTTACTTAGAAGACTGTCCTTTTTTTGAAAAAGAGGAAAAAACAAATCAGCATAGGTTCTGCGACCTGACACAATAAACGATGCTTTATCTTTGACTATTGGGCCTTCGACAGTTAAGCGGCTAGAAATAAGACCAATGCCACCACTTGCATCGAAGTTCTTTTTATTTCCATCTTTCATACGCACATCGAGCAAAGATGAAAGTCTGCCTCCGTTAGCTGCAGGGATATCGCCCTTGTAGAGCTTCACATCTTTTATTGCATCCGAATTAAAAACCGAGAAAAAGCCCATCAAATGCGAAGGATTGTAAACTGTTGCCTCATCGAGTAAAATCAGATTTTGATCAGACGAGCCTCCACGGACAATGAAAGCTGATGAACCTTCGCTTGCAATACTTACTCCTGGCATTAGTTGCACAGCTTTGATAAGATCCGACTCACCCATAAATACAGGAATCTGACGAATAGTTTTATTGTCGAGACGGAACAGACTCATTTCGTTTGACACAATATTTTCATTAGATTTTTTGTCACTTACGACAACTTCGGAAATAATATTTGCTGCAGTAACGAGCTCTGCATCAAAGCTTAAGTCAGCAGAAAGATCTAGTTCGGCAATAAAATCCTCATATCCGATGTATGAATAAGTGATTTTATATTTACCCTCGGGCAGTGTTATTGAATAAAATCCATAAATATTAGTTGTCGCACCTACTTTTGTCTCTGGTTGATAAATATTTGCTCCTATAAGAGTTTCTCCGTTTTCTTTATCCTTAATGTAACCACTGATAGTGTATTTCATTACTGATTGAGCATACAATGACTGAATACAATAAACAGAAGAAAAAAATACAACTAGTACTAAAGTTTTCAAAAAAATTTCCATCCTATCTCACAAATTTTAAAAGTCAAAACTAATATGTATTTTCTATTTTTGATTAAAACTATTTGTTAAATTTTTGCTAATGAAATATTATTGCCGGATGTAATAAAGCATGATTAATATATACATTTATCTTCCCAATACAAGTCGTTGCTATAAGCCATAGAAATAAATCCGGTTATCTCAATAATTTATAGTACTTTTGTGCCTTGAAATTTATTTATGACAAACACATTTGAAAACTACAGTCTGAGCGAGAACATTCTTAAAGCAGTCAAAGAACTTGATTTTATCAACCCAACACCAATACAGGAGAAAGTAATTCCTCATTTACTACAAACTAAACAAGATCTTGTAGGGCTTGCTCAAACAGGAACGGGAAAGACTGCTGCATTTGGATTGCCGATTTTGGAACAGATTAATAAAAAAGATAATTATACTCAATGCATTATTTTAAGTCCAACACGTGAATTATGTGTGCAGATTGCAAAAGACATAACAAATTATGCCAAATTCATTCCTGAAGTTCGGATAGTAGCGGTTTATGGTGGTGCCTCAATTGAAAATCAAATAAGGGATCTAAAAAAAGGAGCACATATTATTGCCGGGACGCCTGGTAGAGTTTTGGACTTAATAAAAAGAAAAGTCTTAAAAATTGATAAAATTTCATTCTTGGTTCTTGACGAAGCTGACGAAATGCTAAATATGGGTTTTAAAGAAGATATTGATCTGATTCTGGAAACCACGCCTAAGGATAAACAAACTTTGCTATTTTCAGCAACGATGCCACCCGAGATAATGAAAATAGCAGAAACCTACATGCACGACCCGATTGAAATCTCAGTTGGACTAAAGAATTCCGGTGTTGAAAACGTTGAACATTTTTATTATGTTGTTAATGCAAAAAACCGCTATTTGGCATTAAAAAGGATAGCTGATATAAATCCTGATGTATATGGAATTGTTTTTTGTCGTACACGTAAAGAAACGCAGGAGATTGCTGACAAACTGATCGAAGACGGTTATAATGCAGATGCATTGCATGGGGATCTTTCTCAGGCACAACGGGATCATGTAATGCAGAAATTCCGCAGCGGACACTTACAGTTACTTGTTGCTACTGATGTTGCTGCTCGTGGATTGGATGTAAATGATCTAACTCATATAATCAACTATAATTTGCCTGATGAAAGGGAAGTATATATTCACCGCAGCGGCAGAACAGGAAGAGCCGGTAAAAAAGGCGAATCTGTTTCAATAGTTCACACAAAAGAGCTTCATAAAATACGGGAAATTGAAAAAACCCTTAAAAGACCTATTACACGTAAGCAAGTCCCGGAAGGAAAAGAAATTTGCATGAAGCAATTAATGAATATGATTGACAAAATTGAGAAAATTGAAGACATTGACAGCCAAATCCACGACTTTTTACCTGTGATCTTAAAGAAACTGAGCTGGATTGACAGAGATGAACTTATAAAGAGGTTTGTTTCGGTAGAATTTAATCGTTTTCTGACTTACTACAAAAATGCTCCCGATTTGAATATAAATGATAAAAGCGAATTTAGAGATTCATCATCAGAACGTAGAGACGGCAAACGCGGACGGAACAGAGGGGATACAAAATTTACTAAATTTTTTCTGACACTTGGCGAAAAAGACGGTCTTACAAAACTCAAACTGATGGATTTGATAAATGCAAATGATAGTATCGCAGGAGCAGAAATAGGTAAAATAGAAATTCTTCCGGGATATACTTTTTTTGAAATGGAATCTGCTATGGAAAATTTGGTTATCAAAGCTTTTAATAATAAAAGATATGCCGGAAAAAGGCTTAAAGTAGAAGTTAAAAACGGGAATTCGGAAAATAGGTCAGGAGGATTTAAAAAAGCTAATCACGATAAGACATCTTTCAATAAGAGGAACAACAGACATGAGAATTTCAAAAATCGTGATGATAACAGAAACAACCGAAACAACCGTAATAAATAAACTCTTTACCTAACGTTTGTTTTATCTGCTATACTTTATTAGCTTTGCTAATAGATCTTTCCTGACAATAGGTTTTGCAACATGCTCGTTACAACCTGCATTAATAGCATTTTCAACATCCGAACTCATAGCATAAGCTGTTACTGCAATTATTACAATGCCATTGTCAATTTTTCTAATCTCACGAGTCGCAGTCAGCCCATCCATAACAGGCATTTTAATATCCATCATGATTATTTTTATCTCAGGATGTGATTTATAAAGATTGATAGCTTCTATGCCGTTTTTAGCAATTATCACATCACAATTCCAGCTTTTTAGTACTAACGTTAGATGACGCTCTGAAAAGTTATCATCATCCGCAATCATAACAGTAAGATTTTCGAACTTGTAATCAGCGTGATTGGTATCAACGATTAATTTACTGTCAAGGATACGTTTAGAACTACTGTCGGGGATGCTGAAATAAAATATAGACCCTACTCCAATAGTACTTTCCAACCATATTTTGCCACCCAGTTTTTCAACATAAGCCTTTGATATCGTTAAACCTAGTCCTGCACCTTGTTTTGCCATTTTATCATCAATTTCTGCCTGAACAAATCTCTCAAATACAGCTTGTTGTCTTTCCTCTTTAATTCCAATTCCTGTATCTTTTACATAGAACTCAAAACTGTTAGTCTTATTTGAATAGCCTATTTCTATTACTCCAGATTCAGTATATTTTATAGCATTTTTTACTAGATTTGTCAATATCGATAACAGTTTTTCCCTATCAGTTCTTAAAAATGCCTTGTCCTCTGGTAAGTAACACGAGCTTTTCAATTTAATCCCTTTTGAATCTGCTTCAGGTTTAAAGAAAGTATATACAAAATCTATTATTTCATTTACGTTAACATGATCCATTTTAATATCTACAAGACCTGCTTCAATTCTCGAAATTGATATGATATCGTTTATAATATTCAGCATACGTTGACCACTTTGAATAATTATCTCGATATAGTCTTTTCTTTCACTGTTGGTAATATCATCCGATGCAATCAAATCTGCAAATCCCAGAATCCCATTCATTGGCGTTCTTATTTCATGACTTACATTTGCAAGAAAAGCTGACTTTAATTTGTTACTTTCTTCCGCCTTCTCTCTTAATCTTACCTGTTCCTGTTCAAACAGTTTAAGTTTGGTTATATCAGTAATTGTACCTACATAACCTAAAATGTTGTTACTCTCGTCCATCTGTGCTGTTGCATTACCAAGTACCCAACAAATAGTACCATCACTTCTCAGAAAGCGATATTCTGTTTTAGAATTTCTTTTCTTTTCCACTGCTTCATCCCAGCCTCCTGAAATCCTGTCAACATCATCAGGATGGACAGCTTTAAGCCATCCAAAACCAAATGCCTCATCAACTTTCACTCCCGACATTTCACACCATCGTTGATTTACGTATGTAGTAGCACCATTACTATCTGCATGGAAAATACCTACAGGGCTGATATCAGTTAATATCTTGTATCTGTCTTCCCTCAACTGTATTTCTTTAGAGGCTTTTTCGACTTCTTTCGTTACCTGCTCGTATTTCTGGCGAAAACTAAATGTCTGAAAAACATCTCGAAATTTAACATTTACCATTTCTGAACTATGTTTCTCAAAACATTTTAAATAAACACTAAAAAATATACTGTAATATAGAACAAAAACTGTTTTTGAAACAATTCCGGAATATAAAATCGAATAATAATTATCGTAACCATGCAGAGCTAACAAGGTAAAGAAAATTGCATCAAAACAGACAACTATTGTCATACTAAAAATCATTCTTAGATACAAATATCTTACAAACCTTGAGATTAACTCGTACAGGAAAATAATTAATAAAGTATCAATAAGTAATGCAGAAGTCCCAATAAGTAATACCCACGCATTGTTGCTAAACACAACAGTCGAAACATTCAACGGGTTAAAATCAGGGCTATTTCTAACTAGTAAACTAACTAACCATAACAACACCGACATGATTAAATTTACCGCCAAAAGAGCATAAATGATTTTTCTAGTTTCAGCTGCGTCTTCCTTTATATATATTATTAAAACCGCAAAAAGAGAAGCTGTGAATAACACTGCCGAACCGGGTGATACAAGCATATTCTCTGCTATTTTTACATATACTGTACTTGACAAAAATACCTGCATAAACTGAAACAGACCTAGACATGCAAACAAAATACCTATTCCCAAGGTCTTTCTAAACCTAAAAAGTACAAGTATGAGCAATGCCACCAAAGTTCCCTGAATAAAAAATATTCCAACGCTATAATAATCCATCATTCACTACAAATAATAAAATTACTTACAAAAATAAGTTTAATTTCTTATTTGCAGATTTTTTATCACATTATGATAAGGACTCAAACAAAATATCGTTGTACAATTGTTTTTCATTATAGCCATTTTTTCTATTTTTGCATACAAAATAACTATTTACTATGAATTGGTTTGTTTTCTGGATTGGATTTATACCATACTTTTAGTAATCTTAACCCTAAAATATATCCGTAAAAAAGACTTTGAAGGATATCTTACGTTATTTGATTTTTTATTCTTTACTTTTTAGCAGCAAAATTCGAAAATTAGGAGCCTATGAATAAAAAAAATGAAATTCAAAAATCATGAATAATTTTGATAAAAATCTTCACTTAATATAAACTAATATTGATTTGAAAAAAAACATTTTCTTCCATAATATTTTTGCATTAATTTTAATAACAATCAGTTATTGTAGTTATTCTCAAGTAGAACCAATATTACTCGAAGAAGTTGAGATATCATCTTTTCGTCACGACCAGATGTTAAAGAATAGCCCCGAAATAGTTAAAATAATATCATCAACAGAAATAAAAGCATTAAATATATCTGAAGTTTCGGACATTCTAGATTATGTTGCCGGTGTAAATATTGAAACCGGAACAGGTTCTGGATTTGTAAATCGTGGTATTGCCGCCATGAATGGAATGCCGGCACAATACACCTTGGTACTGTTAAACGGGAATAGAATATTAAGCGATCACATTCATTCCGGACAGAATATTAACTTTATTCCGGTTGAGGAAATCGAAAGAATAGAAATAATAAAAACAGCCTCGTCAGCTCAATACGGAAGTGATGCAATTGCCGGAATTATAAATATTATCACAAATTCTGCAAATACAAATTCTGCAACGACATTTTTTGGTGAGTATGGTTCATACAAAACCTATAGCACTGGAGCATCCGTACAATCAAAGATTGACGAAAAAACCGGAGTCTATACATTTGTAAATTACAAGGAATCTGAAGGCAATCCAATGCTTGCACCTGCAAATCGTATTGGCAAGATGGGTTACAATTCTCTTAACCTAACTCAAAGACTGACATCGAACATAGGTAGTTCATTCAAAATTGATGCATGGGTTAAGTATATAAACAGTCAGATGCAATTTCAAGATGACATGAATGAAAGTTATATGTTTATGCCAAATCTTAGCATGAAATATACGCTAAACGACAAATCATTTATTTCAACAAAATTGGCTTTCTCTAAATGGAATAGTGAAACTAACCTAGAAAATATCGAAGTATTCAGACCTGAAATATATTACTCGTTAATACTAAGCGAGAAAAATAGCCTCATTACCGGAACTGATCTTTCGATTCATAGTTTTGTCAGAAGTTCGGTTGATTTGCATATTCAAAGAATGATTGGCATTTTCGTTCAGGATGAACACAAATTCAATAATAGTTTTTCGGGTCTTGCCTCGATAAGAATGGATAAATTACAATATTCATTAGTGGTTTTTACTCCAAAAATAGCTTTAATGTACAATATAAATACTGATATTAAGATAAGAGCATCATTAAGTCGTGGATATCATGCTCCATCAGTTCAGGAATTATATGAACAAGGTTATGGGCATGGTGGCACAGCATATCGTTTCGGGAATCCTAATTTAAAACCTGAATATAGTACATCCATAGGCTTAGGGGTTGACTATAGCAAAAACAATAAAATCTTCATTAATTTAAGCGGATTTTACAGCATTATTTCAAATATGATAATACCTGTTTATGCCGGTCCTTGGGAACAAGATACCAGCAAAGATGTATGGATGAGACAAAACATTCTGCAAGCAGAGATTTTGGCTCTCGAAATGAGTGCAAGTTGGTTTATTACAAACAATTACAATTTATTGTTTTCATACAATTTTGCGGATAATATTGCAAAGTCCGAAGAAAGTCAACAATTACCTTATAATCCGGGACAAGGTCTGAATGTTAAATTTACTGCAAAACAAAACATAGGAGAGAATTTTACAATTTCCGAATTTGTCAGTTTACGTTGTGTTTTTGGAAGAAGTGCATGGAACTGGAAACCAGAGACAGGAACTGACCCTACAAATCCTTACGGACTCACAACAGAACTTGCTGATTATCAAAAACTTGATGCAGGAATAAACTTATGCTTTCACAAAAAATTCAATCTTTATTTTAATATTGGAAATATACTTGGACAAGATATTGAAAATTTGGACGATGCTTATACTGTAATAGATGGAGAGCCGGTATTTAAAGTTGGGGTAAAAATAAATTTGTATTAAACAACGGTGGCTTCTGGGATTGTTGCGAAATACACGGGTCAGAAAGCTACAACTTAACACTAACTCCCCCCATCACAGCAATCCCTGGTGCAGGTACATTTGCAATATCAAAATATGATTGATTTGTTAAATTATATCCACTTAAAAAGATATCTATTTTGTTAAACTCTGCTGTTACTTTAAGATTAACTAATTCTGTTAAAGGAAAACTGACCATATTTGTATAGGCATTTCGTTCAAAATCAAACAATAAGTATTCACCATTTCGTTTAAAAATATTCAAAGTCCAATCAGCAGAAAGATTTTTATATATTTTGTGACTTAAATTCAAAACAAACTTTTGTTTAAGATGATCGAGTGTATATTTTGATTCCAAACCTGCGGCATCTTTATCCTGATAAATGTAAGAATAAACAAGACCAATATTATTCAAAAAAGCATTGTCCTCAAAGTCTCTGTATGAACCAAAGATTTCTGCTCCGTAAGTATTTAGTTCAGTTAGGTTCTCTGTTTTCCATTTATCAGCTCTGCTCTCTCTTACCCACGAAATTATATTTGTTCCAAGCCGATTATACAAATTGACGTTGATAAACGATTTTTTGGAAAAGTAAAGCTTTGTTCCGACCTCAATACTTATTGCATGCTCTGGAACCAAGTTTGGGTTACCTTCATTCGCTGCACCTTGGTAGTATAATTCTGTAAATGTCGGCAACCTCATCGACTTATTAACGCCAGCTTTTACAATGAAATTTTCAGTAATTTTATAACCAGCATCTCCACCATAGTAAAAGTTAAGGCCATATTTCTGATTGTAATATGCCATAGCTCCCGCGTTAATCAGAATCCTATTTTTATAATAACCATGCTCAGCAAAAACAGTAATATTCTGTCTTTCATCAGATTTTGTGTAAAGATTTTCATAAGCCTCATCAAGTTGATTACCCAAAACATTTGAATAAATCTGCTCGTAGCGATACTCACCGCCAATCGCTGACTTTCCTCCTATCCAATCCTTTTCTAAGTTAAAACCAGTACCTGCAACAGTAGTGAAATGATTATTATGAGAGCGATACCAACTTACAGAATCACCTGTTGTGTAATTAATCCAAATACCATCGATATTCTGATAATAATCTGCCGATTCTCTAAAGAGCTGATATTCATCTGTAAATCCTCGATAATATGCCTTATACTCCCATTTAATTGCAGAACCACCATAAACTTTTACTGCGCCAAAACCTGTTCTGATTTTCTCGTACTGATTGACATACTGAGGAGTATAAAAGCTATATGCACCAAAGTTTTTGTCTAAATAGCCCAACATGGTTTTAATCTTTATTTTCCCAAGACTAATATTGTTTTCATAATACACATTGATTTTATTGTAATCGGTATTGTGTATAAAACCATCTGATTGAGTATAATTAAAATTTAAAGTCTGGTTAAACTTTTTGGCAACGTGATTTAGAACGACATCTCCATTAACGGTATTAAAACTTCCGTAAGAAACATCTAACATTATCCCAGATTTTTGTGGAATACTACTGATAAAATTAACAGCACCTGTAAGCGCATTTGCACCAAAAATTCTTGAACCAGGTCCATAAACGATTTCGGCAGCTTCGAGAACTGTAGAATTAACAGGAATGTTAAGACTATGATGTCCTGTTTGAGGATCGCTGAGATTTATGCCGTTTAAAAGAACAATACTTTGATCAAAACTGCCTCCCCTGATACTGATATCGGACTGAACTGAAGAAAATGAACGTTGTCTTATATCCACAGCAGTCATGTCTTTTAAAACAGAACTTACTGAATTATCTGTGTTAACGGAATTTTTTTTTAGTGAGACAATCTGTATTGGTCTAAGCATCTGGCTTTCAGACAATCCGATTCTTGATGAGTTAATGATTATTTCCTTAAGAATAATAGTATCTGATGTTTGAGAAAAAACTGAGATATTAATAATTATTAACAATACATATATCAAAACAATTCTCATCAATTGATTTTTTTACAAAAATCGTATTTAATTTTGTGAAAAATTATTTTATTTAACATATTTATTCATAAATATAGAATAGAGTAGATTTATGCGATTTTAATATTTTTACGAAAATTCATTTATTTAAAATGAAGTTTTTTTTATCAGTTTTCTTAATAGGTGCAGTAAATTTTTCTTTTGCTCAAAACGATGGAAATTCAAACTTTAATCGTAACAGAAGATTTAAAATTTCAGATTTTAGTTTGAGCTATTCTGGATCTATATATAATTTCAGTTCAAAGTATTTGAATCATATTCATGATTTGTATGCATATTCTCCGCCATTGTGGGAGAACACTGATTCTATGCTATACCACGACAACAGGTCGGTTATCATGGCAAAATTGAATCTCCAGAGACAATTAGGCAATGAACAGTCTCATATATATGGGAATTTATCATTCGGTTTATCAATCAGTACTGGAGGTAGAATAAAAGCATCCTATATTTCTCAATATCATTCACATATTGATACTGCACTCATAAATTCCGAACCTGTCAGAGATTTAGACACAACAATCGTAAAACAAAATGAATATGTATATTATTCAACAGATGTGGGCTTTGACATTGCATTTACAGTTAGTTCACCACCCAAGAATACATTTTGTGCTGAGACAGGAATTGGCATTAGTGGAATGCATAGTGTTAGCGAAACAATGTTCTTTACAGAATCATTTTCTGTAAACCACAATTACACAAATCAATATAACAGATTCTTGAATTTTGATGAACTTCAGACTTCAACAGTTAAAGTCCAACCTGCATCTCAGATTTTGTTAAAAATATATATGCCTTTAATCTTTTCCTACAAAATGACTAGAAATCTTTCTTTGATGACAATGTTTCATGGAGGTGTCGAACTCCAAAAACCCGAACAAAAAGATTTTTATATTTATCCATATTTTACAATAGGTATCGGTTGCAGATTGAGATTTTAAAATCATTCTAATACAGGGTCCGGATATAGATTCTTCATTTTGTTTGTCAAAGCTTTTTCGTACTCATGATAATCTTTTTCCACTTGCTCGAAATTTACTAAAGTCCCTATCAGTTTAAACTTATATTTTTTTGCAAATTCCAATTGCGTCTCTTGAGACTTTTTCTGAACAACAATTAACTTCCAATAAATATCAAGAACTATTTCTCCGATTTCAATACAACTTTCCTTTGTCAATCCTTCGCTAACCTTTTTAATCAATTTTGGATATTCATTTAATAAAAGTTTTTTACACTCAACTATATTTTCCATACATATCTTCTTGTATTGAATTTTTGAATCAAACTCCTCGAGCTTATTGAGAGAATCTGTGTAAATATCTATCGTTGCAATAAGATTATCAATATCAGTACAAATTTTTGAAATACTAATACTATCAAGCTTTCCACTTGCTGAAATATTAACCAACTGAGTTGTATTTCCTATTAAATTATTCATACCTGAAATTACAGGATTAACATATTTAATCATCTTGTTATGATAATCCTTTGCTGCCTGTTTCTTTTCCTCAGAAACAAAGTTACATGAACTGGCAAAAACTGATAAAATTCCAAAAACAACAACAATCTTTAACTTCATAATATTGTATTTAATTAATAAAAGTAAACTACAACCATATTTTCACAAGCACAAATATAAAAATTTTATTAATTAATTTGACATATTTCTTTAAATGGTAAAAATTCATTATCTAAATATAAATGCCAAAATGTCTGAAATATCTATAAATTTAATGCCATTTTGTTCCAGTTGTGCAAATGGTTCACAAATTGAAGAAAAGTTAAAAAAAATAATATGAACTTAAACGATTATACAGTAAAAGCTCAACATGTAATTGAGAACTCAATAACAAACGCCGGAGAATACAGAAATCAAGCTATAGAACCCGGGCATTTGTTATTGTCGCTAATACAAGATAAAGAAAATATATTACAGATTATTTTATCTAAACTTGAAATAAATAAATCTAATTTCGAATCAACTACTTTGAGTATTGTCAGTTCATACCCAAAAATTGACGGTGGAGAACCATATTTGTCTAGTAATTTACAAAATGTTTTTCAGGATGCTCAGAAGCTTAAAAACTTAATGCAGGATAAATTTGTTTCTGTTGAGCACCTTATAATGGCATTATCAGACTCGAAAGATACTGTAGGTCAAATGATGCGTGACGCAGGGTTTAAAAAAGATTTTGTAAAAAAATCCATAACAGATATTCGTAAGGGTTCGAAAGTAAATTCACAATCGGCAGAAGAAAGTTATGATGCATTGAATCGTTATGCAATAAACCTTAACGAAAGAGCTCAAAACGGAAAACTAGATCCGGTTATTGGTCGTGATGAAGAAATACGGCGTGTCTTACAGATTTTATCAAGGCGAACAAAAAACAATCCTTTATTGATAGGAGAACCCGGAGTTGGTAAAACTGCTATAGCAGAAGGTCTGGCTCACAGAATAATAAAAGGAGATGTTCCCGAAATGCTTAAATCAAAACAGATATTCTCTCTTGATATGGGTTTACTTATTGCAGGAGCAAAATATCAGGGAGAGTTTGAAGAAAGACTGAAATCTGTGATAAAAGAAGTTGTAGCCGGAGATGGAGAAATCATTCTTTTCATTGACGAAATTCACACTTTGGTGGGAGCCGGAAAAACACAAGGAGCAATGGATGCTGCCAATATTTTAAAGCCTGCACTTGCCCGTGGTGAATTGAGAGCTATCGGGGCAACAACATTAAATGAATATCAGAAATATTTTGAACAAGATAAAGCTCTTGAGAGAAGATTTCAGTCTGTGATGATAGACGAACCTGATATTTTGAGTGCAGTTTCCATTCTACGAGGACTAAAAGAAAGGTACGAATCTCACCATAAAGTGCGTATTCTTGATGAAGCAATAGTTGCAGCAGTGGAACTTTCACACAGATATATTACCGAAAGATTTTTACCCGACAAAGCAATTGATCTGATTGATGAAGCTGCTTCAAAGTTACGTCTCGAAGTAAATTCTGTTCCCGAAGAAATTGATATTTTAAACAGAAGAATTCAGCAATTAGAAATTGAAAAAGAAGCAATTAAAAGAGAAAAAGACTTAAAGAAAGTTGAAGAAATTCAAAGAAAGCTTTCGGATGTTAATGAAGAACGCAACTCTCTTACTGCAAAATGGAAAGAAGAAAAGAAACTGATAGATAAAATTCAGATAGAAAAACAAAATATAGAAAATTACAAACTTCAGGCAGAACAAGCTGAAAGAAGTGGAGATTACGGCAAGGTTGCCGAATTCAGATATGGAAAAATTGTTGAATGCGAAAGTAATATTGAAGAACTTAAGAAAAATTTGATTTCAATTCAAGGCGACCATGCACTGGTTGACGAAGTTGTTGGCTCTGATGATATTGCAGATATAGTAAGCAAATGGACAGGTATTCCTGTAAGTCGTATGGTTTTGAGTGAACGCGAAAAACTATTACGACTTGAAGACGAGCTACACAAACGAGTAATTGGTCAGGATGAAGCTATAATTGCTGTTTCTGATGCAGTACGACGTTCACGTGCAGGACTTCAGGATTCCGGAAAACCAATAGGTTCGTTTATTTTTCTGGGCTCTACAGGTGTCGGAAAAACCGAACTGGCAAAATCTCTTGCAGAATTTATGTTCGATGATGAAAATATGATGACCAGAATTGATATGAGTGAATATCAGGAAAAACACAGCGTTTCGCGACTTGTCGGTGCTTCTCCCGGATATGTTGGTTATGATGAAGGTGGTCAGCTTACCGAAGCAGTAAGACGGAAGCCTTATTCTGTAATTTTACTCGACGAAATTGAAAAAGCTCATCCTGATGTTTTTAATATTTTACTTCAGGTCCTTGATGATGGACGCTTAACTGATAATAAAGGAAGAACAGTAAATTTTAAAAATACAATTATTATAATGACTTCAAATATTGGTTCTCAGTTCATTCAAGAACTATTATGCAACGGGAACTCTGACGATACTGAAATAGAGAAACAGGTCATTAATGCTTTAAAAGCACACGTGCGTCCTGAATTTCTTAACAGAATTGACGAAATAGTAATGTTTAAACCATTAAAGCAAGAACAGATAACTGGAATAGTTAAAATTCAGTTGAAACGACTTGAAAACAAACTTAAAGATGCAGGCTATAGTTTAATCACTGATGATGAAACAACTGAACTTATAGGCAAACTGTCATACGATCCGCTTTATGGGGCACGTCCGGTAAAGAGATTTATCCAGAGAGAGCTTGAAAACAGAATAGCAAAACTGATTATTGCCAGCGAAATTCAGGAAAACAAAAAGATAACTATTACTGCCAACAAAGAAGAACTGAATATTACCTTAAGTTGATAACATTGTTTGTGCGGAATTAACTTTATTGGAGATTTCTCACTATCTCTCCAATGACAGATTTTTTGATAAAAAAATGCGGTTCACTTCAAATGACCGCATTTCTCACGAAAGCTCAAACTCTATTTAGTTTGAAGATATTCGTCAAGCTCTTCAATAGTCAATTCAAACTCAAATGAGTCATTTACTTTATAATATTTTGAGGCATCATAAACATAATCATAAGCATATTTTGCAAATTCCAGACGTGTTTCTTCAAAACCAAACGATTTATTTATATCACGGATTTGTTCTGCTGTCATACATGAAGATTTGCATATCTGTTTTGCAGTCGTCAGTTTTGAATCTTCGAATGATTTTGAATTAATACTTTCCATGGCATCTTTAAAATCTAAATCAGACATTGGATAAGAACAACGAGACGATCCAGTTGGCACCGGAACAAATGATTCTTCAACCTGTTCGTTATATACCTCTTCATTAACAGTGCCGGTTGTAGTAATAGTAGTTGTTGTTATAGTTGTTGAACTAGTTTGTATTTGTGGCTCTCCTAAACTGAAATTAATATCAATTACTTCGCTCTCATCACTTCCTGAAACATTTATACTAATGTTTTCTCCACCTGTATTTGAATTAATATTCATTCCACTCTCTTGAACTTGAGTATTTACAGAAATATTATCACTCTGTATGGGTTTAACATTAGTGTTATTTTCTTTTACAACTGTTGTAGTTGTTACATTAACATTACTTCCTGTTTGTGAATTTACCGGTTCTCCGGGATCTTCATAACCAATTTTTTCATCCTTAATTACCTGACCATTTGTGCCTTTTGGTGTTTCTCCCATTGGTCGCAAAACATATTTACCATTTTTGTTCACTATCATAGCAGAAATTTCGACATTTTGGTTTTCTGTCCATATAGTTTTAGTCAAATCAGGAATTGATTTATTATTAAATGCCACTCTGACCATTATGGTCTCACCACTAATATCTTTTGCTTTAACATTTGCAGCAGGCTTATCGTTCTGCTGAACACTATTTACAAAAAGTAAAAATTCTTCGCCGTTTTCCGAGAACACTACAAGGTTATTTTTCTGAGAAAATACCTGAATACAAAACATCAAAATGATAAATGAAATAAATAATTTTTTCATAGTTATAGTTTTTAATGAAACAAAAAATGTTTTCAGCTCTTGCCAAAATCTATGCCACAAAGATAGACAATATTAGAATAAAATTAAAATCAGGAGTTTATAATAATCTATTCCTGTAAAAACTCTTTATAATACAATCTTTTAACATTATAAATATAATATGTGTATAATTTGAGCAACCAATTGTATTTTTTTAACGTTTACATTGTGGCTTTGTAAATAATTATATTGTATTTTTGAAGTATATTTTTAATTCATAACTAATTAAATTACATAGGATGAAAAAGACTTTTATTTTTGTCACTTCACTATTAGTAGGCATACTAATACAGTTGTCAGCAAACGCTGTTCCGGCGAAACCGGGCATTATAGAATTTTCTCAACCGGACGGAACGAGTTTAAAAATATACCTTCATGGAGATGAGAGAATTAAGTGGGCGACCTCACTTGACGGGTACACACTTATTTATAATTCAGAAGGCTACTATGAATATGCCGAGCTGGATGTAAATTATGATTTAATACCAAGTGGAATAGTTGCAAAAGATATCGAAAACAGAACTGTTTCAGAAAATAACTATTTATCAGGAGTGTCAAAGAATCTTTTTTACAGCCCGAATCAGGTTTTAATAATGAATCAGATATGGGATATTTACGATGCTGAAGCAAAAAATGGAGCCAAAGCCTTTCCAACTACAGGCAACAGAAAGTTGGTATGTATTTTAATAGGATTTACAGATAAAGCATTTGTGAAGACTCAGGCTGACTTTAATTCTTTGTTTAATCAGGTTGGCTATACTACCGGAGGAGCTACCGGAAGTGTAAAAGACTATTATCTTGAAAATTCATATAATCAATTTAACTTAACCGTGGACGTTGCAGGACCTTATACCGCAGCTAACAACATGGCCTATTACGGAGCAAATGACGGTTCTGGAAACGATTTACGACCACGTGAATTAGTCACCGAAGCTGTCACTCTGGCTGATCCAGCTGTTAATTATGCTGATTATGACAATGATCTTAATGGAACAGTTGATGGTGTATATGTGATCTATGCAGGTTATGGTGAAGAAGCAGGAGGTCCTGCAACAGCAATATGGGCACATGCATGGGCAATTCCAACTGTAGTAAAAGACGGAAAGTCTATAAGTAGTTATTCATGCTCTGCAGAATTAAGGGGTAATTCTGGAACCAATATAACAAGAATAGGTGTTATATGTCACGAATTTGGGCATGTATTAGGTGCTCCTGACTATTATGATACTGATTACGCCACTAACGGACAATATGATGGAACAGGAGGATGGGATATGATGGCAGGAGGATCGTGGAATAACAATGGAGCAACTCCAGCTCATCATAATGCATACACAAAAATATATGTTTACGGTTGGGCAAGTGCAATTACAATATCAACAGATCAAAACGTAGCACTATTGAATTCTGTGCAGAATTCGGAAAGTTTTTATAGATATAACACTACAACTTCTAACGAATATTTTCTTGTTGAGAACAGACAGCAAATTGGTTTCGACTCATATATTCCAGGTCATGGCATGCTAATATATCATGTAGATGGTTCTTATATTGCATCAAACTCATATTCAATAAATGCCAGCAGTCATCAGGGCATGTTTCCAATGGCTGCAAATGCAAGTACAACAAATGGGGTAATGACAGGCGATGGCGCAGTTAGTACGTCTGGTTGTCCTTGGCCAGGCACCAGTAGTAAAACGACATTTACTGATGCAACTACACCAAATTCAAAATCTTGGGCAAGTGCAAATACTGCTAAACCAATTACTAATATAACAGAAGCTAGCGGAATAGTTCAGTTTTGTTTCATAAGTTGTCCTCCGGCATGTACACCTCCAACCACACAAGCAACAAACTTCTCAGCAACTGACATTGGTGATAATCAAATGACCATAGGTTGGACAAGAGGCAATGGAGATAATGTATTAGTTGTTGGTAGAAAAGCCTCAGCAGTAGATGCAAATCCAGTTAACGGAATTACTTACACTGCTGATGCTTCTTTTGGTGCAGGAATGGAAATTGGAACTGGTAATTATGTTGTCTATAAAGGCGCTAGCGATAATGTAGTTGTAACAGATCTTATTCCTGGTTCTGTTTATCACTTTGCAATTTATGAATTCTTTACTGCTGATAATTGCTATTCAATACCAGCTCTAAAAGGAAATGAAACTACAACAGGTATTGTACCAAGTTATTGCGACACATTATCCCAGTTCTGTTGTACACCAACGATATACACATCTACAAACGGATATGTTGGAGGAACAAATGAATATAGCTGTCTTGGCGTTGCCGAATTCTTTCAAGACCCATCTCCATACAATCAGGTATCAGGAGCAAGAATTTATCTTGCTGCTGCAAATAATGGAACAAGTCCTAATGTAACTTTTGTATTATGGGATAATGAAAATGGAGGCCCAACAAATCAAATGGCTACATCGGTTATTCCACTCGCAACAGTTGTAACTGCTTATAATAATGATGGTTATATAGATATCGATTTCGGTGACACATTTGATATACCGGCAGGAGGCTTTTCCGTTGGATTTCTAGTTCCAGGGACTCCTGCGTCTGGAGATACATTGGCCCTTGTTACAAATGCTGATGGCGAAGGTGAAGATACTGGATATTGTTTGTTCGGAACTTCTTGGGCAAGTTATAATTCAGCCGGTTGGGGAATTACACTTCAGAATGCAATTTTCCCATTTGCTTGCTTCCAAAACGATCTACCTCCCGTAGCCGGTTTCGTTGGAAATCCAGTACGTATTCCTTTAGGAAGCACAGTGCAGTTTACAGACTTGTCATCAGGCACTACACCAACCTCATGGGCATGGACATTTGAAGGGGGATATCCCGACATAGAAACTGATCCAAATCCACTGATAACTTATAATACCCTTGGATTTTTTGATGTTAGCCTCGAAGTTAGCAATACAAACGGTTCAGATATTATGACAAAAACTGATTATATCGAAGTATTTGATCCTAATGGTATAACTGCATTTTCACTTGATTTCGAAGCATGTTCCGATTTTCAGTTGGATGATTTTGATCCATGGACTACTTTAGATGTTGATGGAAGTGCAACTTATAGTTCCTCTGGATTTGATTTCCTAAATGAAGAATATACAGGTTCTTTCATTGCTTTTAATTCGAATAAT
>Ga0116157_10001007_pt1 | contig 28615 bp, 21 predicted proteins | sample AD_UKC048_MetaG_FD_89882 | JGI IMG/M metagenome (GOLD analysis project Ga0116157, IMG submission 89882) | Active sludge microbial communities of municipal wastewater-treating anaerobic digesters from USA - AD_UKC048_MetaG | ecosystem: Engineered > Bioreactor > Anaerobic > Digestate | place: USA... | reverse complement strand
GCCGTCGTTTCCGTGTCTTCGATGGTGTCATGGAGCAGGGCGGCGAGCAGAACGGCTTCGTCCCGCACGTTCCCTTCGTTGACGAGCACGTTGGTGAGCGCGATCGGGTGGTTGATGTATGGGGAGGCTTCGACATCCTTGCGACGCTGATTCCGGTGTTTTTCCGAAGCGAACGAAAGGGCCTTCACGAAGCTGCCCAGCGGATGCTTGTCCTGGATCATGGATTCCTCCCGATGCTGGCTTGTAGTCCCTGCTGGCGATTTCTGGGGTTGCCGTCCGAGTCTAGCGGATCGGGGCATCCGCTGTCCAGTCGGCGGCAGACGCGAAAAAAGTTGCCTCGGAACGGCTCCGAATCTATGATGTCGGGGATGTTTTGCGACAATCATAAGGAGAAGGAGCAACCATGAAAAAACACCTGGCGTATTTCTTTCTGCCTCTGCTGGCCGTGAACGTGCTGGCGGGATCGGCTCTCGAGGCGACGGAGCGGTCGGAAGTTCCCGAAAAGATGAAATGGAACACGGCTGACCTGTACCCCACCGACGATGCGTGGGCGGTCAAAGCGAAGGATATCGCGGCCCGGATCCCGAAGATGGCGGATTTCCAGGGAAAGATGGGGAAGGATGCCGCATCGTTCTATACGGCTCTCGATACCATCATGGGTCTCGACAGAGACCTCGTGCAGTTGATGACCTATGCCAGCATGCGCAGTGACGAAGACACCCGCGAGGCGAAGCCCCGCGAGATGGAGCAGACCTCGTCGGATCTGGCCGTGAAATTCACCTCGGCCATCTCGTTCATGCGCCCCGAGATTCTCGCGATCGGCGCCGAGAAGGTCATGGGGTTCGTCGCAGCCGAGTCGAAACTCGCGCCCTACAAGCCCTGGCTCGAGGATATCCTGCGCTATGCGCCTCACACCCTGTCGCCCGCCGAAGAGAAAGTCGCCGCCCAGGCGAGTCTGATGAGTGATGCTCCCGGCAGCGCCTACAGCATCTTCACGAATGCCGACATGCCGTATCCCGAAACCGTTCTTTCGGACGGCAAGCGCGTCCGGCTTGACGCCTCGGCCTACACCAACTACCGCGCCGCCGCGAACCGCGATGACCGGATGAAGGTGTTCCGCACCTTCTGGAAGAGCTACAAGAAGTTCGAACGCACGCTCGGCACCACGCTCAGCGGCCATGTGAAGACCCACCTCTTCAATAAGGAGATCCGCAAATACAACAGCTGCCTCGAAGCCGCCCTGTTCGACGCGAACGTGCCGGTGGCCGTCTACAAGCAGCTGATTGCCGATGTGCATGCGAACCTGCCCACCCTGCACCGGTATCTGAAGCTCCGCAAGCGCATCATGAACGTCGAGCGGCTCGGCTATGAAGATCTCTATGCGCCGATCGTGAAGGAAGTCGAGCTGAAATACACTCCCGAAGAGGCCATGGCGCTCGTTCTCGAAGCCGTCGCCCCGCTCGGCGAGGAATACGTTGCCGCCGTGAAGACCGGCTACGACAACCGCTGGATCGACTTCATTCCGACGACGGGCAAGAAGTCCGGCGCCTACAGCACCGGCGCCTATGGCGTCCATCCCTACCAGCTCCAGAACTTCACCGGTCTGTATGACGAAGTCTCGACGCTGGCCCACGAGTACGGTCACTCGATCCACACCTATCTGTCCGACAAGAACCAGCCCTACGCGACGCACGACTACAAGACCTTCGTGGCGGAAGTGGCCTCGACGCTGAACGAGAACCTGCTCCTCCACCTGATGCTCAAAAAGACCACCGACAAGGCCACCCGCCTCTTCCTGCTGGGAAGCTACCTCGATGGCCTGCGCACCACGCTGTTCCGCCAGACCCTGTTCGCCGAGTTCGAGATGACCATCCACGACCTGGCCGAGAAGGGCGAGCCGCTGACCGGCGAGAAGCTGACCGAGATGTATCTGAAGCTCCTGAAGGAATACTACGGTCACGAGAAGGGTGTGTGCCACATCGACGATCTGTACGGCATCGAGTGGGCCTACATTCCTCACTTCTATTACAATTTCTATGTGTACCAGTATGCAACGAGCATCACCGCCTCTTCCCTGATCGCTTCGAACATGCGCTCGGAAGCGACGGCGGCGACGGCCCGCGAAGCCTACCTGAAGATGCTCTCCTCCGGCTCCGCGAAATACCCGATCGACCTGCTGAAGGACGCCGGCGTCGACATGACCACCTCCCAGCCGTTCAACGCGGCGATCAAGGAGATGAACACCGTCATGGACGAGATGGAAAAACTCCTCGGCGAAAAATAATAGTTACAATCGAATAATCGTCATCTTGTGCGCCGCCCTTCGGGGCGGCGCTTTTTCATCTCGAGCCTCGAGGGTGCCTGATGATGAGGCACGAGAGGGGGGCGAGGATGATGCGGGACCGGGAGAGCTGTGCCGTCCCCGATCGGGCAACGATCTGTCCGGCCGTCGGGTCGAAGTCGAGGCTCAGCCGCCGGGTCCGGGAGTCGGCGTTCACGAACACGTCGAAGGCCTCGCCGGTCGTCGCCCGGCAGCGGTAGGCGATGACCAGGTCCTTTTCGCCGATTTCCGGAACGGGGAGAAGACGCACGTTCCGGTCGACGAGCTCCCGCGATCCGAGCCGGAACGCGTCCGTCGAACGACGCAGGGCGATGAGGCCGGCGGTGTATGCCCGGGTTTTGGCGTTCTCCGGGAACCGGTCGATATCCTCCGCTTTCGCCCAGTCGAAGCGGTTGATCGCATCCGACGAGTCATACGAATCATGGATGAAGAAGGGGAACCGGAACGGCTTTCCGTCCGCGCCGGCCAGTTCATGGAACTTCTGTTCCGGCTTCCCGGGCGCGCGCCACTGGTTGGTGCGGCCGTATTCCTGGCCGCCGTGCAGGAACACCGTTCCCTGGGCGGTCAGCAGAAGCGTGTGGCCGAGCCTGATGCGCCGGTGGATCTCACGGTCGTTCACGAGGAGATCGGGGTCTTTGCGGATCGACTGGGCGATGACGTCATACAGCGGCAGATTGTCGTGCGCCGCAATATATTGAACCATATCCCCGGGATCGTCGGCCGGGGTGTTTCCCGGCTGCGCCTTGATATTGGCGAAGATCCGGCGGATCTCCCGGGGCCCCCCGGTCAGGAACATCGGTTGCCCTTCGCAGCCGAAGCCGGATTTCAGCTCGTTCCGGAACTCGTCGGAAAAGACGCCGACGCTGTCGGTGTCGTCCATCCAGTCCTGATCGGCGGCTTTTCCCTGCAGGGCGGGATCCTCGATGTGTCCTTTGAACGTGCGCCAGCCCTCACCGAGAAACAGGGCCTGCGGATGGATCCGGCGGGCGGCATCGAACGCGTGCCGGACGGCCTCGGCCGTCGCGTCCCCCATCATGTCCCACCGCATCCCGTCGATCCCGTACTCACGGAACCAGTGCTGCACCGAATCGACCACCAGTTTTTCCGCCATCCTCCGGTTCGTGGCGAGGTTGTTGCCGAAGTCGCCGAGCGGCTTGCCCGAAGGATCCCGGAAAAAATAATACCCGGGAACGATATCGTCGAGGAACTCGGCTTTCGCCATGTGCGTGTAGACGACGTCGAGAATGACTCCCATCCCCGCTTCGTGGATCGCCCGGATGAGCTGCTTCAGCTCGGCGATCCGGCTCTCCGGGTCTGACGGCTTTTCGGAGTAGGCCCCGTCGGGCGTGAAATAGTTGTGCGGATCATACCCCCAGTTATACTCGTTGCCGGCAGTCGACCAGTGAAGCTCGCGGGTTCCCGTCCTCGATTCGTCTCCGAAATACCAGGCCTGAACCGGCAGAAGCTGGATATGGGTCACCCCGAGAGATTTTATATATGTCAGTTTCTCGATGAACGCCCGGTAGCCGCCCCAGCGCGCCGAAAGGCTGTTCTGGAGATTCGGGTCGGAGGTGAAGTCGCGTACGTGCATTTCCCAGATGACCGCGTCTTCCCTTTTGGTATATCCGTTGATATGAGACTTGCCGGGGTCGACGCCGATGCCGGAGGGGTTCACGATGGCGGCCTTTCCGACGAAGTCGCCGGACGAACCGGCGTTGCGTCCCGTGGTGTCCACGGTGCCTGCGGCCATCGATCGGGCATACGGGTCGAGCACCCGTCGGGCGGGACGGCCGGGATTCTTCACCTCATACTGATAGAAACAGCCGCGGAGGCTGTCCAGGCCAGGAACGTCGTCCGGAGTGAGGCGGACCGCCCAGACCCCGCGGGGCTGCCGCATGAGTTCGCGTCGTCCTCCCAGCCGTGTCTGGTCGGCCCCGTCATACAGGAATACCGTGACCCGCGTGGCTCGTGGCGCCCAGAGTTTCAGCGTGGCCACGCCGTTTTCATACCGGCAGCCGAGATCATCCCCATCATACGCGTGGAGGGCATCGACGATCCGCCAGTCTCCGCCGGCCCCCTGGTCGGGGGAGGCCGGAAGAGGCGGGCAGGAAAGGCTCAGAAGCGTGACGAGGGAAAGGGCTGCCCGTGTGAGGGCGTTCTTGCGGCTTTTTGACGGTGACACAGGCATTCTCCTCATGGCAAGCGGTGGGTGACGAGGAGGTTGCCGTCGGGATCCTCCCACGTGATGAACAGTTCGCCGGCAGGGGTGAGAAACAGGTCCGGAACCCGTTCGGCATACTGGGCTCCGATGATTTCAGGCCGGCCCCACCCGCCCGGGCCCTTGGAAACGTATTTCAGGCAGTCCTGATCGTAAGGGGCGCCTTCCGCGAACGAATGATAGACGAAATGCAGGGTGTCGTTCTCCTCTGCTGCGACCCGTGACGGCATGCTGAAATCCTGAATCGGACACCGCTCTCTGGTGACGTTCCCTTCCCCAGGAACGTGATAGATATCGCCATAGGAGCAGAGGTGGAGGTGGCCCCGGGACGTGACGGAAATGCCCGGCACCTGGAACGTGCGGGAGATGCTCATGCCCGAAGCGATCGGGGTTTCCGTCCCCCAGAGACCACCGGCCTGCGTTCGATAAAAAACATCCGAACCGGGGTAGTCGCTGCCGGTGTCATACGCTTTGGTACGGGCATAGAGGAGGTGCTTGGTTCCGGAGCCGTCGATCGAGAAATGAAGGATGTCCGTCTGGACCCCCCGGGTGCCTTCAATGACTGTTTCGGGCGACGGCTGGGAGCCATTTCCCGGGTTGGGCGATACGATGATGCTGCCGTCTTCCCGCGTTCGGGCGAGGAACGAGGCACCGCTTGCATCCGAGGCCGTAAAGCCGCCGGTGACCGTGGTGGTGGCGATCATGACCGGGGCACTCCAGCTGCCATTCGCTTCGAGGCGGGATCGGAACAGTTGTTCATCCCGTTCGAAGGTGAGGGTCAGGACGCCGCCCGGTGCGGCCCGGAAGACTGGCGAAGAGCCGCTGCCGAGGTTGAACGGCGCAGGCCAGGCGGCGGGCGAGGCCCCGGGAGCGGGGCACGAGAAGGCGGATACAAAGAAGACGAAGCAGAGGGCGAGGATGAGTCCGTGTCGGGTCATTACTGGCTCCAGAGAATAGAGAAAAATATATAAAAAGGTGTCACCTGCTGCCGTAGCTTGTGAGAAGGGTGAGAAGTTCCTCGAGGGTGTTCGGCCGGTCCGCCTCTTCGGTTCGCCGTGTCACCTGCACGTCATGGAACACCTCGTGAGCCCGCGGAAGACACTTGAGCAGCGTGTCGGCCATCTGATCGGGGGTTTCCCCCAGACCGGCCAGCCGCGGATAGATGACCCGGATCTTCTGCCGGGCCTGCTCCATTCCGACATCTCTCACGGCTTGCAGCAGGGCTTTGCGCAGAGCATCCTTCAGCTGGGTCCGGCTGTTGTAGTCGGGGTGAAGGTCCAGGTGGATCCCCAGGGGGCCTTTGACGAGCATGTTCTTCCTCTCTTTCGGCGTGCTCCAGAGGGAGCGCGGGCCGCAATGTCTCTGGTGCCCCTCCGCCAGGGTTTCTCTTGGATCATTCTACGGATCCGGAGTCGTGAGGTCAAAGGGGGGGGACAGTACAGAAACGAAGCGTTGACTTCTCCGGTGTGGACATACTACCCTGTCAGAAGACACCCCCCCCATGCCCGGCATTCCGGGCAAAGAAGACGCACCCGGCGGCTTCTCTCAGATGCGGTTCGAATTTTCTCCACGGAAAGGAACAAGGACAGGCAGTGAAAAAGTTTTTGAGCGTTCTGGCCCTGGTCGTGTGTTTGTGCGGAGCCGCCTTCGCGGCTGAGATCGTTCTTCCCGACGCCAACGGCAGCGGGATCTCGATCGTTTCCGAAGCCTCGCGGGGCGGGGATATGGCGATCCGCCTGACCTGCTCGATCGACAAGCTGACCTCGTGGGACGTCGAGACGCCGCGCGGTCCCTTCACCGTTCTCCAGGCCCCTTCGTTCTACTTCGGCGGGGAATACGGCGCCCCCCAGCTGCCGGTTCTCACCCGGCTTGTCCAGATTCCATTCGGAGCGGAATATAACGTCGTGGTCAAGAGTTTCGACACGACGGAATATGACCTGGCCAAGCTCGGCATCGAGCACCAGATCTTCCCGCGCCAGCCGTCGGCCCCCAAGGACGGCTCCAAGGTGCCGTTCGTGTATGAAAAGTCGGCCTACATCAGCAAGGGCTTCAACGGCCTGCCCATCGCGTCGCTGAAAGACGCCGGCGTCATGCGCCAGATGCGGCTTGCCCAGTTGACGGTCGCTCCGGTCAAATACAATGCCGTCGAAAACCGGATCGAGGTCTACAACAACATCGAGATCGAGATCGTTCTGACCGGCGGCGACATGGCCAAGACCCGCGCGATGCACGAAAGCCTCTCGACCCCGGCGTATGCCTGGCTCGAGCAGATGGTCGCGGTTCCGCAGGCTCTCCGGTTCGCCCCGACCCGGGCGCAGCAGAGCTATGTGATCGTCACCACCCCGGCATTCAAGGATGCGATCGCCCCCTTCGCCGCCGCCAAGGCCGAAAAGGGCTTCAAAGTCGACGTCGTGACCACCGACCAGTTCGGCACGGGCGCCGCGATCACCACGGGCCTCAAGGCCTATCTGCACGGCCTCTACAACAACGCGACCCCCGAACGGCCGGCTCCGAGCTACGTGCTGTTCGTCGGCGATCACGAGCAGATTCCGGCGTTCAAGGGCCAGACCGGCTCGCACATCACGGATCTCTATTACGTGGCCGTCACGCCCGGCGACTTCCTGCCCGACATGCTCACCGGCCGCTTCTCCGCGCAGAACCTCGACCAGCTCATGCCGCAGATCGAAAAGACGATGGAGTACCAGAACGCCGCGTTCGCCGATCCGTCGTTCCTCGATGACGTCGTTCTGGTCGCCGGCTGGGATTCGAGCTGGGCGAAGAGCCACGGCTGGCCGCACATCAACTATGCCACGAAGTATTTCTTCAACAAGGATCACGGCTTCCGCACCGTGAACGCGTATCTCTCGGCCGGTTCCCAGCAGAACGTCCCCGCGATCCAGGCCGCCATCGCGAAGGGCGCTTCCTACGTGAACTACACGGCCCACGGCTCCTCGACCAGTTGGGCTGATCCGGGCATGTCCATCTCCGACATCAACAAGCTCGGCAACAAGGGCAAATACCCGTTCGTCATCGGCAACTGCTGCCTGACCAACAAGTTCGAAGTGGCCACCTGCTTCGGCGAAGCCTGGCTGCGCGCCAAGGATGCCGGTGCCATCGGCTATGTCGGCGGCTCCAACAGCACCTATTGGGACGAAGACATCTGGTGGGGTATCGGCCTGCACTCGATCGTGAAGCCGAACGAGCAGGGCGTTCCGCCGGCCATCGAGAACACCGGTGTCGGCGCGATCGACGCTCTGTTCGAGGGGAACGGCGTTTCGAACGCCGCCTTCATGCAGATCGGCAACCTCGCCGTCGAGGCCTCCACCTCCAGCCGCAAGCAGTACTACTGGGAAGTCTACCACCTGATGGGCGATCCGGCCCTCAAGACCTATCTGGGCCAGCCCAAGCCCTGATGTGACGAACGTTCCCGGGCAAGCCCGGGAATGTGCGCCGAAACCGCGCAGGTTCCGAAGTCTCTTCGAAACCTGCGTTTTTCTTCGGGGGAAACGGTCTGCGGAGCCTGGGGTCAGAGGCCCAGGTCGGGGGCAATGCGCTGCATGGCCTCGATCGCCAGGGCGGCGAACTCGTTCAGCGGAACGCCGATCAGCTCGCACTCGCGGATGGTGTCGCGGTCGACCGAGGCCGCGAACGCCTTTTCCTTCATGCGCTTCACGACCGAGGAGGGCTTGACGCTGCCGACCTTCCGGTCGGGATACACGAGGGCGGTGGCCGTGACGAGGCCGGTGACCGTCTCGCCGGCCGCCAGGGCGTGATGGAACCGCTTCGACCGCTTTTCCCCGTGGGCTCGTTCGTTGTGCATCCGGATGGCATCGATGATCTCGGGGGAGACGCCGGCACCGGCGAGGATTTCAACGGCCTTGAGACCATGCACCGACAGGTCGGCGTTCGTGAGCTCCACGTCGAGATCGTGGAGCAGTCCCGCGAGCCCCCACGTCTGCTCGTTCTCGCCCAGACGCCGCGCAAGCGCCGTCAGGACAGCCTCGGACGCGAGACAGTGGCGGATCATGTTCTCGTTCTTCACGTGCTCGCGCAGCAACTCGAGAGCGCGTTCGCGGGTGATTCCGGCAGGGGTGGTCATGGGGCTTCTCCTTCGTTTCATCGGGTGTTCCGAACCTAATGCCGGACCGTTCGGCCTGTCAAGAAGGCCGGAAAAGCGGCGGGCGCGGCCCTTGTAGAGCCGCGCCCGCGGATAAGCCGGGAGAGATCAGTGGATGGTCAGCGAGCCTTCCCCGTAGAGACCGCGCAGGCAGTCTTCCTCGAGGTCGTAGTAGGAGGCATCGATGCCTTCGTTGTCCGAGGCGGAGTCGCCCGAGCCGCAGATGGGGTAGAGGCTGCGGATGGTATCGTCAAAGGTATACAACTGCCAGGTGTAGGCGTGGCCGTTGATGTTCGCATCGAACTGGATCGCCGAAGGGGCGCGGCCGCCCTCGCGGCGGGCCGTCTCGATCGCGATGTGGCCGAGGGCGAGGAGCGCCTGGGCCGAGTTGCCGATGGTGAAGCCGCCCTTGTTCTTCTTCAGGGTCGGGAGGGGGCCGTTGCCGTCGGGATCCCAGGTGAAGCGGCCGGTATAGATGCCGGTGTCGCCGGCGTGGTCGATGCTGCCCTGGATCTTCGCGCGACCGGCCAGGTCGTCGTCATAGAATTTGTACCACCAGTGATACCCGCTCACCGAGGTGCTCTTCATCTCGCCGCAGATCACGTGCTCGAAGCCGGCGCCGGAGCCGAACCAGTTCATCTTGAGGTCGTCGATCGAGGTGTTGGTGACCTTCAGGGCGTGCTGGATGATCGGGTCGTTCTCGATCGAGGCGAGATACGCGTTGATCTCTTTCGAGTGCTCCTTCAGTTCGGGCGTTCCGACCTTGGGATTGAAGCGGGCCGCGAGGTTGATCGCCGCCTGGTAGCTGGGGGGAAGCTCACCGGCGAAAGTCGCGAACAGATGCTTGTTGCCGTCGAAGGCGATGCCGGAAATGGCGTCACGGTCGAGCTTCGCGATGCCCGAGCAGGCTTTGGAAATTGCTGCCGAGAGGCCCGAACCGCCATTGTTCCCGCCGCGCTGGCGACGGGCACGGGAGAGCGCCAAGGTGAACTCGTCGCGGTCGGTGATCAGACCTGCGGAAATGCTGTTCTGGAGAGTGAGGCGCAGATCGGGTTCGCGGACCTCGGAGAGGAGGACCGACAGTGCCGATGATTCATCCGCCCATGCCGGTGAAAAGCCCAGGACCAGGACTGCCATGACGAGAGCTGTGATGCGACGAGCCAATGTATTCACGCGATTTCTCCATTCTCAGATACTTGTGGATACGGGCTGAAAAAAGGCTGAAATACGGGCTGCCTTTGATAAGCAATTTGTCTGCCACTTTCGAGGAATAGGGGAAAATGAGGTTGGGATGCCGATTCGGTGCGGTCAGGGAGGGGCCGGGCAGAGGGAATCTGCCCGTTTTTCATCATCGGCGGGGGGAAATTTTCGGCAGTGGCCGACCCTCACCGCTCCTCGAGACTCTCCAGTTCCACATCGGTCTGGCGCAGCCGTTCCGCGATCACGAGGGCAAGCCGGGCGAACACCTTTACCCCCACGGCCGTCGATGATCCGACCAGCTCATCGAACCGTTTCCGCGAGAGAAGAAAGAGGTCGGTGGCTTCCCGTGCAAGGGCGTCGGCGGAGCGGGGGCGATGGTCGAGAAACGAAAGTTCACCGACGTAGCTGCCCTGCCCGATATCGGCGAGATGGTGGCTCTTTCCGCTTTCGAGCGGAAGCAGGATGCTGATGCGGCCGCGGCGGACCAGATACAGTCCGTCCCCTTCGTCCCCCTTGGCGAACACCCGTGTGCCTGCCGGCACGGAACGCTGCTCCATGCAGGAGGTGAGGGCATCGAGGGCCATGGCCTCGAACTCCCTGAACAGGTCGAAATCCCCCAGCGAAAGGGGGCCTTCCTCTTCCCGGGTGGCCACCCCACAATCTTCGAGCAGTCGGGTTTCTATCCAGACGAGGGCCTCGTTTCGGTTCTCGAACACCAGGATGCCGCCTGCCTGCTGGAGGACGCCCAGTTGCGCGAGATAGGCCTCGAAGTTCCGCTGGTCGTGCAGGCCCGAAGGCATGCCGCTGAACAGTAGCCGGCCGTTGCGTTCCTCCAACTGGGCCTGCATCATCTGGAGCAGGTGGGCGGCGGTGTAGTCCATCGAAAGCACGTGGCGCATGTCCAGGAGGAGATAGCGCCGGCTCCTCAGATCCGGCTCCAGCTGCGAATACAGCTGGTCGGTGGTGCCGAAGAACAGGTTGCCCTGCAGCTGGCAGAAGATGCCCTGGTCCCCGTGCTTCCGGAGGAGTTCCCGCTCCAGGGCCGGCCGCCTGGTCTTCGAGGAATACTGGTTCAGATACAGTTTCCGGCGGATCACGTTGCCCCTGATCTGGTCCCGGATGAACAGCAGGATCGACAGGCCGATGCCCACCCCGGAAGCTGCGATCAGATCGGCGGTGATCGCGGTGAGAATCACGGCGGCGATGACGGTGAAATCCTGGCGGCCGGCTGGCGTGGCCAGGAGGTGAAATATATCTTTATCTATCATTCTCCAGGCCACGACCAGGAGGATGCCTGCGAGGGCGGAAACAGGAATCCAGGCGATCAGGGGTGCCAGCAGCAGATACGTGAGGATGACGGCTACTCCCTCGAAGGTCGCGGATTTCCAGGAGTGCCCGCCGCTGGTGATGTTCACCAGGGTCGGCCCCATGGTGCCGGCGCCCGCCATCCCGCCGGCCAGAAATGCGGCGATGTTGCCGGTTCCCTGGCCGATCAGCTCCCGGTCCGAGTCGTGCCTGTTCCGCGTGAGGGTGTCCAGGACGACACAGGTCTTGAGCGTGTCAATAGAAAGCAGTATAGAAAGTGTGAGAGCAGGGATGGCGATCAGCCGGAGAAGGCCCGGGTCGATGCCGAAAAGACTGTCCGCGCGGGCGGACACCGACGTCAGGAAGGACCCCGAAGCCTGGATCGGGCCGATGAGCAGCGGGTTCCCCTCGACCCGGAGGAGGGCCGGCTCGACCAGCGCCAGGCCGAAATACGTGAGAATGCCGGCTCCGAGGCCGAGCACGGGAGCCAGAACCTTTCGCGTCAGGCGGGGGGCGAGCACCATGACCGCGATTGCCGCGATGCCGACCGCCAGGGCCGGCCATTTCCAGAGGCCCGGGGAGGTCAGGCCCGCGGTCAGGGCGGTTCCCTTCGGAAGGCCGAGGAGGTTCGCGAGCTGGCCGAGAATGATCAGAAGCCCCACGCCTGACAGGTAGCCGGTCACGACGGGGTAGGGAATGAACTTGATCAGCCGGCCGCACCCGGCCAGTCCGTAGAGCACCTGCAGAAGGCCGGCCGCGAGCACGATCAGGCCGAGAATGGCCGGGATGGCAGCCGGTGAGAGGGCAGGAGCGCCGTTGGAGGTGAGCAGCTCCGCCACCACGGCGGATAGGACGGCCGCAGCAGGCGCGCAGGGAGCGGATATCAGGGCGCCGTTCCTGCCGACGAAGGGGGCCGTGATTCCGATGGCTGCCGCGCCCAGGAGCCCGAGCATGGCGCCCTGGGAGACGAAGGCCTGGCCGAGCGCCGAATAGGCGAGGACCCCGAAGGCGATCGACGAGGGCAGGGCCACGAGCATCGCGGCGAGGCCGCCCCAGAGGTCACCGGACAGGGTTGCCGCCTCCCGGGGTTGGCCGGTGACTGGCTGGGCCATCATGGCAGGGGCTCCGTCCGGGACTGCCGGCAGCCGAACGCCGCTCGTGCGCGGCGGAGCCATGTCGCAAGGAACCTCATCCGGAAGATCCTCATGGATAGCCTCTCATGTCATCTCTTTTTTGTTCGCCGGGATTTCCGGCGTTGTTCCATTGTATCCCAACCCGACACTGCATGGTGTAGCATGGGGTGATGATGGATCCGGAAACCGTTGTACAGACGTCTGCCGCCTCACGGGATGACTGCCGGGACGGCGGGGGATTCCGGCTGTCCGTCACCGATGCGGGTGTCCTCCTCGCCTGCGGTCTGGGCACCTGGGGCCTCTGGGGGCTGCTGGGGGAGTTCGCGCTGCTTCTTCCCTTCGTGCTGGGCCATTTTTTCCTGTTCTGCAATGTGTTCCGCGTCGGAACCCGGGCCGAGCTGGTCTGGTGCTTCTGCTTCGTCGCGGTGTTTCTCGGCACCCTGCATGGCGGCCAATTCGGTATCGGTTTCCTTCTCCTGGCCCAAAGCCCCGTCACGCTCGGGGTCATCCTGTTTGCCCTGACCCGCCCCGACTACCACGGCATCTTCTGGAAGCGCCTCGCCGGCCTCCGGAAGCCGCCGTCCTCATGAACCGGCTCTCTTCCCGCAGCATGCGGGCCGGGAGTTGGGATATGCTGTATTCCGGACAATCTTCAGGAGGTGCCGCTGCATGACCGGTTTCAGAACACGTTGTCTCATCCTCGCCCTGTATCTGGGGCTGTTTGGCTCCCTGGCCGCTTCGGGCCAGAATCTTGCCGAGTTCGAAAAGCGGGTGACCGCCTTTACCCTTTCGAACGGCATGAAGTTCATCGTCGTCGAACGCCACGATGCGCCGGTCGTCTCCTTCATGACGTTCGCCAATGTCGGCTCGACGAACGAGACGAAGGGCATCACGGGGATCGCCCACATCTTCGAGCACATGGCCTTCAAAGGGACGAAGACCATCGGAACCAGCGATTATGCCAGGGAGGTTCCCCTTCTCGAAAACGAGGATGCCGCCTTCCGGCTGTTGCGGATGGAAGAGGCGAAGGGCAGTCGCGCCGACCCGAAGATCCTCGAGCTGCTCCGGAAGAAGCTCGATGCGGCGAAGGAGGCCGCGCGCCGGTTCGTCGTGAACAACGAGTTCGCCGAGGCGATCGAGAAGGCCGGCGGGGTCGGGCTGAACGCGTTCACGAGTTACGATATGACTGGGTATACATCGAGCATGCCCTCGAACAAGATCGAGATGTGGTTCTCGATGGAGTCGGACCGCTTCCTCAACCCCTGCCTCCGCGAATTCTATACGGAAAAGGATGTCATCATGGAGGAGCGCCGGATGAGCATCGAGAACACCCCCACGGGGAAGCTGTTCGAGGAGTTCGGGAGCGTCGCGTTTCTCGCCCACCCGTACGGCGAGCCCCTCATCGGCCACATGTCCGATCTCAAGGCGATCAGCCGGGAACAGGCAGAGCGGTTCTTCGGGACGCATTACGTGGCATCGAATCTGACGGCGGTCATCGTCGGGGATGTCGCCCCCGCCGCCTGCCGGAAGCTTGCCGAAACGTATTTCGGCCGCCTGCCGAAACGGCCCCGGCCCGAGCCGGTGGTCACGGAAGAGCCGCCTCAGCGCGGGGAGCGGCAGGTCACCCTCCGGCTCGAAAGCCAGCCATACCTGATTCTGGGGTATCACAAGCCTGACTTCAACGATCCCGCCAAGGTCGCCTTCGACGTTCTCGACGACGTGCTCTCCGGCGGGCGCTCCTCTCGTCTCTACACCTCGCTCGTGAAGGAGAAGAAGATCGCGATCCGTGTCGGCACGTCGGGGGATTACCCGGGCAGCAAATATTCGAACCTCTATGTCTTCTTCGCCCTGCCCGCCCAGGGGCACACCCCCAAGGAGTGCGAGGCAGCCATCCTGGAGGAGATCGAGAAGCTCAAACGTGAGCCGGTCACCGCCGAGGAGCTTGCCAAGGCCAAGATCCGGGCGCGGTCCGATCTCGTCGGCGGCCTAGCCTCGAACGACCAGATCGCTTACAATATTGCTTTCTATGAAATTATCGCGGGAGACTGGCGGGAGATGTTCCACCGCGGCCTCGAAAAACTTCCCGCCGTGACGGCGGCGGATATCCAGAAACTGGCCAGGACGTATTTCGTGCCGGAAAACCGGTCGGTGGCCGTCATCGAGACGGGATCCGCGACGGAAAAGATCCAGTAGGGGAGAACGTGACGATGAAAATGCGATATGGCGTATGTTTCGGTATGCTGTTCCTTCTCTGCCTCGCTGCCGTGCCCGTCCAGGCCCAGCAGTCCTACAAGCAGCTGCAGTTCCCCCCGCTGAACGATTTCCAGATTCCATCGGTGGAGCAGGCCGTTCTGGAAAACGGCCTCACCCTGTATCTCCTCGAGGACCACGAGCTGCCGACCATCAGCCTGTTCGGCATGGTGCGGTTCAACGTCGGGGACGAGCTGGCCGCGAAAACCGGGCTGATCCCGCTGACAACGGCTGTCATGCGCACCGGGGGGACGAAGACCCGTTCCGGTGACGAGATCGATATCGAGCTGGACCGGCTTGCAGCGAGCGTCGGCGTCAGCGGTGGCACCTCGAGCGGCGGCTTCTACGCGTCGAGCCTCGTCGACCAGTGGGACCGGACGCTCGCCATCCTTGCGGACATCCTGAAAAATCCCGCGTTTCCGGAGGACAAGATCGAGCTGAAGAAGATCGAGGCCCGTTCCATGATCTCCCGCCGCAATGACGAGCCGTTTCCGATCGTCGTCCGGGAGTTCATCAAGCTCGTGTATGGTCCCGACAGCCCCTATGCCAGGCACACCGAATACGCCACCATCGACGCGATCACCCGCGAGGATCTGATCGCCTTCCATCGCACCCATTTCCATCCCGAGCGGATGATGGTCGCGGTCATCGGTGACTTCAAGGCCGCCGAGATGAAGAAAAAGCTCACGGAGGCCTTCCGGGAACTGCCGCGGGGCGACGTGGCCCCGACCAAGGTTCCCGAGGTGCGCGAGTTCCCTGCGGCGAAGGTGAACCTGATCGCCAAGGAAGACGTGAACCAGAGCGTGATTCTGATCGGCCACCTCGGCGGATTGATGAACAATCCCGATTACTTCGCCCTCGAGGTCATGAATAACGTCCTGGGCGGCGGGTTTGGCTCGCGCCTGTTCAAGCGTGTCCGGTCCGAGCAGGGGCTGGCTTATTCCGTGTTCGGGACCTATGGATCCGGGTATGACCACGAGGGGATCTGCTATTTCGGGTGCTCGACGAAGTCCGGCAACACCATCAAGGGCATCCGGGCGCTTCTCCGGGAGATCGAAGAGATCCGGCGCTCCGAGATCACCGATGAAGAGCTGAACACGGCGAAGGAGATGTACCTCAACTCGTTCGTGTTCAATTTCGACAGCCGGGCGAAGATCATCGACCGTCTCGTCGAACTGGAGTATTTCGGATACCCGAAGGATTTCCTCGAGATCACGAAGAAGAATATCGAAAAGGTCACGAAGGCCGACATCCTCCGGGTCGCCCAGAAGTATCTCCAGCCCGACAAGATGAGGATTGTCGTTCTGGGAAAGCCCGCCGATTTCGATGGCAAGCTCGAGGAGTTCGGCGCGGTGCAGAAGATCGACATCACGATTCCCGGCTCCCCGAAGGCGGTGCCGGCAAAATAGGATATCGCGCGAAATGGGCCACCTCCCGGAGTTCCGGAGGTGGCCCTTGTTTTCTTCCGGAAACGGTGCTATCAAGAAAGGGTATCTCTGAGGGCAAGGTTCCGACCGCGTCCGAAGAGTTCGTGTCACCGACCGGCGTTCTGAAGCATCGCTGCCAAGACGGGGTTGATCCGGATTCCTCTTTTCCCGTTCTGGCACCCTTTTCGAGGTGTGAATCGTGGAAACCATGGAAAACAGGATCGCGTTGATCGCTCTCATCGTCGAGAATCCCGATGCCACCGACCGTCTGAACCAGTTGCTGCACGATCAGCGGCAGTTCATCGTCGGCCGGATGGGCATTCCCTACGCCAAGCGGGGCGTTTCCATCATCAGCGTCGTCGTCGACGCGCCCAACGACGTTATCAGCAGCCTTTCCGGCAAGCTCGGCCTGCTCGACGGCGTCAACGTCAAGACCGTCTATTCCAAAAAGTGAGGTGCAGACACCATGTACGATCCCAAGTCACCGCATGCCTCCGAGTTCATCGATGATGCCGAAATCCGCGCGACCCTCGAATACGCGGCGGGCAACCGCCAGAACCGCCCGCTGATCGAGTCGCTGCTCGAAAAGGCGCGCGCCTGCAAGGGGCTCTCCCATCGCGAGGCCGCCGTGCTGCTCGAGTGCGACCTGCCCGATATCGTCGAACAGATGTATGCCCTGGCCCGCGAGATCAAGCAGAAGATCTACGGCAACCGCATCGTCATGTTCGCCCCGCTCTACCTGTCGAACCACTGCGTGAACGGCTGCCTCTACTGCCCCTATCACCATTCCAACAAACACATCACGCGCAAGAAACTCACCCAGGCCGAGGTCGAGCAGGAAGTGATCGCCCTCCAGGATATCGGGCACAAGCGGCTGGCCCTCGAGACCGGCGAGGACCCCGTGAATAATCCGATTGAATATGTATTGGAAAGTATAAAAACGATCTATGGCATCCGGCACAAGAACGGGGCGATCCGGCGTGTCAACGTCAACATCGCCGCGACGACCGTCGAGAACTACCGGAAACTCAAGGACGCGGGAATCGGCACCTACATCCTGTTCCAGGAGACGTACCACCGCGAGACCTACGAGAAGCTGCACCCGACGGGGCCCAAGCACGATTACGCCTGGCATACCGAGGCGATGGACCGCGCGATGGACGGCGGCATCGACGACGTGGGGTGCGGGGTGCTGTTCGGGTTGAACCTGTACCGCTACGACTTCGTCGGGCTCCTCATGCATGCCGAGCACCTCGAGGCCGCCAAGGGCGTCGGACCGCACACCATCAGCGTGCCGCGCATCCGGCCGGCCGACGACATCTCGCCGGACAACTTTTCGAACGCGATCGACGACGCGACCTTCGGGAAGATCGTCGCCCTGCTTCGCATCGCGGTTCCCTACACGGGGCTGATCGTCTCCACCCGCGAGTCCCGCGCCTGCCGCGAGCGGGTGCTGGAACTGGGCGTTTCCCAGCTCAGCGGCGGCTCGCGGACCAGCGTCGGCGGATATGCCGTCCCGGAAACGGCGGAGGAGAACTCGGCCCAGTTCGAGGTGAACGACACCCGGCCGCTCGACGAGGTGGTGAACTGGCTGCTCTCCCTGGGCTACATTCCGAGCTTCTGCACGGCCTGTTACCGCGAGGGGCGCACGGGCGACCGGTTCATGACCCTCGCGAAATCCGGCAGCATCGCGAACTGCTGCCAGCCAAACGCCCTCATGACGCTGAAGGAGTATCTGGAGGACTATGCTTCGCCGGACACGCGCGCGAAGGGGGAAAAGGTCATCCTGGAGGAGCTGCAGCGCATCCCCGCCGAGAAGGTGCGCCGCATCGCCACGGAGTATCTGACCTCGATCCATGCCGGCAAGCGCGACTTCCGCTTCTGAAACGTGTAACATGCGACATATCCAAGCCCGTGGAGGAAAACGGATGAAGAAGATGCAGAAGACGGCCGTGGCGCTGCTGATCGCCGCGGCCCTGGCGGGAACCGGTGGCTGGAGAGCCCGCGCGGCAGAGCCCCTGCCGGCGGATGCGGTTCAGGCACAGAGCGCGGCCATCGATCTCTCGGTCCGGTGTGACGACATCGGCCGGCGGGTCGCCCAGCTTGCGCCCGTCGAGATGAAGGTCGACACCTCGTTTCTCACGCGGAACCAGAAACGTGCCGTGAAGAAGCTGGTCGAGGCAGCCCGGCTGATGGACAGGATCTTCTTCAACCAGACCTACCACCTGAACGAGGCATGGCGGGAGGCCCTCCGGGCTGCGAAGGACCTGGACCCGAACTACCTTGCGTATTTCGAGATCATGGACGGCCCGTTCGACCGGATCGACAGTGACCGGCCGTTCATCGGAACGATGACCAAACCCGCAACCACGAACCTGTACCCGGCCGACATGACGAAAGCCGAGTTCGAGGCGTGGCTGAAGGCCCACCCGGAGGACGAGAAGAGTTTCAAGGGCACCTTCACCGTGATCGTCCGCCGCGACGGGAAGCTCGTCGCGATTCCCTATTCCGAGGCCTATAAAACGTGGCTGGAACCGGCCGCGCGGCTACTCCGCGAAGCCGCCGTGCTGTGCGGCAACGCGAGCCTGAAGAAGTTCCTCACCAGCCGGGCCGACGCGTTCCTCTCGAACGAGTATTTCCAGTCAGACATCGACTGGATGGACGTCAGCGACAGTCCCATCGACGTCACGATCGGGCCCTACGAGGTCTACGACGACAAGCTGTTCGGCTACAAAGCCGCCTTCGAGGCCTATATCACGGTCGTCAACCCCGAAGAGTCGCGGAAACTCCAGGTGTACCAGAACTACCTCCGGGAACTCGACGCGAACCTGCCCATGCCGGCCGGTGCGAAATGGCTGCGCGACACCTACGAATCCCCGATCCGCGTCGTGGATGTGCTTGCCACGGGCGGCGAGGCGCGTGGCGGCGTGCAGACGCTGGCCTTCAACCTGCCCAACGACGAGCGGGTCCGGCAGGCCAAGGGCAACAAGCAGGTGCTGCTCAAGAACATCATGACCGCCAAGTTCGAGGGCATCCTCCGGCCGATCGCTGCCGAAGTCCTCTCTGAAGCCGATGTGAAGCAGCTTTCCGCCGAGGCGTTCTTCCTCTCGGTGCTGCAGCATGAGATCGGTCACAGCCTCGGGCCGTCGACGGCCCTGGTCGGCGGGAAGGCCGAGGATGTGGGTAAAGCCCTCAAGGAGCGCTACTCGGCGATCGAAGAGGCCAAGGCCGACACGCTGTCGATGCTCAACACCCTGTATCTGCTCGACAAGGGGGCGGTCGCGAAGGAGCTCGAGCCGACGCTGATGCCCACCTACCTCGCCGGCCTGTTCCGGACGATCCGGTTCGGCCTCGAAGAGGCCCACGGGACGGGCGTCATGATCCAGTTCAATTTCCTGGCCGAGAAGGGAGCCATCGGGTATGACGCGAAGTCGAACAAGTTCGTGGCTCACGGCGACGGTATCCGCGCCCACTTCCGGGAACTGGCCCGCATCCTTCTCGAGATCCAGACCAACGGTGATTACGAGGCGGCCGGGGCCCTGATCGCGAAATACGGCACGCCGACCCCCGAAGTGCGCGAGATCCTCACCCATCTCACCCACGTCCCCGTCGACATCCGCCCCGTCTATCCGGCGATCGACTGATCGCGGCAGAAACGAAATCCCGGGGTTCCGATCGGAACCCCGGGATTATTATTTAGTTGGAATATATTACTTTGCGCTTTTCAGGAACGCGCCGGCCGGGCCTGCGGGGTCGATCACGCCGCCGAGTTCGCTCCAGGGGATTACCAGCTCGGTCGTGCCCAGGGCGTAGGGGGCGATTTCATACTGGTTGTAACAGAAGGCCAGGCCGTCCTTCGAGACCAGGAAATTCGTGTTGAGGGCGAACCGGTTCTTCTCGAACTGGAAGCCCGCTTCCTCGAGGTTCTCGTCGGTTTCGAGCTCGCGCACCTTGCGGAACCGGGCTTCGGCGATCCGGGTCAGCTCGGCCGCCTTCCCGGGCAGGAGCAGCGAGGCGAGCTCGAGCTGCTTGCCGGTCTTCGCCGAAAACACCAGATACACGATGTTCGAGGTCGGGTGAGCCCCGCCCTGGAACACCGAGTCGAGCGTGTCGATGGCGATCAGATCGGCATCGGCGTGGCGGATGGAGGCCTCGAACTTCAGCGACCAGCCGCCCGGCATGTCGGGCGTTTCCTTCACCGAAGCCTCGTAGCCTTTGACGAAGGTGTCGAGCAGCTCGTCGAGCGATGCGGCCGGCTTCTCTCCCGCGACGGCCAGCAGGCGGTTCTGGAGAGCGGCGTTGATGGCCGTCACGACGGGATTGTCGGCGGAGGCGCCGGACAGGACGGGATACCGGATGGAAAGCTCTGCCGGCAGCAGCTCCTTGTTCGGCGAGTTCGGCGGCGGCACCGTCCGCGTCACTTCCTTCATTTCGGCGGTGATCCCGTCGGAGAGCTGCATGGGTTCGGCCCAGACGGCACCGATGAATGCGAGAACGAACAGGGTAAAGAACAGAATCGATATCTTTTTCATGATTTCTCTCCGAATCTCTCGAGAAGACGAACGGGTGCAAACCCGGATCAGGACGGCGGGAACTGGTTGAGGAACTTGCGGTGGGAGCCGTTCTTGTAGGCGCTCCAGGGCTGCCAGTTCGTGCAGTTGTTGCTCATCTTGATCATGACGCGGATATTGGTCTCCGGATCAAACAGGTCGTCGTAGGAGCTCAGATTGTACTGCTTCAGGCGGGCGGGGCCGAGATTTCCGATCATGTTGATCTGGAACAGGCCATACGACTTGTCGCCCGTACCCGCGTTGCCGTTGAAGGCGCGCGGGTTGCCGCCCGACTCGGCCATGCCGACGGCCCAGGCCGTCCGCAGCTGCTCGCCCGACAGACCGGCCCGCTGCAGCCAGGAGTAGAGGGCTTTTCCGCCCTTGGCTCCCGACGCCGGCGCGGCAACGTTGGGGTTGGCGGTGAACGAGCTCGAAGACGGCGGGGTGCTGGTGTTCGACGGCGAGAGTTTGCCCTTGGTGCCCGGGATGACGAACTCCCACCCGGGGTAGATCAGATTCGGGTTGTTGACGAGGCTGGGGTATTTCGCCTTGTTGGCCTCGACGATATCCCAATACCGGCTGCCCTCGCCGAGGAACCGCTTCGCGATGTTCCAGAGACAGTCCCCCGACACGACGGTGTACGTGCCGCCCGCTTCTCCCGTGGCGGCCGACGAGGTGCCTGAGGCCGCCGCGGTGACGGCTGGCGTCGTCGAGGAGGCAGCCTGCCCGACGATTCCATCATCGGCGACGGTGACATCCTGGGAAGCGGTGAACGGCGCGCTCTGCGCGAGACCTGGCGCGGCATTCCAGAGCCAGGCACAGGCAAAAGCTATCAGCACCATCTGGAACAGATGAGTTCGTCTCATATCGTACCCTCCCGACGAGATACTCCCATTCTACCAGCCCAATCCCCCCGGCAGGAAGAAGGGCATCCGGACCCCGTGAAGAACGAACCGAATCGCGGCAATGGCTGAAACGACCGCGACAGGGAGGAGAAGGACCCGGAGAATCGGCGCGAGGCGCGCCTTGAAATACTCCTGGGTCATGGAAAAGCAGAGGTGTGCCGGAGAGAGCATCACGCCGGCGATGCCCCCCGCATAGGCAAGCTGGATCCACACCTCCGGCCGGTCGCCCCAGAACGGGACGAGGATCGGAAACACGGTGCCGACGAACCCGGTCGTGACCCCCGTCAGTGCGCCCATGAAAAAGGGAAGGAGAAAGCTCAGCAGCCACGGGGGCGTGCCCAGGCGGAGCATCGAGGTGCCGACGATCTGGATCAGCCCGGTGGTGATGAGCACCTTGCCGAACAGGAAGACGGACCAGATCAGCAGGATGATCGGCTTGTTGAACGAGTGGCGAAAGAAGATCCAGAGCCGCCAGGGGGAGATCCGCTCGATGAGCGCGAAAACGACGATGATCCCGAAAAGGCCGAGGGTCACGGGGATCTTCACGAGAGCCACGATCACCACCGCCAGGATGGGCCAGAGAACCAGAAGATTCGAGGCCCCGTTCCCGGCGGGCCGTTCGGTGGATGCAGCGAGAAAGGCGGCCGTCTGACGGCGGTAGCGCGGGAAAAACGCGAGCCAGCCGCCGAAAAATCCCGCGATGGTCAGGGGCAGCAGAATCCAGGCGAGCGCCGCCGGTGTCATTCGCACGACCCCCGCCGCCAGGATCACGCCGGGGTACAGTGGAAACGACATTTCCCAGCAGTGCCGGAACCAGTAGTTCGTGAAGACCTTGTCCTCTTTCGAAAGGGAAATGCGGTTGCCCACCTCATCGGTGATCGGCGCGGTGAACATCGCCCCGCCCGGCATCGGGATCAGGCCGACGATCGCCGGCACCGAGGCCAGCACCCAGCGCGGATCGCGCATCCGGCTGTTGAGATACGCCGAAATCCGCTCCATGCGGTGGGTGGCTTTCAAGAGAAAGGAATATAAATAAATGAGCATCACCATCGCGAGCAGCTCGAGCACGGTGGGATCGGTCGAGACGGCGAGGGAATCCGCCGCCAGCCCGCGGATGCCGCGCCCGAGCAGGGTGCCGATGCCCAACGCGGCGGCGAGGATCACCTGCCAGAGCGGAACCCCGCGCCGCGTCAGGGCGACGATGATGAAGAGCCAGACGGCCAGGACGGCCAGTGCAAACGGTTCGCTCATGTCTCCCTTCCCGGATCGTGACGGTCACTGCAAGGAAGGCATGATACACGGTTTTGCCGCGTTGGGCGCGTTCGCCGATACGATCGGTATGCAACAGGGGCGCCGGGTGTAGCCCGGCGCCCCTGTGTCAGAGCGGAAAAACCTCCGGAATCAGAGCTCCCGGCGGCCGTGGTAGTGGGTGTGGAGCAGCTTGTGGGAAAGCTCGCTGCCCGGCTTTCCGAGGAACTCGGCGTAGAGGCGCTTGATGGAGGGATTCTCGTGCGACTTGCGGATCTTGTTGTTCTTGTCGTCGCGATAGATGGCTTCCATGCGCTTCTCGAGGATCTTGGGGTCGCCGCGGGTGTAGGGCTGGCCGCCGCCGTTCAGGCAGCCGCCGGGGCAGGCCATGATCTCGATGATGTGGTACTGCGCCTCGCCCTTCCGGATCTTGTTGAGGAGCGTGCGGGCGTTTCCGAGGCCCGACGCGATCGCGGCGCGCACGTCGAGATCGCCGACCTTCACCGTGGCCTCCTTGATCCCGTCGAGACCGCGGACGGCAGTGAAGTCGATGTTCTTCAGATCCTGGCCGGTGACCCAGTCGGCCGCGGTGCGCAGAGCCGCCTCGAGCACGCCGCCCGTCGCGCCGAAGATGACGCCGGCGCCGGTCGACTCGCCCAGCGGATCGTCATAGGTCGATTCTTCGAGGTGGTCGAAGGCTATGCCGGCTTCCTTGATCATGGCGGCCAGTTCCCGGGTCGTGATGACGATGTCGACGTCCCGCGAACCGCTGGCGTTGAACTCATCGCGAGCGGCCTCATACTTCTTCGCGAGACAGGGCATGACCGAAACGACGAGCATGTCTTCCGGCTTCACGCCGATCTTCTTCGCGTAGTAGGTCTTCGCGACGGCGCCGAACATCTGCTGCGGCGATTTGCAGGTCGAGGGGATGTGCATCAGATCCTGGAACTGGTGCTCGAAGAACTTGACCCAGCCCGGGCAGCACGAGGTGAGGATCGGGAGATTCTTCCCCTCCTTGAGGCGGGCGATGAACTCCGTCGTCTCCTCCATGATCGTGAGATCGGCCGAAAAGTCGGTGTCGAACACCTTCGCGAAGCCCATCATGCGGAGCGCCGTCACCATCTTGCCGGTCGTGATCGCGCCCGGCTCCATGCCGAACTCCTCACCCAGGGCCACGCGCACGGCGGGGGCCGTCTGGACGACGACGGTTTTACCGCTGTTGATCGCGTTCCAGCACTTGTAGGTGTGGTCGACCTCGGTCAGGGCGCCGGTCGGGCAGGCCGCGACGCAGCGGCCGCAGAACGTGCATGTGGTCTCGGAAAGGGGCTTCATGTCGGCCGGGCCGACCTTGGCGTTGAAGCCGCGGCCGATGCCGGAAAGGACGCCGACCGTCTGCACCTCGTTGCAGGCCACTTCGCACCGGCGGCACATGATGCACTTGTTGGGGTCGCGAACGATGGCTTCGCTGGAGACGTCGATATCATGCTTCGACATCTCGCCCTTGTACTTGATGCGGTGCAGGCCCATCTTCGCCGCGAGCTCCTGGAGCTGGCAGTCGCCGCTCTTCTCGCAGGTCAGACAGTCCTTGGGGTGGTCCGATAGCAGCAGGTCGAGCATCGTGCGGCGGGCGTTGATGACCCGCATGCTCGAGGTGATGACCTTCATGCCCTCGGTGGCCGGGGTGCAGCAGGACGGGGCCAGATTGGGGCGGCCGTCGATCTCGACGACGCAGACGCGGCAGGAGCCGGTTTTCGATTCGATCGCGCAGGGGCCGAACTGCTTGAGGTGGCACAGGGTCGGGATGTCGATGCCGAGCTTGTGGGCGGCATCAAGAACGGTCTGGCCCTCGGTGACCTGGACGGGATGGTTGTTGATCGTGAGATTGATCATGATGTTCGGTTCTCCTGACTCGACTTATTTCCGATCGACGGCGTGGAACTTGCAAACGCTCTGGCAGACGCCGCACTTGATGCACCTGCTCTGGTCGATCACGTGCCGCTTCTTCACCTCGCCCGAAATGCAGGGAACGGGGCAGTTGCGGGCGCACATCGTGCAGCCGACGCAGTTTTCATTGATCTCGAACCGCAGGAGTTCCTTGCAGACGCCGGCTTCACACCGCTTTTCGTTGATGTGGGCCAGATACTCATGCTCGAACTGGGCCAGGGTCGACAGGACAGGGTTCGGGGAGGTCTGGCCGAGGCCGCACAGGGCGGTGTCCTTGATCGCGTAGCAGAGATCTTTCAGATCCTTGAGCAGTTGCGGGGTGCCGCGGCCGTCGCAGATGCGCTGGAGCATCTCGAACAGGCGCTTGTTGCCGACGCGGCAGGGGGTGCACTTGCCGCAGGACTCGTCGAGCGTGAACTCGAGGAAGAACTTGGCGATGTTGACCATGCAGTCGTCCTGGTCCATGACGATCATGCCGCCCGAGCCCATCATCGAGCCGAGCCGCTTGAGCGACTCGTAATCGATCTCGGTGTCGAGCTGGTCGGACTTGATGCAGCCGCCCGACGGGCCGCCGGTCTGGACGGCCTTGAACTTGCGGTCGTTCACGATGCCGCCGCCGACGTTGAAGATGATGTCGCGCAGCGTCGTGCCCATGGGCACTTCGACCAGACCGACCTTCTTCACCTTGCCGGCCAGGGCGAACACCTTCGTGCCGGGCGAGCCGGCCGTGCCGATCTTCTTGAACCAGGCCGGGCCGTTCCGGATGATGGCGCACACGTTCGCGAACGTCTCGACGTTGTTCACGATGGTCGGCTTCTTCCAGAGACCTTCGACGGCCGGGAACGGGGGCTTCACGGTCGGTTCGCCGCGCTTGCCTTCGATCGAGTGAAGCAGGGCCGTCTCCTCGCCGCAGACGAAGGCGCCGGCGCCGTACTTGATCTGGATGTCGAAGTCGAAGCTGCTGCCCAGGATCTTCTTCCCGAGCAGACCGCGCTCTTTTGCCTGGCCGATCGCGATTTCGAGGCGCTTGACGGCGAGCGGATACTCGGCGCGGATGTAGATGATTCCGGTGTTGGAGCCGATCGCATACCCGGTGATGGCCATCGCCTCGAGAACCGAGTGCGGGTCACCCTCGAGCACGGCGCGATCCATGAATGCGCCCGGATCGCCCTCGTCGGCGTTGCAGACGACGTACTTCTGGTCGTTCTTCTGGGCCGCCGCGAACGCCCACTTCTTGCCGGTCGGGAAGCCGCCGCCGCCGCGCCCGCGCAGCCCCGACTCGGTGACGATGTCGATGACCTGCTTGGGCGTCATCTTGTGCAGCGCCTGGGAAAGGGCCTGATATCCATTCATTGCTATATATTGATCAATATCTTCGGGGTTGATCTTGCCCGTGTTGCGCAGGACGATGCGGGCCTGGATCTGGTCCTTGCTGGCCGTCTCGTTCTCTTCTGGGTAGAACCAGGTGCGCTTGAGGATCTCGCAGCTCACGGCCTCGATGCCCTTGGCCGCGGTCTCGACGATCGCGCCGGCCTGGGCGCCGGTCACGTGGCCGTAGATGACCGATTTGCCGGTGCCGTTGAACACGACCTCGATCGACGGCTCGCTGTGGCACAGGCCCATGCAGCCCACTTCGACGATGTCGATGTCGGCCTTGCGGGCCGTAATTTCATTCCTGAGCTGATCGAGAACGGGGCGGGTGCCGGCGGCGATGCCGCAGGTACCCAGGGAGACGAGGAGCGTGGCGCCGCCCTTACGGGCTTTGGCGCGAAGCTGTTCGGTGTGGAAAGTCAGTTTTTCGGGTGTGTCGATCATGGCGATGTCCTTTTCACTTGCACTCGTTGATGATTTCGGGAACCATCTTCGTCGTCACTTTTCCGTACACCCGCTCGTTCAGCATCACGACCGGAGCCATCGAACAGGCCCCGACGCAGCGCAGGCTGGTGAGGGAATACTTGCCGTCGGGAGTCGTCTCGCCGAGCTTGATGCCGAGATACCGCTGGAACTCCTCCACCAGCTTGTCGCCGCCCTTCACGAAACAGGCGGTGCCGGTGCAGATGTTGATCTTGTATTTGCCGACCGGGGTGTCGGTGAAATAGGAGTAGAAGCTGATCACCCCGTTCACTTCGGCCAGATGCAGACCCAGCCGCTTGGCGATGTGGATCTGGACGACGCTCGGCAGGTAGGTGAAGATCTCCTGCGCCTTGTGCAGCGACTGGATCAGGAAGCCGCGGTTCTTCTCGCGATCGTCCGTGAGCGGCAGCGTGGTGAGGTACCTGTCGAGCTCCTCTGCCTTCTGGGGAGAAAATTTGATCAATTCTTCCTTCGATGATGAGGACTGGTGGGGGCAGGACATCGTGACTCTCCTTGATTGCTCGATATTTTTTGAGGGCGGCACAGGACATGGTCATTCAACCATCTGCGTTGACCCGGAGAGTTTACCATAACTACCCGGCGAGGCAAGGTACCGGATCTCGAGCCGGGGTGCGGGACGGCAATCTGCCGGGTGCCGTTTCCCTTGCCTCGGAAGGACCGGATACGGTATGTTCTACCACTCTCCTATCATCGGGCCGGACAGAAAGGGATACCCATGAGGATTGTCCTTTCCGGAGGCGGCGAGATCAGCTACCTCCTGACCAGAGAACTCTCCCAGCAGCACGACCTGTTCGTGATCGAGCCTGACCCCATGCTGGGTGAGCGATTCCGTGAACTGGACGTCCAGGTCATTCAGGGGGTCGCGACCAATCTCGAAACCCTGCGTCAGGCTGAAGTCTCCCGTGCCGATTTCTTCATCGGGTGTGCCCATTCCGACGAAGTGAATATCATCAGTTGTCTGGCCGCCAAGCAGATCGGAAAGGCGCGCACCGTCTGTTTCGTCAACAAGGAGCATTATTTCGAGACGTTCCAGGGCGGGCTGGGAGCGCATCTCGCCATCGACTGCCTGCTCTGGCCCGAGAAGCTGCTCGCCGAGGATATCGCCCGGATCATCACCGTTCCCGGGGCGGTGGATGTCGAGGTCGTCGAGAAGGATATGCTGAAGTTGATCGAGTTCAAACTCGGCACCGATCATCCCGATGTAGGCAAGCCGTTGCGCGATCTCGATCTCCCGAAAGGAACCCTGATGGTGGCGCTGGTTCGTGACCAGGAAGTGGTGATTCCCGGCGGTGCCACGCGGCTCGCCGCCTGGGACAAGGTGGTCTTCTTCGGGACGGAAGACGGCATGCGCCAGTTGGTCAACAGGTATGATCCGCCCCGGCGCGGGAAGCAGGAAGTGATCGTCGTGGGGGGAGGGAACGCCGGCATGCTGCTTGCCGAGTGCCTCGAGGCGATGGGCAACGTTTCGGTGCGCCTCATCGAACTGGCCCCTGCAAGGGCTCAGACGCTGGCCTCCCGCCTTTCCCACACGATGGTGCTGAACGCCGACGGGACCGATATGGAATTTCTCTCCACCCAGCAGATGCATGACTGCGACTGCCTGATCGCCCTGACCACGAGCGACGAGAGGAATCTCCTGCTTGCCCTGATGGCCCGCCAGCTCAAGGCGCGCAAAATCATCACCCGCGTGGCAAACCCTGCCAACCAACCTCTTTTCGAGCGGGTTGGCGTGGATGTTGCGCTCAGCTCCCGGCTGGCCGCGGTTCGCATCGTCACCCTGATGATCAACAGCCAGGGCATGAACGTCCTCAACGTGATCGAGGGGGGCAAAGCCGAAGTGCTCGAAATCCAGGTCCCCGAGCGCTTTCCGGAATCCCTGCTCAAGGAGATGAAACTGCCCGATGGGGTCATCATCGGAGCTATCCGGCGTGGTGCCCATCTCGTGATTCCCCACGGCGACGATCTAATCAGACCCGGGGATTTCCTGCGGGCCTTCTGCAAGGCAGGGCAGGATGCCGGGCTTCGGCAGCTCCTGGTCAACCCTCCTGAATCTTCCGCGAGCACCCCTGCCGCATGATCCGCTGGCGTCTCGTCCTGGCCAT
>Ga0116157_10001005_pt1 | contig 28644 bp, 25 predicted proteins | sample AD_UKC048_MetaG_FD_89882 | JGI IMG/M metagenome (GOLD analysis project Ga0116157, IMG submission 89882) | Active sludge microbial communities of municipal wastewater-treating anaerobic digesters from USA - AD_UKC048_MetaG | ecosystem: Engineered > Bioreactor > Anaerobic > Digestate | place: USA... | reverse complement strand
TTACAAAATGGGGGGCGATTATCTTTTGATCATTTTTATTTTTAAAAATGATTTCATCATCTTTGGCATCATTATATTCATCTTCATTTATATAACCCTGGTCTTTCATTAAACTCAAAACTAATTGTTGTCTATCCAGTAATTCATCAACATGACTACCAAACGGTGAAAAGTAAGATGGTCGTTGAATAATAGCCGCCAACACCGCCGCTTCAGCAATATTTAAATCTTTGGTACTTTTGCCAAGATAGTTTTGGGCGGCTGATTCAATTCCATAATAAACCGAACCAAAAGGAATTTCATTCAAATACATCTTTAATATTTGTTGCTTGTTAAATTTCTTTTCCAATTGCCAAGCCAAAATCATTTCCTTCAATTTACGAGTAATGGAAAATTCATTGGTTAAAATAGAGTTTTTTATAAATTGCTGAGTAATGGTGGAAGCCCCCTGATAAAAAGTTTTTGCTTTGCCGGTAAAGATTTTCCATACAATATTAATAGCATCAACGTAGATAGCCTTTAAAACGCGACGTGGAACCAATCCTTTATGATTATAAAAGTCTTTATCTTCAATTGCGACAACTGCATTGTAAACGTAAGAAGGCAAATCATCCAATTCGATGGAGGTGCGTTTTTCATCACCGTGTAATTCATATAATAAGGTTTTACCTTCGGAATCATAAATTTTCGTGGTTTCTGGCACAACGCGATTGATTAGTCCGTCGGTGGCTGGTAAATCTTTTGAAATATAAGCTACAAAAGCGGAAAATAAGATACCACCAACTAAGGCAACAATAACACCAATATAAAGAACCCAAGAAAATATTTTTTTCCAGTTTCTTTTCTTTTTGGGGGCAATCTCTTTTTGCTTGTTAAGATCATTTTTGAGAGAAGAGTTAGCCTTTTCTTGTTGGTAATCTTTTTTTATTTCATTAAAGGCGGATTTGGCTAAATCTCTTTGATGAAAACGTTTTTTCTTTTTGGACATATAAAATAATTATCATTATAAGTGTCTCTATAATGTTTATTGTAAAAAATAATAAGAAATTAAGCAAACCTTTATTTTAATCCAAGTGTTTCCTTGATAAAATCAATAGTCTTTTTGTTTAAAAGATTTTGTTCGATGTAATGAAGGAAACGTTTATTGTTTTTCATTTCTTCGGCCGCCTCACCATATTGTGTTAATTGTTGATTGATTTCCTCTTCGGACACAGATAATTGGTTTTTTTCAACAATTTCTTTTAAAATTAAGGAAATTTTTACTCTTTTTTCGGCTTCCGGACGCATTTCTTTTAATAATTCTTCCTCGGTTTTTTTAATGTGTTCCAAATAATGGTCATAATTTCCTCGTTGTTTTTCAATATTTTGCTTTAATTCATTAAGCATGACACGTGTTTCTTGATCAAGGAAAGCATCGTTGATATGGTCAAAATCGGCTTTTTTTAACAATTCGTCAAAAACTTGGTTCATATTTTGAATGTCGGCATTTTTGCTTTTCTCACCCCAAAGATTATTTTTCATAGCCTCTTTTAACTCAGCCAAACTTCCATATTTTAGTTCTTTGGCCATTTCGTCGTTAATTTCTGGATATTCGCGTTCCATCACTTTGTTAATTTTTACTTTAAACTCAGCGGATTTTCCAGCAATCGGTTTATGTGGGTAGTCTTTTGGAAAGTCTAAATTAAAGGTTTTCTCTTCACCGGCATTTAATCCAATTAAGGCTTCTTCAAAGCCTGGAATCATGGTTTGTTGGCCCACTACTAAGTGATAATCCTTGGCTGATCCACCTTCTAATGGCACGTTATCGACGGATACATCAAAATTTAAAATGGCGACATTGCCATTGGTAATTGGTCGCAATATTTCTTTTTCTTTAGCCAAATACTCAAGCATTCCTTTCATTGATTCATCGACCTCTTTGTCTGAAACCTCTGGTTTTTCGGATTTAATTTTGATTTTATCCCAAGCTTTTAATTCAACCGTTGGTAAATTATAAATAGTAGCTTTGAATTCAATAGGGTTATTGGGGGCCAATTTATCCATTTCAATTTTTGGCGTGATAAATAGACGCAAATCATTTTCTTTTAAAATTTGGTTGAGGGCGGTATCAACAATATCTTCTACTGAACTTTGTAATAAATACATTTCCCCAACTTGCTTTTTAACCACATCGAAAGGGATTTTTCCGGTACGAAAACCATCAATTTTTAAATCTTTATTGATTTTTTTAGCGGTTTTTTCTAAAAATTGTTCAATTTCTTCATAAGGAATGTTAATTTCAAAACAAATTTCCCCCTTTTTTTCATCGATTTTTTTGTTTGCAACTAATTTCATAGTGTATTATTTATGGATTAAATAAATTTTTATGTTTTTAAGATTATCATAGGTCATTTTGTTTGTAAAGTAATCATCAATTATAGTTAGAAACAACTTATCCACAAGCGTTTTTTACTTTTTTTATCTAAAATTAAACAAATAATAAAGATCTTAGATTTTGGTTGGTCAGATATTAACAGCTATGCTATAATGGTTTTGTGAGTAAGTGATTCGGACTTATACGCCAAGGTCGGAGTCCAAGATAATCACTTATCAACAAAAAATAAAAATAAAAATAAAAGTATGAAACAATTTAAAGAAGCCATGTATCACGAATTGTTCGTGAGAGATTGTACCAATATGTCTTACTTTGTGCTTTTTGCCTTAGTTATTGGTGCCAACTTGGCCTTAGCCGGTGGTTTGATCTAATATAACCATCATTACTATTGGGTAGATACTAAAAAAACGCTTATTTCTCCTTGAGAACCAAGCGCTTTTTTAGTTTGTGGTGGGTTATTTTCGTTTTTTATTTTTAACTTCCTCGATTGTTTTGAGCGTTAAAACATGGTTATCTATTTTTTCTTTAACTTCCTTTTTTAATTTTGATAAAGTATTAGCATTTTTGATTTCATTATCTAGGGGGGTAGCTGGTTCTGTCTCGCTAATATAATTGCTTAGTATTAACTGAAGTGCTTTTATTTTTAATAAGGGCTTATTGTTTTCTAGAAATTTTTCAAAGTCTTTGATTTTTTCTTGTTTTTCTTTTTCTGGGCGAGGAGTTGAGAAGTATTGTTTATATTCTTTAATTTTAGCCTCAATTTGTTGTAATTCTTTTCCGCTGATGCTGATCCCCTTTTGGTTTTTTTTGTAGTTAAATAAGAACAATTGTTTTATTAAGTCTGTGTTGTTTTCGGCCGGCGATGCCCCGGCAGATGTTAAAAAGCTTGTAAATTTATGATGTTTTTCCTTGGTGTGCTTAAGTGCTTCTTTGTTGTAGTTTTTAAAACGTTTTAATTCAACTTTGGCTTTTTCTATTAGTGTACCATTTTTTCCCTTGGCTTTTTTTTCATTTAATATTTCTAGGTTGTCATTTATAATATTATTCGAGGAGAGCCTGTGTATCTCAATGATTAATTTGCTAAAATATTGCTTTTTGTCTTTTCGTTCGTTTTGGTAATGTTTTATGTCGGTGTCTATTTTATCAGCATTATGTATTTGAGTTGCTTTTAAGCTTGATAAATTATTGATTTTATAATCATAAAAATCAAGCTCAAAGTCCCTGATCATTTGAAGGTTTTTAACGGCGGTATCAAGGTTTGTTTCTAGCCCACGTGCTTGCCGACTGGTTAGAAAGGTTTTCTTGTGGGCCGCTTTTTCAAGTTTTTGAAAAGCAAAAACATTTTTTATGACATCTAGTGTGATGATATTGGCTTGCTCTATGCCAAAAAGTGTTGCTTCGGTTTTTTCCTGGTTATCAACACTGTAAGCATTTTCTAGGCCATTTAATAATTTTATTTGTTTTTCAAGGTCGGTGATGTGTTTTTGGGTGCCAGGGATGCTTTCTTTCCAATATTTCAACAATTTTTTGGTATTTTTAAAGTAACCAAGTTCGTCGAGAATACTTTTATATTGTCTGGGGTATTTTTTTTCAATTAGGTTTTTTAATTCACCCAAGTTTAGGTATTTGGGATCCCTGGTAATAACGCTTGTTACAAAAGATATGCTTTCTTGTCTTGTTTTTAATAGTGACGACAGGACGTTTTTTTTATTGTTTAGTTCCTCAAAGATTTCATCGTTTGGTTTGTTTTTTTTTCCAATCAGATTGTAGATTTGAAAAATGTCTTTTTCGGCTTGGTCAAAATCAATAAAACCCTCTGTCATGGAATCCTTTACTTCGGGAAGGGTTGGTGTGTGTTCTTGGGCACTTTTAGGAAAATTAAACATATTTTTATTTTTAATAAGAATTTTTAATTGCTACTACTTATAATAGTAAAAATTTTAACTTTAGACAAATTTTTATTAATGGCATCAAATCATTTTGGGTTTTTGTCAATCTTGTTTTTTCTAAAAAAATTGCTATTATAGCGTTGTCATAATTAGTAAAATAAAAAAAATGACCAGCCAACAACAATTGCACCAACTGGTAGAAAAAGAACAGGAATTAGACCAGGCTTGGCAGCACGCCTTGGAAAAATCAGAAAATGAAATTCGTGAATATAATGATAAACAAGAGGAACGTTTAAATAATCTGCGATCAGATGATGACTTGATTAAGTCGGTGGCTGGCTTGGTTGAGCAAGCAAAAAAGGATGGACAGTTGATATTAATCAATCACCAAAGGGAATTAAAGAAAGTCTTGGGCGATTTGGAGGATCGCTACAGACAAAGAGAGGCCTTGCTAGCAAAACAGATTATCGAAAATTTTAAAAATAAATATAGCAATTAATATGGCCGTACGCAGCATTAACAAAAAATATCTGGTTGTTCCTAAGGATAAGTATCAAATCGCTTTGGAGATTTTACAAAGTTATGCTGCCATACAACTTGAACCCTTGTCAGATGATGAGTTGGAACTGGAGGGCCGTGATGATTTTAAGCCCCTTGACGATAATGATAAAAGTGAATATTGGTTAAGTAATATAAAGTTTGCCCTCAATTTTTTAAAAGATTATTTGCCTAAAACAAAAAAGGCTGGTTTTTCTTTTAAAAAGGAAAATATTGTCGTTACAGAGAATGATATTGAGAGAATTTTGGCAGAATTTCCATTTAAACAGGTAGTTAAGGATTTAGAGAACCAAGAGAAAGCTTATAACGAAAATAAAAACGTTTTGAGTGTGTTGCGTCGTGAAGAAAAATTGATTGCTAATTGGAAAGATTTGGCAATTCATCCAGGTTCTTATAGTGAGTTTGAGGTGGTGGTAGGGTCGTTGCCGGTGCAAAAAATGACGGAATTTGAACATAAAATTAAAATGGAAAGTCATTTTTTTGATTTTATATCCTTACAAGAACAAGATCGTCGGATTTTTGGTGCGGCGGTGATATTGGGGACAGAAGTGGAAAAATTTGAGCAATTGGCCCATTTATATGATTGGCAAGGAGAGAAGCTTGATTTTAAGGACAGAAAAACCATCAAGGATTTGTTGTTTGAAATTGATACTAAAAAACGTGAAGCCAAACGGAAGCTTAAAGAAATAGAAGGGGAAATTCAGAAAAATATTGTTTATTATAAAAATTTCCAAATTTTGCATGATTATTATACCTGGCGAACCGAAAGATATAATGAAACAAAAAAAATGTTAGCCACGAAGAGTTCGGTGGTTTTACAGGGGTGGGTTCCAGAGGATTTATTAACTAGGATTAAACAACAATTTAAGAAAGCAATGGGTGATGAATGGGCGATTTTGCCAGCTCCTTTGAAGGACAACGAGGAGGTTCCGGTAGAAATTCAAAATCATCCAGGGGTTTTACCATTTGAGGCAGTGACTGATATTTATGGTAATCCAAAATCCGATGAACCAGATCCAACTATTTTGTTAGCCCCGTTTTTTATTGTATATTTTGGTTTGTGTCTAACTGATGCCGGTTATGGTGTGATTTTGTCTTTGTTGGCTGGGTTGGGAATTTATTTGTTTAGACCAACCGGTGGTATGAAAAAATTGTTGTGGTTGATGGTTTATGGTGGTGCCGCCACGTTCATACTGGGCGCCTTGTTTGGTGGTTGGTTTGGTTTAAATCTGGAAACATTACCATGGCCGTGGTTAAGTGAATTGTTATTGCGTTTGCGGGTTTTAAATCCTAACACCGATCCGATTACGGTTTTAATTTTGACTTTGATTTTAGGAATTGTACAAATCGTGATTGGTTTGTTAATTGGATTTTATTGGAAAATTAAACAGAAAAAATATACAGAAGCTTTTTTGGATAGTGGCTTGTGGGCATTATCATTAATTTTGATTTCTTTGTTTGTTTTGAGTTTACAAGGAATTTTCTTAGCAGATTTTAAGCAATGGATCATTTATAGTATTTATGGTTGTTTATTGGCTTTGGTTTTGACGCAGGGAAGGCATTATAAAGGAATTGTCGCCAAGCTGGGCGTAGGCGTAATTAGTTTGTATAATTTTGTTGGTTATTTTAGTGATGTTTTATCTTTCTCTCGTTTGTTGGCTTTGGGTTTGGCAACCGGTATTATCGCCATGGTTGTCAATTTGATTGCTGGTTTGGTGTGGAACGTGGCTTATGTTGGTTGGTTGTTGGGGATAATTATTTTGGTTGGCGGACATCTTTTCAACTTAGCAATTAATGTTTTGGGAGCTTATATTCACTCTGGCCGTTTGCAGTTCGTGGAATTTTTTCCCAAGTTTATGGAAGGCGGCGGTCGCAAGTTTAAACCAATTAAGCAAGGGTCAACATATATTAAGGTGAAAAAAGAGAAAGACGGGCCATTGTTGTTAGATGATGATTTGTCGCTTAATAAGGATTTGGAAGAGGATAAATAATTTAATAATTAATAAGTAAAAAAGTATGGAATTGGGTTTAGCTTTAGCTATTTTGGGTGCTGCTTTGGCAGTCGGTTTAGCCGGTATGGGATCTGCTTTGGGGGTTGGTATCGCTGGTCAGTCTGCTTCTGGGGTGGTTTCCGAGGATCCGGAAAAATTCGGTAAAGTTTTATTATTGGAAGCGTTGCCGGGAACACAGGGTATTTATGGATTTTTGGCAGCTATTATGGTTTTGCAAAAAGTCGGTTTGTTGGGGGGAGAATTAGTGCAAATTAGTAGTTCTATCGGCTGGCAATTATTGTTTGCTGCTTTGCCAATTGCCTTAACCGGCTTATTGTCAGGAATGTATCAGGGTAAGGTTTGTGCCGCCGGCATGGGAATAGTTGCCAAAAAACCGGCTGAATCGGGAAAGGCGATTATTTTGGCCGCGATGGTGGAAACTTACGCGGTTTTGGGTTTGTTGGCGACAATTCTTTTAATCAATGGAATTCAAATCTAATAAGAGTTTATGTCTATTGCAAACATAATTAATCATTTGGAAGAAAAGCATAGTCAACGTTTGTCTGAATTGGAACAAAACCATCTCGCTCGTTTAGCTTCTTTAAAAAAACAATGGGAGGATCGTTTTACTGATGCCAGACAAAAGATTTTAAGTGAATACCAACAAAAATCGCAACAAAAATTGGCACAGTTGTCTTTTAAGCAAAGAGAACAGTGGCAACGGGAGGTTTTGCAGAAAAAGCAAACATTAATTGATGATTTATTTGATCAGGTATGGCAAGAATTAAAATCATTGTCCGATAGAGATTATGATGCTTTGTTGCGCAAGGCTTTTGCCAAGCTACCAAAGTCTAATGGAAAAATTCAAGTCGCTCCTGATGGCGAGACCATTTGCCAAAAAATAATTAAAGATTTGGGGCGGGGTGACGAGCTGATTGTCAGCAAGCACTTTGCTGATCGCGGCTTTATTTATAGTAATGATAAAGTTTTGATTGATTATTCTTTTAATTTTGTGTTGCGGCACTTAAAGAATGATAGCGTGGTTGATTTAAATAATTCCTTATTTGAATAGCTTTATTTATGAATCAAGAAGCTTACGCTTATGCCAGTGCTAAGGTTCGGGCCTTGGAGTCTTATATGTTGAGCGAGGCAGATATTGTGCGCTTGGTAGAGGCAAAGGATGCGGAAGTGGCGTTTAAAGTTTTAAACGATACTGATTATGGTAGCGAAATGTTGGATTTACAAGTTCATGAATATAAAGTGGCAATTAATCGCAAGCTTTTGCGTTTGCAAAAAGTTTTACTGAAAACAATCCCGGATTACGATTTGTTGAAGTTATTATATTTGGAGTATGACTATAATAATATAAAATTATTATTTAAATCCCGATATTTTTCTTGGCCGGCAGAGGAGTGGTTGATTGAATTTCCGGGTTTGGAGAAGGTTGATCAGTTGCGACGTTATATTATTGAGGATTTGGATGCCGGCGTTGATGAATACATTAAGCATCATATTAATCAGGGGAAATCTTTGGCCAAAGAGGCGGGGCCTTCATTGAGTCCGGCTCAGCTCGAGAATTTTTTTGATCGAAAATATTTTAAGTCAGCTTTGAAAATCGCGGAACGTTTAAAAAACGATTTTGTTTTAGAAACCTGGCGACGTTTGATCGATATTGCCAATGCAAAAATCACCGTGCGTGGTTTGTTGAACCAACAATCGATAGATTGGATAAATGATCGTTTGCACAATGGTGGTTTGACCGATATTTTTTATTGGCAACAAGCCTTTGCCGGCGGAATGGATGCGGTAGTTAACCGTTTGTCTTTGTTGTGGCCAAGTAATGATGGTTTTTGGGATAGTTTTAGACAGAATTTGGATTTAAGTCAGCTAGATCGCCAATTTCAAAATTCTTTTTTGGGGCATTTGCGAAAAGCCAAGCTGATTGGTTATGGTCCGGAAACGGTGGTGGCGTATTTTTTTGCCAAAATGAATGCCGTGAGGAATATCAATATTGCGATGGCTTTAAAAATCAATCAGGTACCTAGTCAAAATATTAAAAATTATTTAAGCGACTTATATTAATTTTATGAGTGATAATCAATTATACAAAATCGCGATTTTAGGATCAGAAGAGGTTGTTAAAGGTTTTAAAATTTTAGGGCTTCAAGTTTTGACACCGAGCGACGAAGGCGGTGCTGAGAAATTATTATTAGAACTTAAAAGTAAAAATGATTGTGCGGTTTTGATTATTACCGAAGATTGGGCTGGTCGTTTGGATGGATTTCTTAAAGAAGAATTTGCCAAAGTCTCATTGCCGGCCCTGGTGGTTGTGCCGGGTTTGGGCGGGCCGAGTGGTCAAGGTTTATTGCAATTAAGGCGAGTGGTGGAACAGGCAGTTGGTAGTGATATTTTATTTAATAATAATTAATAAAGATTATGACAGCCAAAAACAATAAGGGCGTTGTCGTCAAAATCTCCGGACCGTTGGTGGTGGCGGAAGGGCTACCGGAAGCAAGGCTTTTTGATGTGGTAAAGATCGGTGAAAAAAAATTGGTTGGTGAAATTATTAAATTGGTTGGCAGACAAGTTTTTGTGCAGGTTTATGAAGAAACTTCCGGTTTAAAACCAGGAGAAGAAGTGGAATGGATGGGTTATCCGGTATCTGTAGAGTTGGGGCCAGGCTTGTTAACTTCAATTTATGATGGTGTGCAAAGACCATTGGAAGAAATTGAAAAAATTGCACAATCCCCGTTTATTACTAAAGGCATTGAAGCACCTGGTTTAAATCGTCAAAAGAAATGGAAATTTAAAGCTTTAAAGCGGGTCGGTGATGAAGTTGGCCCCGGAGATATTATTGGTGAGGTACCGGAAACCGAGTTGATTACTCATAAAATTATGGTTCCGCCGAAAATGTCTGGAAAAATTACAGGTATTCAAAGTGGTGATTATACAGTGACCGAAGTGGTTGCTAAAATTGGTGATAATGAGATTAGTATGATGCAACGTTGGGGTATTCGCGAACCACGCCCCGTACAAAACAAAATGTTGGCCAGTGAACCAATGTTAACCGGACAAAGAGTCATTGACACTTTCTTTCCGTTGGTGAAGGGTGGGGCGGCTTGTATTCCTGGTCCTTTTGGTTCTGGGAAAACCGTGGTGCAACACCAATTAGCCAAGTGGGCTGATGTTGATATTGTGATTTTCATTGGTTGTGGAGAGCGTGGCAATGAGATGACTGATGTGTTAAAAGAATTTCCGGAATTGTTAGATCCGAAATCCGGTCGTCCGTTGATGGAAAGAACCGTGTTGATTGCCAATACTTCGAATATGCCGGTGGCGGCACGCGAGGCTTCGGTGTATACGGGTATTACCATTGGTGAATATTTTAGAGATATGGGTTACAAGGTGGCTTTGATGGGTGATTCGACTTCTCGTTGGGCCGAGGCCTTGCGAGAAATTTCCGGGCGCTTGGAAGAAATGCCCGGCGAAGAAGGTTACCCGGCTTATTTAGGATCTCGAACAGCTGCTTTTTATGAACGTGCCGGTTATGTTAAATGTTTGGGGGCTGATAATCGTGATGGTTCACTGAGCGTGATCGGAGCGGTGTCACCACCGGGCGGAGATTTGTCCGAGCCGGTCACCCAAAATACCTTGCGTGTTACTAAAGTTTTTTGGGGTTTGGATTCAGCGTTGGCGTATAAACGCCATTATCCGGCAATCAATTGGTTAAGTAGTTATTCTTTGTATTTAGATAATATTGCCGATTACTCCAAGAAAAATATTGCGGAAAATTGGTTGGATTTACGTTTGGAGGCGATGTCATTATTGCAACAAGAATCTTCTTTGGAAGAAATTGTTAAATTGGTTGGTTTGGATTCTTTGTCTACTAAAGAGCAATTGGTTTTGGAAACCGCTAAATCTTTAAGAGAAGATTATTTACAGCAATTCGCTTTTGATGAGGTTGATACTTATACTTCCACCAAAAAGATGCATTTGATGTTGTCATTGATTTTAACTTGGCACCATGAAGCCTTGGAGGCTTTGGATCGTGGTGTAAAATTATCGGTTATTAAAGACAAGAAAAATTTGAAGGAAGGAATCGCTCGTGCCAAGTATGTTCCTGAGGTCGAGTTGGGAACTTTGGAAAAGTTATTGGAAAATATTCATTCCGAATTTAATACATTAGCTTAAAATAATTTTATGAATACGCAATACAAAACAATTCGGGAGGTGGCTGGTCCGTTGGTGGTAGTAAAAGATGTTAAGGATGTTTGCTATGAAGAAATGGTGGAAGTGGAATTGGGAAACGGTGCACGTCGTCGCGGTCGCGTTTTGGAAGTGAGCACGGACACGGCGGTGGTGCAGATGTTTGAAAGTAGCAGTGGCATTGACGTTACCAATGCTAGCGTTAGATTTTTAGGCAAAACCATGCAGTTGGGGGTTTCTGAAGATATGTTGGGCCGTGTGTTTAATGGCGCGGCTTTACCAAAAGGTGATATGCCGGCGATTATTCCGGAAAAATATGTGGATATTAATGGTGCCCCGATTAATCCATTTTCTCGTGATTTTCCGGATGATTTTTTCCAAACCGGCATTTCTGCGATTGATGTCTTATCAACTTTGGTGCGTGGACAAAAACTCCCGATTTTTTCTGGGGCTGGTTTGCCACATAGTGAGTTAGCGGCACAAATCGCTCGTCAGGCAAAAGTCGTTAAGGATAATTTAAAGGGTAATGATAAGGAGAAGTTTGCGATCGTTTTTGGTGCGATGGGCGTGACCTTTGAAGAAGCGGAATTTTTTATCAATGAATTTAAAAATACCGGAGCGATTGATCGTTCGGTTTTGTTTGTGAATTTGGCTGATGATCCGGTGGTGGAAAGAATCACCTTACCAAGAATCGCTTTATCAACTGCGGAATATTTAGCCTTTGAAAAAGGGATGCACGTTTTAGTGATTTTGACTGATTTAACTAATTATTGTGAAGCTTTGCGTGAAATTAGTGCTGCTCGTAAAGAAATTCCTGGCCGTCGCGGTTACCCCGGTTATTTATATACTGATTTGGCTAGTTTGTATGAACGTGCTGGTCGTATTAAAGGACGTACCGGTTCGGTAACGCAAATTCCGATCTTAACAATGCCGGAGGATGATAAAACCCATCCAATTCCTGACTTGACCGGTTATATTACCGAAGGACAGATTTATGTTTCTCGTGAATTGCATCGTAAGGGAATTTATCCACCGATTGATATTTTGCCTTCATTATCACGTTTGATGTCTAAAGGGATTGGGGAAGGTAAAACCCGCGAAGACCATTCCGGTGTCGCCAATCAATTATTTGCTGCTTATGCTAATGGTAAACAAGCAAAAGAGTTGTCGGTGATTTTGGGTGAATCGGCCTTGAGTGAAGCGGAGCGTGCTTATGTGAAATTTGCCGATGCCTTTGAAAATCGTTTTGTTAGACAAGGAAAACATGAAGATCGTAGTATTCAGGAATCCTTGAATTTGGCTTGGGATTTATTTGCTTTGTTGCCGAAGGATGAGTTAAAACGTTTGAAGCCGGAAATGATTGAGAAATATTTACCTAAAAACGCTTAATTTTTTATTATGGCTACACGTTTAAATGTTAATCCAACCAAACAAGAATTGCTGAAGTTAAAATTAAAGTTGAAAACGGCACAACGCGGTCACAAGCTTTTAAAAGAAAAGCGTGATGGTTTGTTAAAACATTTTATGGCGGTGATTAAGCAAGCTCGTGATTTGCGTAATAACGTTGAGCAAGATTTGGCTAAGGGTTTTCGTTCATATTTGGTGGCGGCCGCTCAGATGAATCCGGAGTTTTTGGAAAATGCTTTGTTGGGTTCAGAAAGAAAAGTTAGTTTACGTGCTAATATCAAAAATGTGATGAGTGTTAATATCCCAGAATTTGCTTATGAGGAAAGTGGTGATTTTTTATCTTATAGTGCAACGTTTACTTCTGCTTCTTTGGATCAGGCTATTTCCAGCTTCGCTAATAATTTAAAAGATATTGTCAGTTTGGCACAAATTGAACACTCGGCTAAGTTATTGGCAGCCGAGATTGAAAAAACTCGTCGGCGGGTTAATGCTTTGGAATATGTATCAATTCCCAACATTATGGAGACCATTAAATATATTCAAAGCAAACTTAATGAGCAGGAACGTGGTACTTTAATTACTTTAATGAAGGTTAAAGCCAAGTTAGAGGCGGAAGCACGGGAGGCGGTTTAAACCAGACTTGCCAATCTCAAAAACTTGTGTTAAATTAGACCTGCGTTTGACAAAGATCTTGGTGTGAAGATTTTTTCAACGAACTCTATTTGCTCTGTGCTCTCAATTATATTTTTTAATATTTAAGAAAACTATGCCTAATTTACGAGCGGCGAAAAAGGATTTACGACAATCCAAGAAGCGCCAGGAAAGAAATGAATTGACTTACACAAAATTGCGCGATTTAATGCGTCAAACCCGTAAGTCTGCCGATGCCAAGGATGCTAAAAAGACCGAGGAATTGGTGAAGACCGCCATTAAAACCTTGGATAAAGCCGCCAAAAAGGGCTTTATGAAGAAAAATACCGTTTCCCGACGCAAAAGTATTTTGGCCCGTCGTTTAAACGAAACCAAAAAAGCGTAATCGTTACATATAAAAAATAGGGGTAAAACCCTATTTTTTGTTTGTTGTACATGATAAGGGGACTCTGCCGTAGGGGCGTTGCAGTGCAACGCCCTTTAACGTGATAAATATTCAAAACATAATAAAAAAGAAATTTTATGATATTATGTGTTTATAATAAAAAATGATGGTTTTTGTTTATATGGGCGTTGCGCTGCAACGCCCCTACGGCAGAATATTGCTATCACATTGTATTTGCGCTATTACCGGTCTTTGTTATAATTAATCTTGTAATAAATAAAATTTATTAACGTTTTATAAATGTAAAAAATATCTAATTTATGGCCAAATTAGCGAACGAAGAACAACTTATCAGGGAAGCGCAGGCAGATCAGTCCAAGTTTTCCCTGTTGTATCGGCATTACTTCGAACAGATTTACTATTTTTTGTTAGCCAAAATCCGCAACGAAGCCGACGCTGAGGATTTGACGGCAATCACTTTTGCTAAAGCTCTTAACAATTTAAAAAAGTATAAAGAAGGAAATTTCCGTGCTTGGTTGTATCGGATCGCCAATAACAGTTTTTTGGACTTTGTGCGTAAGGAAAATCGCATTTCTCATGATGAAGAGCAAATGATGAATTTGGAAGATACTCGTTCGGAGGATGCTAGCGAAACAGTGGATAAGGCGATGATGTTGGATAAGGTTAAGTCTGTGATGAAAACTTTACCGGAAAAATATCAAAGTGTTTTATCGCTGAAATACTTTTCTGATATGAGTAACGGGGAAATCGCTGAAATGTTGAATTGCCGAGAAAATAATGTAGCGGTGCAACTTCATCGTGGGGTGAAGATGCTGACTGAACTTTTAAATAATAATTAAAATTTTATATATATGAAAAAATTTGACGAAAAAATGGTGGAAAACTTGCTGTTTGAAGACGGCAACGTTTCCCGTGCCACCGCCGCGCACGTCAGCGATGCCAAACGCGACGAGATTTATGAGAAGGTTTTAAGATACTCTCAAAATTTATCATTAAATGAAACAACTATGAAAGCCTCAAATTCGTGGCTGAAGAGTTTTATGTTATTGGTGAGCGGTGCCGCCATCGCCGCGATTGCTTTTTTCTCCTTTAGTTATTGGCCAGGTGATAGCGGAAAGGTTGTTGTTAATCCGGAAGAAAATCAAGTGAGTGAAGTGGTGGTGGAGCAGGCTATTCCGTTGGCCGCGACGGTTGCTTATATTGATGGCTCTTTGAGTTTGAAAGTCGGTGAAAATTGGGAAAATTTAGCGGTTGGTGATGAATTGAAAGCCGGCGATCTTGTGAAAACTGCCGCTCCCGGACGTGCCATTATTAATTTTGATGATGGTAGTGCCGTGCGTTTGGATGCCAACACCGAAGTTTTGATTCAACAATGTGATAACGAGGCGATTGTTTTGGCTCAATCCAATGGTCAAATTTATAATCGTGTGCACAAATCCGATACTTTAGAATTCAGTATTTTGGGTAAAGAAACCAAAATCACTGCTATGGGTACAGCCTTTACTGTTAACATGAATCGTGCTGATCAGGTGATTATTAAAGTTTTGGAATCAAAAGTTAAAGTGGAAGAAAAGCAAAAACAGGAAGAAGTTGTTGCCGGTGAAGTAGCCGTGGTTTATCAAAAAGAAGAAACCGTTAGCAAAAACAAATTGGCTTACGAAGAATTGCAAGATGATTTTCATCAATGGAATAAAGATGAGGATGTTAAAATTGAAGCCCCTCTGGGTATTTTGGAAGAAGTGCCACCGATCTTGAAAATTAGCGCGCCTAGTGATTCTTTGGAAACCTATTCTTCCAGCGTGGAAGTTAAGGGTATGACCGATGGCATAAAAGTGTTGGTTAATGGTGTCGAGGTGGCGGTGAGCGAGGAGAGTTTTAGCAAGAGTGTTTCTTTGTCTTTAGGTAAAAATGTTATCAATGTGAAGGCTATCAACGAGTTTGATAAGACAACTGAAAAATCAATTGTTGTTTATAAAAAGGAAAAAACCGAAGAGCCGGCTGAAAAACCTGTGAGTGCAGGCATTTCTTTAAATGGTTCAGTGGTTGATGGTAAAGTGAAATTATCTTGGTCATTGAGCAACATGACTTCTTCTCAAGGCTTTAAGGTGGTCTACAATGAAAGTGGTTATCCGGTTTATCCTGGCGATACTTACCATTATTTAACTGATTCTGGAGCACGTAGCGATGTTTGGACTGGGTTGAAAGCCGGCAAAACCTATTATTTCCGAGTGTGTGAATATTTGGGTGGTAAGTGCGGTGTTTACAGTAATCAAGTTAAAGTAACCATTCCGGCTGCTACTTCCGGCACAACCGATAATAGCAATGGTAGCATTGCTTTGTCGGGAGTTGCTTATGATGGTGGGAAAGTTCAATTGAAATGGACTTTGAGCAACATGACATCATCCCAGGGTTTCAAGGTGGTTTACAACGAAAGTGGTTATCCAGTTTATCCTGGTGATACTTATCATTATTTAACTAATCCAGATACACGTAGCGATAGTTGGACCGGTTTGACTGCCGGTAAGACCTATTATTTCCGAGTTTGTGAATATTTAGGCGGTAAGTGCGGGATTTATAGTAATCAAGTGTCATTAACAATTCCTCAGCCAGTGGTGACAGTGCCATCCGGAACAATTTCTTTAAGTGGTAGTGTCAGCGATAATGGTGTGGTAAGCTTGTTTTGGTCTTTATCCAATATGACTTCAGATATGGGTTTTAAGGTAGTTTACAATGAAACCGGCAATCCGGTTTATCCGGGAAATACCTATCATTATTATAGTGATGGTAATGTGCGCGGTGATATTTGGACTGATTTAACTCCGGGCAAAACCTATTATTTCCGAACATGTGAATATTTGGGTGGAAAATGTGGGGTTTACAGTAATCAGGTAAAGTTGATTATTCCTGCTTTAGATCTGACGCATCAATAAAGATAAGCGTTACTGGTTAAAAGCATCCTCGTTGGATAAAAATATCTGACGGGGGTGTTTTTTTATGATAAAAAATGTTTTTTTTGGGGGGGTTATAAATTGTTTAATATTTTTCTGAGTTTTTCCATTTTCAATAAGTCTTTTTTTGATAAAATCTCCGGTTTTATTCCCTTTATTGTTTTATGGAGTATGGTTATTTCTTTTTTTAATTTTTCAATTTCTTCAATAAGCTTTCCGTAGTCTTGTTTTTGCATATCATTTAATATTATTATATAATATATTTATATTAGCATTTTTAGCAAAATAAATAAATAATTTTTAATGTATGTCATTATTAGAACAAATTCAGCAAAAAAAGGCTGTAGCGGCAGAGGCTGTTAAGGCAAAGGCAGAGGCTGAGGCTGCTGAAAAAAAAGAGAAAATTGAGGGAAAAAAAAGTGAGCGTGCAGAATTGGTTACGGCTTGTGACAGATTGGGTGAAGAAATAAATGGTATGATGTCAGAATTGGGAGAGGCGGAAAATATTCCCATTGATGAATTAAGTGCGGAGGATAAAAAAGATATAGCTGATATGATTTCTGCATCCAAGCTGGAATTAAAAAATAAACAAGGAGAATTAAAAAATTTAGAATTAAAAATAGCTAATTTAGATCAGGACTTGTCTTCTTTGGGAGCGGGCGAACAAGTTATACAAAAAGAGGAACAGGAAAAATATAGTGTTGGGGAAACGGTGCCTGCGCCACCATCTGCCATGTCGCAAGGGTTAGAAGAGCGATCACTCGGGAGTGTAGACCAAAAAGAGGAAGAAGGCCAAAAGGAAAAAGAAGAAGGAGTTGTGAGTTTTAAGGAATTACCGGTTATGAGTGTGGAGGAGTTTAATCAAAATTTTAATAAAAAGACAGAAGAAGATCGAAATCACTGGATGGCAATGAGGGCCAAAATTATGAGCCCAGATTATGATAGTGGTAGAAGTCGAAGTTTTACCATTTTAACTAAAGCGAATGCAGATTTTTATTCTCAGGAGTGGTCTATTGTGGCTTCGGGGTGTGACAAACTTATTAAAAATAATGATGAGGATGTATTAAGAAAAATCCCAAAAGAATCATTAGAAAGAATGAAAGCTTTGCATGATGGGTTTGACCCCTTGCAATTTATAGAATCACAGATGTCGTCGCAAAATGAATTAAATGAAAACGAAAAAAATATATGGAATAAAGAAATCGGAAATATGAAGCAGTTTTGGAATAATTTTGGTAAAAATATAAGAAAACTTGAAAATTTTGTAACTGTGAGAGATCCGGAAATGATTAATTCTAAATTCGAAAATTTTACAAATAATATTTCAGATTACGAAAAGGCATCCGAGTTTTTTCAATTCCTTAGGGATGCTGATGCAGATGGTGCCAATAATATTGTGAACGTTCTAGGCGAAAAGTTTTTAAGTTTTTGGAAAGACAGTCCATCCGAAATCCCTACATCAATTACAAAAGAAATGATAGATAAAGTGGGGGCGTTAGATAAAAATTTGGGAACAAAATATCATGCGTTGGAGATTGAAAAAATGGAAGATCGGACCAATAAAATAATGTCTCGAAATGCAGGGATGAGTGAAAGTGAGGCAATGCGCATAGCATTTGGTAAAGTTCAAGGCCTTAGTTATTCGCTACGCCAAAAGTTTTTTGAATCTATAAATGATAATGACATTTCTTCAGATGATGATGGTAAGATTTTTGCAAAAATAATAAAAACACACGAAGTACGTGGTGAAAATATATCAGACGATGATATTTACTCCTTTTTGCTAAGAAATTCCACCAAAGAACTCGAACAAGGTAAAGATGCTAGTTTTGAATACCTCGAAAGTCATAAAAAAGAATTGATACAGCGGTTCCGTCAAAATTTAACAACAATAAAAAGTAGATATTCTGTCGATTAGGTTTTTTAAATGAATAATTTGATTTGCTAATTACCAATTTAAAATTTTTATATTAAATAAAATTTGTGCACGGTAAAGATTTTGACTGGTGGCAATGTTAGACTTTACCCTTATAAAAAAAACCGCCTCTTGGTTTGGCGGTGGACTAACCGAATAGCTTGATTATTCCTTCGGCCAACAGGAGTAGGCTGGTGTTGAGAAGGAATACTTTTAGCATGTTGATGCGTAACTTTTTTAGCCCAACAATGCGGTGATCATGGGCATCATCGGCTTTTAGTGTTTTTGCCGAACACAGCAAAAACGTTATTAACAACATAATCATAGCGGCCATTAAAACGGTGCCGCTGAGAATGACCAGTAGCCACGTGCTGGCGATTTCTAACATTTTGTTTACCTCCCTGATGGTGTAAATTTATGCTTATATTGGAAAAAAGTCAAAGATTTAAACCATTAAGACAAATAATTCTAATAAAAATCGATTTAAATCAGCTTGTGAGGAGGTTTTGAATTTTTCATCCCAGTGGCTGATTTGTCGATAAATGTTTTTCAGTTTATCAAGGGAGAAATTTTTGCTTTGCTCGCTAATGCGTGTGATTAAAAAGGGGTGCAACTTTATTTTTTGAGAGATGTCAGATTTGCTCTTGTTATCCAGTAATAGTTGTTTTATTTGAATCAATAAACGAAAATGGCGAATTAGTAAGTTCCAGATGGCCGGTAGTTCCTTTCCTTTGTTGATTTCATATTCTAAAAGTTGGTAGCCATCTTTAAAATTTTTTTCAATCACTTTATCAATTAATTGAAAAATACAATCTTGGTAATAACTATTTGTTAAAAAATTAACATCTTCCAGATTAATGCGCTCGTTGTTTTTATACGCAATTAGTTTTTCCAACTCGTTACTGAGTTGCCATAAATTTGGACCAATACCGGCAGCCAACGCTTTAATTGCTTCTTCGGCAATGAGGGCGTTTTTATCTTTGACAAAGCTTTTGATCCACTTGTTTAATTCAAATCCCTCAAGTTCTGGAAAGGTAAAAATCTCTTTATTGGCTTGTAGGCTTGCTAATAATTTTTTGTGGAGAGTTTTTTTTCGGTTTAGATCTTTGATTGTTTCATAAAAAATAATGATATTATCCAGGTCTTTGAATTTTTCCAAAAGATCTTCCAGATTTTTTTCGAAATTTTTTTGTTCTAAAATATTTTCAATGATAATCAATCTTTTTGGTGCTAAAAATGGGGAACTGAAAAATAAACTGTGGACCTCACCCCAGTTTTTTGAGTTTTCATTGAGATCAAGGTGATCAATATTTATCGATGATGGGTCAAATCGTTCTTTAAAAGAAGCCTTCAGCCGGTTGAGGTATTGGCGTGATCGATAAGTATCATTTCCGTATATTAAAATTAGCATTTTAGAAAAATCCTGTTAATGTTTTATGATTCAAGTTTAGCAATTTTTAAGGTTTTCGCAACCATTAATGCATCTCACCCCAACGTTCATTGATTTCCACATGCACAATTAGGGGCACTGCCAATTTATACACATTTTCCATTATTTTTTGAATTTGATCACCGTATTTTTCAGCCTTTTCTTGGGGGGCGCTAAACACCAATTCGTCGTGCACTTGCAGGAGCAGGCGCAGATCAGAATTATCGTTAAGTAATTCCTCTTTGATTTTAATCATGGCGATTTTCATTAGATCGGCGGCCGTCCCCTGAATTGGTGTGTTGATGGCGGTTCGTTCGGCCGCCTTACGCACCACTTGGACGGAGGCGTTGATGTCAGGAATGTAGCGGCGACGTCCAAATAAAGTTTCTACGTAGCCGTTTTCCTGGGCAAAGCGAATCAAGCGATCAAAGTAAGCGGGAATGGCGGTGTAAAGTTTGAAATATTTATCAATAAAATCTTGGGCTTCGCCACGGGAAATATTTATTTGATTGGCTAAACCAAAAGCGCTCAAACCGTAAATCACTCCGAAGTTGATGGCTTTGGCTTTGTTACGAAGTTCTTTGCTGACTTTTTCCAACGGTAAGTTGTGGATTTTCGCGGCGGTGCTGGCGTGAATGTCTTCACCGTTTTTGAAGGCTTTAATCATTTCCGGATCCTCAGCCAGCGACGCGATGATCCTTAGTTCAATTTGTGAATAGTCAGCACTGATTAGAGTTTCACCTTTTTCAGCCATGAAACCTTTACGAATGGCGCGCCCGCTTTCTTCTTTGATGGGAATATTTTGCAGGTTCGGGTTGCTGGATGACAATCGTCCGGTGCGCGTAATTGTTTGGTTAAAAGAAGTGTGAATTTTACCATCGGTTTTGACCAGTTGCGGTAAAGATTTGATATAGGTTGATAATAATTTATCCAAATGACGGTGTTGTAAAATTAAATCAATGATTTCATGTTCGCCTTTCAGTTTTTCCAGTTCGCCGGCGGCGGTGGATTGTCCGGTTTTGGTTTTCTTGATGTTTTCGGTGGAGATTTCCAATTTATCAAAAATAATTTTTTTGATTTGTTGCGGTGAATTGATGTTAAATTCTTCTCCGGCCAATTCAAAAATTTGTTTATCCACGATGGCCAATTCTTTGCTGAATTTTTCCTCCAAATCGGCGAAGTAGGGGAGGTCAATTTTAATACCTTCTTGTTCCATTTGTGCCAAAATCGGTACCAAAGGCATTTCGATTTTATCAAATAATGGTAAAAGTTGACGCTCCGCCAACATTCCTTCAAAAACTTCCCATAGCTGCCAAGCGTTGTCGGCATCGGCACAGGCATAGTCACGCAATTTTTCCGGTGCTAAATTTTTCATCAAGGTTGGTAAATTACTTTTGCCATCCCAGCCGCTCATTTCCATAAAACTGACAGTTTTTGTTTTCAATTCGGAAAAGGCCAAATGATCCAAGTCGTGGTGGCGTTGGTCTGGATTTAATAAATAGGAAGCGATCATTGTATCGACGAGCGTTCCTTTGATTTCAATACCGTATTTTTTCATGATTTTCCAATCAAATTTCCAGTTATGCGCGATTTTGACAGTTTTGGGATTTTCTAAAATTGGTTTTATTATTTCTATAAAATCGTTTTGTTTTTCATGGTTGAGGTAAATGAACACCCCCTGATTTTTTTGCCAGGAAAAACTGCAACCAATGATTTCCGCTTCGACGTCATCTAATCCGGTGGTTTCGGTGTCAAAAGCGAAAGCAGATTTTTCTTTTAATTCACCCAAGAATTTTTTTAATTCATCTGGTGATTGAATCATTTGATAGTCTTTTTCTTCGGCCGTGGGTTTTTCCTGTGTAACCGTTTGTTGACCACGCAAAAATGGTGGCACCTTATCGGGCATGGTGTAAAATTCATATTCTTGGCAAATTTCATTGACCACCGTCATGTCAAACGGTTTTAAAATGGCATCTTGTAATTTGAAATCAATCGGCACATCAATAATTAAGCGGGCCAGTTTTTGACATTTAAAAGCCAGTTCTTTGTTATCAATCAACAATTTGATAATGCGATCGGTAAATTTCAGTTCTTTTTTTTCTTTTAATTTTTCAGGATTTGATTCTAAAATTTGATATAAATTTTCCAGGCTGTGAAATTCTTTAATTAAATTGATGGCGGTTTTGTCGCCCACGCCCGGCACCCCCGGAATGTTATCGGAGGCATCTCCCTTGAGCGCTTTGTAATCAACGATTTGTTCCGGTGTTAAACCATCATATTTTGTTTGCACTGCCTGTCGATCAAAAAGCGTAAAATTACCAACCCCGATTTTCGGCATATACACGAAAGAATTTTCATCTACCAATTGCAATAAATCATTGTCGCTACTCACCACATAAACATCCACATCTTTATGTTTTTTGTTGGTATCTTTATTGATGGTGCCGATAATATCATCAGCCTCAAAACCTTCTTTAACGTAAATGGGAATGCCCAATTTTTCCAGGGCTTCCAACAATAATGGAATTTGTTCGTAAAAGCCGGCTTCTTGGCGGACGCGTTGTGCCTTGTATTCGGCAAAGTCGGCGGTGCGGGTTTCTGATTTGCTGACATCAAATGACGTGGCCAAATATTCCGGTTGCAAGTCTTTTAAAATTTTGAAAAGGATGGAAAAATAGCCGAAGATGGCATTCACGACCAGGCCTTTTTTCGTGGTGAGTGGTGGCAAAGCGTGCCACGCGCGATGCAGTAAAGAATGTCCGTCAATAATCACCAGTTTCTTTTTTTTCATATTTATTTGCTTTATTTATAAATGATATTTTAGCAAAGCGGAGATGGCGATGGCGGCGGTTTCGGTTTTCAAAATGCGTTCGCCCAGTTTGATGAATTTCGGGTTTTCTAATTTATTTAAAATTTTTAAATCATCCGGTGAAAAACCACCTTCCGGCCCGACAAACACGTTTATCGTTTCATTGGTGTTGAGAGTGTTTAGTAATTGTTTTAAATCGTTTGTCTCAAGATTTTCCTGAGTGTGAAAAATTAAATTCAAGCCGGATAATTTTAAATTAAAGTTTCTTAAGTCAATCGCTTCGTTTATTTTCGGTAAATAAAAACCATGACTTTGTTCCACCGCTTCGGCACTGATTTTTAAAAGTCGTTCTGTTTTGGTTTGGTTCTTGACGGTTCTTTGTGTTATAATGGGAGAGATTTCATCAATTCCCAGTTCACTGCATTTTTCCACAATGAATTCCAATTTGTCTTTTTTGGGAATACCGATAAATAAATTGATGTGAAATGATGAATCACTTTCATTTTCAGTTTTTTGTAAACGCAAATAAATTTCCTTTTTATCAAGATTTATTTGATTGATTTCATAAACGAATTTTTCTCGGCTATTGTTTAAAAGGGTAATTTGTTCACCGGCTTTCAATTTTAAAACTTTACTGATTTGGTGGTATTGTTCAGGATATTTGCTTTTGCCGAGAATTAAGGTTTTTTCCAAGGGTTTTTGGTCAAAGGAGAGAAAAAAATGGTGCATATAAAATAAAAATAAAGTTTTTCTAATTATAACACATGAATCAAAGTCAACAAGAATTTTTAAAGATGGTGGAGCGGGGGGATAAAATCGCGATGTTGTTCGCCCCGTCTTTTATTGTGGATTTTGATTATCCGGCGATTGTTGGGATGTCCAAGGCTTTGGGGGCTGGTTTGGTCAGTGAAATCACTTACGGTTGCCACTTGGTCAATACCCATTATAATCATTACATTAAAACTCATAAAAATCAAAAGTATTTTATCAATACTACTTGTCCAACAATCGTTAATCTGATTCGCACTCAGTTTCCGGATTTGGAAAAATATCTGTTGCCGGATATTTCCTGCGCCTTATCTTTTATTGATTTTTATAATTTACTCCATCCTGATTATAAATTGGTTTTTATTTCACCGTGTGTAGCCAAGCGCAGTTTTGAAACACCGCGTTTGCCGGAGTGGTCTTTGACTTTAACTTTTTCCGAATTGCGTGAATTATTTATTGCTAAAAATATTAAGGCCGAAGATTATCAGAATACTAATGAACAATGGGATAAATTTTCTCGTATTGATACTAAGCTTTACCCGTTGGATGGTGGCTTGAGTGCGACGGCACGGTGGCAAGAGTTTTTTCCTGATCTAAAAATTTTCATTGGTTCAGGCCTGAAGAGTTTATTGCCGATTTTTATGCGAATGAAGCAGGGGACTTATGACAAAAATTTGCTAGATGTTTGTGCTTGCGAGGGGGCGTGCGTCGGTGGTCCCTGTGTTTTCAATAAAGATTTATCTATTCAGGAAAAACGACAAAAGGTGATTGATTATTACAAGCGTTTTCTTGATAATTCTTAATTTTGGCAAGCCCACTTTTTTCTGGTATAATGGACTTAACGTCCATTTTTATTTTGGCAAAGATTTAGTTTAGCAAGGGACCGAGTTTTTATATTAAAAAATAAAAATATTCCTATGCCGATTGACAGGGAAGAATTGGAAAAACATTTATTGGCAGATGAAGATTTGGATGAAGAGGCACGTTTAAAACAATACGCCGCCGCTTTACCCGATGAACCAATGGTGGTTTCCAATTTGAAATATAAAAAACGACGATGGTTCACCAAGTGGTGGGGCGTTTTAATTATTATTCTTTTCTTTTTCTTGGTGATTTTTGCTTCCATGTTTTTTTATTATTACAAGGATTTTATTAAGAAAATTGAAGCAGGCACCATCCATTTGGATGTCGCTTATATGAATTATGATTTTGCCACGCGCTATGATTTGTTGGCGATTTCCCGTGACGTGATGGCTGATGATCCGTGGTGGGGGCACGAAAATGCTAAGGTGGTAATTGTCGAGTTCGGTGATTATACTTGTTCGTTTTGTAAAGATTTTAACAATAAAATCATGCCACAATTGATGGATAAATATTATAACGATGTACTGTTTATTTATCGTGATTTCCCGGTAATGTCAGGGGCGGAGGGGGCGTCCGTGCAAATTGCTAACGTTGCCAATTGTATTTACAATCATTTAAATGACCCTCGTGATTATTGGCGTGTTGTTCATAATTACTTATTTTTGATGACTGATAATTTAGGATCGGTGCATAAAGATTTAGATGGTTATTATGATGTCGTTAAGGCGGAAAAATGTATTAATGATAAGATGTTTTATAACGAGGTTTTGCGTGACTTGAATCAGGGGGAAGAGCTGGGCTTGCGTGGAACGCCCTCGTTTTTCATTAATGGACACCCGGTGGCTGGTAGTATGGAAATTGAAGAATGGTTTTATGTGATTGATAAGTTTTTAGCGGCTAATCAATAAATATTTCATAATTTTATGGTAGAAATTCGCATTCATGGGCGCGGGGGGCAAGGTTCGGTGACAATGGCGGAACTGTTGTCTTTGGCTGCTGAAAATTGTGATAAATATTCGCAGGCCTTTCCTCATTTTGGCGTGGAGCGTCGGGGAGCGCCGGTGATCGCTTTTATTAGAATTGATTCCAGTTTTATACAGACCAGGGAGCAGATTTATCATCCTGATTATGTGATTATTCAGGATGCAACTTTGGTGAAAGAAGCTGAGGTGCAAAATGGTATTAGTGATAAGACGACGGTGATTATCAATAGTACTTTAGATAATCAATATTGGAAAAAGTTTTTCAAGGACGGAGTGCGTGTCTATACGGTGCCGGCCACCGATTTGGCTGTCAGTATTATTGGTAAGCCGATTGTTAATACGGTGTTGATGGGGGCTTTTGCCAAGCTTTGTCCGGACTTGGATTTATCGGGGGCACGAAAGGCGGTGAAAGCATATTTGGGAGAAACCTTTTCCGTTGATTTACTGAATAAGAATTTAGAAGCAGTGTCTGCCGGTTATAATTATTTAAAAATTTAGTGATATGAAAAATAAAATCAGCGTAGCTGCCGGAACCAGTAAAAATAATAAAACCGGGGCGTGGCGTAGCTATCGGCCGGAAATTGATTTTGAAAAATGTACTGGTTGTGGAATTTGTGAATCAGTTTGTCCTGAACCGTGTATTAGTAATAGTCATAAAATAAATAAAATGGGTAAAGAGGTGAGGCAAATTGATTATGATTATTGCAAGGGGTGCGGTTTGTGTGCGGCTGAGTGTCCGTTTAAGGCGATTAGTATGAAGATTGAAAAAAAATAAATTAAATATAAATTTATATGGCAAAAGTGATGGAAGGATCGCGCGCGGTGGCGGAGTTGGTGCGTTTGTGTGAACCGGGCGTGGTTAGTGCTTATCCGATTACCCCGCAAACTCATATTGTGGAATATTTGGCAAAATTTAAGGCTGATGGCTTAGCTACTTATGAATATGTGCGTGCTGAAAGCGAGTTCACGGCAGCGTCCGTGGTGCTTGGTGCATCAGCCAGTGGCGTTCGTGTTTATAGTGCCACCAGTTCTCAGGGTTTATTATTGATGACCGAAGTTTTGTTTAATATTGCCGGCATGCGTTTGCCAGTGGTGATGACTTGTGCCAATCGTTCCGTGAGCGCCCCGATTAATATTTGGAATGATCAACAGGATGCTTTAACTATTCGTGATTCCGGTTGGTTAATGTTTTATGGTGAGACCGTTCAGGAAGTTTTGGATTTGCATTTGTTGGCTTATAAAGTAGCAGAGCAATTGAGTTTGCCGGTGATGGTTAATATGGATGGTTTTATTTTAACTCATACTTTTGAACCGGTTGATATTCCTGGTAAGAAAATGATCAAACAATATTTGCCAAATTATAAACCGGTTTTGGGGGAAGTTTTAGATCCTAAATTGCCAAAATCATTTGGTTGTTTTGTTGGCCCGAAATATTACTTTGAAATCAGAAAAGAATTATTTGATAATGTTGTTTCCAGTTTAAAAGTGATTCAGAAGGAAGCCCTTAATTTTAAAAAAATATTTAAACGTGATTTGTCTCCGGTGGAATATTTTGGTGATAAGCAAGCCAAATTGGTTTTTGTGACAATGGGGTCGGTGGCCGGAACAGTTAAGGATTTTATTGAGAAACACAACAAAAAAAGTAAAGATAAATTAGGTTTGTTGAAGCTTCGTTGTTTTAGACCTTTCCCGACAGAAGAGATTTTTAAGATTTTAGGTAAAGCTAAGAAGGTGGCAGTCCTTGATAAATCAGTGTCAATGGGGGCGGAGGGGGTTTTGTCCGGTGAAATGAAGCGAGCTTTTTATGGCCGCAAGACTTGTCCGTTAATTAAAAATTATATCCTTGGTTTGGGCGGACGAGATATTACCAGCGGAATCTTGGGTGATATTTTTGAAGATTTGAAAAAGAGTAGTCAGCCAGAGGTTGTTTTTAAAGGTAAATAAGTATATATGGATTTAAAAAAATTTTGGGATTGCATTAAAAAATCCTATCGCAAATTGAGTTTTTATGAATTGATAACGATGGTGTTCTTTGCGTTTGTAATTTCCGGCATTATTGTTGGTGATGTTTTGGCGGCAGATAATGTTACGATGAAATATCAGGTGCCAATCGTTGGTGGGCAGAACCCCCAAACTTTGCCGTTGTATATCAACGTTGTTTATAAGTGGCTCATGGGGGCGGGCTTGGTTTTAGTGGGAATTATGGTGACAATTGGTGGTTTCATGTATGTTTCTTCCGGTGGTGATGCCAAAACCATTGGTACGGGGAAAAAATATATTATCAATGCTTTAATTGGCATGTTGTTGTTATCCAGTGCTTATTTGATTTTAAATACCATCAACCCGGATGCGACAGAAATGGAAGATATTGTGGTGAAGCAGGTTGAGGGGGAGACACTTAAAAGCACAGTACAAGTCCCTTGGGGTTGTGAATGTCACGTTAACACCGATTGTATTAATTCGGTCACTTCTGCGTATTTTTGTGATTGGAGTGGTGGGGGGAAGTTGGTTTATGATGCTTATGTAAAAAGTCCCATTACTGCTACATTGGATGAATATGTCGAGGCTATTATTATAGCCGTTGGTGTCACCGCTCTGGTTTTTGGAACAGCTGGGTTGGGGGCGGTGCCTGTTTTGGCAAAAGTTGGTACTACTTTAGTACGGGGAGCTTTAACGGTTGCTAAGTTTGGTACAAAGGTTGCTTGGGGGGCTATAAAATTTACAGCTAAGTGGATTTTGCCATCGGCGGTTAGTTTGGTTGTTTCTAATCCCGCGTTAGCTGTGATGGCGGCATTTTATTTTATTGGTGGTGGGGCAGCCTTTGATTTTGAATTGACAACATTTGAAAAGACTTGCAATAAACCCAGTGGTGAGGTTAAAGGAATTTGTTTACCAAATGTTTTTCGATATGCCAGATTGCGCCCACATGCTTGGGGAGAAACCGATCTTGTTAAATCTGGAAAAAACCCTTATGAAATTGGTATATTTTCTATTTACAACACCGACGGAACGATTCCTCAGCGCAAATCATATTTTGGTGACCAGCAGCCATTTACTATAATCGCTGACAATAGTCAGCAAATGGTGAGTGTTTCCCATAATTTTAAGGATTTTATTACCGATGGAATTGCTAATACTGATGGTTGTCAGAGTTATATTGATAAATATTATGAAAATTATTGTCCTTGTTTGGAATGGTTTGGGGATAATAGTGTTTTTTTGCAGTGTAAACGTCAGGCAAAATGTGCTACATTAGAGGCCACTGGAAAAGTTGCTGGTGGTCAAGCTGATGGCAGACAAATTTGTTTGACTGGTACAAAAGGGGAATTATGTCTTGATGACACGGATTGCTTGCCTGGTTTAAAGTGTGTTGACCTGGAACAGGTTGGAAAAGAGGTTTATGGTGATGATTGGCGTGATTATGCACATCAAAATAGTTTGTTTAG
>Ga0116157_10001004_pt1 | contig 28663 bp, 25 predicted proteins | sample AD_UKC048_MetaG_FD_89882 | JGI IMG/M metagenome (GOLD analysis project Ga0116157, IMG submission 89882) | Active sludge microbial communities of municipal wastewater-treating anaerobic digesters from USA - AD_UKC048_MetaG | ecosystem: Engineered > Bioreactor > Anaerobic > Digestate | place: USA... | reverse complement strand
GGAATCAGGATATTAAAAATTAATTACAAGACCGGTAAGGAGGCTATGCTTTCTTACCGGTCTTTACAAATATGCATTTTCATGGTAATATTAAGACAGCAAATCTTAGGAGGTGATATAATGTCAAAACAAGATATTAATCAAAAAAAACTTATTCTTGCAATTCAAAATGAAATTCAATTTCAGTATGGGCAAAGAAGAAAGTATTATGCAAAACCCGATCATAAAATTGACCCATATAAACAAGCACTATCGTGTAAACGTACGATAGATCTGCTTAAGAAGGTGAAAAGATATATCGCTTACGCGATATAGATATGACAATAAGTCTTTCATGGCGACCAAGCAACATCTGGTCGCCTTTTTTGACAAACTAATTTTTTCGTGATAAAATCAAAATGGTAAATTAAAAAATAAAAGAGAGGAGGGAAAGTTAATGTCTTCAAAATACGTTAAATATGTTATTGAAATTGATCGTAACGGCAATCTTATTGATTGGCCGTTTTGCCAAAACAACTTTAATCTTGTTTCAGTCATGTATCAAAACCAACCGGTGATAGAAATTGGTCTTAATGGTGTTAAACCCAATGGTGGTATACATTATACAATACTAGATAAAAAACAATATACTCAAATTGGAAAATTCTTATTGTTGTTTTTGCACTCTTTGACTGCTATTCGAACCGAAAAAGAAACTGTTTTTATTAATGTTAAGAATAAATTGAAAAGTTTTCCCAGCAGAAGGTTTTCTGTATCTAAACAAAACGAATTCATTCTTTCTGATATTATGTTCTTAGAATGTTTTAACAATCAGAAATATTTAAAAAGAATTAATAAAATTGTTTCTTCAGTTTTCAAACTGAATAAATTAAAAACAGATAAAGTTATATTGGAAAAACTTCAATTGATTCTAAAGCCCGAATATCCATGTAGTATCAAACTGATACCATTTCACATTCTTTTGATTCATTTGTTGGACAATCGATCAATATCCAAATTCTATAATCATATTCAATATACTATTTTTAATATTTTTCAATATAGTACTAAAGAATATGAAAAGAAAAAAGCATTAATCGAATCCTCTACGCGTCCTAGAGAAGATATTCAATTACGAATAATCAAAGAAAATGACGATTATGTCGTATTTGAAATCTTCAATCAGTGAGACCCCTTTTATCGAAGAGATTAAGGGGTTTTCGCATTTATTTTATATTTGACTTTAACTTCATTTTTTGTTAATATTTACATAATAAAAATTCAAAAATATAATTATGAACGATAACCAAAATTTTGTCAATTTGAAAGAAAATCTTAAAAATTGTTTAAATTTTTTTGCTGAAAAATTGTCATCAATTCGTTCTAATCGAGTCACTACTTCTTTAGTAGAAAATATTATGGTTGAATGTTATGGATCTATGGCACCATTAAAAACCATGGCTAATTTAGTAATTCAACCACCAAATGTTATAATTGTTGAGCCTTGAGATCCAAGCATTTTAAATGATATTTCTAAAAGTATTGAAACTTCAAATTTAGGTGTTAATCCTCAGAAAGATGTTAAGTTTATTAGATTAGTTTTTCCTTCATTAACTCAAGAAAGACGTGACCAACTTATTAAATTAAGTAATTCTGAAAAAGAAGCTTGTCGTATTGAAATCAAAAAACACCGAGAAACTTTTATGAAGAAAATTCAAGGTGAATTAAATGATAAAGTCATTTCTGAAGATGATAAAAATTATTTAGAAAAAGAAGGCCAAAAAGAAATTGACAAAGCTAATGAAAATGCTGATATCTTAACTGATAAAAAAATTGCTGAATTGAAAGAATTTTAATTATTTAAACTATTTTTATGCTCTATTTTTTTATAATCTTAACCGTTTTAGTATTAGTCCATGAATTAGGACATTTTCTATTTAGTTTACTTTTTAAAGTTAAAATTGAAGAATTTGGTATTGGTTTTCCGCCTGCTTTTTATAAACGTAAGGGAAAACTAACTACTTATTCTCTTAATTTATTACCTCTTGGTGGTTTTGTAAAACTTTATGGCGAAGATGGTTCTAATCAAAATGATCCTAATAGTTTTGCATCTAAGAAATTATGACAAAAAATTGTTATTTTATTAGCTGGTGTTTTTAATAATCTTTTATTTGGTTATTTGATTTTATCAATTTTGTTATTAATTGGTTTACCATTGATTGGTAATTTTGATGAAATTTATGCTTATTTAGATAAAAATGCAATTATTAAAAAAGAAGAAATAAGTATTAGCTATATTAGCAAAAATTCACCAGGTGAACTCTCTGGTTTAAAAGTTAATGATAAGATTATTGCTTATGGTAATTCTGCTTCTGAGCTAAGTGGTATCAATCGCTTAGATAATTTTGAATATTTTGTTCGTAATAATAAAGGCAGAGAAGTATATTTACAAGTTATTAGCAAAGGAAAAGAAAAAGTAGTAAATGTTATTCCTCGTACTGCTTATGATAAAAATGATGGTCCTATTGGTATTGCTCTAACACCAGCAGTATATTATGCTTATCCTTTTGGTCAAAACTTTATTGAAGCTTTTAAGGTTATTGTCAAAACCTTTAGAATGTTTTTTGCTACTATTGGCAATGTCTTTACTTCTATTTTTAATTTAGCTTCTAAGAATCATGATGTTGCTGGGCCAGTTGGTATCGCTGTGGTTACTGCTAATGTTGCTAAAATGGGCATGACTTATTTGATTGCTTTTATGGCTTCATTTTCAATCAATTTAGCAATTGTTAATATGCTTCCTATTCCAGGGCTTGATGGCGGTCGTATTTTTATGTTACTAGTTGAAAGATTATTCCATCGTAAATTCAGTCAAAAATTTGAATCTTATTCAATTGGTATTGGTTTAGGATTTCTAATTATTATTGTTATTTTTGTTACTATAAAAGATATTTTGTTTTATTTTATATATTAATTTTTTAAACGAAATCTATGAATAATATTTTTGAAAAATTATTTAAAGTTAATAGCTTATCACAAGAAGTTGGTTTTGATTTAGGTACTAGCAAGATTTCAGTTTATTTAAAAAATCAAGGTATTGTTTTAAACGAACCATCGGTCGTAGCCGTTAATAACAAGACTGATCAAATTGTTGCTATTGGACGTGAAGCTGCTGCTATGATTGGTAAAACTCCACAACATATCACTGCTACCAAACCTTTAGTTAATGGTGTTATTTCTGATTTTGAAGTAGCTGAAAAGATGATTAATTTCTTACTTCAAAAAATACGAGAAGGTAATAAAGCTGGAAAATTTTGATTTGTCAAAAAGGCTGTAGTCGGTGTACCTTCAAATTGCACCGAAGTTGAGAAAAAGGCCGTGGAAGATGTTTTTCATAATGCTGGTGTTAAAGAAGTATATCTAATTGAAAAATCTTTAGCCATTGCTATTGGTAGTGGTTTACTTTTAAAAGAACCCAAAGGTCATTTAATTGTTGATATTGGTGGTGGTATTACTGAAGTAGCCGTTATTTCTCTTGGTGGCGTTGTTGTATCACAAAATATTCGTACTGCGGGAGATAAATTAAACGAGGATATTATTAGATATATCAAAGATAATTTTAAATTAGCTATTGGTGATCAAACCGCTGAAAAAATTAAAATTACTATTGGTAGTGCTATGCCAACCCATACTTCTCAAGACAGCAGTTTAATTATTCAAGGTCGTGATTTAACCAAAGGCCTTCCTAAAGAAATTAAATTAAGTGATAAAGAAGTTAGAGAAGCTTTATCAGAATCATTAGATATTATTGTCCAAACTATTAAAAATACTATTGAATCAGCTCCACCTGAACTTATTCCTGATATTATGAATCATGGTATCTTACTTACTGGGGGTTCAAGTTTATTACGTGGTATTGATAAATTAATTGAAAATTCTACTGGTTTAGAAGTTAATATTGCCGATGATCCTATCAATACTGTTGTTCGTGGCGAAGGTATTATTTTAGAAAATTTTGATGGCATGAAGAGCTATTTACTTTCAACCATAACCAATAATTAATCATAAATATTTTAAGATGATCAATCACATTAATAATCCAAAAAATAATTTGTATAAAAAGAAACCAAACTTTACTTCAATTTTTTTGATTATATGTATTTGGTCATTTTTTATTATTTTTTTTAATAGTGGTTTAAAATTTGTTACTACTGAAGTTTTAGCTATAGCTCAACCTGCTCAAGAAAAAACTGGTTATGTGGTACAATGATTAGGTGATTTTTTTAATTTTATTCAAATTCGTAATGATTATTATCGTTTAAAAGAAAAAGAACAAAATTTTAATCAAAACATTGGTAAAATAGATGAATTAAAAAACGAAAATGAAGGATTACATAAAATTTTAAATTCTGAATCTAATAAATTTAATATTTTACCAGCCAAAGTATTAGTAGGAGATATTAGTGGTTCCGATGGTATTTTTATCATCAATCGTGGCTCAAATGATGATATTAAGATTGGTATGAATGTAATTATTCCCGATGATATTTTAGTAGGACGTATTATTGAGGTTTTTAAGAATTATTCTAAAGTTGAATCTATCAGTAGTTCTAATACTAATTTAAGTGTTTTATCAGTTGATAAAAATTATTTAGCTTTACTTAAAAAAGATAGTAATGGATCTTTAGTTTTAAAGTTTTATGCCGACGATTGTATTTTTAACAATAACGATGTTTTTATTACTTCTAGCGAAAATAAAGAATATATCTCAGGTCTTTTAGTGGGTAAGATCAAGGCTATTAAAAATACACCTTTGACTAATCAAAAATCAATTTTTATTGATCTCTTTTTTGAACCATCAAAGCTTCGTAATGTTTTTGTAATTACTAATTATCCTTAATATGTCACGTCAAACTTTATTTTCTATTCTTACATTTTTTCTAGTTGTTTTATTTACTATTTTAGTAATGCCTCATCTTGGTATGATCTTTAGACCAAATTTGCTTTTGGTCTTTGTTATTTTATTTTCTTTTACTTTAGGTTTTCAAAATAGTATTTGATTTTGAATTATTAGTGGTGTTATTTTAGATAATTTTATTTCATCTAATTTTCCTATTAATTCAGTTATTTTTATTATTTTGTTTATTTTATTACTTTTCTTTTCAAAAGTTTTTGATTATTCAACCAAGATGTCTCAAGTTGTTACTGCTTTTATTTTAATTTCTATATACTATTTCTCTTGATTTTTTATTGATCTTTTAGCTTTTAAAAAGCAAAGTAATATTTTATTTGTGTATTTGCTAGAAACCTTAATTTTTATAATCATTTTTTTTAAAATTAAAAATAAAGATAGATATAATGAGAAGAATTTTCAGAAAATCTAATTTATCATTTGAAGAAGTTTTAGTTGATAGGCACGCTAAATCTTACAATGATAATTTTCAACGTTTAGAAGCTCCTATTTCAGAAGTAAATATTCTGAAGTTTTTTGTTTTTACGATTATTTGTTTGTTTATTTTATTTTCTCGTATTTTTTATTTAAATATTTTAAAAGGGAATGAAAACTATTTAATATCTGAAAACAATCGTACCCGCTATATTTTAATTAAAGCTCCGCGTGGAGTTATTTATGATCGTTATCATAATGCTATTGTTTCTAATAAAACATCTTTAAGTTTAATCTTACTTCCTCGTGATTTTTTTGATTCCAAAACTTCTTTAGATAGTTTGGTTGTTTCTAAGATTTCTTCTATCTTCAATATTGAAAAAGAAGAATTAGAAAATATGGTTAAAAAACTTAATGAATTTTCTTATGAACCAATTTTATTAAAGACTAATCTCACTAGCGATATGGCTCGTTTGTTTGAAGCTGATGTCAAAATCAATAATCAAGCTGGATTTTATTTGATTGAAGACTATGTTCGTTCCTATAGCGATGCCTATGCTTTTACTCATGTAATCGGTTATACTGGCCGTATGAACGAAGAAGATATCAAAACCTATCCTAAATACCCGATAGCTGATTTAATTGGTAAATATGGTTTAGAATCTAAATACGAATCTTATTTGCATGGTTTATCTGGTAAAAAGATGATGGAAGTAGATGCTCGCTCTAAAATTAATCCTGAATTAGGTATTTTAAATCCAGAACCAGGCAATAGATTAGTTACTACTATTGATAAAGAATTACAAGAATTTGTATATGAAGCTTTATTGCGTACTTCTAATAAATTAGGTTTAAAAAAGGGAACCGTTATTATGGCAAATCCTAAAACTGGTGAAATCATAGCCATGGTTAGTATTCCTAGTATTAATGCTGATGCCTTTTCTAGTGGTTCACCTAAAAATATTATTCAAGAAACATTAACCAATAAATTTAATCCTTTTATCAATCGTGCTGTATCCGGTCTTTATTCTCCGGGTTCAACTATTAAACCGCTAGTGGCTTTAGCGGCTTTAATGGAAAAAACTATCAACCCCGAAGATAATATTAAAGACGTTGATGCTATTATTATACCAAATAAATACAATCCTGATAAACCATCGGTTTTTAAAGATTGAAAAAACCATGGTTTAGTAAATATGCGAACTGCCATTGCTTACTCTTGTAATATTTATTTTTATGCCTTAGGTGGTGGCTATAAAGATATTCCTGGACTTGGCATTACTCGTCTCAAAAAATATTGAGAATTATTTCATTTAGGATCAAAATTAGGTATTGATCTTGATAATGAAAAAGATGGTAATTTACCTGATCCCGAATACAAAAAAAGAGTAAACCCAGATAATCCATTGTGACTACTTGGCGATACTTATAATGTTTCCATTGGTCAAGGTGATTTACTTTTAACGCCACTTCAAATTTCTTATTATATCAATTCCATTAGCAATCATGGAAAAATTATGAAACCCTACGTTGTTTCCGAAATTTTAGATGATGATAGTAAAACCATATTTAAACAACTTCCAATAGTTGTAAAAAATGTAAATATTCCACAAAATTATTTAGATATTGTTTTAGATGGTATGCGAAAAGTTGTAACCCTCGGATCGGGTCAACTTATGAAAACAATTCCTTTTGAAGTAGCTGGTAAAACTGGTTCTGCTCAAATTCAAGGTAACACCAAAACCAACGCTATCTTTGCTGGTTTCGCCCCCTATCAAGATCCAGAAATTTCAATTTTAGTTTTGCTCGAAGAACCACCCGAAGGTTCCGTTGTTACAATTCCACTAGTTGATGAAATCATGCGCTTTTATTATAACGATCGTTTTATCAAAAAACCAACAGTCCAAGATTTTAATAATGATACGGAGACAGCAACTACAACTACGACTGTAGTCAATATTCAAGATCCAATAATCCCCGCTTCGCTCCACGACCAACCAGAGGTTGGTGTGGGGGCAGGCAATAATCAAAATGAAAATACCGCAACAACCCTGCACTAATTTTTAATTTTTGATCTTTAATTTTCACTTTTGACATTTGACTTTTGATATTGGACTTATTTATGCCAGTTTGCAACCTTTTCTAAAATATGTTAAAATTTTAGCATAAAACCCATTAAAATTTTCAAATGGAAAACCAATATTACATACCCGAACAACCAAAAAAAATATCTCTTTTCAAAAAATATTCTAATATTTTGAAATGAATTTGATTTGGTTTTGGTATTTTAGCTACAATTATTATACTCGGTGGTTTTATTTTTCTTACTTATACTTTTGTGTTTGGACCAGAAGAACCAGTGGTGGAAGAAACCGAAACAGTCGTTGAAGAAACTAATGAATCAGAATGCAATGTCCGTGGAATTATTTTGCGTGGCGATTTACAAACCTATATCGCTGAATCAGATTATGACGAAAATGATAATTTATTAATTGATGCCTCAGCCAGCGAAGATATTCAGTATGCAATTGAAGAAAGTAATCAGGATAGTGGAATCCAAGCTATCATTTTAGAAATTGATTCCTATGGTGGTTATCCAGTGGCTGGTGAAGAAATAGCCAATGCTCTTAAATTTGTTGAAAAACCGACCGTAGCCTTAATACGTGGTGCCGGTGCATCCGCTGCTTATTTAGCCGCCACTGGTGCTGATATGATATTTGCCTCCAAACACTCGGATGTTGGTAGCATTGGTGTTAGTATGTCATATCTTGATCGTTCTAATTATAATCAAGAAGAAGGCTTAACCTATAATAAACTTTCAACTGGCAAATTCAAAGATGCCGGTGATCCCGACAAAACATTAACACTTGAAGAAAGACAATATTTTGAAAGAGATTTAAAAATTTTATTAGAAAATTTCATCCAAGATGTAGCCACCAATCGAGATTTACCAGTTAGCAAAGTTAGACAATTAGCTGATGGTTCAACCATGCTTGGCGAAGCTGCCTTAAAAAACGGCCTCATTGATAAAATTGGCGATCTACGTGCAGTCGAAAAATATTTAGCCGAAAAACTCAGCACCGACATTGTCGTGTGCTGGTAATAGTTTTTATATGACTAACAATCTAGATTTGAAATGAAAGTCGTTATTAAAATATTATTTGGAATGTGTAACAACTGAAAACACTAAAGATATTTGTTTTTATAACGAAGATGAAAATAAAAAATTTATTCAGTTGTCTGATATAGCTGAATGATTGTCGAGTGAAAGAAAAGAGCTGGAAGTAGCAATTCCAAAAACAAATATTTTTAATGCTCAAAGAAATGAAAATTCTAATCCGATATTTTATTATGGGTATCCATTGTATCAGCAATATGTTAGAAAGTCTAAAACAGGATGGACTGGTACTGTAATTAAGCCAATATTATTTTGACCAGTAGAGATAACACGAAATGATGGCAATATTAAAATAAATAGAATATTTGATGAGCCAAAAATAAACAATGATTTTTTAAAAAATCAAACCAATAGCTTAACTCATGAGGAGAATATTGCATATATTCAAGAAATTTTAAATTGAAATGAAGATGTTTCAATTAAAGAAAATTTGAAGTTTGTAATTAATAAAATTATTGAAAAGGATAATTTAAAATTTATTACTGAAATTAATTTTAACAAACTCGATTCTCATATGGATTTTTCTATTGACAATAAGACTGGCATTGTTAATAAAGGTATTATTTTTAAACATAATGCTGATTCAAAATATACTTTTGGGCTAGAGAGAGAGTTAAATCAGCTTTTAAAATTTAATTTATCGTCTGGTTCTAAGACTGGCGGTATTGATAGTTTTAATATTTTAGAATTTATGCTGTCTGATCTCGAGCTTGAAATTAAAAAAGATAATTGGGAAAGTGAAATAGTAGAAACGACAACTTTGAATGAAGAGCAGAGAAATGCTGTTTTGAGTGCTTTACATAACAAATCTACCATTGTTACTGGTCCTCCTGGCACCGGGAAATCACAAGCTGCCATTAATACTATTTGTAATGCAATTTTAGAAAATAAAACTGTTATTTTTGCAAGTCAAAATAAGAAGGCAATAGAAGTTGTATTGGATAAAATATCAAATACGCAAAACGCTCCCATAGTATTTTATTATAACATTGCTGGCAAAGAGAGCGCTTATGTTCAGAAATTGAATTCAGCAATTAAGCATGCATTAACCCTAGATAAACATCAATTAGAAAAAGAATATGAAGATTATCGTAATTTAATAAAAGCACAGCAACTTATTGTTAAACAAGAAAAGGAGAGATTGAATTTTGTTATAGAACACAGAAATTCTGTAGAAAACTTAGAAAAAGAAAAAGAAAATATTCTTTTAGGTTTGGATAATAATCTTTCCGATTATATTGACAAAGTAGATTATTCAAACTGAAAAAAAGCATGCAAACCAATTATAATATTAAATAAAAAAGTTAATAGTCCAAATTTGGTTAATATTTATGATAATTTTTTAAGTATATTTAATTTCGGTGTTCAAAAAAGACTATATTTTGGATCAAAACAAATTGTGAAATTATTTAACCTTGAATCATACTTTGCTGGATATACAGAGGATAGAATAGTCAATGCTTTATTGCTTTTATGTTCATTGAAGGAAAAAAACAATGCTTTAGAAAATTTGTTAACTAAAAATCGAACTGATTTAGTTGAAGACGTTAATATTATTAGAGAGACTATTGTTAAGAGTGAAAAGCGAATTCAGGAATTAAGTCCTAGGCTTGTTGATTTACATATGTATAGACGTTTTAATAAAATACCGCCAAAAACTCAAAATTTGCTAATGCAGTATTCTCTTTTAATTGAAAGAATAGAGGGCGATGCTTTGGGGAAGAATCGCCAATTTATGCATAAGGAAAAAATAAAAATATTTGAAAACATTAAATCTTATTTTCCGGTGCTAGCGGTGACGAACCTATCCATTAATCATATATGCCCCCTAAGTAAAAATATTATTGATTTATTAATAATTGATGAGAGTTCGCAAGCCGATATACCATCTGCTATTCCTTTGATATACAGGGCTAAAAAAGTTTTAATTTTAGGAGATGATAAGCAATTACCATTTGTTTCTTCTATTTCTAGTATAGACGTTCAAAAATTAGAACAAAAATACAATTTTGAAATCCCTAAAGATTTGAAGTTTTCTTATTCTAAATCTTTGTTTGATTTATTTTCTCAATTTATAAACAAAAACACTAACCACGTTTGGCTTAAGGACTGCTATAGAAGTAAAAAAGAAATAGTAGCGTTTTCTAAGAAAGAATATTATAACGATTGTTTAAACATTGTTACTGATTATAGTAGTTTAAAATCAATTAAAGGTACTACACAACAAACAGTTGCTTGACGTGATGTTCAGGGAGAAATGTTCAGGCCTTCTACTGGCAGTGCTTATAATCTGAAAGAGGCTGAGGTTGTTATTAATTTAATTAAAGAGATTGTGAAAAATAATGATTCTTTGAATTTTACTTTAGGCGTTGTTACTCCTTTTGCTTCTCAAGCTAATAAAATTAGAGATCTGGCTAATCACAATTTTCTGGCTGAAGTTTTAAGCAAAATAGAGTTTTTGTCGGAAACTGTGCATAAGTTTCAAGGTGACCAAAGGGATATTATAATCTTTTCGCCAGTTTTATCTAAGGGAGCTTCTAGTAGAGGAGAAGGATTCTTGCGAAGCACAGAGAATTTATTTAACGTTGCTATTACGAGAGCTAGGGTTGAGCTTCATATAGTCGGGGATAAACAGGCTTGCTATAAGTCGTCCGTTGCTTATTTAAAGAATTTTGTTACCTTTATTGATAGTTTAGAAAATTCAGAATCTAAATTTCAGTCACCCGGTGAAAAACTTTTTTTTGATTTGCTGACGAGCAATGGTATTCATACCATTCCGCAATTGCCAATTAATCAGTATCAAATAGATTTAGCTATTGCCAATAATAATCCACCAATCGCAATAGAAATCGATGGAGAATTTTATCATAGGAATATAAATAATCAGCATTGTTATAATGATTTTAAAAAAGATAATAATTTAAATAAATTAGGATGGAAAGTTTTAAGATTTTGAACTTATGAGATTGAAAATTTTCCGGAGAAATGCTTGGATAAGGTTAAATCCTTTTTAAACAGTAAATAAAAAATATGGCAAAAACATATGGAGAGAGAAGTGAGCATTTAGTTAAAAATGAAAATAAGTTTTCTTTTTATTGGAAATTGGGTGTCCTGATTTTATTTACGCTGGTATTTTCGATTATATTATATTTTTCTTTTAATTTGATAAATTCGAATGTAAACTCATATGTCGTCACATTTTTATTAATCTTGTTTTTAGCGTTTATTAAAAAACTTGGGAAAGGATTAATCGCTTATCAAAAATTTTCAAAAGGCAAAGCTATTAATTTTTTCGAAGGGCGCAAAGGGGAAGAGGAAGTTTTAAACGTTTTAAGAGAGTTGTCTGAAGATTATATTGTTTTCTACGATATTAATTTATATGCTCGTGGCAATATTGATTTTGTAGTATTAGGTCCTTGCGGTTTGTTAGCTATAGAAGTTAAAAGTTATAAAGGTAAGATTACTTATTGGGGCGGAAAACTATTGAGAGATGGTTTTAAAATAAAAGAAAAAGAAGTTTTAAGACAAACTATGACGGGGGCATTGGATTTGAATTGTTATTTAAAGGAAAAGTTACAAAAAAATTTTTTTGTAACTCCAGTTTTGGTATTTTCTGATAAATACGCTAGCGTGAGATTTGGTTTAAATCCAGTAGGCAATGTATTTGTTGTTCAAAAAGATTATTTGATCAAATTGATAGAAGCTTTGCCAGAAGCTATAAGCAGAGAGGAAGCTATTGAAATTGAACGGGAATTAAGCTTGTTATATAAGTAGTTTTTTCTTGTTGATTATAGTCAGAAAATATGATAAAATTTAAGTAATAAATAAATTTGTGTTATGAATTCAGATTTAACTTTTATTACGAATGAACAAGGGCATAACTTGAAAGAACGCTTCAAAGTTCTTATAAAGGATACGAAATTTTTTGATTGTTTGGTGGGCTATTTTTATGCTAGTGGTTTTCATACTATTTATAAGTCACTTGAAAAAACCAAAAAGATCAGAATTCTTATCGGGATTAGTACTAATTTACAAACCTATGATTTAATGCGAACGGCTAGAGATAAGGAGCAAACATCTCTGTCTTTTTCTAGTAATGAAATTAAAACAAATCTTGGCGAAGCTACTGAAGAAGAAATGAAAAATGCAGACGACAATGAAATTACGGAAAATGGCATATATAAATTTATTGAATGAATTAATTTGGGGAAATTGGAGATAAAAGCTTATCCATCAGAGAAAATACATGCTAAAATTTATATCATGACTTTTGGTGAAGATGACAGAGATAAAGGCAGGGTTATTACCGGTTCAAGCAACTTTACGCAGTCTGGGTTAGTAGATAATTTAGAGTTTAATGTAGAATTAAAAAATCCATCCGATTATGATTTCGCGTTATCTAAATTCCAAGAACTTTGGGAAAATTCTATTGACGTTAGTCAAAAATATGTTGAAACGATTAAAAATAAAACATGACTTAATGATGAAATCACTCCGTACGAGTTGTATTTAAAATTTCTTTATGAATATTTTAAAGACGATTTAAGTAGAAGTGAAGACGTATTTATACATCATCTGCCAGAAGAATTTAAGCAATTGGAATATCAAAAGCAAGCCGTATTAAATGCTAAAAAAATTCTTTATGAATATGGCGGCGTTTTTATATCTGACGTTGTTGGTTTAGGAAAAACATATATTTCGGCTATATTGGCTGGTCAAATTAATGAGAAAACTTTAGTTATAGCTCCCCCAGCTTTACTTGATGAGAATAATCCTGGCTCTTGAAAAAATGCTTTCTTTGATTTTCAAGTATCGGCAGATTATGAGTCAATAGGGAAATTAGACCGTCTGATTAAAAGAGGAACTGATAAATATCAAGTAGTAATTATTGATGAAGCTCATCGTTTTAGAAACGAAAGTAATGAAACATTCGAACAACTTGCTGAGATATGTAGGGGGAAAAGAGTTATTCTAGTAACTGCAACTCCTTATAATAATTCTCCCAAAGACATTTTGAGTCAAATAAAACTTTTTCAAAAAGTAAAGAAAAGTACTATACCGGGGGTGTCTAATCTCGAGAACTTTTTCAATGTTTTGGAAAAGAGATTGAGGGGGTTAGACAGACAGAAAGATCACGACAAATACATTTCAATTATAAAAGAAAATGCTAATGAAATTAGAGAAAAGGTTTTAAAATATTTAATGGTAAGAAGAACCAGAAGTGAGATTGTTAAATATTTTAAAGAGGATTTAGATAAACAAAAGTTAAAATTTCCAGAAGTTGAAAAACCCAAGGCTTTATTCTATAAATTAAATCAAGATGAAAGTGATATTTTTGATGAAACCGTAAAATTAATAGTTACTAAATTCAAATATACCAGATATACACCCATGATCTATTATAAGGGGGAAATAGATAGTCCTATAAAATCGGCTCAACAAAATATGGCTAAGTTCATGAAAATAGTTTTTATTAAAAGACTTGAAAGCAGTTTTTTTGCTTTCAATAATTCTTTAGGCAGGTTTATTAATTCTTATGAGCAGGTCATAAAAGCATATATGGATGGCTATGTTTATGTAAGTAAAAAATATACATCTAAAATATTTGAGCTACTTGAAAACGATGACGATACAACAATTCAGCAACTTTTAGAGGACAAAAAAGCTGAAAAGTATAAAAGCGAAGATTTCGAAGAAGGGTTCATCGAAAATTTAAAAAGCGATTTAGAAACTCTTCAAAAAATTAAATCTTTATGATCTAACATTCATAGAGATCCAAAATTGTTAACCTTTATAAAAGAGTTAAAAGAAGATCCAGTTCTTAAAAATAATAAAATAATCATATTCTCAGAATCTAAAGAAACAGCAGAATATCTTTTCTCTAACATAAATAAAGAGTTTTGTAATGAGGCGGTTTGCTATACTGGGGGTTCAAGTATGAATATTAGAGAGCAAGTTATCGAGAATTTTGATGCTAAAGCAAAATTTCCTAAAGATGATTTTAGAATTCTTATAGCTACTGAGGTTTTAGCTGAAGGTGTTAATCTTCATAGATCCAATGTTGTTATTAACTATGACATTCCTTGGAATCCGACCAGAATGATGCAAAGAGTTGGACGTATAAATAGAGTAGATACAAAATTTAATAAAATTTTTACATACAATTTTTTTCCAACAGTTCAATCTAACAATGAAATTAAACTCAAAGAAGCTGCTGAGTCTAAAATTAATGCCTTTTTAACTCTTCTTGGGGATGATGCTCCGCTTCTAACAGAAGGGGAACCGATCGGCTCTCATGAACTATTTAGCAAATTAACATCAAAAGAAACTATTACAGGAGAAAAAGAAAGTGATGAAAGTGAATTGAAATATTTAAATATTATAAAATTAGTAAGAGATAATGATCCCAAACTTTTTGAGAAGATTAAAAAACTCCCTCCTAAAGCTCGTACATGTAAGAAATGAAAAGAAGAAAATGCTTTGCTGACTTATTTTAGAAAAGGAAAAATTCAGAAGTTTTTCATAATTAAATCTAATAATATTTCGGAGGAATTGGGTTTTATTGATGCTGCTTCTGTTCTTGAATCTAAGATTGACGAAAAACGAAGTAAATTATCGGCTGATTTTTATGAAAAATTGGATTTAAATAAAAAACAATTTATTCTTTCAACAACGGAAGAATTGTTAGAGTTAAAATCACGAGGAGGAGGTGATAACTCTGTTCAAATATTAAAAATAATAAAAGCAACGCTAGGAGATAGAAGTCAATTCAAAGACGATCAAGAGAATAGTTTAAAAAATATTATACAGCAACTAAAAGATGGTGGATTGCCAAAACAAACTACCAAGAAGGTTATTGAAGCATTAAACAATAATAAAGAAAGTCTAAGTAACCCCTTAAAAGTTTTTGCTATTTTGGAAGCGAATATTCCAAAGAAATTATTGGGTAATCATCTAGTAGAAGAAAATCATGGGATTAATAATAAAAGAGAGGTTATCCTTTCAGAATACCTTATTAAATAAAATTTATGGATAAAGAATCAGCCCAAAAAATTGTTTATGATACTTTTCAAAGAGAGTTTAACAGAGAAAGATTCGAATTTTTTATTAAAAATTTGTTTAACAAGATTGACGAGAAATCCTATAAGGTAGATAAAAACCTCATACCCAATTTGTATACGAAGCATATTGATGGCTTAGAAGTTGTTGGGGGATATAACGACGGAGAAAGTCAGTTAGATATTCTCGTCGTGACTCTTAAAAAAGGTTTTTCTGTAGAACAGGCGCGTACATTGCAAAGAAATTTTGTTGCTTGATATTTAAATGGTAGCAATGGTGGCGAAATGAAAGACGCAGCTTTAGTCGCTTTTGTTTCTCCAAACGAAACTAATTGACGGTTTTCGCTTGTAAAAATGGATTACAAATTTGAAGAGAATAGTAACCATAAAATTAAAATTAAACAAGAATTTACATCAGCTCGCAGATGGTCGTTCTTGGTTGGGTTGCACGAAAATAGCCATACAGCTCAAAGTCGGTTGGTGCCCATCATTGAGAATGATGAAAATAATCCAAGTTTAAAACAAATTGAAGGGGCTTTTAATATAGAGACTGTTACTAAAGAGTTTTTTGAGAAATACAGAGATTTGTTTTTGAATACAAAAGATTCTCTAGATGTTTTAATATCTAATAATTTGATTTTGAGAAATGATTTTTTAGAGAAAGGAATTGATTCCTCTGGTTTTGTTAAAAAATTATTAGGCCAAATAGTTTTTTTATATTTTTTACAAAAGAAAGGTTGGTTCGGGGTAGCGTTAGATAAAAAATGAGGAGAGGGCGATAAATTTTTTCTAAGAACGTTATTTGAAAAAGCTGTTAAGGAAGGCAAAAATTATTTCAATGATTATTTAGAGCCACTTTTTTATGAAGCTCTTGCTATAAAGCGGGATCATGATTTTTATAATTCATTTAATTGTAAAATCCCATTTTTAAATGGGGGCCTTTTTGATCCAATTAATGGATATGACTGAGTCAATACTACGATTTATTTGTCAAATGATCTTTTTTCGAACTTATTTAAAAATTTAAAAACTGGAGATTTAGGCAATGGAATTCTAGATATATTTGACAGATATAACTTTACTGTAAAAGAAGACGAACCTCTTGAAAAAGAGGTTGCTATCGATCCCGAAATGTTAGGTAAAGTTTTTGAAAACTTGTTGGAAATTAAGGATCGCAGATCTGAAGGGGCATATTATACTCCTCGAGTTATTGTGCATTATATGTGCAAACAAAGTTTACTAAGTTATTTGGAGAACAAAACCCACATTGATATAGAAAAGCTTAATACATTGATTAATTTTGAAACGTTTTTCATTAAAAAAGAAGCACTTACTATTTGAGAAGACACGGCCAAAGAGATAGAAACGGCATTGAGCGAGATATATATAGTTGATCCTGCTTGTGGCTCGGGTGCTTTTTTGGTGGGAATGATGCATGAAATCTTGGGATTGAAAAAACGTTTAAATGAAATTTTTGGAGAAGGAGAAGATGTTTTTGATAACTATCAATCTAAATTAGAAATCATCCAGAATAATCTATATGGAGTAGATTTAGACCCAAGTGCTGTAGAAATTGCTAAGCTTCGCCTTTGACTTTCTTTGATAGTAGATGAAGAAGATGTAGCAAAAATAAAACCTCTTCCTAATTTAGATTATAAAATTATGCAAGGGAATAGCCTGATTGATCAACATGATGGAGTGAAGATTTTAGATGAAACATTATTAGACGCTACCCTTGAAGACAAAAGTATAGAAATAGTTAAAGCAAAAAATCAATTAGAAGTTATTTACAAAAAAATATTACCGTTTTACGAGCAGAATCCAAAGTGGATGAAGAACGAAATGTTAACTAGGCCAGACGATTTAATATTATTGGAGACAGAAAGAAAACGATTAGACAATTTCTTAAAGAAAAATACTATATCTTATAAAATTGATTTTCAGAGTATAAGCAATAAAACGTTATTTAGTATTAAAAACGAATCAGAAAAAATAAGAGAAATTTTAAATGTTTTGCATAAAAAGTTCTTTAATACTTCCGATAGGGATATTAAGAATGATATAAAAAAGAAAGTCGACAATTTAGAGTGAGAATTAATGGAAACTACATTTAGAGAACAGGATAAAATAATTTCTTTAGAAAAGGTAAAAGAGCTTAAAAGATTAGGGGTAAAGCCTTTCTTTCTTTGAAAGTTTCATTTTTCAGAGATATTTGAAAAAAATAATGGTTTCGATATAGTAATAGGGAATCCACCGTATATATCTTTAAAAAAATTTAAAGGAGATCCTATTCAGGAGGCATACAAACAACAAAATTATCAAGTTTATGATAGCAATGGAGATATTTATTGTTTGTTTTATGAGAAAGGCATGGATCTTCTTAAAAAAGAGGGTATTTTATCATATATAACTAGTAATAAATGAATGCGAGCTGGCTATGGTGAAAAATTGAGACAATATTTTTCCGAATTAAACCCATTGGAATTAGTTGATTTAGGGGCTAATATATTTGAATATGCTACAGTTGATACTAATATTTTATTGATTAAAAAAGCAGAAAAGAATAATGAAAAATTAAAAGCTATAAAATTAAGAAGAAAAAACAAAGAGATAGATTTTTTAAATATTTTTCAAAATACCGAGACATATATAAAGGCAAATAAAGATCCTTGATTTATTGGGGTAGAAATTGAACATGATTTAAAAGAAAAAATAAAAAAAGTAGGAAAGCCATTAAAAGATTGAGGTATAAAAATAAATTATGGCATTAAAACCGGATTTAATGAAGCTTTTATAATCAACGAAGAAAAAAGAAGAGAATTAATAGAAAAAGATCCAAAATCAATCGAAATTATAAAGCCGATTTTAAGGGGCAAGGATATTAAAAAGTATGGATATGATTTTAAAGGTTTGTATATGATTATAGTAAAATATGATTTTAATAAAAAATTAAATAAATATTTTTCAATTTTAAAACACTTATCGGAATATAGGGCAGAATTAGAAAATAGGGGGCAATGTAAATATTCTAGAAATGGAGAGGGAAAAGGTCAGCATCATTGACTGGAGCTAGATAATAACCCAAAAGATGAATATTTGAATGAATTTGAAAGAGAAAAAATAATATATTCTGAGATAGTAAGAAGCCCACGGTTTCATCTCGATTATGAGAAATTTTATATTGAAGCTTCTGGGTTTATTATGACTGGCAATCATATGAAGTATATTTGCGGGCTATTAAACTCGAAATTAATCACTTTTATTTTTAAACATTACTATGCTGGTGGTGGATTAGGTGAAGAAGGCTACCGTTACAAGAAAAATTTTATTGAATTATTGCCATTGCCGATTTATAACAAAAATTTAGTGATAGCATTACAATTAGAAAAAATCGTCGATAATATTTTGATACTCAAAAAACAAAACAAGGAGGCAGATACTAAAAATCTTGAATCACAAATAGATCAGCTTGTTTATAAACTCTACGACCTTATGCCGGAAGAAATTGAAATTGTAGAAAATAGTTTAAAATAATTTTAAAATTAAGGCAATGGCTATGAAACGATCAATATATATCTGTTTTGATGCAAACGCGATAATTTCTAATTTTTCGGGGAAAAATAATATTTTCGTCGAGAAATTAATTGATAAAATTGATGAGGGGAAAGTGACAGTTTTATTACCCGAACAATTGGTTTTAGAGGTGGAAAGACGGTTTATTAATAATGCTGCGGATATTGTTAAGGTAGAATTGGCTTTTTTGGAGAATCAGAAAAAAATCTTTTTTCAATTTATCAGTCAGAACAAAAAAACACAAAAAGAAACAACGGTAATGGTTAAAAAAATATTAGAGTTGATTGACAATCGTATAGTTAAATGTTATAAAGACCTTGAGCGAAAAGTTTGAGATTTAAACAACGCAGAGGAATATAGCAGTATTAAAAATTTTTTGAATAAAGCTGTTGTTATTAACGAAAACGACCAAATATACAGCGAGGTGGATAAAAAAATAAAAAAAGGAAATCCTCCTTATTGGTGTAAAGATAGTGATATAGAAAAAAAAGAATCGGAAAAGAGGGGGGATGCTATTATATGAGAGACTTTATTGCTTTATTTTAAAGAGCAAAAAATAAAGAAACAACTTTATTTTGTTAGCAAAGACGGACATTTTCGAAAAATGCCATTTCTTTTGAAAGAATGGGGCGAAAAGACTGGCGGTAAATTAAAATTTGTAGAGGAAATACAAGATTTGGTTGCTCTTTCATCAAAAGAAAAAAATAGCATGGAAAAGCAAGTTGAAGAGGGTAGTTTAAAGTATTTTACAACAACGGCTTCAAATTATATTAATTCGGTTTATAATGGCTTTGGCGCCAGTTCTTTTGCGGATGGGATGTTGTCGGCTTCGCCAACAATTATAACATTGCCCCCAGGGAGAACGGTAATCGATTCTAATGCTTGGCTTTCTCAAGAACAATCAGGGCTTTCGTTACCATGCTTGGATGGGGCAATGTTATATAGTGATACACAGTTGAAAGAATATAAGAATTCGATTTTGAAAGATGGAAATAAAGCTTCTTGTAATTATATTGGTCAGGACGGAAAAAAGAATAAAAAATCTGATACCCAGGATATATAAAAATATGGGGGGGATAATTTAGAAAAGTTGAGAAATATAAACCAAAAAATAATTAAAATTATGGATAGCCAAAGCAAAGAACATAGTGACAAAAAATTTATTTCGGGATTTGGCAGATATGTGTTTGCCGATTTTGTTTTAGATTCTATCTCATGAAAAGATGTTTTTTCCAAAATAGAAGAATATAAAATGGAAAAATTTAAGATGCAATCTTTCTTGGAATATAAGTTTTTTAATGTTATTTATGTAATCCATTATCTTTTGGCTGATTTTTTGGAATTATTAGTCGAAGAAAACAAAATAAATATATCGAGTACCAAAAAGATCCTTCTCAATACTATTAAACAATCAAAAAATTTTAGAAATAAGAATTATGAAGAGGCGGAAACATTTTTAGATAAAGAAACTAACGGGAAAGATAAAAACTTGCTGTCTCCTCACGTGCTTTTTTACATAGCGCATGTCGGACTAGGAGAAATTAAAAATATTATTCAAGATTCTGTTAAAATAAGAAAGACAAATAAGCAAAAATTAATATCAATGATAGAAGAGTTCAATTATAATAGAAATATTTTTGTTCATAACTTAATGTCAACGAGAGTTGATCAAATAGAAACTATCAGAAACGGGATCCAAAATGGAAGTGAAATTATAGAATTATTAGAAAGTTATATAATCAACGACGATTCCTTCTCAGAGGATGGCGCTATTAAATACGGAAGAAAAATAAAAGAAGACGTTTAGTTTTTAAAAATCAATATTTAAAACAAAAAACGACCTAAAAAACAACGCTAAAAGCGTTGTTTTTTTATGAACAACTTATAAACAGTTTATGATTTGAGGGCTTGACAAAAGTTATGTTTTCTATATACTATTATTATAAAGATATCAATTGGTCGTTGATAAAATTGAAGAATTCAGAATATAAGTGGATCATTTTAGACGATGTTATAATATGTAGCAAGATAAAAAAATTTTTAATTTTGAAGAAAAAATAAAAGTCGAACAATTTAATAAAAAACTAAAAAATTTGTATGTCATTTATTCAACAAGCGCCTCGTGAGTTTACCCGTTACGAGATTGAAAGAATTAATCGAAATCAATTGGGGGTTTATGGTTTGTTTGTTATGGGGAGGTGAATTTATATTGGCAAGGGAGATATTCGACAACGCCTTTTAGACCATTTGAATGGAGACAATTTTAATATTTTAAAATTTCAAAATATATATTGAGTTGTTGAAATTATTCCTAATAAAATTGAAATGTCAAATAGGGAAAAGCAATTGATTGTTGAGTTACAACCGATTTGTAATCAAAAAATAGGATAGTGTTTTCAAATGAAAAATATTTAATAAAAAATTAAAAACGTAATATGGCAAAAGTAACAAGTAAAAGAGCGGCTTCGGCGGCAAGCAAAGTTTTGAGAAATGTAGGCACAAAAAAGAATTCAAAAACAGCAGCTGGTAGTGCGCTTTCTCAAAGAGAAAAAAGAAGAAAGTAACATAAAAGAAATGGTCGGCCGTCAAAGAGGCGCTTTAATAAAAGTAATAAATTTAAAACTTATGTCTGAATATTACAATGCCAACAGAATGGATGCATGAAATTATAGAGGGAAGAACTGGAAGCTTTCTCGTTCCAAAATTGACTTATTTAAAGAATGTCCGCGATGTTTTTTTATAGATAATAAACTTGGCGTTAAACGAGTGCCTGGATTTCCTTTTTCTATCAACAGTGCGGTCGACTATCTTTTGAAACAAGAATTTGATACATATCGTGCTAAAAACGAACAGCACCCACTACAAAAAGAATATGGAATTGATGCAAGGCCAATGTCTCATGAAGAGCTTAATGAATGACGAAGAAATTTTGGAGGTATTAAATATCTGCATGAGCCAACCGGTTTTATGGTAACTGGGGCGATTGATGATTTATGAATAAATGAAAAAGAAGAATATATTGTTGTGGACTATAAAGCTACCGCAAAGGACGAAGCTGTCAAAGCACTAGATAAGGAGTGACAGGATGGCTATAAACGCCAGATGGAGGTTTACCAATGGCTTTTAAGACAGAATGGACTAAAGGTTTCTGATATTGGATATTTTGTCTATTGCACGGGGAAAATGGATAGAGAAGCTTTTGATAAAAGGATTGATTTTGATGTGAATTTAATTGAGCATAAAGGAGATGATTCTTGAGTGGAGAAAACTTTATTTGATATCAAAAAATGTTTGGACAGTAATGAAATTCCAGCAACTGGAGAGCATTGTGATTGGTGTGCTTATTGGAATGCCAGAAAAGAATTAGAAAAATAATATGGCCTTAGCAGATATATTCAAAAAAATATACAAGGTTTACCCTGAATTAGAAAATACTGATTTTATAGTTGGGGTAGATTCTTTTAATGATGTACAAATTGACAGTTCAGCTATTAGTGTTTTTTGATATTTTAAAAACATGAGAAAAGGATTAATAAAAAGATTTATTCTTCAGAGAACGGGACAGATAGAAAAAGTTTGCGTTGTAACACTTATAAAGAAAAGTAATGGAAAATTTACCCCAAGATTTGATTTTCAAATATGAAATACAACAAAAAAAGCATGTGAACAATTTTCGAAAGAGAAAATAGACGAGAATCTTATAAAAGCAAAAGTTAGTTTTGATAGTTGTTATGAAAATTTTAGTGCTCTTATTGGTTTTATAAAGAGAATCGAGGAAATTGATTTTGGTTCTTCTTCTTACGCTGTAATAGATAAAGAAAAAAAAGATATATTTGAAAATATTACAAAAGATGTTGCGATAAAAAATTTTATAGAAAAATACGGTAATGATATTTCTGAAAAAGATATCTCGTTGCTTCAAGATCGTCGCTCTAAGTTGGATTATTTTCATAAATTACTAACAGATGAATCGTTTTTCAAATCAGAAAAAAGCAATCTGGGAGACAAAAAAAGAAATGAAGATGTTTGGCAAGTATTTTTTGAAAACAACCCATGGATCTTTGGATATGGATTACAATTAGTCGCGTGTGAGGGATTAGATGGTATAAAATTAGAACAAACAGTTGTAGGTAATGATATTATTGATGGGGCAGGAAAAAGAATTGATGCATTGTTAAAAACAAAAGGGAATATTTCTAAAATATTATTTTGTGAAATCAAAACTCATTTACCAAATCTATTAATAGAAGCCTATGATAGACCTGGTGTTTTTGTTCCCGCAAAAGACTTAAGAGGGGCTGTGGCTCAAATTCAAAAAACTATTCATAAAGTTACGCTTAAGCTACAAGAAAATTTTCATCGTCCCACAACTGAAAACGGAGACCCAACAGGAGAGGAAATTTTATTTGTTAAGCCTCGAGGGATTGTAGTTATTGGTCGTCTTGATGATTTTAAAACTGATGCTGGTATAAATTTTGAAAAACTTTCTTCTTTTGAACTTTACAGACAACAAGTAAATGGTATTGAAATCATAACCTTTGATGAACTCTTCGAAAGAGTAAAATTTATTGTTGAGAAATAATTAATCACTTAGTAATACTTCAAAAATACAATATGCTCACCCAACCCATCAGAGATTTTCTAATCTCGTTCAACAAAGCTGGCTATGCCAGTGGGAATGAAAGTATGTGAACCAAAGAATCAGATATTTTAATTAAAAATATTTAAAGAAAAATTATGAAAAATATTTTAAATGATAAAAAACTTAACCAGTCAATAGATTTTTTTGTAGAACAAGAAAAAACTAATAATTATAAGGAACAGCAGGAGGAGCGATCAAAGAAACAAAAAGATTTTCAAAATTTTTATAATCTAGAGTTTAATGAGATTGTTTTTTCTGATGCTATTAAAAATTTATGAGCTTCAAGAATATGAGGTAATAAAGATTATTTGGTAGAAAAAATATTAAATAATAATGATTTTTCAAGCATTAAGGATGCTTGGAACAAATATGTTTTAAAAGAAGAAAAAGACCCAGGGGCTCGTTACGAATGTTTGGTAGAAAAAATAAAACATGTGGGTCCTAGTATGGTTACTGAACTTCTGTGTTATTCTTCTCCGGAGAAAGCTGGAATTTACAATAGGGTTGCCAGGGAATCCCTTTTTTGGCTATCGGATGGACTCGATCTTTTTTCAAAATATAAAATTACGGGAAGTGAATATAACAATTTTAATGAAGTCCTATTATTTATTGGTGAAATATTAGAAGGCAAATTAGGAAGAAATATCAATATGCTTGATGTTGATTATTTTTTATGAGAAATTCACGAAAAATTTATTAAGAAAGAAGTGGAATCTTTAATAGAAGTAGAATCAAAAAAACCATTGAACAACATATCTCGCCATAATGAGATTAGAGATAAAATTGAGCAAATAGGAGCTTGATTGGGTTTTGAAAGTGACAAAGAGGTTCAAGTTGCCAGGGGATCTAAGGTGGACGGCGTTTGAAAAACAAAAATAGCAAATTTAGGTTCAATTTCTTATTTTTTTGAAGTGCAAGACAGAGGGTCAATAGATTCTTTAATTGTTAATTTACAACAGGCACAAAACAATCTTACAGCGCAAAAACTTGTGATAGTGACAGACGCGGAACAAATTATTAAAATCAAAGAAAGAATTCAAACTTTGCAGGAATCTTTTAGAAAATTTATAACATATTGAGATGTTAAGGATGTAGATAGGGTTCATCTGCATTTGGAACAGGTATCAGAAGCCATAAGTGGCCTTAATTTGTTCGGCGCTTAAAAATTAAAGCGATTATTTTTTATGAAAAATAAATTTGGTATTCCCAAAGAAAAATTAAAAATTCTTCAAGAGAGATCTAAGTTTTGTGCATATTGTGGTAAGAAGCTTATTTTTCCTTATGATATTAAAAATAGACGAGATAGCGCTACAATAGAACATTTAAATTTCAATGGTCCTTTCTATTGGAAGGATGGGCTGAATATTGAAGATGTGGTATTTGTTTGTGGAAGTTGCAATTCAAGTCGTGGCAAAAAATCATTATCCGAGTGATTTAAAAGTGGTTATTGTATGGCAAAAAATATAAATAATAATACTGTTTCAGGATATATTAAAAAATATATAAATAAAAACAAATAAAATAATTAATATGGAGCAAGAATTAAAATGGCCCAAATTATTAAACCCATCAGAGAAAGAAAGTATTATAATAGAGGGTAATAATATTAGCATTCCTAAATGTATAATTCAATTTAAAAAATGAGAGGGTGAGCCGATTAAAAATGATTTCGGTGGCAAGCCTATTATAGAATGAAAAAATAGTCCGATGTTTGCTGAGTTGGCAATTTTTAATATTTGTATTGAATGCGAGTGAGAGGCCCGTTGAGTAGAGGTGTATGGAGCCAGTAAAGCCCCTAAGATATTGTCTTCTTGAGGGGATGATAAATACAAGAACCAGATTGAAAATCCTATAGAAGACGCAAGTATTAAAAAATTATTATTTGATATTTATGAACTGAATAACAAATCGTTTTCTGGTTGTTGAGATGTTATTGCCTGAAAAGAGGAAAGAATAATATTTGCTGAAGCAAAGCATCAGAAAAAAGACAAAATTAGAAATACACAGATGGAATGATTGGCGGCTGGCCTTAAATATGGATTAAATCCAGGTAATTTTTTGATTGTTGAGTGAGAATTTAATAGTTAATATCATTGCATTTTTTTAGAAATTAATATACAATATTATTATGAATACAATGCAATTAGTCAAAAATATACAAGATAGATTTCAAATTAATGCGATTTACGCTCGTATTGTTTTTGATATAGCTAAAAGCGATGATTTTGAAAAAATATCTAAGATTATTGAAGAAAAGCCAAAGCCATTTGTAAAATGAGTTGGAGGGAAGAGACAATTGTTAAAACAATTTCTTTTACTTAATTTGTATCCGCCAAGCGATTTTGATCCTAAAAACAATACATACTTTGAACCTTTTGTAGGCGGTGGTGCAGTTTTTTTTGATTTATTGCCTAAAAAAGCTGTTTTATCAGATTTGAATAAAGAATTAATTATTACATATAATGTAATAAAGAATAATGTTGAAGAATTGATAAAAAATTTAAAAAAATGCAAACACTCAAAAGAATATTTTTTAAAAATTAGAAAACAAAATATTGAAGATTTAAGTGATTTAGAAATAGCTTCTAGGTTTATATATCTTAATCATACTTGTTTTAATGGTTTGTATCGAGTAAATAGTAAAGGAGAATTTAATGTTCCTTTTGGAAAATACAAAAATCCATTAATTTGTGATGAAGTAAATTTAAGAAGAGTTTCAAAATCATTAAAAAATATTAAGATTAAACATCAAGATTTTAAAGAAGTTTTAAAATCAGCCGAAAAGGGTGATTTTATATATTTTGATCCCCCTTATTATCCAATTAATAAAACATCTTCTTTTACTTCTTATACAAAAGAGGGATTTTTAGAAAAAGAACAAATAGAATTAAGAGATTTAGTAATTAAATTACATAAAAGAGGATGTTATATAATGTTATCTAATTCAGACACTCCTTTTATTAATAAAATCTATTCTGATATAAAAGGAATATATATTAATAAAGTAAAGGCAAAAAGATCAGTAAATTCTAAACCATCAGGTCGGGGGAAAATTTATGAAGTTTTAATAACTAATTACAAAAATTATGAAAAGCGGTAGTCGTTTAGGCGGAAGTACTATTACGGGCTTAAATTTTGAAAAAGAAGTTGATATATTAGAATTATTATCTAATACTAATGGTTATAGTATAAAAGGGAAAAATATATACTATAATGGCGAGATGGTCGCACAAAGCATGCGAAAACATGGATTGTATAAGTATTTGGAATCAAAGAAAATTGATTATACAAAAATATTATCTAAAAGATTGTTGCCTGATGAAGCTATTTATGTAATAGTAAATAATACTATGTTTATAATTGAAGTTAAATTTCAAAAAGTAGCTGGATCAGTAGATGAGAAATTGCAAACTTGTGATTTCAAGAGAAAGCAATATACAAAATTAATGGCACCATTAAATATTGAAGTTGAATACATTTATATTTTAGATGATTGGTTTAAAAAACCACAATATAAAGATGTTTTGGATTATATTATTTCTGTTGGTTGTCAATATTATTTTAAATATTTGCCACTGCAAAAATTAGGATTGCCAGTGCCTAAAAACTAAATATATGGATCCGAAAAAAATTAAATTAAATCCAGATGAGTTTGAGATGGAATGTACTTCTGTGTGGGCTTTTCCAAGGAGAGGTTCTTGAGCTACTCATACATCTGATTGGAGAGGTAATTGAGCCCCGGAGGTTGTGCGTAATTTAATTTTAAGATATTCTAAAGAAGGAGATATTCTGTTGGATAGTATGGTTGGCGGAGGGACAACGGCAATAGAAGCAAAGATTTTAAATAGGAATATCATATGTGCGGATATAAATGAAAAGGCATTGCAAAGAACAAAAAATTCATTGAATTTTGATGCTGGCAATAATTCATGACAAAAGATATTTAAATGAGATACAAGAAATTTAAGTCAATTAAAACCCAATTCAATAGATTTCATTTTAACTCATCCGCCTTATGCTGATATTATTAAATACAGCGAAGGAGAAATAAAAGAAGATTTATCAAATATTCATGATTTAGAAGGATTTGCAGAAGAAATGGCAAAAATTGCTAAAGAATTTTACAGAGTTCTAAAGCCAGGTAAATTTTGTGCAATTTTAATAGGGGATACAAGAAGAAAAACAATGTATCAACCTTTGGCCTATAAAGTAATGGATAGGTTTTTAAAAAATGATTTCGAATTAAAAGAAGACATAATTAAAAGACAATTTAATTGTAAGGCAACTGGATTTTGAGTTGATAGGTCTAAAGAATCAAATTTTCTTTTAATTATGCATGAACATTTATTTGTTTTTCAAAAAATTAAATAAAATTAAAAAATAACCATGTCAAAAACAATTTTAATTACAGGATCCTCTAGCGGTATTGGCAGGGCTACTGCTTTGCGTTTTGCTGAAGATGGTTTTAATGTTATTGTGAATTATTTAAATAATCAAAATGGAGCCGAAGAAGTTGTTGCTGAAATACAAAAGATGGGGGCAAAAGCAATAGCTATAAAGGCAGATGTTACAAAAGAAGATGAAGTTAAAAAATTAATTGAATTAATTGTTAAAGAATTCGGAACTATTGATATTTTAGTTAATAATGTTGGGGGATATATTAATAGGGATGAATGAAATGGTAATTTACAAATATGAAAAGACACTTTTGAAAAAAATGTTATTTCAACTTTAAATGTATCGAAATTTGTAATTCCAATATTTCAAAAAGAACAAAAGGGAGTTATTATTAATTTAGCTTCTAGATATTGTAATGATGGGCAAATAGATGCTATAGCTTATGCTGC
>Ga0116157_10001003_pt1 | contig 28718 bp, 49 predicted proteins | sample AD_UKC048_MetaG_FD_89882 | JGI IMG/M metagenome (GOLD analysis project Ga0116157, IMG submission 89882) | Active sludge microbial communities of municipal wastewater-treating anaerobic digesters from USA - AD_UKC048_MetaG | ecosystem: Engineered > Bioreactor > Anaerobic > Digestate | place: USA... | reverse complement strand
TATTAAAAGAATTGCAAAATACTTTATTTGAATGAATAATTGATGTTGTAGGTATATTTGAAACTACTCTCACATTAAAAGAAACTTTACTTTTCCCATCTGAAATTATGAAAGTCAGTGTATCTGTTATAACCTTTTTAAGCGTTATTGAATAAATGGAATCTTTAATGGTTACGACAAGGTTAGTCACACTGAACTTAGTTGTATCATAGGTATATATTAACTTATCTCCATCAAGGTCTAGAGCCTTTGCGTTAATTACAACAGGTTCATTCAAACTTTTAATTGTTATTGTAGTGTCAGAAGGTATTATAGGAAGTCTGTTTTTATCAAGGATTGTTATTGTTGCTTGTTTCTCAACAATTGCTTCACCATCAGAAACTACTACTTTTAAAGTTTGAATTCCTGCTGAAGTATAACCTGTAGTTATTTTGCAAGTGCTGTTTTCTGAAATCAATGTCGAACCAAGATACCATTTTGTAGTAAGGGGTGTTCCATCAAAATCTGTTGATGAAACCGTGAAATTAATACTGTCAGTTTCAGTAATTGTTGTATCTTTCAAAATTGATGTGATCACTGGAGCAACATTTACGTTTGAAATTATTAATGTATAATTTTGTTGTGCTGTCATATTATAAGAATCTTTAGCAATAACTGTAATCGAATAACTACCAGAATTTTGTAATGTTGGTGTCCATGTAATAAGACCTGTAGAAGAAATTGTCATATTTACAGGAGCATTTAAAAGAGAATAAGAGATTGATTGTTCGTCAGTTGCTTGAACCTGATATGAATATAACTGATTTTCAATTCCTGTTGTAGTTGGTGTTGATGTAAATACTGGAGCATTATTTTGTGAAATTACAAGCATAAAATTTTGTTCTCGTTTTGCATTTTCACTGTCTTTTGCAACTATTGAAACACCATGTGTTCCTACAACAGGAATCCAAGAAACAAGACCTGTAGAAGAAATTGTCATATTTGCAGGTGCAACTTTAAACGAGTAAGTAATTGGTTGCTCGTCAGTTGCTTGAACCTGATATGTATATAATTGATTTTCAACTCCTGTTGTAATTGGTGTCGATGTAAATGTTGGAGGGACGTTAATTTTTGTGATTGTCAATGAATAAGTTAATGTATCATAACTTGGTGTAAGATTCCGTTTTTGAGCAATATCATAATAATTTGAATTATCAGTTAAAATCAATGTGATTGTAGTATCAATATTTGAATGAGCAGGTGTTCCAGAGATAGTGAATTGATTTTTTGATGTTCTTGTTATTGACAACCATGAAGGAAGTTTTGAAGAATAAACAAAGGAAGAATCATTATCAATATCTGTAGTTGAAATAATTTGTGAATATTGTGTCCCCTCAGTTGCTGTTGTCGTTACAGATTCATTTATTGAAATTTTCTTTGAATAAATTTTCAAATTCCAAATTATTGAATCTGTTTTCAAATGTGAATCTTCAGTTTTAAATTTGATCTCATAATTACCAGATTGAATTATTGCATTTAATGAAATTATTGAATCAATGATTGTTAAACCTAAAGGGTTTTGTGCTATTGTATAAGTTAAAGGATTATTAGGATATTCAAATGCATGCAATGTATCTGTATAATAAATTCTTTTTGTTGACTCATCAGTGTAACCAAGTGAATCAACAAATGTTGTCGTATTAAGGAAAAAAGGTGTATTATCGAATTTGTAAACCGAAATATAATCAGATATCTGATATGTTATTTCTTGTGAAGATTGTCTGTAAATAAAATCGTACAAAGGTCTTGGAAAATTGCAACTTCTTGTATATTTAGATTTTGTGTAAAAAATTCGATTTGAGTTACAAATGTTGTTGTTACTATCAAGGAAAGCATTGTATGCTGCAACATCTTCAGAACAAGAAACATCTCCATAATAAGAATTATTTATTTTGTAATAAGAGAAAAACGTAGTATCTATTGGATTTACTGCAAATTTTTTAACTGCATAAGACGAGTTTGTTTTTACAATAACATTGTTATATAAAAGTTGACCTGAAGAATTTGTCGTCCATACACCTTGAAAGTCTAAAAAATAACCAAGAATTCCTGTTGCAATTTGTGAATAAGTAGACCCATTAGATATTTTGTAAAGTGCTCCATTAGAAGAAAAATATGCACAATCATTTTGGAATTTGAAATCAAGTAATGTTGTTGTTCCTGAAGTTGTTATTGTATTTTTTAAATTCCAATCATCCATGTAGTTTTTGTAGATTTTAACTTTGTTCGAATTAGGAATTGCTACAATCACATACATTGAATCAAGTTTATATGTCCTTAAGTAAGAATTTAAAGTATCTCTACGAGGATCAGCAAGACCTATTTGAAAAGGTCCTGGAATTGTAATATGATCAAACCTTTTTTTATTATAAAATTTCCTTATAGAGTCAAGGTCGTTTTTTAAAGAACCTGAAGCAAAAAGACGAAAACGTGTTTCATAATCAAAACGATAATAACAACCAATATCCAATGTATCTAAAGTATCTTTAGAATCAGTAGTTGTTTTCTTTGTTGCATATATACCCCAGTATGGGTCGTCTGTAGTGATTTGAAAAGAGGGTGAAACGTTTGATGCAGCTTTACACTGTTGTGTTAAATACCAACTTTTACTCAAACCAGTATAAAGAGTAGAAGATGTTGTGAATGAAGAAGAACTGTGAAGAATTGAAACATCAGCCATGATTTTCAATGTAAGAATCATAGCTATTGTAATTGTTTTGTTGAACATAAGTCCTCCATTGTTTAGGTGTAATTACGATATCGCATGATATCTCATAACAGCCAAACTCTATTATAATGGAAAACTTACTATTTCGAGTTATAATACGACTTTTTTCTCATGACCTACACGTAATTGTGTGTCTATGAAAATTTCAAAACCTTTTTCTCTTATTAAACGACAAAAAGAGACATCTTCTGAAGCAAAATCTTTTGTATCACCTATAGAATAAAATACTGGTTTAAACCAAGGATAAGTTAAAGATTCGAACACACCCTTTTTTATTAACATAAAACCCATACCTGTATATGCTACATTTATAAGCTCAGTTTTTTGTCCAACATCTTCAATTCTAAGAAAATCAAAATGTCCATTTTTTTTGAAACTCTCTTCATTCCAGTTTTTCACTGTAGCAAAATGTACACCATCAGACATCATGTAAATACCAGAGACTATATCTTTGTCATAATCAAGAAGTCTTTGAAATTGTTGTGGTGTGAATATTATGTCATTGTCAATCCACATTAAATGTGAATATTCAATTTTTCCATCATAAGGTTTTTGGTTTTCCCCACGTAAAACATCACCACCTAGACACATGTTTCTAACATAATATACTACAGATGACTCTTGTCTAGAAATAGCAAAATTGATATTTGATTTATAACAATAATGCAACAACTCAGTAAAACAATCAAAAAAACGTCCAGAAAAAGAATTACCTGTTAAACAAAAGATAATTTTATGCATTTTCTATTTCATCCCTATAGAACTCACATTTTGTATAAATGTTTGGTTCTTCTTTTTGACATTTTTTACAAGTAACTACTTTTTCATCAAGCTTTCCAAAATCTTCACATGATCTTGATGCTTCAATAAGTTGTTTAACTTCACTTCTCAACCAGATACCATTGCTAAGCCTTTTTATTTTGTCTGATTTTTTTACAGCATCAAATATGTTTTCTTTATAGTGCTTTATTTCTTCTTTTAATTCATCTATGACCATTGTGTCAATTTTTTCTTTTTCAATAGCATCATCTTTTACGATTTTAGAAAGATTTACTGTTAAACTACCTTTTGTATTACCTGCTGCTTCATGTTTTAATCTTCTATACTTTAAAATGCACAATTTTCGAGTTTTTTCGTTTAGAAGCTCAGGAAACTCTTCAACAGCTTGAAGTCCTTCTAAAAGGCTCCAAATTTTTTGTTTTGAAAGTTTTTGGTTTTCAAGAAATCCTGGATCGATTTCATGTCCTAACTGTTGTAATCTTCTAAGAGCTTTGAGTTCTTCTTGCCAAGTTAAATGTTTACGTCCAAGATTTTCATTAAACATAAGTTGAGTTTTTTGTAAGTCAGTAAGCTTATCATAAACTATAACTAATGCTTTTTCAAAACCTGAAGCTTTCAAAGCTCGAAGACGTCGTTCTCCAGAAATAAGTTCATACCTGTCATTTTTTTTACAAACTATTATAGGTTGAATATTTCCGTTCGTAACTTTCAAACTCTCTTCAAGATCTTTAGTTTCTTCATCACCAAAGTCTTCTCTAACATTGAAGGCAGGAACAACATCAATTAACAAAACAGGAATCTCATCAAGTTTTATATTATTCATTTTCCATCCATGTAATAGTAAATAAGATAGACTTCATCACACAAAGTGCATTTTAAACTTTTTTCAGGTAATTCATCACCGGATTTAAAAGCTACATAATTGCCACATACACAGGTAAGACTTAAATATGAAGGTCCTAAAATTTCATTCTGCTCTTTTAAACCAATAAGTTCGTTTTTGTTGATTTCTAGTCGTTCAAACCCGAATTGATTTTTTGCATGAATAAGACCATCAACAAAACCCATTAAATAATCTTTATTCTTCGCTCTTAAAACTGCTTCTGTCATTTTTATCTTCTTCAAGTTCAAAACTTTCTTCATGAATAAAAACTTTTTTAGGAGTCAAAATTTGAATTTTATCTGCTCGAATCTCGACTATAGAAATTTCACTGTCTTTAATTTGTCTGTTTTGTAAAGAACCTTCAATATAAACCTTATCACCCTTCACTAAATTTTGTTCGCACAAAATTGCAAGATTCAACCAAGCTGTCACACTTACATAACAATATTCTTCTTTCAACTCTTCTTTTGTTCTGAATTTTCTTCCACATGCAATTCTAAAATTTGCTACTTTTATTTTGTTGCCTTTTGTAAGATTGATTTGCGGTGCACAAACAACAGTACCGACAATCATAACTTTATTTACCATTGGAGCACTATAAGTTGTCATACGGTCCTTTTAATGGTTCAACTTTTAAACATTTTCTTGCTATCGAATTTGAATCAAAAAAATTGTGTCGCGCCATAGCTTCTACTAATTTCTTTTTACATTCTGATGCAATAAATGTTGTATTAAAAACTGTATTACATGATGCTTCTTTATTGTTTGTAGAAGCATTCACATGTAATACATTCTCTTTATCTTCACTAAAAACAAAATCAAACTTAAAAGACAAATTAACTCTTCTTTTGTTTGTCTGTTTTAGGAACAGTTACAAGAATATCTTGAATATCTTTTCTAATTGAACGTGTGAGCTTTGCCATAGAAAGGAGAGCTTTCCTTGCTCTATGTCCAGATACTTTCTTCTGTTTTTCTGTAAGAAGACTATACTCGAGTTTGAACTCGTCATATAGTTTCTGAAAATCAGAAACTCTTTCTGTTGCTGTCTCTGGTGCTTTGTAAGTTGCCATGATTCCTCCTGAAAGATAAAAGTGTTTTCAAGCCAGTTTCTAAATTAACTAACGGCTCCCATTTATAAAACTTGAAATTTTCACAATTAAAACAAATTTCAAGTTTTTTTCTTTTCCATTTTATGTCGTATTCTTCAGTTTTTCGCATTTTTTTTATTAGTTCTACTAATTTCTTTAATTCTATCGAGTTACCACTTGCAATGTCAAAAACACCAGAAACTTCTTTTCTTAGTGCAACTTCTATGGCACTCACTACATCGCCATCATAAATAAAGTCTCTCACAGAATTTTCAAATTCTCCAGAAGTTGTGAATAAAATTTTTTCAATAAGACTTTCTGGTATTGATGTGCCATATATTTCTGAAACTCTAAAAATAACATATTGTTTTTTTGACTCAATTATTTTCTGTTCAATTGCAAGTTGACGCTCACAAATTTCATTTTTAGGAATAATTTTTGAATAAACACTAAATGGCAAAGTGTTTTTACTATTCAAATAAAGATCAAGAGCATTTTCTATAAGAATTACTTTTTTTATTTTGCTTTTCAAAACATCATCAATTTGTTTTTCTATTTTTTCTGAAATAGAAAAAAGATTTATTATAGCAATATCAGGTTCAAAATTTGGTAAAACAACGCCTCTTGAACAATCTAACGAATCTTCAAGTAAACATAAATTGATATGTTTTGAAAAACTATTATTGTCAGAAAGTAAAAATACTTTGAAATCATTTGCCATTTTTCGTACGATCCTCGAAATACTCTAAAATAGTCTTACAAACGTTTACAATTTTCTCTTTATCATATCCCAAAATATAGTCTATAAGTTTTGAACCATTATGTATTGCTAAAATCTCTAAAAAAATGTAGTCGTTTTTTTCATCATACCTAAAATTAATTGCGTTTCTAGTATGCAAGTCGTTTGACTCAAAGGTTGTCAATAAAGATATAATCAAATCAAATTTTTTTGGGTCAATTTCAGGGATTTCACCCTTTGGAGATTTGAATATCATTCTTTCATCCTTACTTCTTTTAAATCTTTCATTTTTGCTTCAAAAGATTTGTTAATATCTTCTTCAATACCAACAAGCTCTTTTTGAAATTCTTTATAAAACTGAGCTTTCTCATGTTGATCAATAGATAAAGATATATCTACAGAAGATTTTATTCTTTTTATCAAACTTTCAATAACAGTACGAAGATATAAACGTTCAGCTTCTTTATACACAGCTGGATTTATAGTGTCTGCTTGTACGCCAAGAAAATCTGCAGTTTTCGGATCCAAGAACTGAAGCTGTCTATCAAGATATTCAGCTTGCTTACTTTGAAGCATTGCTTTAGACCACATTTTTAATTTAGAGATAACATTTGCCTGAAGATTATTCATGATAGTTTCTTGCTTCATGATTAAATTCTCTAAATTAAACGTTCTACCTTCTTTTATACGTTCGTTTTTGATTTCGTCAAGCTCTTGTAATCTCTTTATTTGCTGCATCATTGATAGTTCTAATAATTCTAAATCATTCACTTTACGTTGTGTTAAAACAGAAAAAATATCTTTCATATCTCTCTGTTCTACAGCAGGCAAATTACTAAAACCCATTTTTCTGTTAAATTCAGCAATAGCTGCACCTGTACACTCGAAATGTTTTGAAAAATGTTCAGACACAACAGAAAGTTCAAGACTTTTACCAGTAGATAATAACACTTCTTCAGTGAATTCTTCAACAATTTGTTTGTATGTCGATCCTGCAAGATAAGCTTTGTTAATTTTTATTGCTGTCGAAGGAAGATTACAACAAGGACATTCAGGATGTGGTTGAATATATTTAGAAATAAAAAAATCTTTATCTTCTTCTATCAATGTGTCTATTGGTCGTACTTCTAATTGTTTATCTTGTGACATTTTTAACCTTTGAACCAAGTTCTATCAAAAGAAGTTGTGTCTTTTTCAGACCAACCATTTTCACTATATTTCAACAAACTCAAGTGATTCATTGTTGCACTTATTTCATCAGCTCTATGAACTATATATGCTTCTTTTGTCTTACAAACAACTGGACTTCCTTTTTCAAGTTCACCATGATGACTTAAAATCGCATGATACAAAAGCATTATTTTCTTTTGATCAATGTCACTTGGAGCAATTTTAGAAACAAAAAGCGATGATATTGAAAGATGACCAAGTAACATTTCCCAATCTGTTTTTAAAACTTTTAAATCTTCATCCATGTCATAAGCTTTAAGTTTTCCAATATCATGTAAAAGACCTGCACAAATTATCAAGTCTCTATTATATTCTCCAAAATAATTTGCAACAGACAAACTAATATCTACTACTTCAATACTATGTTGCAAAAGTCCATGTACATAGTTATGATGATTACCTTTAGCAGCTGGATAAGTAAAATATAGTTCTTTTACATCATCATTGAAACAATTTTCAATAATTTTTTTGTAATCAGGGTCAACAATACTTGTTACTAATTCGTCAAATCTATCTATGTACTTCTGCACGTTAAATTTTTGCATTTCTTCTTGTTGCTCTAACATATTCTGTGTTATGTAGATTAAATCAAGACAAAAATTTTTCCTTTTTTTCCTAACTTTACCTTTACATACAATCTTGTCACCCACTTTGTATGTTTTTGAAAAAAGATCGATATTGTCTTTTAAAATACCTTGAATTTTAGTAGTTCCATTATTAAGTTCGATTTCGACAAAATGTTCATTAAACTCTATTTTATCAATAACAAACGAACCTGTAAACACTTGTCCAGCTTGAAAATCCATAATATTATACCCTTCAACCTTATGCTTTGTAAACTAGTTTTTAAGTTGTTTTAATGCTTCAAGACGTGCTAATGATTTATCAATTACTTTCTCATTGACTAACCATCTTCTTCTCATCCTATCTAATGCTGCTTGACTTGCTAAATTTGCAGCAGGAATATTTTTCTTTTCGATCATTTTTAAAACTTTCTCAAGTCTTGAACAACCATCTTTTCTTAAAGCTTCACGTTTTCTTTGCATAGACTCAAGAATTGTCAACAAAATAGTCTTATAAGAAGAGATAGATTCTACAGTAAGTTCTTCAACAGTTTTCTTTGACAAAGAACAAACATGATCATAAAACAACTTCATCAACTTACCGATTTCTTCATTTTCAACTTGCTCATCTTTTTGTTGATCAATAATATGTTGTTGCTGTCTAAGTGCTGAATCTAGATCTGGTACATGTGAAATTGTATCACCAAAAAAACAAATATCTAAAGAACCATCAGTATTTACTTGTATTCCACGGCGCTTTAGTGCTTCAATCACCCATTCATTATAAGCCATTTAAACCTCATGTCGTCTAGAACGTGTATAACATGTTTGACATAAACCTTTTGCAAAAACTGTTTTTCCACAACCTAAATTTTTGCAATAATTCGATAAAACAAGATGCTCAACAGTTTTTATTTCACCTTTAAATTTCATTTGTTGATAATGCTTTGAGCAATACCCTTTACAAAAAGCATCATCACCACAATTAACAACAGAACAAGTCTTACCTTTATTTCTCATATTTCTTCTAAATAAATTATAGTTTTATCTAGATAAGCATTACTTTTAATTAAAAGCAAATTATGTTCTGTCGCTCTAATTTTGTAAGTTTTCTTATGTGCAATGTCATGAAATACAATATTAATTTTGTCACCATTATTAAAATTAATGACATCTTCACTAATTAATTCTACTGCTAGATTATCGCCATCAATTTGAAATTCGTATTTCATTTTTTTCTCAACACGCTTGGTTTTGAAAGAATCTCATTGAACAAAGCATCAATATCGTCCTCACGTTCACTTGCATAATTTGCTCTAATGCCATCCTTTTTATCTTCATCCCAACCTACCCATTGGACAAGATAATCAAGATCTTCCTGCATTGTTTTTTGCACTGATATTTTCGATTCCAAAACTTTAAGAATATGATCTTGTCTCAAAATTGGTTGACTACCAGTTGACTTACTTTCATGCCACATTTTTACTAACGAAGCATTAACAACTTGGTTTATTTCTCTTCCTGTGAGTAATGGACTATGAAATCCTAAAAAGCTAGTATCAATATTAAGAGATTTTGGATCTCTACCTGTTTTTCTTAAATGAATATCAAAAATAGCTGCTCTGTCTTTTGCTGAAGGTAAAGGAACAAAAAACTTATCATCAAAACGTGAAATTAGTTCTGGTGGTAAATATTGAATACTATTACATGTTGCAATAATAAAAATTGGCGCTGTACAATCTTGATACCAAGTTAAAAAAGTTCCAATAACTCTTGCTGTAGTACCTGCATCACTAAATGTAGATGATTGACTACCTGCAAATTGTTTTTCAATTTCATCAATCAATACTGCACAAGGTGCAACACTTTCAATAGTTTTGAGAGCTTTCATTAAACGAGTTTCACTCTCTCCCACTCTTGAAGAAAATATTTTACTTGGTGTAAAAACCAACAAAGGTAGACCCCAATAATTTCCAATTGCCTTTGAAAGTAAAGATTTTCCGCAACCTGTTACTCCAAGAAGAAGTACACCTTTTGCAGGAGGAATTTTTAACTTAACTGCTTCTTCAGACCATGTCCCTTTTCTCTCTTCAAACCAGTTTTTTATTTTCCCTAAACCACCAATTTCATCAAATGTAACATTTGTCTCCATTACATCTAACAAATCAGTCTTGCGAAGAATCGACTTTTTGTAAAGATTTATCTCATTAATATCAAGCTTCTTTGTTTTTTTCAACGAAGCCATAGTAATTTGTTCAACTTCAAAAAGAGTCAAACCTCTAAGACCTTGTTTTATAGTCTCTTCAATTTTTGTCGAAACTTGTTGGTCTTTTTTTGATACAGAGTTGTATTCGCCTAGCAAATAATCGATTTTCTTTTGAACTTCTTGATCATTAGGCAAGTCATAAAAAACAACTTCTGAATATCTTTGAAGTTTTGTAGGAATCAACAATGTAGGTGAAACAATTATTATTGACTTAAGATGTACATAGTCATGATAAATATTCAGGACTATGTCTTTTATCTTCCTGATTGTCTGAAAATTTGCTGGTTGGGATTCAATAAGATGATTATCAATATCAAGTAAAATGTAAATCAATCGTTTGTCTGTAGATTGATTAGACTGTATATCGCTGAGAGCTTGATGAATAGGCATTGTTTTTACATTAATAATACCTTCTTTTTTATCGCTCTCCTTTTGATAATCAGCATACGAAACAATGCCCGTTGTTGTTCGATAAATAAAAATCTGTGAGTCATCTTTTGTTTGATTATAAATATCTTCAATAAGACAGTCTTCTTCTTCAGTAACCACATGTATAAGAGGACGCAGAATATCAAGATTAGATTTTAAATCCATAGTCTTCAACCTGTCTAAAATTTACAAAATTAATGAACTACTATTACAATCTCATTTGAAGTCTCTGTAATTTCGTATGTTTCACCCCGTAAAGCTCTTTCGCGAAGTTGATAGTCGCGCTGATACTCTGACTTGATAGTCTCAACTTCTGAAGTATTCATTGAATCACAAGTGATCTCATTTGCAGTGATATCAATGTTATAATAAGCACGTGCAATTGACAAACCATTTTTTGTTTTTGAAAACTTGTGATTAAGTCTTTTAAGTGTATCTTCCATAAGAAGCATATTTGTAACATTGAAAGCTGTAATAACTTTTCCAGACATATTCTCTCCTTTATTCTACAATGTGCACTGAATCATGCACTGGCACATCATCGCCATGGTTAATAGGTGTTGAACTTATAACTCTACATTGTTGTGTAATTTCCTGTAACACACTACAACTTGTAGAATCTAAAGTTTCTACTGTCACTTCTCCTGCATGCTTACCATGCTTTGGAATCGTAATTTTGTAAGACATTGTTCCTCCTAAAGGTGTGACCTTATTGCTTTTTCTATAAAATCTTTATTTCTAAAACCTTCAATTTTTTCAAGACAATTTGCATCTTTAAACAATATAAAAGTCGGTAAAATCTTGATGCTATAGATATCTATAACTTGTGCTTCTTCAAGTACATTTATTTTTGCTATAGCACATCTCTCTTTATATGCTTCTTCAAGCGTCAAAAGGTAAGGTTCAGCTAAAACACATGCATGACAAGATGTACTCCAAAATTCTACAAGTGTTAGACCCGCAAGAGTCCCGATTTCATCAAAACTTAAACTTTTCATGAGAAATAAATTTGTAGAATTTTTGTGAGTTCAGCATCATTAGTGTATTTTACAATACACTTAACTTTACCCATGTGGCGTTTTTTGATTTCTTCTGGGGTAAATGTTTTCACAGTTAAACCATCATATTGCTTAGAAGAATCTTCAAGGTGAACACAACGTTTCATAACAAGAGCTTTTTTCAAACTCTTATCGTAAACTTGAATATAATGTTTTGTTTCACGTATTTCACCAAATTTTGAAAGTCCGGTTTTATCCATAGTTCTCCTCCTTTGTTATAGTAACTAATTCTATATAAAACACAAAGCAGGATACACTAATAAATAAATTTTTCATCTTTTGTACCAGATCTTTGCTTCCATATCAACGCGTCATATACTGCAACAGAAACATTCAAATTAGACGCTCGAACTCTAATTTCATCTTCTATATTAAAATAATCAAATTTCTTATCTTTAATATGCAAATGTTGTAAAATATGAGTATCCACAATAGCCAAATCATCAATTCCTAGATTCCTTAGAAAATGACTAGAAGCCTTTAAGCCCATGCCTTTAATTCTACCTATTATAAATTTCCGTTTTGCTCGTGAATCACTAACGGTTTGAGAAAGAACTTCATTTAATTGATTATAAAATAAGTCAAACTCATGTCTCATCTTAAGTAAATAATCTACTTTCCTATTTTTAAATCTAATGGAAGATATCAACTCAAGAAGTTTTTCCTTAGTTATTTGTTTAGAATAAAAATCGTTGTCTTTAAGAATTTGAACAACTGTAAGAACTGTACTAAATCTCGTTTGAGGAACTAAAACACAAAAACAAAGATTATAAAAAATATCAAATTTATCTTTTGGCTTTTTAAATCTTTCAACTATTATTTTCGCACTTGAAATCTCTTCATCAGTGAAAAATTCTACTTCTCGAATTTTTATTCCAAGATGTTTCATTAACCATTCTGCAACTATATGCCTGTGACAAAACACTCCTGGTTCTTCCCAACAAAGCAAAACAGAATCTTCTCCCAATTCTTCATAAACAGTTTTAGGATCTAAAACATCAAGAACTTCTTTTTGATATTGTATCTTATAGAATTCTTCATCACCGTCTTTTTTATATTTTTCAAAAAACCATTTTTTAGGTGCAAGCTTTTTATAGCATCTTCCTGTAAAATCTTCAGGTGCTCTTCCTGCAATAGACACAGCATTTGGATCGTTAGTTGACTTTGTAAAGCATGATGTTTTCATATTTGTCCTTGTCTAAACTATAAAGCATTATAATTTAAAACAAAGTGAAAACATAATCGAAAATGAAGTATAAAAACGGGGGTGGTAGGATTCGAACCTACGAAATAACGGAATCAAAATCCGTTGCCTTAACCAACTTGGCGACACCCCTCTAATTAAAATCTCTTTTTGTTTTCGTTCATAAAAAAATCAGAGTAGGCAGACTTGAACTGCCAACCACTGGTTCCCAAAACCAGTGCTCTACCAATTGAGCTATACTCTGTAAAAGATCTAAAACAAAAACGGCCCCTCTTTTTGGAGAGGAGCCGTTTGAAAATTTATCGTTATTCAGTTATTCCAACAGCGTCACTCTCCAAGTATTTTTCTTGGTTGGGGTTGTTGTGGCTGCTGTGGAAACCTTAAAAACATTATCAATTCCTTTGTTAGCTTAAATATAACAAATATTTTTGCAAGTGTAAATATTTTTTTTATTTGGGATTATTTGGGTAATAGTAAACTGATTTATTTGTACCTACACCAGCTGACTGAAGATCAACCCAATATTCTAATAAAGAATCACCTATAGAAAAATAGGGTACTTCAGAAGCTTTAAAGAAGAATTCTCTACCTGAATCTGTACGTGTCCAGAAGATATATTTTCCATCGTTACCTTTAGCAACATACTTTATATCTTTAACTACGCCAACATATCTGGACTGAAAACTTTGAAAAGAGTGCAAAGAGATACAAATCAAAACAACAAAGAAAAAAACTTTCATACAAGACAACCTTTCATATAACTTCAACACAAATAAGATCACCCATTGCAACAATGAAGCTTTCATTGTCCATAGTTTTTACTTTAAGTTTTTTTTCAGGTACATGTTTTGAACACCATTTCCACATTTCTTTAAATGAAAGTTCACGCTCTGGTTTTGTTAATGAGAATGTTTTTTGTGTTGAATCTTTATATGTTATAACAAGCATTCACTGATCCCAATCCCATTGCATATCTTTTGCAACTTTACCACCAACCTTATAAGTCTCAGTAATTATTGAGGCATACTCACATGGTTTACATCGAGTGCCAAATATTACATTAGTGTCAATGACAATTGGTTTTGAATGACCTTTTGCAAAATAAACAATGTCTCGAATATTACATGCTAAATTCCGAGGAAAAACAAGCACAGGAAAATATCTTTCACCAAACATATCATCACTGGGTTCATCAGCAAAAGCTTTAATTGCTTCTTCAGCATCATTATAAAACCCTTGTTTAAATTTGAATCTTGAGTTTTTTTGATGCATTTCAGAGTACCATTCTTCAGGAGCATGATACTCGTATAAATGATTTTCTATTTTGAATTCTTTGAAAACAAGAACTAAAGAGATTTCATCAGGATTGCCACCACCTCTACAAATACGACCCAAAATGCCGTCTTTCCAAAACTTTTGGACAATTTCTTTTTTCCAATCAGAAAAATATTCTTTATAAGAACTGTATTGTTTATAATCAGAACGTCCACCATTTTGAGCTTCCATTATATAAGCATCTTGAACTTTGCGTTTGATTATTGTGTCTTTTTTTCCTTGAACTGGTACCCAACCATAGCCGCCAAATCTACCTGTGACAACTACCCATTGTTGCTTTTCATCTTTAGAAATTTCGCAAAGTTTAATTTCAAGAAATTTTCCAATGAAATCTTTTGTATTGAAACCTCTTATTTCTTTTGTAGGTAAAAATTCAAACATAACTTCCTCCTGAGAAGAATATCGAACTGTTTTTCTTTTCAGCCAAAAATTTTATATATTTTTTATATTTTTTTTTACATTATGAAAGCTGTCATAGTAGGTTGTGGATTAACTGGGAGTGTTGCTGCTAGAATCCTTTATGATAAAGGGTGGGATGTACAAATTTTTGAGACTAGAAGCCATATTGGAGGAAATTGTTTTGATTCTATTTTAAACAATGTTTTAGTCCATAATTATGGTCCTCATGTCTTCCATACAAACTCTAATCAAGTCTGGGAATTTATCAACAAATTTACAAAATTTAATAATTTTACATACAAAATCATAGCAAATACTTCAAAAGGTATCGTACCTATACCTTATAACAAAAAAACAGAGGAAATCGTTGGTAAACTCACTGATGAAGAGATAAGAGATTTGTTATTTGTTGATTACTCAGAAAAACAATGGGGAATAAACTGGAAAGAGATTCCCAAAGAAATTATTAATAGAGTTCCAATTAAAAGAGACAATTATGATGATAGGTATTTTTGCGATATATTTCAAGGAATACCAGAATTTGGTTACACAAAAATGTTTGAGACGCTTTTAAAAAATATCAAGATACATTTAAATTGCGACAAAAATGATTGGAAAAAAGAAAAATGTGATTTAGTTGTTTATACTGGAAAACTTGATGAATACTTTGATTTTTGTTATGGGACATTACCATATAGATCTTTAAGATTTGAGCATGTTTTATCAAAACCAAGAATGCACTGTCATATAAATGAATGCAATAAAACAAATAAATATACCCGCTCATATGATCATAGTCATTGGTTATTTCAAAAAGTAAGTCAAACAATTGTCACTTATGAATATCCTTGTGAACATACATTAGAAAATGATCCGTTTTATCCGATTGGTACAAATGAAAACTTGAAAACAAAAAACTTGTATCAAAATTTAGCTTGTAAAGAAAAAAATATATATTTTTTAGGTAGACTAGCAAACTACAAATATCTCAACATGGATAATATTATAGAACTTGTATTACATTTTTTCTCTAAACGATTGTGATAAAGTATGAAAATTGCATATGTTTATTCTTCTTCTCATGAAATTTTAAAAGATTATTTCTTTTTGGGCACTATGTGTGAACAATGGGAGTTAATAGAAAAAAAATCAGAAGAATATTCTACAGGCGATCATTTGTCTTCTGGTTGGTCAAAAATAGTAAAAGAAAAAATAAAAACATATATAGAAGTTATTAAAAATAATACTGACGAAATTGTTGTTTTTTCTGATGTTGATATTACTTGGTTTAAACCTGTACAAGAAATTATAAAACAATGTCTAACACAGAAAGATATTGTATTTCAAAAAGAAAACTTACATAATGAAGAAGTAAATACTGGTTTCATTGCAGTTAGATGTAATAAAACTGTACAAAATTTTTTTCAAGATATTTTTGACAATACTGTTGATAACGATCAGACAACAGCAAATAATTTGATCAAAACTAACAAAATTAAATGTAATTATGGTTTTTTACCAGTAAACTTTTTAAACGACAATTTATTTTCATGTCATAAAAAAGATATTTTATTATATCACTCTATTTGTACAAAACCCAAAGACGGAAAAACTTCATTGCAAATTAAATATGAAAAACTATTGAAAATGAGAAATTTTGTTTTAGACACTAAAAATATTTTTCTAGGACAAAAATCATGAGTCTATCGATCTGTACACAACTACTCGACTGGAATTTTGGATTAAAAGAAGCTTTACCCACATGGTTAACCTATCCGTGTGACGAAATAATAATTTTTGATTGGGGTAATGGAAAAGAGTCTGCTAAAGAAATAACAGATCAATATACAGATCCAAGAATAAAATTGATTATTGGACAAGAAAAACTAGATTATAGCCACACAATATCACGTAACACATCAATAAAATATGCGACAAGCGAATTGATCTTTTTTATTGATTCAGATATAAAAATCAATAAAAAAGACATGTTTAAAATACAAGAAAATAATTTCATACAAGGAAGTGATGAGATTTGCGCATTTGGAACATGTATTTTTTGGAAAAAACATTTTGACATGATCAATGGCTTTGATGAACGCATGGTGGGTTGTTGGCATTTTGATCGAGATTTTTACGAACGTTTAACTAAATTAAATCTTGATAGAATAGATTTCCCATGTAACATGTTTCAACATGTAGATCACAATACTGCAGAACGAGTTAAAAATTTCAATGTCAAAGACCCTAGCGTTTCTCGTCAGTATAATAGAGATATTTCTAAAGATTCAAAATGGGATTGTAGCTGTAAACAAAAACAAATAAATGTCAAGATTCTAACTAAAGGAAATTAATTTTGATTCCCAAAAAAATTCATTCTTTTTGGTATGGTGACACTAAACTACACGACTTGTTGAAAAAGTGCATCAAAAGTTGGTCAATGTATAATCCAAGCTATGAAATAAAAGTATGGGAGCAAGACGATTATCCAGAAAGTAGATTTTTTAATGAAGCAAAAAGCAAAAAACTTTATAGAAAAATGTCTAACTACTCTAGATTAAAAAAATTGTATGATCAAGGCGGTATTTATTTAGACACAGATATTCAATTACTAAAACCTTTAGACAAATTTTTAAAACACAATTTTTTTGTAGGATCACAAGGAGATTCTCATCTTGAACATTATGTGAATAATGCAGTAATAGGTTGTGTACCTAAGCATCCTGCTATAAAAGAATTAATAGAAAAAATCGAAAATGCTTCAGTTGAAAATGACAAAGATTTTTCTTCTGGCCCAGAACTACTTACGGCTTTTATGAAAGAAAAAGGTTTTAACTTTCCAATCACTAATACAGTTGAAATTGGAAATATGACGTTATATCCTTCTTCTTACTTTTATCCTTTTTCATGGTTAAAACAAAACGAGCCAATAAATTCTTTTATAAAAAGCAATACGTACTCAATTCATTGGTGGTGGTCAGAACTTGTTACATATGAAGACCCTACATTTAGACATTTGCAAGAGTTACAATAAATTTTTAATATGTTCTTTTTACTTGTACTTTCTTTTGAGCAAATGTAGAATCCCATTTTTTTTGCTTTGTTATATCGAGATTTATATCGTTTGACACCCAAATGTTTTTTATTTCGAAATTTTTCACGCGAGTTTTATCGTCATGATCAACATGTTCTAAATCGTTTTCTAAAAAATGAAAGTGTTTGATACCTAAAGTATGAAGTCTTTTATAGAAATCATAATCAACACAACCCCAACCTTCTAGTCTTTCATCGAAACCATTTATTTCTTGAAAATTTTTTTTCAAAAAAATACTACTACCAGATATTGATGATAAGAAAAGTTGTTTTTCGTCTCCAAAAATAGAATAACAATATTCCCATTTTTTTCCTTTGACTGGTTCTGTTGGTACACCTCGAAAAGGTACACCTTGCATAAGACAGTTTGATTTTACTTTTGAAAAATCAATATTCGGATTTTTTATTTTTACATCAGCATCTAAATAAAAAATCACATCTCCTGACGCATAATTAATAGAAACATTACGTCCTATTGAAGGATTGTAACTTAATTGTTCTGCTGGTACAATCAATTTGATTCGAGGATCTGAGTTTTTATCAACTATATCTTTTGCAAACTCTTTCCCACAGTTAAAATCAAATATTACAATTTCATCACAAGGGAACTTTAACCAAGTAGGAAGAGCTTCACGTAAACCAAAATTCCAATCTAGAACATTTGTGCAAATCGATATCATCTTTTCCCTTCTATTTCTCTATATTGAATCTCATATACACCTTCTTTATGATCAAAAACTCTATATTCGAAATTTTTTGATTTTAATTCGTCAAGAGTTTTTGTCAATTCTTGTTCACTACCAACATACTTTATTGGATATTTAGACCAAGAATAAGTTTGTGGTGCACACTGAAACAATAAAATTAAGATTAAAAATAACAATTTCATTTTCTATTATATTTCCAAGGTTGTAAAGACCATCTACTCATAGATTCTTTAGATTCATACCATCTATAATCGCATATACTCCAAGTATCAAAAACTTTCTTGAAAGCTTTTCCATCTGCAATATCTTCTGTTCTTCTAATCACTTTGTTAGAGTATCTCTTGAAGAACTGACGACGTTTTGAACCCTTGTAACCATCTGTGACCCAAGGCTTACGATTTGAACGTGACATGTTGAACTCCTTAGTTTAGGTAATTACAACATATCACTCCTTTGAAAATGTTCAAGAAAATTCATTTACTACTATCTATTATAAAATAATTTCAAAACTTAATAATTATTTTTTTATTGTGCGTTCATAATCTTCAAAACGAATTTTTGCGATTTTCGAACGATCTGCTGTTCTTACAACAACACCCTCTGGCTTTCCTTCTAAATCTTTATCTAAAGATGCAAAAGTAAAACCTGGCAAAACATATCTTAACCATTCATAAGTTTCTTGTACGCTTTTGGGTAAATCATAAGCTGAGACATTTGGTACAAGATCACAATAAATTCTTTTTGCTATTTTCTCTATTTCGTCTTTAGTAAGAAACTTTTGACCACCTTTATCTCTCCATGAAGCAATCTCTTCTAAAGGTAAATCGAGTAACTCTTCAAATTCTTTTGCTCCCATTGTCATAACATCAAATAATCTAAAACCAAGTTGACCCGTTTTTGTATATTGTTTTGCATTACTTGAAGTTTTCCCACCGTATGTTTCACCAAACAAAACATAAACAGATTGCTCAAGTTCATCATGCAACATACGTCTTGCATTATCAGCAATAGTTCTTACTGTCTCGACAATATCAAGTGTTGGATTGAAAATAATATCACCATACGCATGTAACAGTTCTTCTCTAGAACCAATAAGATACATACTTTTAGGGAAAAGAATTATACGGCTATTTGTCCCATCTATTTTTTCAGTAGTAAAAACTTCTTCAACAGAATCAAATGAAACTTGTACTTCTTCTTTTAAACGCCCTTTATCGCCAAGAGCATGATATGTAAGAATACTAGGATACTTAGTTGCAGAATTCACTTTTCTAAGATCAAACGAACGTATATTTGTACAATATTTACCATAATCAGGATTACTTTTTATTACATCATCAATAGTTGCTGGTCTAACATCCCAAGATATTTGTTCGCAATCACCACAAACACAATTCATAGAAAGAGAAATTGCATCGTATGGCATCAAAACTTCGTTTTTGCAATTTTTGCAAACTATCACACCAAAAGAACTCGGTGGACAAAATTTCCCTTCATGTGAACTACCACAAAAAATACAATGCTTCATTCTTGTCTTACCTCATCAAGAAATTCTTCAGTTAATTCTATTTCTCTATCAATTTTTTTAATATGTTTTTCTTTTTCTTGTGGACTCCAATACATATCTTCTGCACCTATACATGCGTCTCGTCTTTCTTTTCGAAGCTGTAACAGTTTTTGTTTAATCAACTCTTCTTTTTTTGAATTCTTAGTCTTCATATACGCGTTTTTCAAAACGTAAACGAAATGCTTTAATAACATCACCATGATCAAAAGCTAAAGGTGGTAATTTATCAAGATCAAAATATGCAATTGCTCTTGCATCATCTTTCGCTTTCATTTCACCATAATGTGCTAAAACAACGTAAACATGATCAATCACATGACCTCTTGGATCCCTAGTTGGACTTGAATTAACACAAAAAAGTTGAATCTTATCTTCATGTGTAACTAAATTTGTTTCTTCAAAAAACTCTCGAATTGCAGCTTGTTCTAAAGATTCTTTATCACAATTAAGAAAACCTCCTGGAAATGCCCACATTCCAGCAAAAGGTTCATGATCTCTTTGAATTAAAAGTAATTTATTATCATTGACAAAAATCAAACTTGCAGTTGAAGCTGCATTTTTAAAGTCATGAATTTTCTCTGGCACCTTGTCTCCTTTTCAAAAAATCAAATTCAGCTTCTAAAATCTTAAATGCTTCAGGATGATGTATTGCAATACAATTACCACCATGACATCTATAACCAAATCTATTATCTTGGATACTTGTGTTAAAACTATCACAACAAAGACATTCTGGTTTAAGCTTATAATTTTCAGGCAACATTTTTACAATTGATTTGAAATTGTTTCTTACAACTTCTAATAAAAAATAATGCTTTACCGAATCCATAATTTGTCCTTGTACGCATTACATGTTTGTACGTTGTATTTTATATTAAAAAGATGGGATGTGAAACTCAAAAAGAGTTTTGCTATCAAACTTATTAGCTTGATAGCAAAATCTTAATCATGTTGGAGTTGAATATTCCAGTAGATAAAATCTACCCATGTCTCATGCGGGATCTCAACAGCTAATCTTCGAACAACTTGAGACGGTGCAGCTCTATTGAATTTTGGTACGTAAGGTGCACGAATCAATTTTCTTTTATAATTCTTAACATCTTTACAACCTTTTTGACTATTACATCTTGTACAACTAACAACAATATTGTCCCACCAAGTTTTTCCACCACTGTCTCTTGGTATAACATGGTCAAACGTAAAATTTGAAAGAGAAACTGTCTTTCCACAATACATACAACGACCACCATCCCTGATAAATACATTCTTTCTATTAAAAGGAAGAATATTTGTAAAGTGCTTTGGGATATAATCTGATTTAATACATTTGATCACAGATGGAATTGGCATTGAAAACCCAACACTTTGAAAAGTTTCAGCATAGTCAGCAACAGAAATAGCTTTCTCTGTTGTTATAAGCGAAATAGCTCTACGTGTTGAAACAATTGAAACTGGTATCATACCAGTATTTAAAACTAAAGTCTCCACCTGTTACCTCAAACATTTCTGTATGTTATTTAAACAACTTTCTTCCTTAATGTTTTCAATTTTTGTTTATAATATCGTATAGAGTTTTGTAATGACTTCATAGAGCCTGTACCTTTTGTCACATACAAAACTGCAACATTGTTAATTGCAATTTGATCTTCGCAGTGCTTAATTTTTTCTTCAAGCGACTGTTTCATTTTGATTAACTCAAACTCCAACCTTTTTCTTCAAGAACATTAATTGCTTCTTGAAACTCTTTTGCATCAGAAGCAGCTTGATCTTTTGTAGTTTGTGTTACAACACCTGTAGTATCATTTGCTATATTATTTCGGGCTCTAACTTCACTTTGCAAATGTGAAATTACTCTTTCAAACATAATTACTCCTTTTTAAAATGTCCAAGGCCGGGTTCGAACCGGCATGAGTTTCCTCGACAGATCTTAAGTCTGTTGTGTCTTCCAATTTCACCACATGGACTTGATTATTCAAAACGTTCTACAATATTTTTCCAGTTTCTCTTGTCAGTTCTTGCTTTCTTGCGACCCCATTTTATACAAATAGAATCAACTTTGCATTTTTGACATTCACCATCAAGATGATTTGTTATCTGCATGCATTTTTCACAAAAATCAATCTCAAATTCTGCTTGTTCTTTTGTTTTCATTTTTTTATGCAAAAAACACTATAATTTCCGAAAGTAGGTTTTCCAAAATGCACTGTCATATCAGGTTCAAGACCTGTCTTTCTTACATATATTGAAAATCTACTATCTAACATATCATACAAGTTACTCTCAGTATAATGCTTGACATGAAATTTCACAACACTATGATCAGGGTATCTCACTCCATTAGGAGTAGTAAAACACCAAATCCCTTTTTCTTTCAAAACTCTGTGAACTTCACTAATCATTTTTTCAGCATCATTCACATGTTCGAATGTCTCAACTGAAATTACTGTATCAAATGTTGCATTTTCTTCTGGTATATTGCAAATATCACCAACTTCATATTTTATTTTTTCATCGCTGTAATACTTTTGAGCAAACTCAATTGTCTCTGGATCAATATCATAACCTTTTACAGATTGTGCTCTAGATGAAAACATCTTTGATCCCATACCACATCCACAAGCTATATCTAGCACAACTTTGTTTTCAGTTGCTACCATAAATTCACGATACATTAAATCGTGAATATCAATATTGCCTTGACCTGGAACATCATCATGTAGTGGAACTATTCTTTCGCCTGTGTAAATCATTAATCTTCCCTTATATAGACATGTTGATCGACAAAATCTCTCTTCTTAGAGAATATTGGTATATTCAAATCGACTTCATTGTTTACAATACAAAATCCTCGTTTTCGAACAACTGGATATTTATCGAAATTAATACCTTTTTGAAAGAGCATTTCTTGTATGACATTACAACTTTTTCTTTTCAAATCTTCATGCGAAAAATGTTCTCTTCCTGCCATCTGAATTGCATTTCTTGTAGCATCTATCTGTCTCCAGATAAAATAGTTTGTCACATCATCTTGCGGGACAGAAAAAACTCTACTATCAAAACAAACATTTTTTCCATGTAACCTTGAAAAAACAGCGCTTGCCAATGATGCAGAAATGGAAATCATTTTCCGAGCATCATATCCAAACCATGCATCAGTTCCAATCGTTCTGTAGTCAGTCAAAAGAAAACTTATCTCATCAGATTGACAATAGCAAAAAGTGCAACCTTGAATGTCTTTCTTAACTGTCTTTGCAGTTTCAATCATCTGTTCGACAAACTCCATTGACCATGCTTTGCCAAATCTTTTACGTGTAATAGTATGAAATGCTCGACCATCAATTCTTAGAATTACAGGAACTCTCTTTGTCATTGTCCAAGCAGACACTGATTCGTAAGTTTTAAACCGATTTCCGATCTCAAGTCCGTCGCTACTCATACCTTTACCTTTCAACTAGCATTTAACGGAAGCACGAGGATTTGAACCCCGGAAGCTTTTCAGCCTTGCCTGTTTTCGAAACAGGGTCCTCGACCAACCGGACTGCTTCCTTATATAGTTTTATTAACCTCATTGCTCAATATTGCTAGACTGTGTCGTAGATTAATCAAAAACAAAACCAACCTGTACATTTAGTGCACTTTACTCCACCACCATGTGCATCAACAATTTCATGTTCACAATCAGGATCTGCATCGAAAAGTTCATCTTCAAATACTGTATCTTCTTTCAAAGTTTGATTAAGTTTTTCTTGTATTGTCATTTTTCTTAGATCGTGAGAGAACTTGTTGACATCTTGTACTAAAAATTCTTCTTTCTCTCTAGCAACTTCATAACTTTCATGTTTATAGCTATAATAACTTGTGCAATAGCTATATGTAAAACTTCATGAAGGAGATAATCAATAGGTTCATCTTCTTCAGGATACCATGCATAAACTGTTGCTGTTTTTGTTTTTTCGTTCTTACAGCATTGTCCTTTATATTGACTATCAGCATCATACTCGACTTTCCAATCAGATAAAATTTGAAATCTTGCAACTAATTTCTTTAATTTAGTTTCATTTGACTCCAAAATTTGCCTTAATAAAAAAGAGACCCTGGACGGATTCAAACCGCCGTAGATGGTTTTGCAGACCATCGCCTAAATCAACTCGGCCACAAGGTCATGATTTTATGATAAATTATGTAATTCTTCAGCACACTCATAATAAATAGCTCGTTCTTCATTCGTGATACTTCTTGATTGTGCTTTCTCTGTCCATTTTTTTACCAAATCATGAGCAGAATTTTTCAAAATCTGTAACTTATCTTTATCAGTTGAAAGTGAACCATCCATCAGAACCCGCCTAAACTAATTATTTTGTCATGAACTTTTGCAATGTAAAAACTGAAACAATCACAACTATATTTGCTCCAATCTTTCATGCAATTCTCATATTCAACTATCAATTGCTCTTTTGTTGCATTTTCAATGTTGTTCATGTTGTTCATAAAACGGTGAGAGTAGGATTCGAACCCACGGTACTCTTTCGAGATACTCTCGATTTCAAGTCGAGCGCAATAGACCAGACTCTGCCATCTCACCCTAATTATTATGTTTCACTAGACTCTCATATCTTTCAGTTTTTTCAGCATAAGACATATTTAAAACAGTTTGATCTAAACTAAATAATTCCCAATTTTTACTCACACAAGGACCACATTCTTTTGTTTTAAGTCTCATACAATCAAGACAAGTGAATTTCCCATTTCTTCTCTGCTTAAGAATTTCTGTCATAAGAATCTCCTAGTTATGTGTTACTGTTAGCCAGTAGATTCTTATATAATTTTTAGAAAAGAAATTAGCAGTGACTGGGGTCGAACCAGCGACATTCGGATTATGATTCCGGCGTTCCACCACTGAACTACACTGCTATAAAAGTTTAAAAATGGTTGCATCTGAGTTATCAATGCGTAGTTTTGCTTTTGACAGTTAAACGACTGTTGCCTGTACCATTCGGCTACTTCCCCACTAAATCGACATAATCAACTTAGTGGGGAAGCTTGGACTTGAACCAAGAAAAAAATGTAAGCATTAAACGTTAAAAGATGCAACCAAATATTTTTCAAAGAACTAAATGCTCAAAGGCCTGAGTCTCACAGGCTGTGGTCCTCGACGGACCCACAACGTTTGTGTCTTCGAGCAAAATAAAATGATTGTGTCTGAGTTATCAATGCGTAGTTTTGCTTTTGACAGTTCCTAATACTGTTGCCTATACCAATTCGGCTACTCCGCCACGCAATTGACATAATCAACTGAGTGGCGGAGCTTGGACTTGAACCAAGAAAAAATGTAAGCATTAACGGTTAAAAGACACAATCAATATTTTCAAAGAACTAAATTGCTCCAAACGGAATATCTTGACAAGTGCATCGAGTGTTTGGGTTTTCAAAATTACCTGAACCTGTGATTTCTTTACCACATGTTGCACAATCTTTTCCCAAACCACTCCCGTTGCATTCTTGACATTGTTTTTGTCTATTTTTAGGGTCCTTCCCTGAACCACTACAAATTTGACAAGGTTTTCTATTCCACTTTGGCATACTCATAAATTATAGTACCCAGAGAGGGACTTCAACCCTCACGCCTTTCGGCAATTGCTTTTGAGACAACCGTGTCTTGCAATTCCACCACCTGGGCATAAAAATTCATTGAAACATTCCATAATATGTTTTTATATCATGTATCAAAAATTTTACCCGGAACAGGACTTGAACCTGCAAAAAAGTTGCTTCTAAGACAACCGTGTCTTCCAATTCCACCACCCGGGCATAAATAACGGAGAGACGGGGATTCGAACCCAGAAGTCCTTTCGGACGCGAATTTAGCAAATTCGTTACTTACCATTAGTATATCTCTCCAGTAAATCAAATAAGAACTTTTTATCTTTTATTTGTGAAAAACTTATGCCAAGGTCTTTATTTTTTGGATAATCACCAAAAATTATTATTAATTTCAAATCTTCATTTTGGCGAACAGAATCATTCATTTTATGTTTCATTTCTTGAGTTAACCAACCTTTATACTCGACATAAACATCAAAATCCTGTAAATAAAAATCTGGGTAAAACTTTCTTTTCTTTCCTTCTAAACTTGTATATAAAAATCCTTTATAATTTCTTTTCCAATTAAGTTCAAAATTATCAAAAACTTTTACAACTTCGATTTCATCTTTGTTCAACTTTATTTTTCCATTTTTTAAACTGTCATACTCATACAAAATACAATGACCACCACCTTGTCTTAAACCACCCATTTTAGAAGAATCTAAAATTTTTTTAGGTAAACAACATATTGTTAATAAATGGCATTTATTTGAACAAAATTTTCTGTTTATTTTTTTAATTCTGAAGTCATATGTAAAAGGCTGTTGACAATATTCACAAGTCGCAGAAATCATCTGAGGTGTTTTTTTAAGTTTTTTACTAACCTTTTTGTTTATTTCTCTTCTTTTGCTTTTTGTAGCAAAACTTTTTGAACATTTTTGAGAACAAAACCTTCCAGAACCATATTTGCCGTCATGTTTATTATTACAATTTTCACAGATTTTCATATTTTTCTTTAGACACGGATGAGAAGACTCGGACTTCTAACTTATAGTTTTGGAGACTATTGCTCTACCAATTGAGCTACATCCGTAAATATATATCAAATTCAAATAAAATAGGCCCAGAGAGATTTGAACTCCCGACTTTCGGCTTGTAAAACCGGCGCTCTATACCAACTGAGCTATGGGCCCGTTAAAATCATGCTTTCCGAAATTTCAAAGAACAACTTTCCTTGGAGACTGATTTTTAAAAACTTCTTGAAGTTTCACATCAGTGTCATCAGAAATATTTTTATTTTGAATGATTACTTTTGCTTTCTCTCTAACTTCAATATCATCTAAAGCTTTGAGAGGGATTTTTATAATTAACATATAATCATTCATGTTCGTTTCCTAAAGTATTGTAATTCAGGAAAAAAATCTTTTAACTTTCTCTTTGTATGTGTATGGCTTAAATTCATTTTTTTACTTAATAAAGAAAGCCAACCAAATTTAGTAATATCAATGTTTTTTAATTCATTTTCAAATTTTTGTTTTTGTAAAACTAATCTATTATGTCTTTCTTGTTTTATTTTTTTACTATATATTTCTCTTTGTCTTGCTTTCTTTTGTCTTTCTAAGTGATGATTAAATTGTAAATCTTTAAAATTTTCATCTATTAAAGTTTGGTCAATTTTGTTTTCATTTAAAGCAACTTGTAAAAACCTGATACAAGATTCAATATCGTTTCGTATATGTTTTGCTTTAAATCTTAAAACTCTCCAACCTTGTGATTTTGACCAGTCATCTCTTCTTTGATCAATTTTTTTAACATGTTCAAGTTCATGTGTATATCCATCAATCTCAACATCAATCATTGACAATGGAAAAGCAAAATCATATTCGTAAATCCCGCAACAATATTTTTGAATCCACCCAGTGATATTGTTTTTTTGTAAAGTTTCTCTAAAATATTTTTCTATCCAACTTTCTTTTGACGAATGATTTAACTTATAAGGAACTTTTTCAGGATGTTTATTCAAATATTTAATTCTTGATTTTCTTATTTTATCTTTAGTTTTTTCAGATAATTTTACAGGATGCAATTTTGCATATAACTTTATTGAATCAGAGCGTGTTCTTTTTACATCCCTCATTATAAAACAAGCAGTTGTTTGTGCACATCCTAAAAGCTTTGATATTTTCGATAAAGAAAGTTTTCCTTCAAGATATGCTTCCTTTAATTGACTTATTTTTTCTTCAGTTAAACTGCAACTTTTCACATGTTTATTTAAGTTTTTTTCAAGTTTAAAAACTCTACCACATTTCGAACAATGACTTTTTGTCATTTCGAACTCCTTTATAAAACTTTATTCATAAGAATGATGTTTTATAAAGGCTATAAAAAAATGAGACTGGAGAGTCTCGAACTCTCGACTCCGATCTTAAAAGGATCGTACTCTTCCAACTGAGTTACAGTCCCGTAAAAATGGCTGCTGTCAGAATTGAACTGACCTCTACAGATTTTCAGTCTGTTGCTAATCCGTCTCAGCTAAACAGCCAAAATTTCAAGTACCCCAAGAAGGATTTGAACCTTCAACCTTTTGCTTAAGAGGCAAATACTCTGCCATTGAGTTATTGAGGCATAAAGTAAATGGGCCGTGATGGACTCGAACCACCGAAAACGGAATTAACCGTGTCTGATCTACAGTCAGGTGCAATTGCCACTCTGCCAACGACCCAAATTTTTCAAAGAACGCTAAAACAAAAAAGCTCCACCTTTTTGAGGTGGAGCTTTTTAAGTTTTTTATTTTATAAATTACTTAGTTTCGCTCCACCTCATATCTCTTTTTAAAATAGAGAGACATTGATAAACATGACAGATAACTATATACTGAGCATAGTATATTTTTTTGCCATGTTTTAAGTGAAGTTAAACGAATCATAAATATTCCTTAATTGTTCTGTTCACTCAATTGAGTGTAACATTCTTAATATAAAACATTATTTTTCAAGTGTACAGGTTTTTTTATTTTTTTTCTGTTTA
>Ga0116157_10000991_pt1 | contig 28962 bp, 20 predicted proteins | sample AD_UKC048_MetaG_FD_89882 | JGI IMG/M metagenome (GOLD analysis project Ga0116157, IMG submission 89882) | Active sludge microbial communities of municipal wastewater-treating anaerobic digesters from USA - AD_UKC048_MetaG | ecosystem: Engineered > Bioreactor > Anaerobic > Digestate | place: USA... | reverse complement strand
TCCAAGGGCGCCACGCATTTTACTCATTGGTTTCAGCCGTTAACCGGAACGACCGCGGAAAAACATGATTCCTTCATTGTCCCGGACGGCGAGGGCGGTGTCCTTTTGGACTTTTCCGGCAAGGAATTGATCCAGGGCGAGCCGGACGCTTCCAGTTTTCCATCTGGAGGGCTGCGATGGACTTTTGAAGCCCGGGGGTATACCGGTTGGGACCCGACGAGCCCGGCTTTTATTAAAGAAGGGCCGCAATGCGCCACGCTGTGCATTCCAACGTATTTTATCGGGTGGAACGGCGAGGCGTTGGATAAAAAGACTCCGCTGTTGCGGTCCATGAAAGCGCTCTCCAAACAGGTTTGCCGCTTGGCCGAATTGTTCGGCATTGAAACCAAGGGCAAGCAGGCCTATGCCACTTTGGGCGGTGAGCAGGAGTATTTTCTCATCGACCGTGAGTATTATTTGCAGCGCATTGACCTTATCCAGACGGGCCGCACGCTTTTTGGAAAGGAGCCGGCCAAGCATCAGCAGATGGCTGACCATTATTTCGGCGCCATCAAGAGCCGCATTATGGGGTTCATGGAAGATTTTGACCGGGAGATGTGGAGGCTCGGGGTTCCCACCAAGACACGCCATAACGAGGTGGCTCCCGGGCAATATGAGGTCGCGCCGATTTTTGAAAGCCTGAACCTCGCGGTGGACCACAACATGCTGTGCATGGAGGTCATGAAACGGGTGGCCGAGGAGCATGATTTGGTCTGCCTCCTGCATGAAAAGCCGTTCGCCGGCATTAACGGTTCCGGGAAGCACAATAACTGGGCTATTGTGGGACCCGACGGGAAGAACTGGCTGGATCCAGGGGCGAGCCCGCATGAAAACGCCAAATTCCTGGTCACCCTGTGCGCGGTGATTAAAGCCGTGGACACCTATGCCGGCGTGTTGCGTTCTTCGGTGGCGACCGCGGGCAATGATCACCGGCTGGGATCGCATGAGGCACCTCCGGCGATTATTTCGATTTTCCTCGGCGAACAGCTTACGGATATTATTGAACAGATTGAGAAGGGGGAGGCCAAACGCTCCAAGTCCGGCGGTGTCCTTGAGATCGGGGTGGATTCTTTGCCAAACCTTCCGCGCCACGCGACCGACCGGAACCGCACGTCGCCGTTCGCTTTCACCGGGTCCAAGTTCGAGTTCCGGGCCGTGGGGTCTAACATGAGCTTGGCTGGCCCGAACATTATCCTCAACACGATCGTGGCCGACGCTATCGGCGATATTTGTTCTCAGCTGGAAAAAGACCTGGCCGCGAAAAAGGATTTTAACGCGTCTTTGCAAAAAGTTTTGAAGAACATCATTAAAACGCACAAACGGATTATTTTCAACGGGGACAACTACACGGAAGCCTGGGTCAAGGAAGCCGCTCAACGGCAGCTCCCGAATCTTAAAAACACGCCGGAAGCCCTGGCCGTGATGAGCAACCCGGGGGTGGCCGCGCTTTTTGAACGGCATGGCGTTTTAACGAGAAAAGAGTTGGCGTCCCGCAACGACGTGTATCTTGAGGCCTACAACACGACCATTGATTATGAAGCCAAGCTTTCCGTGGACATGGTCAAGACCCTGATTATGCCCGGGGTGTTTAATTACCAGGAAGAGCTGGCGTGCAGCATTAAATCGACGGAGGCGGTCAATAAGTTTAAATCCACGGCGGCCCGCAAACTGCTCACGGAAATCACCCGGGAGTCGGAGGCGGCGTTGAAGAAGACAGACAAACTCCAGTCCGCCATCGCGAAAGGAGCCGCTTTAAAGACCAAGGCCGCCATGGAGGATTTGCGCGTCACGATTGATACCCTGGAAGGGCTTGTTCCGGCTGATTATTGGCCGTTACCCTCTTACGCGGAAATGCTGTTTATTGTTTAATGCGGGGATATTCTTGAGACTCATACCCTTGGGGCCGACGCGTTGTGCCGTCGTCCCCAAGGTCTTTTTTTATATCTATTATGATTTTATATATCAAACATATTGCTTTGGAAGGGCCGGAAACCCTGGGGACATTTTTGGCGCAGCAGGGGTTTTCTTCTAAGACGATTGAGGTCTGGCGCGGAGACCCCCTTCCGGAAGACCTGTCCGGGATCCAGGCGGTTGTGTGCCTGGGCGGCCCGATGAATGTTTATGAGGAAGAACAATATCCTTTTTTGAAACGGGAGGATTCTTTGATCCGGAAGGTCCTTGAGGAAGACGTGCCGTTCTTGGGGATTTGCCTGGGTTCCCAGCTTCTCGCAAAAGCCAACGGGGCCAGGGTGTCCCGGGCCAGGGAAGAGGAAATCGGGTTTTCTCAGGTCCGCCTGACGGAGGAGGGGATGCGGGACCCATTGCTGAAAGGGGTCCCGCCTGACATGGAGGTGTTTCAGTGGCACGGGGACACTTTTGATATCCCTGCCCAAGCCGCCTGGTTGGCCCGGGGGGCTGTTTGCCCTCATCAGGCTTTCCGGGTGGGACGCTGTGCGTACGGGGTTCAGTTTCATGTTGAGATAACGGGAAAGAATATCCAGGAATGGGCCGAGGCTTATCTGGATTTAAGCACAGCGGCTCATCGGCTGAAAAAAGACGTCTTGCTGACGCGGTATGCGCAAAGAAAAGAAAAGTTCCACCAGACAGCGGAACAGATATATAATAATTTTTCGAAAATCATCACCGGACATCGGCGTTAGGGGCCCGGATGCAGGACGGTTTATAAACTTAAAAGGACGGGCGTATGATACGTTTGGCGTTGGCGCAGATCAATTCCGTGGTGGGGAACCTGGAGGGCAACCGTCGGAAAATTTTGCAATACATCCACCAGGCTCAGGACCTTTCCGCGGATTTGGTTGTTTTTCCCGAGCTGGCTGTTTGCGGTTATCCGCCGGAAGACCTGTTGTTTAAGGATCATTTTGTCCAGGATAACTTGAAGACGTTGAGGGCGTTAAGCCGGGAGATCAACGGCATCACCGTGATCCTCGGGTTTGTTGACCGGGATAAGAAAGGAAATATTTTTAACGCGGCCGCGTTGGTTCAGGACCGGACGGTACGCGGGATTTATCATAAGCAGGAGCTTCCGAATTATGGCGTTTTTGATGAAAAGCGTTATTTTATGCCCGGCAGGGAAACTTTATGTTTCCGCCAGAATGGCATCGTTTTCGGAGTTAGTATCTGTGAAGATATCTGGCGGCACGGACCACTTTTAGAGAAGCAGATCAAGCAAAAGCTTCCGATGATTGTGAACCTTTCGGCGTCTCCTTACGATTATGGCAAGCTTGAACGGCGTGAGAAACGGTTAAAAGACCGCGCCCGGCAGATGCAGGCCTATGTTTGTTACACGAACCTTGTCGGCGGGCAGGATGAGCTGGTCTTTGACGGGGGCAGCATGGTGATCAATCCGCAGGGCCGTGTGATCGCCAACGCCAAGCCCTTTGAGGAGGACTTGGTCGTCCTGGACCTTCCCCTTGTCCCCCCGGGGAAAAAATCCCGGGCGCCCCGGGGGTGCATTGATCTTGGGGTGAAAACTCAAACGTTAAAATGCGCCCTGACTCCCCATAAGGAACGGCGGCTGCCTCCGTTGGAACGTGTTTACCGGGCGCTTGTTTTGGGTACGAGGGATTATGTCCGGAAAAACGGGTTTAAGAAAGTGCTCATCGGCTTGAGCGGCGGCATCGACTCGTCTCTGGTCGCGGCTTTGGCCGCGGAGGCGGTCGGCTGCGAGAACGTGGTCGGCGTTTCCATGCCATCGCAATACACATCGGATGGGACGCGGGCCGACGCCCGGATTCTTGCGCAAAATTTGAAGATTAGTTTTAAAGAGATCCCTATCGACCATATCTTCCAGACGTATTTAGATGACCTGTCCCCGGAGTTCGCGGGTTTGCCTTTTGACGTGGCCGAGGAAAACCTCCAGGCCAGGATCCGGGGGAATATCCTGATGAAATTTTCCAACAAATTCGGCTGGTTGGTGTTAAATACCGGGAACAAGAGCGAAATCGCCGTGGGATATTGCACCCTGTACGGTGACCTGGCGGGCGGCTTCGCGGTGATCAAAGATATCCCGAAGACCCAGGTTTTTCAACTGGCGCGATTTATCAACGAGAGAGAAAAAGTGATCCCGGACAGCGTTTTGGCGCGGGCGCCGTCCGCGGAATTGCGCTATAACCAGACAGACCAGGATACTTTGCCGCCGTACCCCGAACTGGATGCCGTGCTTAAGGGATATGTGGAAGAGCATCTCTCCGCAGTCCAATTGCAAAAGATTTGCCGGGACAAGGAAAAGATTAAAGATATTATCATCAAGGTGGATAAGAGCGAATATAAGCGCCGGCAATCGCCGCCGGGCATAAAAATTTCGACGCGGGCGTTTGGCAAAGATTGGCGTTTGCCGATTACAAACGGCTATCGGGAAGATTAAGGGCAACAAATTATTTGCAATCAGAAGTTTCTGCGTCATAATAAGGGCAGGCTTAAAAGCCTGCCCTTATGTTATTTCCAACTGTCGGGGGCTAGTGCCTCGATGCGTTCCGGGAGGAATAAAGATTAAAATTTAATCGCTAAAAATGTGGAGTCAAGACAGAATAAAGGAGGTCCCTGTGAAAAGATGGTGTGTGCTCGTTGGATTTTTGTTGTGTGTTTTAGGCTGTGAACAGAAAAAAGAAGTCAGAATTGATATCCCCGCCCCGAATCCGGATAAGCATGATTTTATGAAAGAAGGGGTTGATTACTTGCAGGAAGCCAAAATCCCGGAAGCGATCCGGAGTTTTGACGAAGCGATTAAGCAGAATCCGGTTGACCCGCAGCCCTATATGGTGCTGGGCCAGACGTATATGCGCATTAATGATTATACCCGGGCGATCGATACCTTTTCAGCGGCGCTGCGGGTTTCTCCTGATAAAGGGGAATTGCATTATTTGATCGCGCTGAACTACCGGCTCCTGGGGGAAATGGACTTGGCCCGCAAGAACGCGGAAATAAGCATTGAAATGTTCCGTCAAAAACAGGATGAAAAGAATTTCCTGTTGGCCTTGACCCTGCTGCAGAGCCTGTCGCAGGAACAGGAGGAATAACGCATTGGGCAGAAGGCACCGCATGACCTCCTTTTTTTCTTTTTTGACCTTTGTCCTGGTTCTGTCGCCGGCTATGATTCTTTTCCCTTCCTCCTGCGCGTGCTCCGAGGCCCCGCCGGACAGCAAAGAAATATTGTACAATTTACGGTTAAAACAGGAAGATATCCGGGATATTTACCTGAAGAAAAGACAGGAATTAGCCGGGGATTTTCAGGAAAAGCTCCAAGAGCTCCGTGCGGAAGGGCACGACTCGGAAGCTATCCGGGCCGCGATGGAAGATTATAAGTATCAGCAGCGGTCTCTTAAGGCGGCGTATCGGAAAGTCATGAAGGAGACTCAGTCGAAAATCAACGCCCTGAAAATGAAAGACGGGGGATATTCTTCAGACGTGTCCGTCATTCAGCTTTTGCAGCCCAAGGTGGATACGTATTGCCCGCCGACTTTATACGAAAGAGTGTTGTTGAATATCAGGTGTTGAGGGCGGCCCGGGCCATGCGGGACGGAGTGGGTTTTGAACCGTTAAACGCGTGATGAAATATACAATTGAAAATATATTATCCGGGTTCCCGGATTCAAGCCGGGAAGAAAAATTCACGAGCCTTTTGAAGACCCGGGAGTTTTTGCTGGAGCGCATTGTTTCCTCGGGACAAATTACGCCGCCGGGGGAATGGCTTTCGCAGGAGAAGCATGAATGGGTGCTGCTGTTAAAAGGCCGGGCGCGGCTGCGTTTCCGAGAGGCGGATGGCCTCTGTCAGATGGAACCCGGAGACGCGGTGTTGATCCCGGCCGGGTGTTTTCACCGGGTCGAGTGGACTGACCCGGGCCAAAAAACCGTATGGTTAGCCCTGCATTACGCATGATCCTTTTTTTTGCCCTCGCGGTTATCTCGACCCTTTCGGCGTTTCCATCGTTTTTGTCCTGTTACGGGTTCTGGCCGGCCGCCTGGTTTTGCCTGGTCCCTTTGTTTTTTTTCTTGGGCCTTTTCAGCGACCCGTGGCGCCGGGTTTTGGCCGGCGGTTTTTTCGGGATTTGTTTTTATGCGCTTTTGGTGAGGTGGTTTGTCCCTTATAGCCTGCCGGGATATTTATTTTTTGTCCTTTTATTGAGTGTTCAACCCCTGATTTTCGCGGGATTTTTTCTCCCGCCGTTTCAGCCCAGGATGTTCCGGCTTTTTTATTGGCCGGCTTTGTGGACAGCGAGTGAATATGCCCGGCGGATTATCATGCGGGGATTTTCCTGGGACCTCGGTTGTTCCCAGGCATTTAACGGGCATATTCTGCAGTGGGCCAGCTTGGGTGGCTCGGGCCTGATTTCATTTCTTTTGGTCTTGTGTAACACCTGTTTTTATGAGGCGGTGCGGGCACGGAAGCAACGGTTGTTTTATATCAGGGCGCTGGTCGCGGTGAACCTGCTGGCCTGGGCCGGGGGGGCGGCGCAGTATTATTTTTATCCCGGCGCAAGGAGCCCGCGGCGACTGTTGCGCGCAGCCGTCGTGCAAGCGGCCGTGGACCCTCGAGAAAAACTCGATACCTGGCGGGTGAACCGGATCGTGGAGTCTCACGTCCGCTTGTCGTCTTCGCTTCCTCCCTCGGCCTCCGCAGAGATCATTATTTGGCCGGAGACCGCGGTCCCGCAGGATCTCCGGCAGGACCCGTTTTTAAAGAAAAGGGTTGTTGATCTGTGCCGGAACCAGGGGGCGGGCGTGTTAACTGGGATGGCGTGGGAGGATGAGGTAGGCCGTTTGTATAACGGGGCGGCCTGGGTCAGCCCTGAGGGGGCCATCCTGGAAATTTACCGTAAGAAATATTTGGTCCCTTTCAGCGAAGAACAGCCCTGGTCCGGGCCGCTCGGGGCGGTTTTAGAAAAAAGCCGGGGCAAGGACGCGTATCATTTCTCCCGGGGGCAGGGGTTGGGCGTGCTGCCGTTGTCTTCTATCCGCCCGGGCCTTGCCGGTTCCCTGGGCGTGGCAATTTGTTCGGAAGACACAATCAGCGCTCTTTTCCGCCGCTACGCGCGCGCCGGCGTCGGGTTGATGGTTGTGCTTTTAAACGACGGCTGGTTTAAAGATCCGGCCGCCCTGGTTCAGCACGCGCAGAATTCGATCCTGCGGGCGGTGGAAACCCGTTGCCCGGTCCTGCGGGCCACGAACAGCGGGTGGACCTGTTTGATCGATCCCCTCGGGCGCGTACACACTCCTTCGGGGGTGGAATGGATGAAGGCTGGCGCCGGGATCATCAATTTCGACGCGTTTTCCGGACAGCCCCCTTATGTTTTTATTGGAGACACCTTTTGCATTTTATCAGCAGCGTTTGTTATAATAAGCCTGCTTTTATCCAAAATAAGGGGGCTATCAAAGGATTTTGTTATGAAAGTGTTTTTATGTTTATTGGGGATTTCTCTTGGGGTTTTGGGGTGCCCTTTGTTGTGTGAAGCCGGAGGGGTGGCGGCCCGGAAACAGCAGGGGGTCCGGGTGCGCCCCCAGATTCAGGTCCAACCGTCTGCGCCGGGCCGCTCCGGGGTTTGGCCGGCATCCGCGCCCGGGAGCCCGGCTGAAGACACGGCTGGGAAACAAGCGGCCCCGACGCCGTCATTGATCCCGAAACAGTCTTATCCGGAGAGCCGGGTCCTGACCAGCGCGCCGGGATACTCCGGCGCGGGCGGCTTTGATTCCGGGCGTGGCGCGCCGGGAGCGGATATGACCGCGGAAGAAAGCCTGATGCAGCTTTTGGCCGTGCTTGAGGAGTCCAGTGGAATCTGGATAAAAATCAGCGATGTTAATTATAAAAATCTGGTTGTTTCCCAGCATATCGAACGTTACCGGCAGGAAGGGGTGCTGATCCGTAAACCCGCGGCGTATTATGCGCAGTTTATCACCACCATGGGGGAGGGGAACCCGGCGCTTTTATCCCGGCCGTTTTCAGAGCTTTTGCGGCTGGCCGCGATCATGGAATATGATTTTGAAAACGGGCAAAACAAAGACGCGATGGCGCGCTCGGTTCTCGGCGATGATATGTATAAAGTCAACAGGAAACGGCTCGGTATGCCATGAGAGGCCCGGAGGGGGGCAGGAAAGGATGAGTTTCGCATGAGGAAGAAAATGCCAGGTTTTTCCATTTCCGGCGCGTACACCGCGTTCCTTATTATTTTTATTGTTTTGATGACGGCCTGGCTGGGGCGGACCACCTGTTATATCAACGCCTGGCCATCGGACTCTGCGGCTTCGTATATTCCGACCGCCGCGAAATTGTTTGAGATGCGTTTTTTTTCGCAGATGCATGACCTGCACCTGCATGGGCTGAGCAGGCTTAACATGAGGGGAAAAGAGGCGCTCATCGTTGATATCGCTATCCTGCAGCGGATCCTGGGAGACACAGAAAGCCTTTATCCGAACATCCTTTTATTGATCCTGTCCTGCGGGCTGTCCTCCGGGCTTCTTTTTCTGATTTTTAAGAAATTTTTTAATGCCACGGCCGGATTTGTCGCGTTTGTGCTTTTTGCCTTTAGTTTCTGGCCGTATATGTATGTCCTTTTGGGCGCGCACCAGCCCCTGGTCCTCTGCAATTTTCTTCTTTCGTTTTTCTTCCTGCAGCGTGCGGGTCCAAGGCGCGTTTATCTTTTCCTGGGCGGGCTGTTTTTTGGCCTGACTTTTTTTTCTTCCCCCACCGCTATTATGTATATGCCGTATTATGGGTTGCTGTTGTTGGCGGATCATCAGGATTTCCGGCTCTCCCGCGTGTTTTCCAAGAAAACCGGCCAGGGGTTTTTGTTCTTTTTCGCCGGCCTGGCCGGGGTCCTACTGGCCTTTACGCTGCCGCGGCCTTTAGAGAGCCTGAAAATGTTTATTATCTATGTTTTTTTAAGCCGCGGAGGCAACCATTTTCAGTATTACGCGGATTACTTGAGCCGATTTTTTGCGGTACCCGCTTTTTTGCGGGGAGGCGGATGGCTCTGGATTTTTAAATATTTTACGCTGACCATGCCTATCCTGTTTGCCGCGTGCGGGGTCAGCATGGCCTACCTCTTGACCCGCTCGTCTAAGCCCAGGAGGACGTTTATGCTGGTCCTCCTAGGGCTTTCCACGCCTCTGGCCGTGGAGATTATTCAGGTGGCCCAGTTCGGCCGGAATTATTTTTCCTGGTTTTTCGGGATGATTTTTCTGCTCTGCGCGGCGGTGGGATGTTACATGAACAATCACGCGCCGTTCGTTTGGAAAAAGCACAAGGTTTTTTCCGTGTCGTTAGCGGTTTTTCTGTTATGCCATGTCGTTTTTAATGCGCGTGTTTTTTTTAAAGATATCCTGCCGTCCCGCCTGGCTACGACATACGCGTATGAATGGCTACGGGAACGGAATATCGGGCAGGTGCTCGTTTACCAGGATCATCACAGCAACACATTCGCGGCGGATGTGTTGAATAATCCCAAATCACCCGTAAAAATCGAGTTCCGGGGCATCCGCTCTTTCCTGCAGGCCCGGACCGGGTATATCCTTTTGCCGGGAATCAGTGGAACGACGATCTGGCAGGATTGTTCCCGGGACCCGTTTACCGGCGATCCGCCCTTGCAGGGGATTATTGCGGCCGGGCTTCTGCCCGAATGCGCGGCGGCCCGGTTTCCAACAGTGGCGTCGAGCCGGTACTGGCCGCAGGAAGAAGAAGTCTGCACGTACCGGGACCTTATGCTGGGGCAGGTGTCTGAGCAAACCCGCCGTTTGAGTGAAATTTATATTCTGGATGTGGCCTGTTTGCGAAAAGTTTACTTCGAGCAAGTTTTAAAAAACAGGGAAGAAGGGGAGCATGATGAAAAATAGTGTCTGTCAGGCGGGTTGGTGCCTTGATATGATCAGCCTCTGGTGCATGCTGGTCATCTTTTTGACCCTCCTCCAGGGGAGGGCCTTGGCCGGTGGCGCGGCCGCCATGAAGAAACAACGTGGCCCGCAAATACAGCAGAGGATGATGCAGGAGGAGATGATCCAGCAGCGGGTCTTGCAGGAGACAGCGCGGCAGGAACATTTGGCTCAGCAACACGCCTCGTTCCGGGAACAAGAAGCCAAGACCCGCGCGTTGTCTTCCGAGCAACTGGGCGTTCAATCGGAAGCGGACTTTTCCGATGTGATCCAGGATCTCTTCAGGACAAGCCGCGCCTGGACACTGATGGTGGATGCGGACGCGAAAGAAGCGGTGGTCGCATATTTTTTAAAAGAGTTTCGCGGGAAAGGAATTGTGATTCAGAAACCGGCGTGGTATTATGCCGGTCTTATTGAATCGATGTCCCAGGAGTCTCCGGAAATGCTGGCCCAGCCCTTTGACCGGGTCTTGCAGGTGGTGGCAATTATCGAGTATGATTATGAAAACGGCCAGGATAAAGACATGCTGGCTTATCAGATTCTGGGCAGCAAGGAGGCCGTGGTCCAGAATCGGCAACGGTTGGGCCTTCCATGATCAGAGGGGGACAGGATGGCGGATGCGGATATTTTAAAAACACTTTTAAGCGTTGTTGAAAAAGGCGGGTTCCTGGCGGACAGCATGATTCATGACAGCAAGCCGTCGCTGAAGCCGGATCAATCGGTCCTGACCCGGGCGGACAAAGCGGTTTCCGAGCTGGTCCGGGACAGCCTTAAAGGATTTTTGGCCACAGGCGAGCATGCCCTGGTTGACGAAGAAGACCCTGGGAGCGCGCAGCTTTTTGGGCCGGTCATGTCCGGCGCGTATCAATATGTTTGGTCCCTGGATCCTATCGACGGGACAAGGGCGTATTCCAACCAGATGCCGGTTTACGGGGTGTCCCTGGGGGTCCTGCGCGACGGACAGCCGTGGATGGGGGCTGTTTTCTTTCCGTCTTTGCGGGAATTTTATTATTGCAACGGCCCGGAGGCCTTTTTTGTGCGGAACGCTTTCACGCCTTCGGCCTCTGAACAACGGATCGGCCCGCTGGACCAGGACATCACCCCGCAATCGGTCTTTTTGTCCTCCGATCATTTTTTGCGCCGGTACCGATGGGACACGGCGTTTTGCCAGATCATGATGCCCACGGTGGCCGTGGTGGAGCTGTGCTGGCCGGCCATTGGCCGGGGATGTGGCAGTTATTTCGAAGCCAACTTCTGGGATTTTGCCGGGGCTTGGCCGGTGTTCCGCGCGGCCGGATTGGACCTGCGTTGCTGCAAAACCGGACAGGTCCTGGACCGGTTACGGAGAGACGCTTTTATCGGGAAAGGTCCAAAAACCTGGCGCATGAGCGGTGATTATATTTTATCTTCCAGCCGTAATTATCCTCTTATTAAGAAGCACATCAAGCCTTTTCCTGCCTGGCTTAAGGTGGCGTGGAAAGCCGTTCCCATGATGTAAACATCGGGGGCCGGATGGGGGCTGTTTTCTTTAAAGCTGGAATTAAAACAGATCATTTTCCGCGGGGACACAGGGGTGGTTTATCGTCGACATTAAAGCCGTGCGGCAGCGGGATAACCCTTGACAAAAAGCCTTAAAATGATATATTGATGCAGGCTCCCAAAGAAGGGTCTTGCCTGAATTCCTCAACATTTGACTCACACATGAAAGAAGCGATCTTATATCTGGAAGATGGTACGAGCTTTATAGGGCGTACGCTCGGCACCCCTGGAGAAACTGCAGGAGAAGTGGTTTTTAACACCGCTATGACCGGCTACCAGGAGATTCTGACCGACCCGTCTTATGCCGGGCAGATTGTCGTTATGACATATCCCCTGATCGGCAACTATGGGGTGAACGCGGAAGATGCGGAGTCCAACGGCGTCCATGTGAAAGGCTTTGTCGTTAAGGAGTTCTGCCGCCGTCATTCCAATTTCCGGGCCGATCAAAGCTTGATCGATTATCTGGACCAGCATCATATTATCGCGATGGAAGGGATCGATACCCGGAAGTTGACCCGTCATCTGCGCCAGCGCGGGGCCATGAAAGGGTTGATTTCAACGGACGATTTTAATCCGGAAAGTTTGGCTGGGAAAATAGCCCGGGTCCCGGCTATGGCCGGAAGCGACTGGGTCAAGGAAGTGACAGCCAAAGAAAAGTATGTCTGGCCTGCGGACGCGTCTTTCGGGGCTCCGGGATACAGAGTGGCGGCGCTTGACTGCGGGATTAAGTTTAATATTTTGCGGATATTGTCCAGGCTGGGATGCGAAGTGCATGTCTTCCCGGCGCGGTCGACCTATGAGCAGATTATGGCTGTCCAGCCAGCCGGCCTTTTCCTCTCGAACGGGCCTGGAGACCCGGCGGCTTTGGATTACGTGATCAAGACGGTGCGTCAATTCATCGGCACCCTGCCGATTTTTGGTATTTGCCTCGGCCACCAGATTCTTGGGTTGGCGCTTGGAGGCCAGACGTACAAGATGAAATTCGGGCATCACGGGGCCAACCATCCGGTTCAGGACATGCGGGATAGCAGGATCGGGATTACCTCCCAGAATCATGGCTTTTGCGTGGATTTGGAGACGCTTCCTAAAGACGAGGTGGAGCTTATGGCTTTGAATCTGAACGACCGGACGGTTGAGGGGATCAGTCACCGGAAATTCCCGCTCTATTCGGTTCAACATCATCCGGAGGCCGCTCCCGGGCCCCATGACGCGCAATATCTGTTCCGGGAGTTTATCGCGATGATGAAACAACACAAGAATCACTCACAGCCGTAACCGGTCCGCGGCGTAATAACGTCCCCCGGATGGCGCTTTTGTCGAGAATTTGTAAATAGGTTAACCTCATGCCCAAAAGAACAAACATTAAAAAAATTTTGCTGCTCGGGTCCGGGCCGATCGTTATCGGCCAGGCCTGTGAATTTGATTATTCCGGGACCCAGGCGTGCAAGGCGTTGAAGGAAGAGGGGTTTGAAATCGTGTTGGTGAATTCTAACCCCGCGACGATTATGACCGACCCGGATATCGCTGATCACACTTATATTGAGCCGTTGACCCCGGAGTATGTCGAGAAGATCATCTGCGAAGAGCGGCCGGACTCCATTTTGCCCACGTTAGGCGGCCAGACCGCCCTGAATATCGCGATGAAGCTTTATGAAAACGGGGTGCTGGCCAAATACAACGTGACCATGATCGGGGCGGATTACGCCACCATCAAGAAAGCAGAAGACCGCGAGGAGTTCAAGAAGGCGGTGTTGCGGGCCGGGCTGGAGGTGCCTCGCAGTGCGTTCGCCCACACGATGGATGAAGCCTGGCAGGCGGCCCGGGATATCGGGTACCCGTTGATCATCCGGCCGTCCTATACGCTCGGCGGCACCGGCGGCGGGATCACGCATACGGATGAAGAGTTCGAAGCCATCGCCTCGCTTGGGATGGAGAGCAGCATGACCCATGAGGTCCTGATTGAGGAGTCTATTGAAGGGTGGAAAGAATATGAGCTTGAGGTCATGCGGGACAGCAAGGACAATGTCGTTATTGTTTGTTCGATCGAGAATCTTGATCCGATGGGCGTGCATACCGGCGACAGCGTGACCGTGGCTCCGGCGCAGACGCTGACCGACAGGGAATACCAGGTGATGCGCGATGCGTCTTTGGCTTTGATCCGAGAAATCGGGGTGGAAACCGGTGGCTCCAATATCCAGTTTGCGGTGGATCCTCTTAACGGGCGCATGGTTGTCATTGAAATGAACCCCCGTGTGTCCCGGAGTTCGGCCCTCGCCAGCAAAGCGACCGGGTTTCCCATCGCCAAGTTCGCCGCCAAGCTGGCGGTCGGCTATTCCCTCGATGAGATTCGAAATGATATCACGCGGGAAACACCGGCTTCGTTTGAGCCCGCCATTGATTACTGCGTGGTGAAAGCCCCGCGGTTCACGTTTGAAAAGTTCCCGGAAGCCAAAGATATCCTCGGAGTGCAGATGAAATCCGTGGGGGAAACCATGGCGATCGGCCGGACCTTTAAGGAGGCCTTGCAGAAAGCGCTCCGAGGGCTGGAGATCGGCCATGTTGGCCTGGATAACCGGCAGGATTACCGGGATATCCCGGACGAAAAAATACTCCTGCGCCTGAAAGAGCCCAATGCTTCCAGGATTTTTTATATCAAGTACGCCTTGCAAAAGGGGATGACGGTCGACCAGATCGCCGGGGTCAGCCGGATTGACCCCTGGTTTATCGACCATATCGCGCAGATATTGGAGATGGAACGGGAGTTGGCCCGGGTGATTGAAACCGAAAAAACGCTGGCCGAGCCCCTTTTCCGCCGTGCGAAAGAATACGGGTTCAGCGACGCCCAGTTGGCGCGGATGATGGGTGTCCCGGAGATGGATATCCGGCGGCAGCGCAAGGAAAAAGGGATCATTGCCACATTTAAGCAGGTTGATACCTGCGCGGCGGAATTCGAGGCCCACACGCCGTATTTTTATTCGACGTATGAGCAGGAGGATGAGTCGGTTATCGAAAACCGTAAAGCGGACGAATCGTCGTCCCGGCCCCGGAAAAAAGTTGTCATCCTCGGGGGCGGGCCCAACAGGATCGGCCAGGGGATCGAGTTTGATTACTGCTGCTGTCACGCGGCCATTACTTTGAAAGACATGGGTTTTGAAACGATCATGGTGAACTCCAACCCGGAAACGGTGTCCACGGATTATGATATTTCTGACCGGTTGTATTTCGAGCCTTTGACTTTCGAAGACGTCATGAATATCATTGATGTGGAGAAACCCGACGGGGTGATCGTTCAGTATGGCGGGCAAACGCCGTTAAACCTCGCGGATAAACTGAGCGCGGCCGGGGTGCCGATCGTCGGAACGTCCGTTGAGTCCATAGACCTCGCTGAAAACCGCGAGTTGTTTTCCCGGTTCATTTCCCGGCTGAAGATCGCCCAGCCGGCCAACGCGTCCGCTAACTCGGCGGAAGAAGCGGCGCGTTATGCGGCCCAGATCGGGTATCCTGTGCTGGCCCGGCCGTCTTATGTTTTAGGGGGGCGTGCCATGCGTATCGTTTACGATGAAGAGTCGCTCTTGACGTTTATGAGCGAGGCCCGGGAGGTGTCCCCGGGGAAGCCCGTGCTTATTGATAAATTCGTGGAAGATGCTATCGAGGTTGACGTTGATGCGATTTCCGACGGAACGCAAACATACGTGGCGGGGATTATGGAGCACATTGAAAACGCCGGCATTCATTCGGGGGACTCGGCCTGCGTGTTGCCGCCGCACACGATCAGCGAAGAACTCATCGCGCAAATCAAAAGGGACACATGCCGGATCGCGGAAGGGCTTCAGGTTGTGGGCCTGCTGAACATTCAGTTCGCCGTGAAGGGGAGCAAGATTTATGTGCTGGAAGTCAACCCGCGGGCGTCGAGGACCGTGCCTTTTGTCAGCAAGGCGACCGGTGTGCCTTGCGCGAAAATCGCGGCCCAGATTATGATGGGTAAACGCGTTAAAGATTTTAATTTGCCCGTTGACCTGGATCTGCCGCATTTTTCGGTCAAGGAATCGGTGCTGCCTTTTTCCAGGTTTTCGGGGGTGGACATCGTCCTGGGGCCGGAAATGAAGTCAACCGGGGAGGTGATGGGGATCGCGATGAATTTCGGAGAAGCGTTCGTTAAGTCACAGCTCTGCGCGAACCAGGAGCTTCCTAAAACTGGCCGGGTTTTCGTGAGCGTCAAGGATGAAGATAAACGGGCGATCGTGTTCCTCGCCAAACGGCTGAGGGATCTCCAGTACACCCTCGTGGCCACGCAGGGGACGGCAAAGGTCCTGAGGTCCAACGGGGTGGTCGTTGATGTCGTCGGGAAATATGCCGAGGGCGAAAACACCCTGCTGAAGATGATCAAGAGCGATCAGATCCATTTGATTATCAATATTCCAAGCGGGCAGGCGAGTCAATCGGATCTGCGCAAAATCCGGGCCGCCGCTATTCTTTATAACGTGCCGTGCATCACGACGCTGCAAGGGGCGTGGGCCGCAGTGAACGGGATGGAAGACATGCTGATCCGGCCGTTTTCGGTGAAATCTCTTCAGAGTTATTACCGGGGCATGCGGCTCGCTGGCCCGGTTGAGGCGTATCAGGAAGGATAATTTATGTGTGGAATTATCGGAATTTCAAATCATGATGAAGCCGCCCGGGTGGCTTTCTGGGGGTTGTACGCCCTGCAGCACCGCGGAGAAGAATCCGCCGGCATTGTGAGTTTTGACGGTAAGAAAGCCCATGCCATCAAGAACATGGGGCTGGTGTCCGACACCTTCAGCGAGAAATCATTAGACACGCTTAAAGGAAAGTGCGCTATCGGGCACACGCGTTATTCCACGATGGGGTCGAACAACATAAAGAATGTCCAGCCGTTTTGGGTGACCCACAAGAGCCGCCCCATCGCCGTGGCGCATAACGGGAATTTGACCAACACGGAGAAACTGTACAGGGAGCTTGAAGAAGAAGGGGCGATTTTTCAGACGACTATGGATTCGGAGATCGTGATTCATCTCCTCGCCCGGAGTAAGGGTGAGGACATGAAAGACCGGTTTTCCCGTGTGCTCTCTGCGCTGGAAGGCGCGTTTTCTCTGATTTTTTTAGTCGGGGATATGGTGGTCGGCGCCCGCGACCCGCAGGGGTTCCGGCCGCTCTGTCTTGGGAAAATTAACGGGAGTTATATCCTGGCGAGTGAAAGCTGCGCCTTGGATTTAAGCCGGGCGGAGTTCGTTCGGGAAATTGAGCCTGGCGAGATTGTTTTTATCCGCGGCGAAGACATTGAATCTTTCCGGTTCGCGCCTCGGGCCAGCAAGTCGGCCCAGTGCATTTTTGAAAATATTTATTTCTCCCGCCCGGACAGCCATATTTTTGATGACAATGTTTACCTGGTCCGCAAGCGCCTCGGCGCCCGGCTGGCCCAGGAGCATCCTGTGAAAGACGCGGATTTTGTGATGTCTTTCCCTGATTCTGGGAGTTACGCCGGGATCGGGTACGCACAGGAACTCAACCTGCCTTTTGAGATCGGCATTATCCGGAATCATTATATTGGGCGGACTTTTATTCAGCCCACGCAGCTGGCGCGGGACGCCGGGGTCCGGGTGAAGCTGAACCCGATCCGGGAACTGCTGAAGGGGAAGAAAGTCGTTGTCGTGGATGATTCGATCGTGCGCGGCACGACCAGCCGGAACCGTATTGCGGAGTTGCGCCGGGTTGGCGTTAAGGAAATCCATTTGCGCATTTCCTGCCCGCCGATTCAATCCCCCTGTTTTTACGGCGTCGATTTCCCCAGCAAAAAGGAGCTGATCGCCGCCAGCAAGTCGGTCGAAGAGATCGCGCAATATATAGAAGTCGATTCCCTGGGATACCTGAGCCTCGAGGGGATGCTGTCTTGCATGAAGCACCCTAAAGATTTTTGCTCAGCGTGTTTTACCGGCGAGTATCCGGTCAACATCCCTGAGAATAAAAGCAAGTATCTGTTGGAAGTCTAGGGCCGCGGCGCGCGGCTGGCGCCCCGGTAAAAGCACGAACAGGTTGGCTATTAATATTTTTTGACAATTGGAACCAGGGTGACGCTATGAGTAAATTTATTTTTGTGACCGGAGGAGTTGTTTCCAGCTTGGGAAAAGGCATCGCCGCGGCGACTATTGGAAAACTTCTCGAAGCCCGCGGTTTGACCACGAGCCTTATTAAATGCGACCCGTACCTCAACGTGGATCCGGGGACCATGAGCCCCTTTCAGCACGGCGAGGTGTATGTGACAGATGACGGGGCCGAGGCTGACTTGGATTTGGGGCATTACGAGCGTTTCACCAATGCCAGCATTTCCCGGGACAGCAGCATCACGACCGGGAAAATTTATTATTCGGTGATCACCAAAGAACGCCGGGGGGATTATCTCGGGAAGACGGTGCAGATTATCCCTCACATCACGGATGAGATCAAGCACTCCATCCGGCTCGTCCCTCACAATAAACCGGTGGATATTACGATTGTGGAGATCGGCGGCACAGTGGGGGATATTGAGGGCCTTCCTTTCCTGGAGGCGATCCGTCAGATGCGCTGGGAACTGGGAGAAAGCTACGCGCTTAATATCCACGTGACCCTTTTGCCGTATATCAGGGCTGCGGGAGAACAGAAGACCAAGCCGACCCAGCACAGCGTGGGGCGGCTGCGGGAAATAGGCATCCAGCCGGATATCCTTTTATGCCGGACGGAAAAACACATTAATAAGGAGCAGAAAGATAAAATCGCTTTGTTCTGCAACATTGACAAGGAAAGCGTGATCGAAGCCGGTGATGTGAAGCATATTTACGAGGTGCCGCTGTCGTTTAAACGGCAAGGGCTGGACGACCTGATCCTTAAGAAATTAAACATCAAGGCGGCGGACAACGATTTGAAGGACTGGAATATGAATGTTGTGCAGCGGCTAAGGAACCCGTCCCATGAGGTGAAGATTTCCGTGGTCGGGAAATATATTTCGCTGCCGGACGCCTATAAATCCATTTATGAGGCCCTGGTGCATGGCGGCATCGCCAATGACACCAAGGTGGTTATCAATAAAGTGGATTCCGAAGACCTGGAAAAAGAGAAAGACCTCCGTAAATACTTGGGTGACTCGCATGGGATTTTGATCCCCGGCGGGTTCGGCAACCGGGGGATTGAAGGTAAAATCCGCACGGTTCAGTTTGCCAGGGAAAATAATATCCCCTTTTTCGGGATTTGCCTGGGCATGCACGTTGCCACGATAGAGTTTGCCCGTAACGTCTGCGGTTTGCGTGACGCCAATTCCACAGAGTTTGACACGAACACAAAACACCCCGTGATCAGTTTGCTGGAAGAGCAAAAGAGCATCGCCGAGATGGGGGCCAGTATGAGGCTGGGTGCGTACACCTGCAAGCTGCTGAAAAGCTCTGTGTCTTACGGCGCGTATAAAAAAGAAAGTATCAGTGAGCGCCACCGGCACCGCTATGAATTCAACAATAAATATAAGAAAATGATGGAGCAGAAAGGGATGGTGTTCGCAGGACGTAATCTTCAAAAAGATTTGGTGGAGGTGCTGGAGATCAGGAAGCACCCCTGGTTTGTCGCTTGCCAGTTTCATCCGGAGTTTAAGTCAAAGCCGGACCGGTGCCATCCTCTTTTCAGGGAGTTTATTAAATCGGCCTTGATGAAAAAAGCGTGAGGGGGCGGGGTATATCCGGCCTGGCTGTTTAATAAAAAATTTTTCATATTTTTAAAAATTACGGTACAATACTAATCATTTTGCGCGGGTGGCGAAATTGGTAGACGCGCACGTTTGAGGGGCGTGTGGGGCAACCCATGTGGGTTCAAGTCCCACCCCGCGCACTATTTTAATCTCCGGCGCGCCGGGCTTCTGGACAGCCAGGAAGCGGTGCGACGGGCCGACCTTTATTAGAGGCTCCTTGAAATTGAACAAACCCATTTTAGTCAGCGCGAGTATTTTGTGCGCGGATTTTTCCTGCCTTAAAGAGGAGATACGCCGTTGTGAAAACGCCGGCGTGGACATGCTGCACGTGGATGTGATGGACGGGCATTTCGTGCCCAATATCACAACCGGGCCGTTGCTGGTCTCCGCTATCCGCCCTCTGACCCGGCTGCCTTTGGAATCTCACTTGATGATTGAGCATCCCGGCGATTATATCGATGAATTCTGCCGCGCGGGGACGGATATCGTGTCTATTCACGCGGAATGCTATGGCCCGTTAAAAGAGGGCTGCCGGGATTACGGGCAGTACCCCAAAGAAGTGAGTTCCGTTGACCCGGCACTGGCTCTGGCCGATATCCGCAAGATCAAGGCGCACGGGAAAAAGGTTCATATGGTGATCAGCCCGGGCACCCCCTTGTGCATTGACGCCCTGCTGGATGATCTTGACGGCGTTTTGATTATGTCGGTTAATCCCGGGTTTCCCAAACAGAAGTTTATGCCGGAGGTTTTGCCGAAAGTGACACGGTTGAGAAGCTGTTTTAAAGGGGATATCGCCATAGATGGCGGGATCAACGATAAAACCGCTCCGGCCGCCGTTAAAGCCGGGGTTAATATCCTGGCGACGGCGAGTTATTTCTTCGGGGCTCCTGACCAGCGGGAAGCGGTCAGGCTGCTTAAAAGCCTTTCCACCGGTTAAAATATCTTTATTCCTCTGAATTGAAAAAAACAGGGGGTTGTGCTATAGTTCTTGTAGGCAAAAGAAAGGATTTTTTCCACGATGTTTTTTACTCTTCAAAAAGACAGATCCGTTTTTCCACGGAGAAAGAAAGCCCAGACCGCCATTGAATACCTGCTTGTGCTGGGGGTGGTGACGGCTGTTACTTTGGTGGGGTTCCGTCTTTATGTGCCTTTGGCCCGGGATGACGCGAACAGGTATTACCTGTCTCTTTTAAGAGGCGTTTACGGTAATTCGCCGCCCTGGGACCCGTCATTTAATGCCTATCCGTGAGTTGTTTATAAGCGTTTCAGTCTTTTTCTTCCTGCCGGTTGTTTTTCCTTTTATCCCGAACATAGTTGCTTTGCTGAAAGCTTTTGGCGTATTTTTTTAGCTCCGCCCCGATTTCGCTGATCTGGGCTACGTGGGTGATGGCCGCGGCTTTATTGCTGACAATCCCGATGGAAATGGAGAGAAGCCCGGTTTTGATTTCGTTCCCGAGCCGGTCTTTCCCTATGATGTATCCGGCGCTTTTATCGTTTTCGTTGTAGAAACTGGGCGCGATCGCGTCAAATTGTTCGATAACCGCCTGGCAGACGTCGTCCATTATGTTATCGTCGGCGATAAAGACAAAATCATCCCCGCCGATATGCCCGATAAAGCTTTCCGGGCCGACTTTTTTCCGCACGATGGTGACCAGCAGCCGGGCGATTTCTTTAATCACTTCGTCGCCTTTTTTAAACCCGTATTTGTCGTTATATATTTTAAACTTGTCGATGTCCGCGTAGGCCACGGCAAATTCTTTGCCGCTGGAGATGTTGGCCTGAAATTCTTCCATGATAGATGTGTTCCCCGGCAAATGCGTGAGGGGGTTGGCGTCCAGGCTGCGGACCGTGCGGCGCAGGATCATCCGTATCCTGGCCAAAAGCGATTCCGGATCGAACGGTTTGACGATATAATCATCTGCGCCGGCGTCAATGCCCCCGATCATGTCTTTCACTTCGCCTTTTCCTGTCAGCATGATCACAGGGATGTGTTGCAGGAGGATGTCTTTCTTGATGGTGCGGACAAATTCCCTGCCGTTCATGATCGGCATCATATAATCGCAGATGATCAGGTTTGGGATTTGGGTTTGTATCATATCCAGGGCCTCTTTGCCGTTCTGGGCCTGGATCACGTCATACGATTCGGACAACGTGAGGTCCAGGACGTCCAGGATGTCCGGATCGTCATCAATCGTGAGTATTTTTTCCTTGTGCATGGCGTCTCCTTTGCTTCAGCGGTGCCGCGTCGTTAAGCCTCCGGTGTTGAGGTTTTCGGCCCTGTCGGTAAAGTGAAATAAAAGCAGGTCCCCACGCTCACTGTGCTGGTCACCCATATTTGGCCTCCGTGCGCTTCCACGATTTTCTTTACAAGGGCCAGCCCCAGCCCGGTGCCTTTTACGTTCTGGTTGATTTCGTTTTCGACGCGGTAGAATTCGGTAAATAGTTTTTTAATGTCCTCTTCTTTGATCCCGATGCCGGTGTCGGCTATGCCGACCGTGACTTTTCGGCTGTCATGGGTGACTTTGGCTGTGATCGTGCCGCTGATCGGGGTCAATTTGATGGCGTTATTGATGAGGTTGATAAAAACCCTTTCGATCTGCCCGGCGTCCATGAAGACGTTCGGCAGGGCGTCATCAAAAGCCGTGGTAAACTGGATGTTTTTATCCCGCAACTGCGGGGTCAGCAGGTCCTGCACGTTGGCGATGATCGAAGGTATGTCGTGTTCAAGGAATTTCATTTCGACGCGGCCGGATTCGATCCGCGATATGTCAAGCAGGTTGTTGATTAAGCCGACGAGGTTGTCGGTGTGCTTGTTGATTTTTTCAAGCCGTTCCCGCACTTTGTCCGGGACCGCGCCGACTTTGCCGGTTATGAGGATGGAGGCGTATCCTTTAATAGACGTCAGCGGGGTCCGCAGCTCGTGCGAAACCGCGGAGATGAAATCGGACTTGGTTTTGCTGATCCGTTTGACTTCTTCCAGCGCGGAGGTCAATTCTTTGGTGCGGTCCTGCACCTTGCGTTCAAGCTCCTGGCTGGAGCGGAAGACCTGCTCGAACAGACGCGCGTTGGCCAGGGAATGCCCGATCTGGTCGGCGAGAATGGCAATGACTTCTTCATCCCCTTCCGTCATGGTGTAGCTTTCCGATTGGTTGCCGGCCAGGATGATGCCCAGGACGTTTTTCTGGGACAGGATCGGAGTGGCGATAAATTGCCGCACGGATAAAATGCCGGTGAAAATATCTTTGATATCTTTGGGCGCGCTGAGGGAAGAGATGATTTTGCCTTGTTTAACCGGTTGCAGGATTTGCGGCTTGCTGTTGAAGGTCTTCCCCAGGGGGGCCACCTCGTTGCGCGGGAACCCGAAGTCGACCCGCACCGTGAATGGGCCGTTATTTTGGAACGTCAGGATCAGGAATTTTTCAAATCCTAGCTCAATGAGAAACGGCTGGTTCAGGCGGTGAAAGATTTCATCTTCGATCAGGGTTGTGCTGATCAGCCGGGAGATTTTATGAAGGGCGTCGAGTCCGTTGAGACGTTTATCCAGGGCTTCTTGGGTTTTATTCAGCTCAAGGTCGGTCTGCAGGATAAGCTTGGCCTGAGCGTCCAGTTCCTGGAAGGATTTGGAAACTTGCACAAGGGAGGCCTTCAGGTTTTTAACGTTCCGGAAGTAGCGCCCGAAAAAAAGCGCCAGCATCCCGAAAATAACGAAAAGCAGCAAACCGTAGAAATTGTGCATAGTTCGTGTTCTCCTGCGCGGTCCGGCCGCGGGCGTCTTTTACAGAACTCCGACGATAATAACGTTGCCGTTCTGGACGAGCCAGGGGTCGGTTGATGGATCTTGGCTGAAACGGAAAAACTGATTGAGGCAGAACGTGCCAATCATGGGAACTCCGTCGCCAAAGATGTTCTTGATCGTGCTTATCTCTTCCGCGGCGCCCCGGCCCATCAGTTTACAGCGGGTGATTGACTCGAAGATCAGGACAAAGCTGGGCTTTTTCAAGGTGAGCTGCGCGCGGACATCCTTGGCCGCCTCTGCCGCCGCTTCTAAGTGCGAAGCCTGGTTCCCGATCATGATGTTCACCTCTGCGCCTTTGGGAACTTTATCTTGACAGATTAAGGCCCCTCCGTCAAGAACGCCCAGAACATTTCTTAGGATATATTGCTGGCTTCCCGGCAGCCGCACGCCTAAAGGGTAACGGAAACTCAACGGGCTGGAAGGTCCTTTTTTCAGGGTTTCCGCTTCCGTGCCAAAATACTGTTCGTAGAGGGCGCTGGCTTTGCGCCCGTTGATGGACAGGATGAGGGGGCCGTCAACCTTATCCACGGTGCGGGGTTTCCCTATCGGCTTGAATCCGTGCTGGATGGAAATCCCGACCTGCATGCGTCCCCCCAGGACAAGAGACGTCGCTCCTTCCGACATGGCGGTGTCTTTGTAGTATTGAAACGTTTGTTGAAAGCGGAAGTCATCGCTGCTGCCGATCATAATCATGGGGAGATTATACATGAGTTCCTGTTTGATTCCGTCTATCAGGTCAGACAGCCCGTCCAGCAGGCCGTCGGCGATACAAAAAAAAAGCTGGCGCTGTTTTTGCCCGAACTCGGAAAGGGTGGACTTTACGAGTTCCCGCCCGGCTTCGGTTTTATCCTTGAGTTTCAGGTAGGGCACGCAGCCGGATTCAAAACGGATCTGGTCTGAAATTATGGCCATCACGGCCACGCCCCGGTTGGCCACCTGGCTGGGCAGAATAATGGATGGCGTTGACGCGCCGATGATCCGCGTGCGGTTCATGATGTCGTAAATGACAGGGATCACCTCGGCCGGGGCGTAATGGATGGTGCTGAACACAATCGCCAGGTCGACCCGGGTTGACTGTAAATATTTTTTAGCCTGTTCCGCCGCTTCTTGGGCGGCCAGACGGGTGTTGTAATTTTGGCTAAAGCCGATTCCCACGCGGGTGGCCACAAGAACGCTCCTTTGTGTGCTGTTGCGTTATAACTATAACATACCAAACATGTTCCTGCATAAGAAAATGGAATAAATTGAAGGTAAAATAATTTTTATTGACCGCTTAATGGATTATGGTAATATTGAAAGTTAACAGCCCGGCGTTTTTCGAGGGAGGATGTCCGGGTTGACAGGTTTTCGGCCCCATCGTCTAGCCTGGTTAGGACGAATGGTTCTCAGCCATTAAACACCGGTTCAAATCCGGTTGGGGCTATATGTAACCCCCTGCGATTTAATAATTGCAGGGGGTTTTTGTTTGGGGTAGAATGGGAATGATTTTATAGAAGAGCAGTTTTTTTCTTGGGAAGTTTTGCCATTTTTCTATTTTTAAGTGGCACAATTTCTGGGGTGCAGGTCAGGCGGGTCAATTTGCAAAAACTTAAAGGGGTCGGGAGATCCAATAAAAGGGATTTAAAAATGCGAAAATCAATTCCAAAATATCTGTATCGTCTTATCGTAACTGTAGTTGTGGGAATCTTTTTTGCCACTCAAGTCTCAACTTCAGCGGGTTATGCCCAGATTCCCTCACCCTCAAATTCCAAAGCTTTGCAAAACCTGCCGCCCGCAGGTTCGCAAGTGGGTTTAAGCCAGAAGTTTTTCCCGGCCAACTTGCGTGGCCTCAAGACTTATCCTGGAAATCCGCTGCAGTTTGATTTTGTTATTGATACCGGTGATGACAACCTCTCCGGCCCGGTTTTTGAGGAGGAAGCGAAGAAATTGATTAAGTATTTTCTCGCCGTTTTAACTGTTCCCGAAGACGAATTGTGGGTGAACCTTTCGCCGTATGAAAAAGACCGCATTATCCCGGAAGGCCTGAGCGTAACGGAACTCGGAGTGGATATGCTAGCCCAAGACTATCTTTTAAAACAGTTCACAGCTTCGTTGACCTATCCGGAAGAAAAATTGGGCGCGGAATTTTGGCAGAGAATATACGCGAAGGCCAAGGAAGAGTACGGTACGGATAACATCCCGCTCAATACGTTCAACAAGGTTTGGATCGTGCCGGACAAGGCAGGGGTTTATGAATACAAAGACAGTGTTTTTGTCATCGAACGGCATTTTAAAGTCATGCTGGAGAATGATTACCTGGCGCTGAAGGAGAATCTGGGGAGGAAAGACGCGGGGGCCGATGAGCAATCAAAAATAGTAGCAAATCAGGTGAATAATATGTCGGGAAAGATTGTCAAAGAGATTATTCTGCCGGCGATCGAACAGGAAGTCAATGAGGGCAAGAATTTCGCGCAGTTGCGGCAGATTTATAACGCAATGATTTTAGCGACCTGGTACAAGAAAAGGTTAAATGCGGGTTTCCTGGGGCAGGTGTATGTGAATAAGAATAAGATCAAAGGCGTTGATACGGATGACCATGCCGCCAAAGAGAAGCTTTACGCGCAGTACCTGGAGGCGTTTAAAAAAGGCGTTTACAATTATATTAAGGAAGACCATGACGCGGCCAGCCAAAAAGCCATTCCGCGAAAATATTTTTCCGGCGGGCTAGGTGCTGGAGTGGTGACAACAGAGAAGCTGCGGATTCTCCGCGGCGACCCGGCTCGTTTACCCAAATCGGTATCATCCGCCGTGATGCTGCCGGAATCAAAGCAGGGGAAGGACCACAAGGTGACGATTCAGTTAATAGAAAGCGCGACAAACGGAAGGCAGGGGTCTCCGGTGTCGTTACCATCACTACAGCTAGCCGGCACAGTGGACAGAAAAGGGATTTTTTCTCCGGAAGAGGCGGCTCGGGCCGGCTTTCTTCCCGAGGATGATTATAGTGCCCTGGTCAGTTCCCCTATATTCGTCTCCGGTGGAAAGTTTGTCAAAAGCGCACTGATCCTTTGCACAGGACTTGTTACCGCGTACTATTCTTATTTAAATGAAATTGAGATAGTCCAGCGTATAGCGGGAATTTTACTCGCCGGGGGCGGTCTTTTGGGGGTTCTGAGCGCCATTAAGGACAACGTCTCGATATGGACAAGCCAGTTTTCTTATGAAAGAGGAATACGGGAAGAATATAGGCAGTTAGTTCATTACAATCTGGATGTCGTTCAGAAATTGCGGGACCGTCTTCCAGTAACGAGGATGGCGACCCTGGAGCAGGATTTGGCATTGTTGAGAGATGCGATCGCATTTAGAAATCAGGGATATGATTTCGCAGTGCTTATCCAGCCGGGGGAGTGGGCAGCAGTTGAGCGATCAGAGACACGGTGGGAAGACGATCCTGATACTTATAGTTTGGAAGGCGGGCAGCCACAAAAGTTGGTGACGCACACATGGACAGAAGAGGCCTGGGTTGAGGAAAGGATTATAATCGTTCAAGGAGAACGTCTTTTTGACAGGAGTTCTTCTCCGATTCAGGAGGATGGCCGTTTAACGCAAGCCAATGACAAGAATGTTGGAGGTATTAATCTTGATGCTGAATTATTGAATTTGCAAATCAAACGCGACGGAGCTGGCGTGCCCTTGCCTTTACCGCAGCAACCGATCCAGAATATGAAAATAGACGGTTTCCTGCCGTTGATTATCAATATTGAACCGGTTAGTATTCCGCAACTGTTGGGAATTTTGTCGGATAGGAAGAAAAAGGAAGACGTCTTTTATTAATTTTACCGGAAGCATGATTCAGGATGAATCTGGAAATGTTATCCGCGCAATTTTTATAGACTGTTCGGCGCGCTGATGCAGATATCCGGAGGAGTTCCAGGGACACAATACTTAATTGAGGAGAAAACTGTAGGTGCCAGGCTCCCAATTGGGATGTCGACAAAGGAGGCCGGCATGAAAAATAAAAACCAAAGAAATGCTTTGTCGTGCACGCAGGGATTTTTAATCGGATTAATTGCTTTCAGTAATTTTATCCATCAAGAAAAATCCGCCTTTGCCATGGCGATGTGCCCCTATATAGACATTGAGGCCACCGTTGTTTCTTTGTCATTGGAAAGCCCCGAGGGCTATTATGAGGACGGGAAACTGATCCGGGCTCCGCTTGATTCTGCCGTTGTGAGAATAGATAAAGTTTATGAAAGAGGCGGAGACGGGCTATTTGACTGGGCTTCTCTCGGGATTGAAGAAGGGAAGGACGTGGAGCTTGAATTTAAATATTCAGTAAGGCCCGCTAAAATTGTGACCGTTGTTGGGCGAACGATACACTCCGGCCGAGTTGTTTCTCATGTTGGTGCCCCTGCTGAAAACACGTTTGAAGACGGTTATTTTGTTTTTAGAGAAGACGGGAGCGCGGAAGCCGAAACAATATTGCCGGGCTTGCAGGCCGGGTCCCGTTTCCGGACGAAATTATGGAAGACTTTCGAGGTTAAAGTAGGTCAGTATGAGGTGGTGCATTAGTTATCCGGACAACGATCCTTTTGTATTCTACCCTTAGCCGCGGAAATAGATCTCCAAGACGGAAGACAAAGAAATATGAGCATGGCGTTGATAAAACATTGCGCTAAAATAAAGTCCGCTGAATCAAGCGCGGCGAAGGCCGGCAGAAACATGGGGCACGCGATGAATTCGCAGGAAGCCATGCGTAAGGATTATGTGAAGAGTTTGTGGTGCATTATTTTATTGTTTTTTATCATAGGGATTCCCGGACAGGGCTTGTCTTATTCTAAAGACGAGTCTGTTGTGGCAGCCGTCACGGCGCTGCGCGAGATCACGTCTGTTGACCAGTTGCTTGAGTATTTGGATGATCAAGAATGGTTTAATCGCTTCGCTGCGATTCAGGTTTTGGGAGAAAGAAAGGATGGCCGCGCGGTTGAGCCTTTACTGGCAATGCTTAAACATGAAAATGACCCTGCCTTTCGTAAGGAAATCCTTAGCGCTCTTACGGGAATTGGGGGACGGGGGGTGGTTGAGCCTTTACTGACCGTGCTTAAAGACGAACAGGACTCTTCGACCCGTAAGGACATTTTTGTCGCGCTTGCTGAAATGAATGATCCGCGGGCTATCACCGCTTTCGTAGATGAGCTGGAAAAGGATACGTTTCAATTTTATGATGATCCGGAGATATATTTGGTCAGGCTTGTGAACGGGGCGCAGGATTCGGCGATGGTGTTGCCGGCGCTTCATGCCCGTGATGTTGCTGTGCGGCAAGCTGCGGCCGCGGCCTTGGACAAACTCGGATGGAGGCCCTCGAACAAAGAGCAAGAGGTTTTATATTCCGCGGCGAAGCGGGAATGGGAAAAATGTGTTCTGCTCGGTAGCTTTTCCGTTGACGTTTTGGCGGAATTGCTGAATGACGCGTATTGGTCGGAGCATGCTTCCGAGATCGGGTTGGCTCTCGGGAGGATAAACGATACCAGGGCCTTTGCGGTGTTGGAAAGGGCTTTGCAGTCAGATATGTGGTATCTTCGTGAAACAACAGCCGAAGTTCTGGGGGATCTCGGGGACCCTCGCGGCGTTGAGCCTTTGATCCGCGCCGTTTCTGATCATGATGAGAGAGTGAGCAGCAAGGCGGTCGAGGCCTTGGGAAAGATGAAAGCTTCGCAGGCACAGCCCGCCCTGGTCGCTGCGTTGATGCATGAGGACAGCCGCGTCCGAAAAGCCGCGGCTGCGGCTCTGGAGGCGATGGCCTGGAACCCTTCTACCCCGCAGGAGAAAGCGGCTTATTACACCGTGAAGCAGGACACGGAGGCGTGTGTGGCGCTCGGGCAGGCTGCTGTCGCGCCTCTGCTGGTTTCCGCTTCGGATTCTTTTGATTTTGAGGGGCGTGATTTTGCGGTTGCCGCGTTAGCGGAAATCGGACCTCCTGCTGTTGAGCCGCTGCTTGCTGAGTTTG
>Ga0116157_10000984_pt1 | contig 29015 bp, 27 predicted proteins | sample AD_UKC048_MetaG_FD_89882 | JGI IMG/M metagenome (GOLD analysis project Ga0116157, IMG submission 89882) | Active sludge microbial communities of municipal wastewater-treating anaerobic digesters from USA - AD_UKC048_MetaG | ecosystem: Engineered > Bioreactor > Anaerobic > Digestate | place: USA... | reverse complement strand
TGGAACGGGAATTTGGGAATTTAAAGAAAATTAACGATAATTTCCCCAAAGTAGTTGTGACCCTTGATGGGTTTCAAGGCAATACCCATGAAGGAATTCTGACTATCGATTTGCGAAGTTTTCTTTTGACCTATTAATTTCAATGGCAGTGTTTCGATGTTTAAAGGGTTAAAATGGTTTAATCGGTTACCCCCTAACCCCCTAAAGAGGGAACGAGAAGGTTAATTGTTTAGCAGAGGCAAAATAAATAATAATTACAATGACAATATCAATTTCAATCAATACCCAAAATATGAATTTTCTTCATTGTCGTAAAGGGTTATAATGATGTAGCAACTTAGCAACTGAAATCGTTTAATCATCCAACCAAATATTCATATATCCAAAAAATAAAATAACTTTGTGGCTTGTGTGAATGGTTTAATCGGTTAATCGCTTAACCGAGAAAAAAAATAAATAACAATTTCAATTAACATTAAACCTTTAAACTCTTAAACAATTAACCGATTAACCAGTTAACCAATTAACCAAATAACCAATTAACCTTCTCTTGAAAGACATTATCCTCAAAGCCGAAAACATCTCTAAACAATACCGCCTCGGGCAGGTAGGGACGGGTACACTCAGTCACGATTTGAATCGTTGGTGGCATCGGATGCGGGGTAAAGAAGATCCTTATCTCAAAATTGGGGATACCAACGACCGCAGCACCAAAGGCACGAGCGATTATGTTTGGGCGTTGCAAGACATTAATTTTGAAGTAGAGCGGGGTGAAGTGTTAGGCATTATAGGCAAAAACGGAGCGGGAAAATCGACCTTATTAAAAATATTATCCAAGGTTACCGCACCCACCACCGGGAGCATTAAGTGTGGCGGGCGAATTGCTTCCCTACTCGAAGTGGGGACAGGATTTAATAGCGAAATGACTGGGCGTGAAAACATCTTTTTGAACGGTGCTATTTTGGGTATGACCAAAAAAGAAATCAGCTCGAAGCTGGACGAAATTATAGAATTCTCGGGTTGTGAACGTTACATTGACACGCCTGTAAAACGCTACAGCAGCGGAATGACGGTGCGATTGGCTTTTGCCGTGGCGGCTTTCTTAGAACCCGAAATCTTGGTTATTGATGAGGTTTTGGCCGTGGGCGATGCCGAATTCCAGAAAAAAGCCATTGGCAAGATGCAAGATATTTCTAAAGGACAAGGCAGGACGGTTTTGTTCGTAAGTCATAATATGGCGGCGGTAAGGCAGTTATGTACTAGAGGAATTATTTTGGAGAATGGGAAGGTGAAATTCGATGGTGGAATTGAGGACTCTTTAGCCATTTATCAAAAAAATAGTGAAAATATATCAAATTATTTTATTGATTATAGTAAAAAAGAAATTTATGTTAAAGCTGCCAAAATTATTAGTGACTCTAATAATTTTAACAGTGATGAGACAATATCTTTTTTGTTTGAAATAGCAACAAATATTGTTATTGAAAAAAACAAATATCTTTTGATTAGGATTTTAGATAATTTAGAACAAGCTCTATTTAGTTGTGAGATTGAATTGGATTATAACAAAAATGAATATGTATTGTCTATCCCTAGTAAAACATTAGTAAAAGGATTTTACAAATTAAATTGTATAATTTATCATCCAGCTATTGCACAATATGATGTTGTGAACGAATGCTGTAATTTTAGTATAATTGATAATATCAAAGAATTTGGACATTTGGAAACCTTTGATATTGGAAAAGTTTATATCTCTCATAACTGGCACTAAATGAAAATTATTAATAAAATCAAATCTTTTTTTACTTTGTCAAAGCCTACAACAGAGACATTTTTACCTTTTTTTACGAAAGATATTTTTTGTAAAAAAAAGTTTAAAATTGGAGATTATACTTATGGTAAACCAATAATTCTTTTTGAGAATGAAGAATCCAATTTAATTATTGGTAAATTTTGTTCTATTGCAGATAATGTAACAATTTTTCTTGGTGGAAACCACAGAACAGATTGGATTACTACATATCCATTTAACGCTTTAGAAAATATTTTCCCTGAATACATTACAATAGAAGGACACCCTTCAACTAAAGGAGATGTAATTATTGGAAATGATGTTTGGATTGGAAGAAATGTTATAATTATGTCTGGAGTTTCAATTGGTGACGGGGCAGTTATTGCTGCTGGCTCAGTTGTTAGTAAAAATATTGGGAATTATGAAATTTGGGGAGGTAATCCATCAAGATTATTAAAAATGAGATTTTGTGATGAAACTATTCAAAAACTTCAAAACTTAAAATGGTGGGATTGGGAGATTTCTATTATCAAAGAAAATATCCCACTTTTGTGCTCAGATAAGATTGATTTTCTTAATAAACTAGATTAACTGAATATGAAAAAAATTATTAAAACCATCTTTGAAAGGAGTAAATATTATTTATGGTATTCACATTTTCAAAGAATGCTTTTAGATTCAAAAGAAAAACAAGAAGGTCAAATTAGTTTGTTTGCTACGAAGTTTTATTATCATCATGGTTTCTCTTTTTATGAAACGTACAGAGAAATTTTTGAAAATAATATTTATGAATTTAAGACAGATAATCTTAATCCAATTATTATTGATTGTGGTGCAAATATGGGATTAAGTATTTTGTATTTTTCAAAGAAATATCCTAATGCTGAAATTATTGCTTTTGAACCAGATGAGTTTGTATTGCCGTTTTTAGAAAAAAATATTCAATCACAAGATATAATAAATGTTAATTTATTAAAAAAAGCGGTGTGGACAGAGGAAACAGAGTTGGAATTTTATACAGATAATGGCTTAGGCGGTCGAGTAGGAAAGGAATATAATAGGCAAACCCCAAGGATTATTAAAGCGGTACGTTTGAGAGATTTTCTTAATAAACCTATTGAAATGTTGAAAATTGATATTGAGGGATCAGAATTTGCAGTACTCAAAGATTGTGAAGATTTATTGTTTAATGTGAATCATATTTTTATTGAATACCACAGTTTTTATGACGAGGAGCAACATTTAGAAGATATTTTAAATATTGTTAAGCGACAGGGATTTAGATACCACTTAAAAGAATCTTTCTCAAGAAAAAAACCATATGTAGATGATAAACTTGTTTGTGAAAGATTTGACATGGCTATAAATATATTTGCTTATAAAAATTAAATACAATTTCAAGAATTATTATAATTATGTTTTTATCCGTCGCCTTATGTACATACAATGGAGCCCCTTTTTTAGAACAACAACTCAATAGTATTCTTGAACAAACTGTGCAAGTCAATGAAATAGTCGTTTGCGATGACGGTTCAACCGATAACACCTTAGGCATTTTGGAAACGTATGAAAAAAGGTTTCCAAATTTAATCAAATTATTTACCAACGATATTGCATTAGGAACAGTAAAAAATTTTGAAAAAGCAATTGCGCTAACAAAGGGAAAATTAATATTTCTTTCAGACCAAGATGATATTTGGCATAAGAATAAAGTTGAAATTATGTCCCGTTTTTTTCAAGAAAACAATACCTGTAAATTATTGTTCACCGATGGACTTTTGATAGATGACAATGGAGTTCGCTTAAAGGCTACTTTATGGGAGAAATGGGGTTTCGATACTAACTTTCGGAATTCATGGAGAAACAACGAAAATGCTTTTAAAGATCTTATCATTAATCATAATAAAATTACGGGGGCGACCGTATGTTTTCATAGTTCCTTAAAAGCAACTGTTTTGCCAATAGCAATACCTTATGGGTATTGGCACGACGTTTGGTTGGGCTTGCACGCCGCTGCGCAGCAAGGCTTAATGTTTATCGAAAAACCATTAATAAGCTATAGAATACATGACAAACAGCAGATCGGTCTTACTATTGAAATAGATAAAGAAATTAGAATTAAATCTAATGCGAATGCTGTTAATACGGAGCTGTTTTACAAAAAGATGGCTAAGATTTATCCCAATCAAAAGAAAAACATACCCGATTGTAAAGAACAGACCCTGCTTTTTAAAATAACCAAAAAAATAAAAAGCATGTATTTTTCGCTATTCAAATTAAGATAAAGCATTATTTACGTCAGAAACAACTACTTTTAATACTCAGTGTTAATTCTGCCGTAATAAATAAAAATAGTTACCCATTATGAAAATTGCCTTTACGATTTGTTCTAATAATTATTTGGCTCATGCCAAAACCCTAGGGGATTCATTTTTAGAATTTCATCCCGATGTTAAATTCATCATTGGATTGGTAGATAGATTTAATCCAGCGTTCGATTATAGTTTTTTTTCGGCTTTTGACATTATTCCGGTTGAAGATATTGCAGTGCCAAATTTTGAAGAATTATATAACAAATATAACATTACCGAATTAAATACAGCTGTAAAACCATCGTATTTGCATTATATATTTAAGACCTATAACGCCCAAAAAGTACTGTATATAGACCCCGATATTTTAGTTACCAGTCGTTTTGATGAGGTTTTTGATGCCTTAGATTCAAAGAATATTGTAATTACACCACATATGTGTAGCCCTGTTGACGATGAGCATGGACCTAATGATTATGATGTTTTGGGAGGAGGGGTTTACAATCTTGGTTTTATAGGTTTGAGCGATTATAATCGAGTAAAAACTTTTATCGATTGGTGGCATGACCGTGTTGTAAAATATGGCTACGGAAATCCCAGAAAAGGAATGTTTTACGATCAACTTTGGATACACTATGTTCCTTGTTTTTTTGATAATTACTATATTTTAAAACATCTGGGTTATAATATGGCGAATTGGAATCTACATGAAAGAGAAATAACCTCACAGGATGATGAAAAATTTATCATAAATAAAAATTATACCTTACGGTTCTTTCATTTTAGCAGTTATAAAATCGATAAGCCAGATATAATTTGCAAGTATCAAACCCGATATGATTTTACTTCGAGACCAGACTTGGTGACCTTATTTAATATATATACTGCTAAATTAAAAGAAAATAAAATAGATCAAATCAGTAAATTAAGTGTTTTCTATTATCCTAATTTGCATCAATTACCAGCAGTACTAAAAAAAAGGACTACAACTCAAGAAATTGTTTATCGAATAAAAAAGGCACTAAAGATTTTAATTAAAGGACAGGTCTAAAAAGTGTTTAATTTGAAATCATAATTATATCTTTGAAGAAGAAAATGCTATAAAGGTAAATTCGACCCTAAATCATTTTAATCTATTTAATATATGTCATTTAGCACACCCATTCTTTTTCTGATTTTTAATCGTCCCGAAATCACGCAAAGCGTTTTCGAGGAGATAAAAAAGCAAAAACCTAAGTATCTCTATGTGGCAGCTGATGGAGCACGTCCTAATATTGTAGAAGATCTGGAGAAATGTAAAGCAACAAGAGCACTTGTAATCGAAGGTATCGATTGGGATTGTGAAGTTAAGATCTTATTTAGGGATGAAAATCTAGGTTGTGGTAAAGCTGTATCTGAGGCCATCACTTGGTTTTTTGATAACGTAGAACAAGGAATTATTTTAGAGGATGACTGTCTGCCTCATCCCAGTTTTTTTGGTTATTGCGAAACGTTGTTGGAGCGATATAAAGAGGATGAAAAAGTTTATGCAATTGGGGGTACTAATTTTCAAAACGGCAATCAAATTGGAGATGATTCTTATTTTTTTTCTAATTATGCGTATGTATGGGGTTGGGCAAGCTGGAGGAGAGCTTGGGATTTATATGATTTTAATTTAAAACAACTAGAAGCATACAAGGAAAAACAATTGATAAAAACAATTGATAAAAGAAGTGTATTTAAAAACTATTGGATTTCGATTTATGAAAAAGTGGTAAATAAAGAGATTGACACTTGGGATTATCAATGGAATTTCGCTATTTGGAATAACGGAGGGCTAACAATTGTACCCAATGTAAATTTAATTTCTAATATTGGTTTTGGAAATGAGGCAACTCATACAGGAGGATCAAGTGTTTTTGAGAAAATGGCTACTAAGGACATTGGTGAACTGATCCATCCTAAGCGTATTCAAGTTGATGAAAAAGCAGACAGGTATGTTTCAGATGCGTGTTTTAATATCCATGAAAACATAAAGATTACAATAGACCTATCAAATAGGCTGAAAAAGAATATTAAAAAGTGGTTGTGATTATTATAGTTAGCATTTTAAATTAAAAATATGTACCAAAAAATTAAAAACAAAATCAAATCATTTTTATTTAAAAAAAATAGAGATATTGCACTAATTGATAAATCAAAGTATATTTCGACTGCCTTTTCCTCTGATATCTCAGCATTAAATATATCGGTTCGAAATCCATTAGAAGGAAAAGTATATTTAGAAATAGGAGAAGATGCTCTAATAAAAGGTGATTTTATTTTTGAAATGCAACAAGGAAAGATAAATATTGGTGATAGGACTTTTATTGGTGGTGGTCTTTTTATTTGTATTGATGAAATAGAAATTGGTGATGATGTTATGTTTTCGTGGGGATGTACTATAATTGATAATAATTCACATTCGCATATTTGGAGTGAGAGAAAAGATGATGTAACGATATGGAAAAAAGGGTTAGATGAACATAAAATAGGGGCTTATAAAGATTGGACTAACGTAAAAAGAGGAAAAATTAAGATTAAAAATAAGGCTTGGATTGGTTTTAACAGTATTATTTTGAAAGGAGTAACAATTGGTGAAGGGGCAATAGTTGGGGCTGGAAGTGTAGTGACGAAAGATGTGCCTGATTGGACTATTGTCGCTGGTAATCCTGCAAAAACAATTAGAGTAATTCCTGTAGATGAAAGATAAAAACACATAACTAATAAAGTGGTAGACGTCAAAAAAAAATAAAAGATTCTGTGAAGACTAATTGTAAAATTTGTAGTTCAAAATCTACTAAAATATTTTCGGGGAAGATATTAAATAAATATATAATTGACTATTTTCAATGTAATGACTGTCGTTTTATTCAGACAGAGCATCCCTATTGGTTAAATGAATCTTATTCAAGTGTTATAGCATCAACTGATATCGGATTAGTGAGTAGAAACATAAGTTTTCAAAATATTACCGCTTGGATAATTAAAAATCATTTTGATTATAAAGCTAAGTTTTTAGATTATGCAGGAGGATACGGTCTATTTGTTAGACTTATGAGAGATAATGGCTTCGATTTTTATAGGCAAGATATATATTGTGAAAATCATTTTGCTAAGTATTTTGATATCAGCGAAAATGATGACATTGTAAACTTCGAATTAGTAACCGCATTTGAAGTTTTTGAGCATTTAGTGAATCCAATTGAAGAAATTAGCAAAATATTTGAATTTTCTGATTCTGTTATTTTTTCAACTGAGTTACAACCTCAAAAAAGAATGAGTTCAACAGATGATTGGTGGTATTTTGCTAAAGAAACCGGTCAACACGTTTCGTTCTATACGATAAAGTCATTGGAAGTTATTGCCAAAAAAATGAATTGTTATTTTTATTCTAATAATAGAAATTTACATATTTTTACTAAAAAGGAATTATTTTCAAATCCATTTGAAGAATGGGAAAATCGAAATAAAAAGACGGTGTTTATTAAAAATTTATATAAAATTGTTAAATATATAGAATATAAAATGAGTAAGAAATCTAACAGTATTCATTTAGATAGTTTGTTGGAAAAAGATTATGAATTTGTGAAAAATAAAATAAGTGGCAACTAATTTTTAACCTTTATGAAATGAAAATTGTATTAGACCCACAGATATTTAATTCACAAAAATATGGAGGTATCTCCAGGTATTACACAGAAATATTTTCTTGCCTTTCAAGTAAAAACAGTCATACTATTGTAGTTCCTTTGTACAGCACAACTAATATTTATTTTAATCGGAGTGTTTTATTTACTCCTCAAAAAAAAGTATATTCTTTATGGATAAGATTCCTATACAAATTAAGGATTCTGAACAAAGGAAAAAAAAACAGCAGGAGTAAATTTTTTTTAAAAGAGTTTCTTTCTAAACAAGACTATGATTTATTTATCCCTAGTTATTTCGATACTTATTTTATCGATTTTATTGGCGCTAAGCCTTTTGTACTGACGGTTTATGATATGATTTATGAATTGTTTCCTGAATATTTCTTAGATGATAAAAAGGTGATTCCTAACAAACTGTTTTTGATGGAAAAAGCCACAAGAATAATAGCCGTTTCTGAAAATACAAAAAAAGATATTATTAGAATATATCCTCATATTGATGCCTCAAAAATAGATGTTGTTTATCATGGGTGCTCCATAAAAATTAATACCAAATCAGTTGTAACTTTACCGGAAAATTATGTGCTATTTGTTGGCACTAGAGCACTATATAAAAATTTTGTTTTTTTAGTAAATTCAATTGCAGAACTTTTACAAAACGACCCTAATTTGTATTTAATTTGTGCCGGTGGAGGTGATTTTGATGCTAACGAAAAAGAGGTCATTTGTAAATTAGGTTTAGAAAAACAGATAATTCAAAAACATTTTGAGGAAGATGAATTAGGTGTTTTTTATAGTAAAGCAAAATGTTTTGTATTTCCTTCTCTATATGAAGGTTTTGGTATTCCTGTTTTAGAGGCTATGACTTGTGGCTGTCCGGTTGTTTTGACGAATTGCAGCTCTTTTCCAGAAGTGGCAGGTAGCGCAGGGGTTTATTATGAATTAAATAATGCTGAAGATTTGAAAAATAAAATTAAAGATTTGATTGATAACGAATCTTTACGCCAAGTATTTTCATCAAAAGGACTAGAACAAGTGAAAAAATTTAGTTGGGAAAAAGCGGCAGGTGAATGCTTATCGGTTTATAAAAAAGCTTGCACAATTAATTAAATAAAAAAAGTGATCAAAAAAATTTCCGTAATAACCATCAACTACAACAACCTCGAAGGGTTGAAAAAAACAGTGGAGAGTGTGGTCAATCAAACTTGGCAAGAGTTCGAGTATATCATAATTGATGGAGGATCGACTGACGGAAGCAAAGCATTTATTGAAAGTCATAACAATAAAATAGACTATTGGGTCAGTGAGCCTGACGAAGGGATTTATAATGCCATGAACAAAGGAATTTTGAAAGCTAGTGGAGAGTATTTACTTTTTTTAAACAGTGGGGATCATTTTTTTGACAAAGAAGTGCTAAACGAATGTGTCCAACATATTCAAAAGTATGATTTAATCTATTTTAATTTACAAATGATTAGCGCCACCAGTACTAAGATAGCATCTTATCCTGAGAATTTACGCTTTTCTGATATGTATTTTGGTTCCTTGCCGCATCCCGCCACTTTTATTAAGAAAACGCTTTTTGAAAAGGTAGGATTCTATGACGAAAACTTGAAGATTGTTTCAGACTGGAAGTTTTTTATTTTGGCATTATTTAAGTATCATTGTACTTATATCAAAATAAATAGAACAATTACTACTTTTTATGCAGATGGCATTAGTACAAACAAAGATAATTCATTAGAGAGAAGTCAGGTTTTGAATGATTGTTTTAAGGAATTTATTTTAGATTATGAAGTCTTTTCTACCGCTGAGAAGCACCAGAAAATTTTAGAAATGAATCGATTTATAATGTTAGCAGAAATAGAGAAGTCTCCAGTAGGAAAAAAAATCTTGTCCGTATTTTTTAGAACCTATCTTTTTTTGTTTTCCAAAAAGAAGTTGAAAGATATTTTAAATTAAAATTGATTTGTACATTTTAAAACAGGACGACTTTTGTTTATGAAAGTGATCAAAATAAATTTTACGGATTTTTGGCCAGACCTAAATAAAACCAATAATTATTTTTATAATTTATTATCGGAGCAGTATACTGTACTCATTGATGAGAATCCAGATTTGCTCTTTTACTCTTGTTTCGGAACAGACTATCTGAATTACAAGTGCAAAAGGATTTATTACACCGCAGAAAATTTGAGACCGGATTTTACAGGGTGTGATTTTGCATTTTCGTTTGATTTTAATTCAAAAAAAAATCATTTAAGATTGCCTTTATATTTGTTGACAATTGAAGATAACAAAGCTATCAATGTTTTGGAGTCAGTCAAAACAAAAGCTGAGCTAAATCAAATTTGGGATAGTAAATCAAAGTTTTGCTGTATGGTGGTGTCTAATGCCAGATCAAAGCAGCGATTGGATTTTTTTAAAAAACTATCTCAAATTAAAACTGTCGATTCTGGGGGAAAAGTTTTTAATAATGTAGGAGGGCGAGTGAAGGATAAAATGGCGTTTATTAAAGAGTATAAATTTGTCATCTCTTTTGAAAACGAATGTTATGATGGTTATACTACCGAAAAAATTTTGCAACCCATGTTGGTAGATTCTATTCCAATATATTGGGGGAATAAAAAAGTAGATAAAGATTTTAATACCAAGCGATTCATAAATTATTTCGATTTTAAAACAGAAAAGGAATTGATTGAAAGATTGTTAGCAATTGACAAAGACCCCAATCTTGCCATTGAAATGTTGCAGCTGCCTGTTTTTAGTACTGAGAAAAAGCCTTATGATGTTGAAAGGCAAGAAATTTTTAGCGCAATTGATGGGGTTTTAAAATCAAAAAACAAACCCAGAGCAACAACTTATTTTGAAAAAATACATTTCGTGAAACGAAAATTCAAGAGAATACAACCTGTATTGTCTCGATGGGTTCGCGATTCCTTTAAACCATAAAATTAATTTCAAAACGAATAAAAATAGTTTTAATTTTCACAGCAGCAAAATGAGTTCAAACCATCCAAAAGTATCAGTAGTAATCCCTTGTTATAATGATAAAGATTACATTCAGGAAGCGGTACATTCGGTTTTAAATCAAACTTTTCAAGATTTTGAAATCATTATTGTTGATGACGGCTCTAATGAAGCTACAAAAGAAGTACTAGCTAATATTAAAAATGAAAAGGTTCAAATTATAACCCAAAGAAATCAAGGCTCAAGTAGGGCTAGAAATAATGGTATCAAAGCAGCTAGTGCTCCATATATATTGATTCTTGATGGTGACGATACAGTTGATGCTTTATTTTTAGAAAAAGCTGTGGCTATTTTAGATGTAAATCATATCTTAGGGGCAGTATCCAGTTATTGCAATTTGTTTATTAAAAACCATCAAGTGGTTCAAAAACATTTACCAAAGGGAGGAGGTATTGTCAATTTTTTGTTTGATAACAACAGCGTTTCTTTTGCATTGATTCGTAAAAAATGTTGGGAGGAAATAGGAGGTTATGATGAGCAAATGAAAAACGGTTTTGAGGATTGGGAATTTTGGATTGCTATGACAAAAAGGGATTGGAATATTTATATAATACCAGAATTTCTTTTTAATTATAGACAAAAAAAATCAAATGAATCTCTAGACAAAATTTCTAAACTATATTTCAGGGAAGCAAATCTAAATTACATTTATAAAAAGCATCAAGATGTATACCAACATCGTTTTTCTGAAACTGTTGATTATTTAACTGATTTGTCACAGCGAAATAAAAGAAACGAAATAAAATATAAAAATTCACTGGATTTTAAAATTGGTAGGTTCTTGTTGTTTCCTTTTAGATTTGTAAAAAGATTATTTGATAAACTAAACTAATTCTTTCGAAGAACTTTTAATTCATTAAATATGTTGAATCCGCTTGTTAGCATAATAATTACCACTTATAACAGACCAAATTATTTGGATGTTTCGATTCAATCAGTTGTGAATCAAACTTATGAAAATATTGAAATTATAATTGTTGATGATGGTTCAAAAGTAAACTATGCGGAATCAATTAGTAATAAATATGCTAAATGCAACTATTATTATAAATTGAATGGAGGATTAGCTTCGGCCAGAAATTTTGGAGTTTCAATGGCGAAAGGTGATTATATTGCATTTCTTGATGACGATGATTTCTGGAAGTTAGACAAGTTGGAGAAACAAGTTGACATTCTTAATAGAAATCCTTCCATTGATTGTGTACATTCTTCAGCAGCGGTAGTAGATGAAAATGGCAATTTAACGGGGCAATGTATTGGAGCTGCTCAAAATAAAGTTTATAAACGTTCTGGCTATGTTTTTTGGAATGCATTAGGAGTTTGGGTAGTTAAGTCGCCAACACCATTAATTCGTAAGAAAGTATTTCAGCCTGATTTATTATTCGACGAGACTATAAAAGTAGGTGAAGATGTTGATTTTTACCAGCGGATGTTTTTTAGGCATAGAGTGCATTATATAAATGAACCCTTGGCTTTTTACAGAGAATATAATGATCAAGAAAGACTTTCGGTACAGAGAGAAAAATATATTGGTATCGAAAAAAAAATGTATGGTAATTTTAAGAAAATGGGTGTTAGAAATCCATTTATTTTGTATCTCATAGCCATCAAATTAGTGAAAAATGCAATTAGAATATTTATATTAAATAATGATCAAATTATAATAAACAGGTTTAATTTGTATTTACGACCACTTAAATATCTGAACAAATTTTCTTAAAATAAAAAATGAAAATGATTACAACAATATTAGTTACCGGAGGGGCTGGAAACATAGGCAGTGCAATTACAAGTAAATTAGCAGCAGATGCAAATAATTTTATTGTTATTGTTGATAATTTGTCAACAGGTAGTTTATACAAAGTTCCCAAAAAAGAAAATGTTGTTTTTATAAAAGCCAATACCAATAATTACAATGATATTGTTCCTATTTTTGGCAGGTATAATTTTGATTATGTCTTTCACTATGCCGCTGTTGTTGGGGTAAAACGAACACTCGAAAACCCCATGATGGTGTTGGAAGATATTGAAGGCATAAAAAATATATTATCGCTATCAAAAAATTCAGGAGTAAAGCGCGTATTCTATTCCAGTTCATCTGAGGTGTATGGAGAACCATTCGAAATTCCACAAAACGAGAATACTACTCCTCTAAACTCACGATTGCCTTATGCGATTGTAAAAAATGTTGGGGAAGCCTTTTTTAAATCCTATTATCAGGAATATGGATTAGAATATACTATTTTCAGATTTTTAATACCTATGGCCCTAATCAAAGCGAAGATTTTGTTGTGCCACGATTTATCCACTTAGCACTTAAAAACGAACCGATTTATTTATACGGAGATGGGATGCAAACCCGTTCTTTTTGTTATGTAGATGACAATATTGATACATGTTTAAAAGCTATGAAGGATAGTAATTGTGTCAATGATGTTTTAAATGTGGGCAGTGACAAGGAAATGACCATTTTAGAATTAGCCCAAAAAGTAATTTTGATAGCCAATTCTAGTTCAAAAATCATACATTTACCACCTTTAGAAGAAGGGGATATGCTGCGCAGATGTCCGGACACTACTAAGATGAGAGCAATTTTAGGAAGGGAACTAATTTCATTAGAAAACGGAATTACAAAATTAATTACACATTATGAGAATAGGAACTAATCCTGAAAAGAATAGCAACAATTTGATAGTTGAAAATTATCATCGTATCATAGTACCCGTTTATATTCCTCATTTTGAAGGCTATTTTAAAGAAGCATTTGAAGTGTTCCAACTCTGCATAGAATCCTTATTGCTCACGATTCACGAAAAGTCAAGAATCACTATTTATAACAATAATTGTCACGAAAAGGTTAAAAAATACATTGACGAAAAATATTCGAGTTCAGAATTCATTGATCAAGTATTTCATTCTAAAGAAAATTTAGGAAAAATTAACGCCATATTGGCGGCATCCAAAGGGAATCTGGAACCACTGATAACTATTACAGATGCCGATGTATTGTTTAAACACAATTGGCAAAAAGCAGTAGAAGCCGTTTTTTGTGGATTTCCTGAAGCAGGAATGGTTAGTCCAGTACCGTCCAGTATTGCATATAATAGCTATACTGCCAATAATTGGTTTTTTAGCTTATTCAAAGGTAAGGTGTTTTTTGCCAATGTGGTTGATCCTATTGGATTGCAACGTTTTGATGACAGTCTTGGCAATGCAAAAAAGTTCTATAAAAAGATTCATTTAGAAAAATATTTAGTTCTAAAAAATAAAACTAATAATTTTGAAGCAGTTATGGGATGTGGTCATTTTGTAGCGACACTTAAAAGAGAAGTTTTTGATAAAGGCACTGCAGAACCTGCTTACGTGAAAATTCAGAATGGAGTTGAAAGCAAATTTATTGACGTCCCAAACGAAAACTTAGGGTTTTTACGACTTGCTACCAAAAATAATTATGCTTATCACATGGGTAATAGCGTTGAAGTCTGGATGAATGAAGAATGTGATGCTTTAAAGTTAGAAAGAGCCAATGTATCTATGGATTATTATGGACTTGTTAAAAGCAAACAAATTAATGCGATTTATGTTAAAATTGGAAAAATAATTGGAAAAGTATTAACAAGAAAAAAAATAAAATTATTTTTTATCAAAAGTAAAGGCCTTTCTCAAAAAGAAGCTCTAGAATATTAAAAATTAAAAGCATGAAGCGAGAACCTACTTTTATTAAAATTGGAAGAAAACTGCGGCCTTTATTTTTGATAAGGAGTTTGGAAAAAATATTAAAGGTTTTTCTAAAAGGTAACCCAAATAATCCATTTTTAACAATAATGATTCCGCCTAGTTATATGTATAAAAAAGATACATATAGGATGGCTGTTTGTAATGGAATCAGAATGAAAATTAATTTGCGGCATTATAATGACCATTTGACTTATTGGTTTTTTAAAAATGATATTCTGCTGCAGAACATTATTGATGTTATTAGACCTGACGATATTGTTATGGATGTTGGTGTAAATATTGGTTATTATTTCCTCAATTTTGCCAATAAAGCTAAAAAAGGATATGTGCATGGTTTTGAACCCAATCCCATAGTATATGATTTTGCAAAAAACAATTGCGACTTAAACCCATTTCAAAATATTAAATTAAATAATATCGGGTTGGGTCATTGTAAGAATTTGTTTGAAATGTCACAAATTAATGATAATTTGGGAATGAATAGAATTGTGGCTTCTGGAACAAAAACCAATAATTTTTTAATTGAAGTAGAGAAACTTGATGATTATGTATCCATGCACGGCTTAGCTAGAGTAGATGTAATGAAAATTGATGTTGAAGGATTCGAAATGAATGTACTTCTTGGAGCTGAGCAAACTATCATAAAGTGGAAGCCCTCTTTATTCATTGAGATTGATGAGGAGAATTTGCAAATGAATAACGGCTCATTTAAGGCTATGAGTGATTGGTTAACATCAAAAGGGTACATTATTCTAAATGCACTTACCATTACTATTTTGACAAAAGAAGACGTGACACCCCATTTTGATATTCTTGCGATACATTCAGAAAAAAAGGACTATTTTTCTAAATTTAATAAATAATGAAAATTGCCAATATAATAATTACTGAACATGCCATACCCTATACTGGAAATGGTTCTTGGACGCAGCGTATAGAATATTTTCTGACCACTAAAGAAAATAATATTAATTATTTTATTTGTGGAACCACTACTAAAGAGTTGAATACGACAACCCGATTTTTTAGAGTAAGTCAATATAAATCAAGATTAATCCAGAAGTTTTTCCCAAAGTACAGATACAAAAATTATAGAAATAAGTTGCATCAATTATCACAAGAACACGACCATCTTATCGTTTGTGTAATTGATAATGTAAAATTAAAAATTGCGGTTAGTGATTGTATAGATCAATTAAATTTAAAAAATAAAATCACTGTTCTGTTTTATAATTGTGGATATTCCTATTTCCTAAATAATGAAGAACATAAGCTGTTTTTAAAAAATTGTGATGAAATAATTTATTTAACACAAAATTCGTATCATTTTAACAAAGATAAATACCACGAATTTACCCCAGAAGTTTCGGTTTTAGCGAACCCGATTGACAAAAGAATATTCCATAAAATAACAAAGCAAGATAAAGAATCTCTATTGGAGAAACATAATCTTAAAGGGAAAATTGTTTTTCTATGGTTAGCTCATGATAGAGAAAAAAAGGGTTTGAGTATCATTTTGAATGCATGGAAAGATTGGAAACAAAACGAGGATGTTATATTATTAGTGGTTGGTGCAAATCGGAACCAAAAAATTGATGGAGTTCAATTTATAGGTGAAGTAGATAAGGAAAAAGTAGATGAATACTATAAACTGTCCCATATCTATTTATTTCCCACTTTATGTAAAGAAGGCTTTGGTTTGAGCCTTGCGCAAGCTATTTGTTGCGGATGTTATGCTATAGCAGCTAACAATGGCGGAGTGTCTGATTTTTTCACAAAACAAGATGGCATCTTGATTGCTAGTCCCAACATTGTTTCCTGTTGGGTGGAAAGTATGAAAGAGGCTTATTCAAAAATTCACTCTGGTTGGGAAAGTAAGGAAGCAGATAATCAGATACTAAACTATCAACAATGGTCTTCACAATTTGCCAAGATTTTTCAGAAATGGGAAGATAGAACTAATAAATAGAGGGTAGTATGTGTGGTATTAGTGGATTGTTTAATTGGGAGGGAATAACCCCGTCAGAAGTAAATAAGGTAAAGTATTCTTTATCTGAAATGAAATATCGCGGACCCGATTATTCTGGCATTCAATCCGACACCTTTTGTGTTTTAGGGCACAATCGCCTTTCTATTTTAGATTTGAATCCAAGGTCAAATCAACCTTTGAATACCAATGATGGAAGATATACGATTGTTTTTAATGGAGAAATATATAATTTCAAAGAAATAAGGACACAATTAGAACAAGAAGGAATTGTTTTTTATACCACTTCAGACACAGAAGTTTTGTTAAAAGGGTTTGCCAAATATGGTGACGCGGTTTTGAAAAAACTAAGGGGAATGTTTGCCTTCGTTATCTGGGATACACACAAAAAAGAAATATTTGTAGCTAGAGACCGTTTCGGTGAAAAACCCCTCTATTACTTTTATAAAGAAAAAAAACAGTTTGGCTTTGCTTCTAACTTAAGTGGTATTGTAGCTTTGACAGATGATGAGTTGATCATTAATAAACAAGCAATTTACGAATTACTAAGTCAACAATATATAGATAACAGTACCTGTATTTATCATGGAGTTGAAAAATTAGAACCGGGTTGTTTTATGAAAATAACCAATTCCAGTTGCGAGACAACAAAATATTGGTCAGCTAATTATAAAAATAAAATTGATGTAGATTTTGATGAAAGCAAAACTGAATTGCATAGTTTACTCAATAGCGCTGTTGAAGAGCAATTGGTTGCTGACGTTCCAGTGGGACTTTTTCTAAGTGGAGGAGTGGATTCATCAGTTATTGCAGCGTTGGCCACCCAAAATAAAAAAGATATTGCAGCCATTACAATGTCGGTTCCAAATGATAAAAATGTTGATGAAGCAGCAGCAGCAGCCTATGTAGCCCAAAAACTAAATATCAATCATAGGATAGTAGTATTGGATGGTAATTGTGTAAAAAACCTTCCATTTATTCTCAAAACAATTGAACCTCTTGCCGATGCTTCTTTAATACCTAGTATGGAAATTGCCAAAGCTGCAAAAAATGATTTTAAAGTAATGCTTTCCGGTGATGGAGGTGATGAGGTTTTTGGAGGTTATCATAAACCGATAAATTTTAATAAACACTTATTTGTGGGAAATGATGTCACTCAACGAATAATTGGTAAAATTATTAAAAGCTCAGATAGGTTTCCCTATAATTATCTATATTCAAAATTCAATGATGCTAGAGTTTTTAAATGGGGAGGACTAAAACAGTACTACAATACTAAATCATTAGCGGTTGAACAAACAAAAAGATTATTTAAAACAGAGCATTTTTTTGAAAATAAACTTCTGTACCATTATTTAGAATCTGAGAAGTATATAGAAGAAGAAGTGGATAAATTAATGTATGTAGGTGTGAAATCTAATTTAGCAAATGACTTTTTGTTTAAAATGGATTCAGCAAATATGTTTTATTCTATAGAATCAAGAGCTCCATTTTTAGATCATAGAATTATCGATTTTACAGCACGCCTAAAAATTAAACAGCTAATGCCTAATGGAATAGATAAGGAAATGCTTAAAAGTATAGGAGGGAATTATGTGCCTAAAGAGTTTTTTAACCTGCCTAAAAAGGGATTTTCTATTCCTTATTATGAGTATTTAAAAACCGCTTGGGGGGATATTTTGAATGTTTTTATTCAAGAAGGTATTTCTTCTGAAATGGATTTATTGGAGCCACAATCTGTTCTTCATCTTATTGAAGAATACAGAGTCAATCCGTCATTCAAAACAGGAAGGATTTTGTATAGCATTCTGGTTTTTGAAATTTGGTTGCGGGTTTTCCATTTAAAAAAAGATCCAGGGGAAATTAATTTATTGGTAAGACAAAAACTTTAATTTTCACACTAGGAGATTTGAATTGATACAATAGGTAGATTTATCAGCTTAAACTAGGAAACAAAATTTAAAAAAAATTATTTCAAATAATTAAATTTATGAAAAAAATTACTAAACGCATCTATAATAGTATAATTGCAAAAATAGTCTTGCCTCTAAGGCATAATTTTAAAAAAAAAGATAAAAACACTTTGATATATTTAGGTTTGCATGGTGGTGAAAGTTTCGATGAATTGATAGGCTCTCACACAACTTGTTTTGGTTTTGAAGCAAATCCTGAGTTTTATAGACAGCTAGTTAAGAAGTATAGATTTTATAAAAATATTCATATTATACATGCTGCTGTAACGGATTATAACGGAATAATTAAATTTAATATTAGTAGTAATAATGGCGCATCCTCCTCTATCGGTGAATTCAAAACAGGTTGGAATGATTCTATAAAAATGGTTCGGAGTATTGAGGTGCCAGCACTTCGACTTTCTGACTTTTTGAATGAGAGAAATATTAATTTTATTGATACTTATTGTTCAGATATCCAAGGAAATGATTTAACGGTTCTTAAGACATTGTCTTCGTTTATAAAAAGCAAAAAAATAGGGAGTATAACTTGTGAAACATCAAAGGATACTCATCAAAACATCTATGAACTTGGAGATAATAGCGAGTCTGGATTTAAAGCCTTATTGGATGAAAATTATTATTTAGTAGCAAAAGGTTGGGGTGTTTTAAAAGATGGAGAATTTTCGGAGGTTGATAAAGACTGGTGGGAAATGGACTGTAAATGGAAATTAAAAGAATAGTTTTTTTAACAGTGCTTTAAAGGACTTATTGGGGTTGATTTTGAATACCCCAAAATCAGAAAAATCAACAATCGTTTGACGGATAAAGAATAACAGGATCATAGTCAATTACCAGATAAAAAATTGTATTGGAAGCCAGAGATATTAAATTCCAAAAGACAAAAGACAAAAAACAAATTTCAGCAGCCAATATAAACTATAATACCGAACTAAATTGTATTGGCAGTACCAATAATAGGAAGTTAATTTTAAAAACCGTGCAAATTGAAAATCATATTTTCAATTTGCACGGTTTTTATTTTTGTTGTGATACTATGTTAATTTACACTAATTTATAATGCATAGTTCATTGCTTTTTTCATTTAATATGAAATTGCAATATTGTCACTCAATTTTGTAAAATACTGCATCGATATTCATAAAAATAAGTATTTTTACCATCTGCAAAAAATCAAATGAAAACAATAGCTATCATTCCTGCCCGAGGCGGTTCTAAACGATTGCCCAATAAGAATATTTTGTCTTTGGGCGGTATTCCTCTGATTGTTCATAGTATTTTGTATGCCCAGAAAAATAGTGCCATTATAGATGCCATTTATGTTTCGACAGATGATGCCGACATAAAAAAAATAGCTCTTGATTATGGAGCTAAAGTAATTGACCGTCCCGAAAGTTTATCGGGTGATTTAGAACCCACGGTTTCTGCTTTGAAACAGGTTTTAGAATCGATTGAAGGAGCTATTGAGAATGTAATTTTGTTGCAAGCCACTAATCCGTTGCGACCTCAAAATTTGTTGGCAGCAGCTTTTGAAGTGTATCAAAAAGGGAATTACGACAGTTTATTTACGGTTTCGAGAAATTATTGCAAATTAGGTAGAATAGAGGAGAATCAATTTCATCCTTTTAATTATACTATTGGACAACGCAGTCAGGATTTGGAACCTTTGTATTTTGAAAACGGATTGTTATATATTACTAAGGCTTCTCTGATTTTACAAGATATTATTGTTGCGGAAAACGCTTTTCCATTCGAAGTAAATTCTATTTTTGCCAATGTAGATATAGATACTCAGGACGATTTGGATTATGCAGCGTATTTATTTAACAAAGGGTCTCGACTGCGCTCGATCTGACAACTAATTACTTATTTGTCAGCTCGAGAGTGTCATCTCGAGTGCAGTCGAGAGACAAGAGGCACAACTCATAACTTATAACTTTTTTATGAATCCATACCTAGAAATAGCAGGCAGAAAAGTAGGTCCTGATTACCCACCCTTGGTCATTGCCGAAATTGGTATTAACCACGAAGGCTCTTTGCAAGTGGCCAAAGAAATGGTAGATGCTGCCCATCGTGCAGGAGTTGAAGTAGTCAAACACCAAACCCATATAGTGGAAGATGAGATGAGTGGCGCTGCCAAGAAAGTAATTCCAGGCAATGCCGATGTTTCTATTTATGAAATTATGGAACGCTGTTCGCTCAACGAAGCCGATGAATTAGCACTCAAAAATTATGTGGAAAGCAAAGGGATGATTTTTATTTCTACCCCATTTTCTCGAGCCGCCGCCAATCGATTGCGAAAATTTGATATTCCCGCCTACAAAATTGGTTCTGGCGAATGCAATAACTATCCTTTGTTGGAACATATTGCTTCTTTTGGCAAACCAGTTATTCTAAGTACGGGGATGAATACCATTGAAAGCATCCGCAAAGCGGTAGCTATATTTGATAAATATAAAGTTCCTGTTGCGCTGTTGCATACGACCAATTTATACCCGACACCGATTCCTCTAGTGCGTTTGGGGGCCATGACAGAAATGCACGAAGCCTTTCCCGATAAAGTTTTTGGCTTATCGGATCATACTCTCAATAACAATGCTTGTTTGGGGGCTGTAGCTTTGGGGGCGAGTATTCTTGAACGTCATTTTACCGACACTATGCAGCGAACCGGTCCCGATATTGTGTGTAGTATGGATGAACAAGCCACTGCGGCATTAATTCAGAGTTCGAATGAAATTTGGCAAATGCGTGGCGGCACCAAAGAACCGGCCCAGGAAGAACAAGTTACCATTGACTTTGCTTTTGCAACGGTTTGTACTATTGCACCCATCCAAAAAGGAGAAGTATTTACCAAAGAGAATATTTGGGTCAAACGTCCCGGAACTGGTGAAATATTGGCGGAGCATTTTGAAACGGTTTTGGGTAAAGTAGCCATCAGGGATATAGCAAATGATGAACAATTGAGTTGGGAGGATTGTAATTAATTTTTTTTAACCCTTTCAGAGTTGAAAACTCTGAAAGGGTTGGATGATTCAAAAAGAAAATATAAATGAAAAAAATCCTATTTCTTACTGGGACTCGTGCTGATTTTAGTAAAATAAAATCACTGATTCAAATTCTTGAAAAACAACCTGGATTTGAGGTTTTTGTTTTTGTAACCGGTATGCACCTGCAAGAGGAGTATGGCTATACGTTGATTGAAATTGAAAGATGCCAGTTTCAGAACGTGCATACTTTTGAAAATCATACCCACGAAACCACTATGGATTTGACTCTGGCCAAAACCATTGAGGGATTGTCTGCTTATGTAAAGACCATAAGTCCTGATATGATATTGGTGCACGGCGATAGAGTAGAAACCCTGGCGGGCGCCATAGTAGGATCGTTGAACAATATTTTAGTGGCACATATCGAAGGCGGTGAAGTTTCAGGAACTGTCGATGAATTGATACGGCATAGCGTGAGCAAGTTGAGTCACATACACTTTGTATCTAATGAAGCAGCTGCCAAGCGCTTGATACAAATGGGTGAAATACAAACGGCTATTTATACCATCGGTTCCCCCGATATTGATATTATGTTTTCGGAGGCTTTGCCTAGTTTGGAAATCGTTACCGCCTATTACCAAATTCCTTTTGAAAGATTTGCTATTGTGATGTTTCATCCCGTAACCACCGAAGCCACAGCCATGCAACAGTATGCCGATGATTTTGTACAGGCTTTACTGGCCGATACCCATAATTATGTGGTGATTTATCCCAACAATGATTTGGGAAGTCAATACATCATCGAAAGCTATACAAAACTGAAAGAGAATTCTCGATTCCGAGTTTTTCCTTCCTTGCGTTTCGAATATTTTTTGACTTTGTTGCAGCATAGCCAATTCATTATTGGCAACAGCAGTGCTGGGATTCGTGAAGCGCCGTATTATGGCATTCCTATTATCAACATTGGGACACGACAACAAAATAGAGCAGTTCATGCCGAAATTGTGAATGTAGATTATAGTATTAGAAGCATTGAACTTGCTTTGAAAAAAATAGACCAGCATCAAGTTAAAAAAACAAAGACTGATTTCGGGCAGGGGAATAGCGCCCAATTGTTTTTAGAAACCATAAAAAATGAGGATATTTGGAGAATAAATCATCAGAAACAATTTAGGGATATTTAAAAATGCAAAAAGATAAAATACTATTGCTATTTCCTGATGGGGTTGGTATTCGGAATTATCTCTATTCTAAAGTATTTCAGGGTGCTGAGGAAGATTTGGTTCTGTTTCATAACTTTGATCAAAAAACGATAACAGAAATAAAAAAAAGCGTTTCGCTATCCGAAACGATTATTATTCCCGAATATAAAGAGTCTATTAGAGAAAAGTTTTTAAGAGAATTGATTTGTTTGGCAAGGCTTTTTAATAATGCTAAAAAAGTGAATAATCCAAGTTTGTTGACCAATTGGAATTGGAGACAAAAAACGCTTTCCAAAAAGTTATTTTATAAAGCAATAGAAACGATAGCACCCTTTATTAAGAAATACGATGTGATTTTAAAATTAGAGAATAGTTATCAAAATGTAATCCGGAAAACCTCTTTTTACAGCGAAGTAAAAGCCATTTTGCAGCAACTACAACCCAAAACTATTTTTTGTTCCCATCAAAGAGGATTGAAGGGGGCAACAGTTTTTGCTGTGGCGAAAGATTTGGGGATTCCAACCACTACGGCTATTTATTCTTGGGACAATTTGCCCAAAGCCAGATTAGCACTACGGGCGGATCGTTATCTAGTTTGGTCCGATCACATGAAAAAAGAAATGGAATTGTATTATCCTGAAATTCCTTCTGAATCCGTACACGTAACGGGAACCCCACAATTTGAGTTTTATGAGGACGAGCAAAACATCATTGATAGAGAAGTCTTCTTCAAAAAATATAATTTAGATCCTGCTAAAAAAATAATTTGTTTCTCCGGAGATGACAGCAAAACATCCCCTGATGATCCTATTTATTTACAAGACATTGCAGAGCAATTAACGAAAACACATTTTATAAACGAATACCAAATTTTATTGAGAAGATGCCCGGTGGATTTTTCAGGAAGATTCGATGCTGTAGTCAACGAGTACAAAGAATTAATTAAAGAAGCTGCTCCTTTATGGTATTTTAATTCCTCGAGTGAATGGAGCTCTGCTTATCCATCAATTGAAGACATAAAATTACTAGTAAGTACTGCTTTTTATGCCGATGTGGTCGTAAATGTGGGTTCAACGATGGCTTTTGATTTTGCCATGTTTGATAAACCCTGTGTTTTTATAAATTATGACCAAAAACATAAAAACGAACAAGATTGGTCGGTGAAAACCATTTATCAATTCCAACATTTTAGCAGTATGCCAAATAAAGAGGCTGTAATTTGGTTGAACAATAAAGCAGAAATTGTCGAAAAAATAATAAAAGATAATTATGATATTACTTATATGCAATTATGGAAAAATATTGTCTTAGGTGATTATACGGAAGCCTCAAAAAAGATTAGAAATACCCTTCAATTAGAATAATATGCACATCTGTTTTATAACACATGAATACCCAAAAGTAGGTTTTCCTCATGGAGGTATAGGTAGTTTTGTGAAGACAATTGCTACAGCATTAATTCAAAATAATGTACAAGTAAGTGTGGTTGGGATCAATTATGCCGCTACAAATGAAAAAGAAATCGATAATGGAGTGTCAATTTATCGACTAAAAAAAAGTACTGTCAGGGGACTCGCCTGGTATTATAATTCAAAGGCTATCAATAAAAAAATAGAAGAAATTCATACTCAAAATCCAATAAGTATTATTGAGGCCTCAGAATTGGGTTTAGCTTTTATCAACAAATTAAAAGATATTAAATATATAATTCGTCTTCACGGTGGCCATCACTTTTTTGCAGAAGCCGAAAACAGGAAGATAAATCCATGGAAAGGATTTCAGGAAAAACGCTCCTTCAAGAAAGCAGATGCTTTTATAGCCGTGTCAAAATACGTAAAGACACATACTGAAAAATATTTGAATTATAATGATAAGCCTATAGCCTATATTAATTATCCGATAAATACAGAGCTTTTTAAACCAATAGCAGGGCAAGAGGAGGCAAGAAGAATTGTTTTTGCAGGGACTGTTTGTGAGAAAAAAGGAGTGAGACAATTAATTCAGGCTTTCCCTTTGGTAAAGAAGCAGTTTCCAACGGCAACATTAGAAATTTATGGCAGAGATTGGCTTTATCCCAACGGGAATTCATACACAGAAATGCTTAAGGAAAAAGAACTTCCTCAACTTGGAGAATTATCGAGGGACATCCATTTTCGCGGGGCTGTTGCTTATGACAAAATTCCTTCAAGATATGCAGAAGCGGCCGTTTGCGTGTTCCCATCCCATGTAGAAACCCAAGGATTAGTAGCTCCAGAAGCGATGGCAATGGAAAAAGCAGTGGTTTTTAGTATGTTAGGACCAGGACCTGAAACCATAATTAATTATGAAACGGGATTGCTATGTGACCCGCATAATCCCTTTGATATTGCTGAAAAAATTTCGTGGTTTTTCTTAAACCAAGACAAAAAAGAAGCAATACAAAAGAAAGCAAGAGTTTTTGTTTTGACAAAATATGGATTAGAAAGTATCGTTAAACAAAATAGGATGTTTTTCGAGTCTATTATAGTTCAATAAAGTTAATTTTAGCCAACATCGTTGTAAAAATGAGTTCAAAAAGCTATCAGAAAGTTGCAACCAATAGTAACACAAAAAAATGCTAGTAAGAAACCACTAATTTGGTTGTAAAGTGAAGACCCCTAATTCGATGTCAAAAATAAATTCTATATCCAGTGATAGGGTAATTCAAAACGAACTTAATTTAATTACAATTATATATTTTAATTTAAATAAATGAAAAAAACATACCTATTCGTTTCATTGATTTTTGTTGTTTTATTGCTAGCAATAATTAACTTTAGAACCCCTTTTTTGCGACAGGACGGAGGTGGCTGGTCTTTGGGTTATGGTTCTTCAAGGAGTTTTCCAGAGAAAATGATTATTGATGCAAAGGCTATTTATTCCATTGAAAATTTAAAAATTCAAAATGACAGTACTGTTTTTTTGGCCGATCCTTTTTTTGTAAAGGAAAAGGATAGTTTTTATATTTTTTTTGAACATCAAAAAAACAAAAACAATGCAGATATTGGTTTGTTGACTTCGGTTGACGGAAAGAATTATCAGTATCGAGGAACGGTATTGACCCAAAAATTTCATTTGTCCTATCCTCAGGTTTTTAAATACAGAAATAATTTTTATATGGTGCCAGAGTCTAAACGAGCCAATGCGATTTTGTTGTACAAAGCCCATCGGTTCCCTTTTGATTGGAAAGTTTGTGATACTTTAGTCCCTAATGTGCAACTCGTGGATCCTTCCCTTTATTTGTCGGATACTCTCAATATTATGGTGGCTACCGATTACGCCAAAAACATGTATGTTTACCGAGCCGACTCCCTGTTTGGGAAATGGCAATTGCACCCAAAACCCATTGCTTTGATCGGCACCGAATCCAGGGCTGGGGGGCGGTTTTTTGCAGCCCGAAAAGGATTACTTTTACCGGTTCAGGATTTTTCCAGAGGTTATGGTTGTGGGCTTTCGCTTTACCGTTTTTCATTTCAGAATGGCAATTATACTGTGAAAAGAGAAAAAAAGAATTTTTTGACGGCTGAAGCCAACATCAAAGAATTTAATGCAGGCATGCATCAATTGGATATACAGCGGTTAGATGCGGCTCATTATTATTATGTGTACGATGGGAATCGATTGAACAGCAATTCCAAAAGGCTTAATCTTTGGGGACCATTGAAATGGAATTATCTGGATTTTAAAAATTGGGTAGTACAAAGTTGGTAAGTAAGAAAGGAAAATTTTCTACACTAAACCAATTGAAAATCCTGTCGTAAGCACCGAAAGTGAGGTTTTAATAAATTTATAGTAAAAATAGTTGTACATGAAAAAAGAAGACATCACCTATTTCCAAATCGTATTATTCCATGCGGTGCTGGGATTTTTGATCTATTTAGTTCCTTTTGTATCCAAAATCTATGGGTATGCTATTTTTATCGGGGGAGTTTATTATGTTATTAAGACCCAAAATAAAAAAAACGAAGCTTTGATGGTTGCCGCTTATGTGGTAGGCAGTGAGGTGTTTCTGAGAATGACTGGAGGCAACCCTTTGTATGAAATTGCCAAATATGGGGTCATGGTTTTTATTTTTATGGGGATGTATTATAGCGGGTTCTCCAAGAACGCTACCCCCTATTGGATTTTTCTGCTGCTCTTGGTTCCTAGTATAGTGCTGACCACTTTTGTGCTCAATTTTGATACCAACATGCGTAATACGATTGCTTTTAATATTTCAGGTCCCGTCTGTTTGGGAGTGTCCTCTTTATATACCTTCAGACGAAAAATTCCCTTAGAACAAATTAATACTATCTTGCTCAGTATGGGACTACCTATTGTGACCTGCATGGTATATGTAACCTTTTATACTCCACGCCTCCAGGATGTAATTACCAGTACCGAATCCAATTTTGAAACTTCAGGAGGCTTTGGCCCCAATCAGGTGGCTACTGTTTTTGGGCTGGGGATGTTTATCTTTTTTTCCAGAACCATTTTGGAGTCCCGGACGAAATTCATGTTAGCTCTCAACCTAATACTAGCCATTACTATGAGTTACCGGGGCATAGTGACCTTCTCGAGGGGTGGCATGATTACCGGCTTTCTGATGATCCTCTTGTTGTTGTTGTTCCTTTATTACAAATCCAACTTTAAAGGCAGGGTCAAACTCAATTACGTTATGGTATTTATTGCAGTGGCGATGGTCGCGACTTGGGCCTATACTTCCTTTCAGACTGGTGGGCTTATCGATAAGCGATATGCCAATCAGGATGCCAGAGGAAGGGAGAAGGAATCCAAGTTTACCGGAAGGGAGGATGTGGCACAAAATGAAATCAATACTTTTCTGAACAATCCTGTATTTGGTGTGGGTGTGGGTAAAGGTACTGAGGTGCGTCTTGAAGAAACTGGTATAGGGGTTTTGTCTCACGATGAAATTACGCGTATGTTGGCCGAGCATGGTTCCTTGGGTATTGTGGGTTTGCTCATCCTGTTTTTCACCCCCTTATTTTTATATGTCGAAAACAAATTCAATATGTTTCTGCTGTGTTTTTTGGCGTTCTGGTTTTTGACCATCAATCATGCCGCGATGCGGACTGCAGCACCGGCTTTTGTGTATTCGTTGTCGTTGCTGAATGTTTATTTTGGGGAGAACGTGAAGTGAGTAGGTAGCAGGTTGCAGATGGCAGGTTGCAGGTTTCAGATTTCAGGTTTCAGGTAGCAGATTTCAGGTTTCAGGTTTCAGATGGCAGGTAGCAGATGGCAGGTTTCAGGTAGCAGATGGCAGATGGCAGGTAGCAGATGGGAGGTTTCAGGTAGCAGATAGCAGGTTGCAGATGGCAGTTGCAGGTGGCAGATTTCAGGTGGCAGATGGGAGGTAGCAGAAGGCAGGTAGCAGGTAGCAGGTAGCAGGTTTCAGGTTTCAGGTGGCAGATTGCAGGTTTCAGGTTGCAGGTTTCAGGAGGCAGGTTTCAGGTTTCAGATGGTAGATTGCAGACTGGATATTGAAATATTTATAAAAATTTATCTGGATTATTCATCATATAGTTTAATAGCTTACCAACTTCAAGGCTTTTTGATGTTAAGGTTTCTAAATCATTTTTATTTATATAATCACAAGCATTTGCATATTCTAACCACACTTGAGTTTCAGCATTTTCAGCATCACTATCTGTTAATTTCGAAACAAAATGTTTTTCATATTTTCTTTTTCTTGTTGCTTCTGCGATATTAGCCGATACACTTCTGGAAGAACGCCTAATTTGATCTGTCAATGAATATTTTTCTTCAGAAGGAAAGCTTTTTGAAATAGAAAATATTTCCATTGCTAATTCAAATGATTTCTTATAAGCTAGTAAATCCTGAAATCTCATAATTTATATTTTAAATTTATCCAATCTGTTTTTTGCCATCTGCTTCCTGAAACCTGCCGTCTGCTACCCCCTTTTCTTCGCCTTAATCATCATTTCCAATTGGTTCCACAATTCCTCGGGTATGGCTTCGAGAATGTTGAATTCGCCGGCGCCTTTCAGCCATTCGCCGCCATCAATCACGATTACTTCGCCATTTATGTAGGCTGAGAAATCCGATACCAAGTAAGCCGCCAGATTCGCCAATTCCTGATGGTTTCCGACTCTGCCCAAAGGTACTTTTTTGGACATATCAAATTTTTCGGCAAGGTCACCTGGTAATAGTCGGTCCCAAGCTCCTTGGGTAGGGAAAGGTCCCGGCGCAATGGCATTGGAACGGATTCCGTATTTGGCCCATTCTACAGCAAGGCTTCGGGTCATCGCCAGCACACCCGCTTTGGCAGCGGCACTTGGTACGAC
>Ga0116157_10000972_pt1 | contig 29141 bp, 28 predicted proteins | sample AD_UKC048_MetaG_FD_89882 | JGI IMG/M metagenome (GOLD analysis project Ga0116157, IMG submission 89882) | Active sludge microbial communities of municipal wastewater-treating anaerobic digesters from USA - AD_UKC048_MetaG | ecosystem: Engineered > Bioreactor > Anaerobic > Digestate | place: USA... | reverse complement strand
GTGTTCTCGGTGCACGGGGGTCCGGCAGCGGCCGACGACGACGCGTTCGACCCCGCCCGGGCGGCCTGGTTGGACGCCGGGTTCGCGGTGGTGCAGGTCAACTACCGGGGGTCGACCGGCTACGGGTCGGTCTGGCGGGATGCCCTGACCGAACGCATCGGGCACACCGAGCTGGCCGACATCGCCGCCGTGCACGACCATGTCGTCGCGACCGGAATCGCCGACCCGGCCCGCTCGGTGATCGCCGGGTATTCCTGGGGCGGGTTTCTGACGCTGCTCGCGCTGGGCACTCAGCCGCAGCGGTGGACCGCGGGCGTGGCCGGGGTCCCGGTCGCCGACTACCCGGCCGCCTACGAGGACGAGATGGAGCCGCTGCGCGCCTACGACCGGGCCCTGTTCGGCGGGTCGCCGCAGGAGGTACCGCAGGCCTACCGCGATTCGTCACCGCTGACCTGGGTGGACCACGTCCGGGCACCGGTGCTGGTGCTGGCCGGGGCGAACGACCCGCGGTGCCCCATCCGGCAGATCGAGAATTACCTGGACGCGCTGGCCGCCCGCGGCGCCGCCTACCAGGTCTACCGGTACGACGCCGGGCACGGCTCGGGCGTCACCGCCGAGCGCATCCGCCAGCAGGCCTGCGAGATCGCGTTCGTCCGGCAGGTGCTGGCCGCCGGCTGACGTCAGTCCGAGAGCTGCCAGCGCTGCCCGTGCGGGTCGGTGAAGTCGGAAATGGTCTTGCCGGTGACCGGGATGAAGGTGTTCTCCCGGCTGAACGTGCGGCCGGCGGCGGTCAGCGCCGCCACGTCGGCCGCCTGGTCGGTGGAGCCGAAGGCGATGTGGTCCATCACGAAGGCATCGAGGCTGGGGTCCTCCCGGAGCTCGAAGATCACCTGGCCCGCACCCGGCAGGGCCACCTCGACCGAGCCCCGGGCCGGCGTGCGGCGAACCTCCACGAACCCCAGGCCGGCGAAGAACTCCAGCGCGACGGACAGATCGGGCACCTTGAAGTCGATGTGATCGACGCGAGTCAGCACCCCGCCGATCCTGCCACGGCCCGATCAACCCACCGATCAAGCCCCGATCAACCCTCATCAACGCAGTTCGGGGAAGTCCTCCACGCGGTACTCGGGGCCGGCTTCGGCCGAGGACTGACCAGCGCCGCCGGCGCCGTGCCGCTGCTGCTCCTGCCCGCGCAGTTCGACCCGGCGGATCTTGCCGGAGATGGTCTTGGGCAGCGGCCCGAACTCCAGCCGCCGGATCCGCTGGTAGGGAGCGAGCCGGTCCCGGGAGTGCTCGAAGATCAGCCGCGCGGCGACCTTGTTCGGGTGGTAGCCCTCGGCCAGCACGACGTAGGCCTTGGGCACGGCCAGTCGCAGTGGATCCGGCGAGGGCACCACCGCCGCTTCGGCCACCGCCGGGTGCTCCAACAGCACCGATTCGACGGCGAACGGCGAGATCCGGTAATCCGACGCCTTGAACACGTCGTCGTCCCGGCCGACGTAGGTCAGGTACCCGTCCGCATCCCGGGAGGCCAGGTCACCGGTGTGGTAGTAGCCGCCCCGGGTGGCTTCGGCGCTCCGCTTCGGCTCGCCGTGATACCCGGCGAGCAGCCCCACGGTCCCGGCGGACAGGTCGACGCACAGCTCGCCCTCCTCCCCCGGCGCTCCGGTGCTGGGATCCAGCAGCTCCACCCGGTAGCCCGGCATCGGCCGACCCATCGAGCCCGGGCGCACCGGCTGACCCGGCGCGTTGCCGACCGCGAGGGTCATCTCCGTCTGCCCGAAGCCGTCCCGGATGGTCACTCCCCAGGCCCGCTGGACCTGCTCGATCACCTCGGGATTGAGCGGTTCCCCGGCCCCGACCAGCTCCCGCGGCGGCGTGGTCAGCCGGCTCAGGTCGGCCTGGATCAGCATCCGCCACACGGTCGGCGGCGCGCAGAAGGTGTTCACCCGCTGCTCGTCGAGCACCCGCATCAGCTCGACCGCGTCGAACCGGGCGTAGTTGAAGACGAGCACCGTCGCCTGAGCCAGCCAGGGCGCGAACACGCAGGACCAGGCGTGCTTGGCCCACCCGGGCGAGGAGATGTTCAGGTGCACGTCGCCGGGCCGCAGGCCGATCCAGTACATCGTGCTCAGATGCCCGATCGGGTAGGAGATCTGGGTGTGCTCGACCAGTTTGGGCAGCGCGGTGGTGCCCGAGGTGAAGTAGAGCAGCAGCGGGTCGCCGGCCCGGGAGACGCCCTCGGGCACGAAACCCTCGTCGGGGTAGGCGGCGCTGTCCTCGTACTCGATCCACCCGTCGACCGGCCGGCCGACGGCGATCCGCACGAACACGCCGGGCACGTGCCGGAACCCGTCGGTGTCCACGTCCCGGGCGACCACGAATCGGGCCCCGCCGCGGCCCACCCGGTCGGCCAGATCGTCCGGGGTGAGCAGGGTGCTGGCCGGGATGATGACGGCGCCGATCTTGATCGCGGCCAGCACGATCTCCCACAGCTCGACCTGGTTGCCCAGCATCAGCACGATCCGGTCGCCGCGCTGCACCCCGTTCGCCTGCAGCCACCCGGCCACCTGATCCGTCCGCCGGGAGAGCTGACCATAGGTCCAGGAGCCCACCGAACCGTCCGGTTCGACGATGACCAGCGCGGGCCGGTCCGGATGCTCCGCGGCGATCACGTCGAACCATTCGACGCCCCAGTTGAACGTGGCGGGTCGGGGCCAGCGGAAACATTCGACGGCCTGGTCGCGGTCGTCCCGGTACTGCAGCAGCAGATCGCGCGCGGCCCGGAGCTGGTCGGTCGCGGGAGTCGGCACAGCGCTCATGTCAGTCCTCTCCGGCCGGGCGCCCGACGGTGCGCGCCCACCCGGGTCGAGGATGGCACCGGCCGGCGCCCCCCGCGAGGGCGAGGCCCGGCGTGAGGGCCCAGCCCAGCGCGAGGGCGCAGCCCGGCGTCAGGGCGCCGCCCCGCGCGAGGAGGGACCCGTGCGTGGCCGACCGGCGGACGAGCCCGGTGCAACGCCCGGTCAGGCCGACGGCAGCCGGGACCAGCGTCGGGCGAAGTCGACCATCTGCTCGGCCTGCCGGCGCACCGACGCGGCGGCGGCCTCGTCGGTGGTCGACCCGTCCTGGTCGAAGCGGGTCGCGGTGCTGTTGATGGCCAGTCCCAGCGGGGTCGGCCAGCCGCGCAGGGCATGCGCCACCTGGCGCAGCGTGGACAGTGTGGAGACCGCAGCCTGCCAACCCCGGGCCACCGCGATCAGCCCGACGGCGCGACCGTCCAGGTAGGGCCGCTCGTCCTCGCGTAGCTCTTCCAGATAGTCCAGGGCGTTCTTGACCAGGCCGGACACCGTCCCGTGGTACCCGGGCGAGCTGATCACCACGGCGTCGGCCCGCCGGACCGCGGCCACGTAGCCGGTGGCCCGGGCCGGCAGCACGGCCCCGGTGTGGTACGGCGGCAGATCCAGATCCAGGCCGGTGAACATCTGGACATCGGCGCCCAACTCGACCGCCTGCGCCAGCACCGCCCGTAACACGCGATCCGACTGCGAATGGTCGTCCACGGACCCGCCGATGCCCACCACCCTGATGCTCACCTGCTCGATACTGCCTGTTGTCCCGGGATACCGTGCAGCCCGGGGGCGGCGACCGTCGCGACCGGCGAGGACGGAGGGTCCAGATGCGTGAGCCGGGCCCACCCAACCGCGCCCGCCGGCGGGTGAACCGACCCTGATCCGCCGTGCTCGACCGCCGGTCCGACCGGGCCGGGCGACGATCCAGCTGACCGCGACCCTGTTGTCGATGACCCTGCTGGCGACGACCCTGCTGGCCGGGTGTACCGGGACCGGCGACCCGCCGCCTTCCGGCCCGCCATCCGCGCCCGCCCCGGCCACACCCTCGACCGGGTCCACTCCGAGGTCCAGCCCGAGCCCCTCCGCCACCGACGCGCCGATGGTGCGGGTGGTCCCGCTCGCCCCCGGCGTCTCCGACGAGGCCAGCGGCATCGCCGCGTCGACCACGGTGCCGGACCGGTTCTTCCTCATCGACGACGGCACCGGGGCCGACGAGCTGGCGGTGGTCGACGACCGCGGCACGCTGGTCACCCGGGTCACCCTGACCGGAATGGACGCCGACAACGCCGAGGCGCTGGGCGGCGGGCCCTGCGGATCGATCCCGGTGATCGACGGCGCCCGGCAGTGCCTGTATGTCGGCGACATCGGCGACAACCGGGAACGGCGGGACGACGTCGTCGTCTACCGGGCCGGCGAACCGGACCTGACCGGCGCCGGAGCACATCTCACGGTCGCCGCCGACGAATGGCGGTACACCTACCCCGATGGGCCGCACAACGCCGAGTCGATGCTGGTCGACCTGGACGGCTCGGTGCTCATCGTGACCAAACCGCGCAACGGCGCGGCCCACCGGATGTACCGGGGCCAACCGGGCGGCGGCGAGCTGAGCTTCGTCCGCGAATTCCCGATCCCCGGCTCCACCCGGCCGCTGCGCACTATCCTCACCGGCAACGTGGCCACCGACCTGGCCGCCACCCCCGGCCGCGTGCTGCTGCTCACCTACGACGACGTGCACGAGTACACCGCCCCTGACCCGACCGCCGCCCTGAGCGACTTCCCGGACTGGCCAACCCGGTCCCTGCCGTTTCCCGACCTGCCGCAGGCCGAAGGGATCGCCGCCGACGGCTGTGGATACGTCATCGCTTCGGAGGCCGGGCCGACCGGCTCCGCCGGCTCGCTCGGTCTGGCGACCTGCCGCTGACACCGCCGGTCACCGCAACCGCACGATCACCGACGACGGCGCCACCTGATCCCCACCGGCGTCCGACACCACGACGACGTCGTCCCACCAGGTGACCGAGGCCGGCACGGCAGGTTCCGCGCCCGGCAGCGCAGCGGTCAGCACGCGTCGTCCGCTGGCCACGTTGAGCACGACCAGGCTGGACCGGCCGTCGAGCATCGCCGTCACCGCCAACTGGCTGCCGTCCGGGGAGAAGGCCGCACCCCCGCAGGACTTCGAGTCCGGCAGCAATTCAGCGCTGACGGTCTGCGGGCTCTGCACCGAGGTGACCGTGATGGCGCCCAGCGTCCCGTCCGCCGCCCGTGGACAGCTCAGCACCGATTGCCCTCGTGGGTCGGCGGCCACCAGGTACACCGAACCACCGCTCGACTCGTTGCGAGCAAGCCGATACAGGACCTTGGTGCCGGCCCCGAGCCACCACAGGAACTGGCCGCTCGAGGGACCGTCGGAGCTCATGGCCACACCCACGGCGCTGGCCCGGATGCGCAGATCGGCGTTGGTCATCTCCCCGAACAGTTGGCCCACCTCGCCGATCCGCTTCGAGCCCAGGTCGGCGGCCAGGAGTGCGGCGTCCAGTTGGTCGGTCCGCGGCGCCAGCAGCACGGCGGAGCTGTCCACGGTCCAGGCCGCGGTGGCCAGGTCCCAGTGCGGGGGCGGCGTCGTCGCCAGGTCGTCGATGCCGGTCGGCCCGATGACGTGGGTGACCCCGCCGGTGACGGGAATGACGTACGCCGCCCGCGAGTGCTCGTCGGGTCCGGCCAGCACCAGCAACCAGGCACCGTCCGGGGAGAACAGGCCGAACGACGGTCGGTCGGCCGGGGCCAGCTCGACGCAGGTGGCCTCGCCGGCCAGGATCGGCGCGAAACAGATCCGGCCGTCGGCCGGGGTCGCGACCAGATCGCCGGCGGGTGAGACGATTCCGGCCGGGCCGAGCTGGACGTCGGCCGACGTCCAGTCGCCGGCCGCGGAGAGCGGAACGGACCGGTCGGACATGGTCCCCGGCGCCGGTGCGGACGCGGACGCCGACGCGGAAGCCGACGCCGGACCCGAGGTCCTGCCCGACGCCGACCCGGAGTCCGGCGCCGATACCGAGCCCGCGGTCGCCGAACCGGGCTGCCCGACGGTGCAGGCGGTCAGCCCGATCGCGACGACCAGACCCAGCAGCAGGGCCGGCCACACCCGGCGCACGTGAGCGGAAGGAAACACCATGGGAGCAAACTAGATCAGCCGGCCGACCCCGGGGCGAGGTTGTCCACAGCCCCCGGCGACCCGAGGATAGTTGTGCACATTGCGTTTTCGGTCTTGACTCAGCCCTCAGCAGATGCTTCCTCGGCGTCGATCCGGGCCAGGTACTTCGCGTGACCCCGCCGCCCGAACCGCTCGAACAGCGGGATGATCCGGTTGGCGACACCCGGCACGGAATGGGCCAGCCGGGTGGTGATGCTGTCCGTGTACGGCAGGTACACCTCCAGACGCCGTCCGGTCAGGGCCTTTTCGTAGGCCGCGACGACGTCGGGGACCGAGTGGACCCGGCCGACGAAGTTGAGCAGGCTGCCGCCGTGCCGGGCCTCCAGCCGCAGCATGGGGGTGTCCACCCCGCTCGGGTACACCCCGGCGACCCGCACGCCGGACCCGGCCAACTCGGCGGCCAGCGCGGTCAAAAATGCCCGCAGGCCGGCCTTGGCCGCCGAGTACGCCGCCGACCCGGGCAGCGAGATGATCCCACCCATCGACACGGTGGCCAGCAACCGGCCCCGGCCCCGGGCCCGCATCCCCGGGACCGCGGCGTTCATCAGCTGCACCGGGCAGGCCAGCATCACGTCCACCTGGTCGTACAGCTGGTCCGGGTCGACGGAGCCGACCTGGCCGGGCACGATCAGCCCGGCGTTGGCGACCAGCACCTCCAGCCGGTCGGCCCACTCGCCCCGGATCCGGTCGGCCAGCGCGGCCACCTGCGACCGGCGGCGGGCGTCGCAGGCCATCCCGATGGTGTCACCGCCGATGCTCTTCACCGCGCGGGCGACGGCGGCCTCGTCGATGTCGACGGCGATGACCCGAAAGCCTCTGCTGCGCAGCATGATGGCCACGCCGCCGCCGATCGCACCGGCCGCCCCGGTGACCAGGGCCAGCCGCTCAGACATGGGCGCCGGTCATCCGGATGGGGTCGAAGCGTCCGGCCCGCAGCTCGGTCCAGCCCATCAACCGGGCCACCCGATGCAGGTTCTTCTTGTACGCGCGGACCTCGACATAGTTGGTGTGGCGCGGACTGTCGACGAACTTCACCCCGCTGCTCAGGTCCGGATGGTCGGTGCGGACGAGCTCGCGGAATGTGCGGGCCCGCGCCGGGTTGTCCCGCAGGTCGGCCAGATGCTCGCCGATCAGGTTCGCGATGCGGTCGAAAAGCGTGTACGCGCTGGAGTTCACCTCCAGGTAGCTCACGCCGAACAGGCCCGGCCGGGCGGCAAACGCGTTCAGGTACATCTCCGGTCGACCCTGCGTCCAGGGCAGGTAGTCCGGTGGAACGTAGGGAATGGACATGTCGTACCCGGTCGCACACACGACCAGGTCGACCCGCTCGCGGCTGCCGTCGGTGAACACCACCTCGGGCCCGTCGAACCGGACGACGCCCGGCTTGGCCGCGATGTCGCCGTGCGAAAGATAGTGCAGCAGTTGGGTGTTGAGCAGCGGGTGGGTCTCGAACAGCTTGTGGTCGGGCTTGGGCAGACCCCATCGCCGCACATCGCCCACGACCAGCGGGCGCACCACCGAGTAGAGCAGCCGCTCCCCCCAGATCGGCAGCCACTCGGTCTGATCCGACGGCGTCCCGGCCAGGAACTTGGGGATGAAGTGGTAGCCGCGGCGGGTGCTGATGAACGCCGCGTCGGCGGCGGCCGCGGCGTCACAGGCGATGTCGGCGCCCGAGTTGCCCAGGCCGACGATCAACACGCGCCGCCCGGCGAACAGCGACGGCGACCGGTAGCCCACCGAATGCATGACCTGGCCGTCGAAATGTCCGGGCACGACTGGCATTCGGGGATCCCAGGTGACCCCGGTGCAACAGATCAGGGCCGACGCCCGCACCGGCCCGGCGGTGGTGGTCAGCGTCCAACTGCCGTCGGCGTGCTGCTCGGTGCGCTCGACCGCCGTGTCGAACTCGATGCCCGCCCGCAACCCGAAGGCGTCGGCGAACGCGTGTGTGTAGTGCAGGATCTCGGTGCGGGAGGGGTAATCCGCGAACGAGGTCGGCATCGGGTAGTCGAAGAAGCCCGACTTGTCCCGGGAGGAGATGAAGTGCGCCGACTCGTACATCGGCGTCCCGGGATTGTCGATGTCCCAGATTCCGCCCAGGTCCCGGTGTCGCTCGAACTGCACGTAGGGCAGCCCGCGCACCCGCAGCGCCCGGGCCATGGCCAGGCCGGCCGGGCCGGCACCGACGATCGCCGCCGGCAGGCCCGCCGACGGAGCCGGCGAGCCGGCCGGGGGTGCGCTCATGGAAGGCTCCTTTGCCCTCGTCCCGAACCCTGCCTCGTCGCCGCCACCGGCGGCGGGGCCTGACCTCACCGAGCGGCCGCGACGACCTCGGCGATCTGCACCGCGTTGAGCGCCGCACCCTTGCGCAGGTTGTCGTTGGACACGAACAGCACCAGGCCGCGCCCGTCGGCCACGGACGCGTCCTGCCGGATCCGGCCGACGAACGAGGGGTCGGCGCCGGCCGCCTGCAACGGGTTGGGCACGTCGGTCAGCTCGACCCCGGGGGCACCGGTCAACAACTCGGTCGCCCGGGCGACCGACAGCGGCCGGTCGAACTCGGCGTTGATCGACAGGGAGTGCCCGCTGAACACCGGCACCCGCACGCAGGTGCCCGAGACCAGCAGCTCCGGGATGTCCAGGATCTTGCGGGACTCGTTGCGCAGCTTCTGCTCCTCGTCGGTCTCGAAGGTGCCGTCGTCGACGATCGCGCCGGCCAGGGCGATCACGTTGAACGCGATGGGCCGCACGTACTTCTTGGGCGCCGGGAACTCGACCGCGGACCCGTCGTGGGTCAGCGCGCCGGGCGCGACCGGACCCTCGACCACCGCGCGGACCTGGCCCTCCAGCTCGGCCACGCCGTCGAGCCCGGAGCCGGAGACCGCCTGGTAGGTCGACACGATCAGCCGGCGCAGCCCGGCCTCGTCGTGCAGCGGCTTGAGCACCGGCATCGCGGCCATGGTGGTGCAGTTCGGGTTGGCGATGATGACGCCGGTGCCCTGCTCGGCGATCGCGCTCAGGGCGGCCTCGGGGTTGACCTCGGAGACCACCAGCGGGATCGACGGGTCCTTGCGCCAGGCCGAGGAGTTGTCGATGACGGTGACCCCGGCGGCCGCGAACCGCGGGGCCTGGGCCCGGGACAGGGTGGCCCCGGCCGAGAACAGCGCGATGTCCAGACCCGACGGATCGGCCTCGGCGGTGTCCTCGACCACGATCTGCTGATCGCCCCAGGGCAGCGTCTTGCCCGCCGACCGGGCCGAGGCGAAGAACCGGATCTGCTCGATCGGGAAGTTCCGCTCGGCCAGAATGCGGCGCATCACCCCGCCGACCTGGCCGGTGGCGCCGACGACTCCTACCCGCAATCCACTCATCTGTCCTACCTTCCGGTTCCGGCGTACACGACGGCCTCTTCGTCGCCACCGAGCTCGAATGCGTCGTGCAGCGCCCGCACCGCGGTGTCCAGTTCCACGTCGCGGACCAGCACGGAGATGCGGATCTCGGAGGTGGAGATGATGTCGATGTTCACCCCGGCCGCGGCCAGGGCCTCGCAGAAGGTGGCGGTGACCCCCGGGTGCGAGCGCATCCCGGCGCCGACCAGGGAGACCTTGCCGATGTGGTCGTTGTAGACGATCGACTCGAAATCGATCTCACCGCGGCGCGATTCCAGCGCGGCGACCGCCCGCGGCCCGTCACCCTTGGGCAGCGTGAAGGTGATGTCGGTCTTGCCGTCGACCGCCTTGGAGATGTTCTGCACGACCATGTCGATGTCGATCTCGGCGTCGGCGATGGTGCGGAAGATCTTGGCCGCCACGCCCGGGTGGTCGGCCACTCCGGCGATGGTCACCTTGGCCTCGCCGCGCTCGTGCGCGACACCGGTGATCAGGGCACTTTCCACGGGAATATCCTCCATGCTGCCTTGCACGAGCGTGCCGTTGAGATCGTTGTACGAGGAGCGCACGCGCACCGGAACGCCGTACCGGCGGGCGTATTCGACGCAGCGCAGCATCAGCACCTTGGCGCCGGAGGCGGCCATCTCGAGCATTTCCTCGTAGGTGATGGTGTCCAGCTTGGCGGCGTTGGGCACGATCCGCGGGTCGGCGGTGAACACCCCGTCGACGTCGGTGTAGATCTCGCAGACGTCGGCGTGCAGCGCCGCGGCCAGCGCGACCGCGGTGGTGTCCGAGCCGCCGCGACCCAGCGTGGTGATGTCCTTGGTGTCCTGGCTGACGCCCTGGAACCCGGCGACCAGGGCGATGTTGCCCTCGTCCAGCGCCGAGCGGATCCGGCCCGGGGTGACGTCGATGATCCGGGCCCGGCCGTGCGTGGAGTCGGTGATGACGCCGGCCTGGGACCCGGTGAACGAGCGGGCCTCGGCGCCGAGCGCGGAGATGGCCATGGCGACCAGGGCGTTGGAGATGCGCTCCCCGGAGGTCAGCAGCATGTCCAGCTCACGGGCCGGCGGCGAGGGCGAGACCTGTTGGGCCAGGTCCATCAACTCGTCGGTGGTGTCCCCCATCGCGGAGACCACGACGACCACGTCGTGCCCGTCCTTGCGGGTCGCCACGATCCGCTCGGCCACCCGCTTGATCCGCTCCGCCGTCCCGACCGACGAACCGCCGTACTTCTGGACGACGAGGCCCACTGCCACTCCCAGTCTGTTGCGCGCAGGCCCGCGTCCACGGGCCCCGAAGGATTTTACCGGCAGGACCAAGGTCCCCCGGCCGTCAGGCCGATCCGGCTACGACCAGGAGGGCGACGACGGCCACACCGTTGAACACCACGTGGGTCACGATGGCCGGTCCCAGCCGCCCGAAGCGGATGGTCAGCCAGCCCAGGACGGCCCCGGCCGCGAAGAGTCCGGGCCACAGCGCCAGCGCGGACACCGCATCGTTCACCTCGGACACGTGCAGCAGGGCGAACACCGCCGCGGTGGCGGCAATGGCCAGCCGGGCCCGACGGCGCGGATCGGCCAACCGGGGGTTGGTGCCACTGCGGCGCAACAGGGAGGCCAGCGCCCCGCGCAGCCCGACGCCCCGGAAGAAGATCTCCTCGATCACCGGCCCGACCACGGCAATGGCAGCCATGTTGACCACGAGCCAGACACCGGTCCCCAGCCCGTTGCCGTCCAGCACGTCCTGCAGGTTGCCCTGCGGCAGGCTGCCGGTGACCCGGGCGCAGATGATCGTCCACAGCCCGATGGCGAATCGCAGGCCCAGGCCCGCGCCCACGCCGATGAACAGGTCGATCCAGCGGAAGCGCAGGGCCAGATCGGCGACCAGATTCCCGGTGCCGTGCCGCCGGCAGGCCCAGATCGCGGTGCCCAGCAGCCCGACCCAGACCGGCAACGCGGACAGCAGCAGCAGCGCCGGTCCCGGTGTGGCCCCGGACAGCCGGACCACGGCGGAGAGCAGGGTGCTGGCCAGCAGTACGACCCCGAGGCCGACGAAGACGTCGACGAAGGTCCACGGCGGCCGGACCCTGCCGTCGATGGTGACGGGCCCGGCGACGACGGGTCCGGCGACGACCGGCCCGGTGACGACCGGGGCGTTGCCGACCGCCTCGGCCGGCGCCGGCCGGGGCACCGGCAACGGCTGGGTGGGCGGGTCGCGGGGGTCCGGATGCACGCCCCCATGGTGCCCCGGCCTGGGTACTGTCGAATCATGCCCAGTGACCGTCGCGCCGCCGGTTGGTATGCGGACGAGGACGACCCGGACGGCGAACGGTGGTGGAACGGCACGCAGTGGACCACCCACACCCGGGCGGTCGGCGTGGTGTCGTCGGTGGACCTCACCGGATCGTCGCCCCGGGCCTGGTCCACGGCCGAGGAACAGCCGCTCGTCACGATCGAACCGCCCTCTGCACCGCTCGTCGTCGGGCCGGCGCCGCCGGACCCGCTGGACATCCCGCCCGGCTGGTATCCGGACCCGGCCGGGCATCCCGCCCTGCGCTGGTGGGACGGCTGGGAGTGGTCGGCCCACACCGCCCCCCTGCCCGCGCCGCCGCCCTGGGCACCGGCCGCGCCGCCGCGAAAGTCCGTCGGGGTGGCCCTGGTGTTGACCTTCTTCTTCGGCCCGTTCGGGATGCTGTACTCGACGGTGTCCGGAGCCCTGGTCATGCTGGCGGTCCTGTTCGTCGTCGGCTTCCTGGTCTTCGGCCTGTTCTGGTTCCTGCTGTGGCCGCTGGCCTGGGCCGGCTCGATGGTCTGGGGGGCCCTGGCCGCCGCCCAGTCGGGGCCGCAACCGGCCGCCACCTCCTGGCGCTGACCGGTGTTGCCGCTGCTGACGGCCGACTGCGGGCAGTGCTCGGCCCTGTGCTGCGTGGCCACGAGTTTCAAGAAGTCGGCCGACTTCGCCTTCGACCGGCCCGCCGGCCGGCCCTGCCCGAACCTGCTGGCCGATTTCGGCTGCGGCATCCACGATCAACTGCGCGACCGCGGCTTCCCCGGGTGCGTGGCGTTCGACTGCTTCGGCGCCGGGCAGCGGATCACCCGGTCGACGTTCGGCGGCCGGACCTGGCGGTCCGACCCCGCACTCGCCCCGGACATCTTCCGCGCCTTCATGATCATGCTCGACCTGCACGAGATCATGTGGCACCTGGAACAGGCGCTGGCCCTGCCCGCCGGCCCGGACCACGCCGAGCTGGCCTCCCACCTCGACCGGATCGCCGCCTGGGCCGAGCAGGCGCCGGCAGAGCTGGTCGATCTCGACGTGGCCGCGGCGATGACGCCGGTCGGTGAGCTGCTGGAGCGGGTCAGCGCCCGGGTCCGTTCGTCGGTACCCCACGGGGCCGACCATCGGCGAGCGATGCTGCTCGGGGCGAACCTGCGCCGGGCCGACCTGCACGGAGCCACCTTTCGCGGCGCCACCCTGGTCGGCGCGGACCTGCGCGGGGCCGATCTGCGGCGAGCCGACCTGACCGGCGCCGACCTGCGCGGGGCCGACCTGCGCGGCGCCGACCTGACCGGCGCGCTGTGGGTGCGGCAGGGTCAGCTGGCGGCCGCGGTCGGCGACGGCGCCACCCGCCTGCCGATCGGCCTGACCCGACCGGCACACTGGCGTTAGTTGCTCACCTCCAGGAGGAAAAGTGTCGCTGCGCGGGCACTTTCCTCCCCAGGGCGGCCTGACCGGCCAGGCCGACCATGGTGTGCGGCCCACCCCGCCGAACCCAGCGGATGCGCCTACCGCCGCCCCCGGGGTACAGTCCCCAGCGTGGTGCGCACCGCAGCGACCGACGCGATGACGTCCGGCCTGCTCCTTCGCCGCCGCGACGGAGCCTGATTTCCGACTGGCTCCTCCGTCGCGGTGTGTTGTGCTGCCGGTCAATCCCCCGCTCGGGCCGGATGATCATGAGCCACCGGCACGAGCCCTCCCCAAAGGACGAATCGTCATGGGTACCCCCGCTCACTCCCGTCTGCGCACGCCGGCCGGAGACATTCCCGCCGGACAGGCCGCCTACAACCGGCAACGGCCCAGCGCCATGCCCACCGGGCGTTACACCCCCTTCGCGCCGATCGACCTGCCCGATCGCACCTGGCCCAGCAAGGTCATCACCAAGGCCCCGCAGTGGTGCGCGGTCGACCTGCGTGACGGCAACCAGGCCCTGATCGACCCGATGACCCCGGCTCGCAAGCGCCGCATGTTCAACCTGCTGGTCCAGATGGGCTTCAAGGAGATCGAGGTCGGCTTCCCGGCGGCCAGCCAGACCGACTTCGACTTCGTCCGCGAGATCATCGAGCAGGACGCGATCCCCTCCGACGTCCGCATCCAGGTGCTGACCCAGGCCCGGCCCGAGCTGATCGCCCGGACCTTCGAGGCCGTCGAGGGCGCGCCGGCTGCGCTGGTGCACCTGTACAACTCCACGTCGACGCTGCAGCGCCGGGTCGTCTTCGGCCTGGACCGGGTCGGCATCCGCCGGATCGCGACCGACGGCGCCGAGGAAGTGGCCCGCTGGGCCGAGAAGTACCCGGACACCGACTGGCGGTTCGAGTACTCGCCCGAGTCCTACACCGGCACCGAGCTGGAGTACGCGGTGGAGGTCTGCAACGCGGTCTCGGCGATCTGGCAGCCGACCGAGCAGAACCCGATGGTGGTCAACCTGCCGGCCACCGTCGAGATGGCCACGCCCAACGTCTACGCCGACTCCATCGAGTGGATGCACCGAAACCTGGAGCGGCGCAACGGGATCGTGCTCTCCCTGCACCCGCACAACGACCGCGGCACCGCGGTGGCCGCCGCGGAGCTGGGCTATATGGCCGGCGCCGACCGGATCGAGGGCTGCCTGTTCGGCAACGGCGAGCGGACCGGCAACGTCTGCCTGGTCACCCTGGGCCTGAACCTGTTCAGCCAGGGCATCGACCCGCAGATCGACTTCTCCGACATCGACGAGATCCGGCGCACCGTCGAGTACTGCAACCAGCTGGGCGTGCCCGAGCGGCACCCCTACGGCGGCGATCTGGTCTACACCGCGTTCTCCGGCTCGCACCAGGACGCGATCAAGAAGGGCTTCGACCACCTGCGCCGGGACGCCGAGGCGGCCGGGGTCGAGGTCGACGAGTTCACTTGGGCCGTGCCCTACCTGCCGATCGACCCCAAGGACGTGGGCCGCAACTACGAGGCGGTCATCCGGGTCAACTCGCAGTCCGGCAAGGGCGGCGTCGCCTACATCATGAAGACCGAGCACGGGCTGGACCTGCCCCGCCGGCTGCAGATCGAGTTCTCCCGGGTGGTCCAGGAACACACCGACACCGAGGGCGGCGAGGTCGACGCCAAGACCATGTTCTCCTACTTCGCCGAGGAGTACCTGGAGCGGACGAGCCCGGTCAAGCTGGTCCGGACCCGCTTCGAGACGCCGGAGGAGGCCGACCACCCGTTCGACAAGATCTCGGCAACCGTCGTCTCCAACGGCGAGGAGGTCACCGCCAGTGGCGCCGGCAACGGCCCGGTGGCCGCGTTCTGCCAGGCCCTGACCTCGATCGGGCATGACGTGCGGGTGCTGGACTACGTCGAGCACGCGCTGTCGGCCGGCGGCGACGCCCGGGCAGCGGCCTATCTGGAATGCGCGATCGACGGTCAGGTCGTCTGGGGTGTCGGGATCGACTCGTCGATCACCACCGCCTCGCTCAAGGCCGTGGTGTCGGCGGTCAACCGGTCGGCCGCGGTGGCCGCGCGCGGCACCGACCTGTGACGGCCTGACCCCGGTCGAGCCACTGCTGCGCGACTCGCGCGGGCCCCGGGCCGGCGCGAGTCGCGGACAACGGCCGCGGTGCGGGTCGTCAGCCGGCCCGCTGCTCGGCCAGGGCGTCGATCTGATCGCGGGCGTCGCGGACCTCCGGCGGTCCGGTCCACTTGTCCGGCAGCACCACCAGGCCGGCGCGGACCGCGCGGATGGTTGTTGTCGCGGCCAGGTCGGTCGTCGGCAGGCCGGGCAACCGGTACATCCGCCGGGCCCAGCGCGGCAGCAGCGCGAAGGCCATCGCCGCCAGCCCGGCCCACGCGGGCCGGGCCGGGGTGAGCAGGCGGACCCGTTTGGGCATCGGCGGGACCGCCAGCACCCGCACACCCCGGCGGGCGGCGTCGGTGAGCCGGAGCTCGGCCCGCACGTCCCGGAAGTACTGGGTCATGTCGGCGACGGTGGCCGGGACCATCGCCTCCGCAATCCCGATCAGCCGGGCGGCCCGAACCTGTTCGCGCAGGTACTCGTCGGCCTCACGGTCGCTGATGGGGGCCCCGGCCCGCCGGGCCGTGGTCAGGAACGAGTCGACCTCGCAGCAGTGCACCCACAGCAGCAGGTCCGACCGATCCAGCCGGAAGCTCTCCCCGGTCTCCGGATCGGTGCCCCGCAGCTTGCGGTGGATCCCGCGGACCTGCGCGGCGAGCCGGTGCGCCTGCGGCGCCGGCGAATAGGTCAGGGTCGAGACGTACCGGCCGGTGCGATCCAGCCGGCCCCAGAAGTTCTCGTCGAACCCGCGTTGCTGGGACACGGCGGCCATGGTCAACGGATGCAAGGCCTGCAGGATCAGCGCCCGCACCCCGCCGATCGGGAAGACCGGATCGGCGTGCACCCGCCAGGTCATGCTGTCCGGCCCGAAGAGCGGGTCGGCCTGCGCCGCCGCCCCCTGGTCGCCCCCGATCGCACGAACGTCAGCCCCCGAACTGGTGTCCATCAACTCACCCTACGCGCGTGATCATCGGGCACCCGGCGGCGGCGGAACCGGGCTCCCGCTGGCCGGGCTGACGGCACCGGCGGGCCCCGGCCGGCAGTCCTTCGCGTAGCTTCCTTTTCGACGGACGAAGGGACGGTGGCCGGTGCCCAGCGGGGAAGGCGCGGAGGTGACGCTGCGCGACATCGCGCCCGCCGCGTTCCTGCCGCCCGCGGTGTTCGCCGTCGGCCAGGGCGCGATCGCGCCGGTCATCGTCATCTCGGCGACCGACCTGGGCGCCAGTCCGGCCATGGCCGCGCTGGTGGTGGCGCTGGCCGGCCTGGGCCAGATCTGCGCGGACATCCCGGCCGGGTCGCTGGTGCACCGGTTCGGCGAGCGACCGACGATGATCGGCGCCGCCCTGCTGACCGTGCTCGCCCTCGTCGGCTGCATGGTCGCCGGCCAGCTGATCCTGTTCGCCGCGGCGATCTTCGTCACCGGTGCGTGCACCGCGGTCTGGCTGCTGGCCCGGCAGGCCTTCGTCACCGAGGTGGTGCCCTACCGGCTGCGGGCCCGGGCGATGTCCACCCTCGGCGGGGTGTTCCGGATCGGACTGTTTATCGGCCCGTTCGTCGGCTCGGCCGCGGTGCACGCGGTCGGCCTGTGGGGCGCCTACGCCGTGCACGTGGTCGCCGCCCTGGTCGCCGCGGGCACCCTGCTGGTCGTGGGTGACCCGAAGGTCGACCCGGCCGGCCCGGGCGGGACGGCCCAGCCCCGCGCGAGGTTCCCGGCCGTCCTGAGCGAACAGCGGTCGGTGTTCGCCACGCTGGGTGTGGGGGTGCTGCTGGTCAGCGCGATCCGCGCGGTGCGGCAGGTCGCGTTGCCGCTGTGGGGTCAGGAACTCGGGCTGTCCCCGGCGGCCATCTCGCTGATCTTCGGGGTGTCCGGCGCCATCGACATGCTGCTGTTCTACCCGGCGGGCAAGGTGATGGACCGGTTCGGGCGGATGTGGGTGGCCGTTCCGGCGATGACGGTCCTCGGGCTGTCACTGATCGTGCTGCCGCTGACCGACACCGCCACCGGCCTGATGGTGGTCGGCCTGATCATGGGTATCGGCAACGGGATGAGCGCCGGCCTGGTGATGACGCTGGGCGCCGATCTCGCCCCGCCCGGGCAGCGGCCCGTCTTCCTGGGCATCTGGCGGGTGTTCTCCGACTCCGGGAACGGAGCCGGACCCTTCGTCATCGCCGGGGTGACCGCGCTGGCCTCGCTCGGGGCGGGCATCGTCGCGATGGGCATCGTCGGGCTGCTGGGCGGGGGCTGGCTCGGCTACTGGATCCCGCGCCGGGTGCCGCCACCCACCCCGCGGGACAAAGTCGTGGCCGACGGCGGGCCCCGTTGACACACTCGCCGGCATGGTCCGTCGCCGCCGCCGTTCCACCGTCACCGCCGTCGACCAGATCGCGCAGCCGCCGTCGCCCCGGCTGGTCGCCCCGGACGGCCGCGTCTTCGGGCGGGTCGACGCGCTCACTCCGGCCGGGGCGATGGACCTGGTGCGCGCCGGGGCCCGGGTGGCGTGGGATTCCTGCGGTTGCCTCGGCGGGTTCTGCGACCTGGTCTGGTTCGACCCGGCCGACGGACCCCGCCTGCACGCGGCCGGTCCGCCGATCCTGCACACCAAGAAGGGCACGGACGGCGAACTGACCTACTGGCGCAGCCCCGACGGGCCGATTCTGGTCCTGGCCACCTACGACGTCCGCTGGGGCCGGTTCATGTACTGATCTGCGGCGCCGGCGCCCCGGCGGCGAGCACCCGCTCGGCCGGGGCGACCGCGCCGGCCTGGGCGCGGCGCAGCGAGGGCAGGAACGCCAGGGCGACGACGATCGCCAGGATCGCCGCCCCGGAGGTCACCCAGTAGGCCGTGTGCGCGCCGAACCGGTCGATGATGACGCCGGCCAGCGGGGAGGCCACGGCGATGCCCACGGCCACGCCCGAGGTCACCCAGGCCATCGATTCGGTGAGCCGGGCCCCCGGCACCACCCGCTCGACGAAGGCCATGCCCGAGATCAGCACGGGCGAGCAGGCCAATCCGGCGACGAACAGCCCGACGGCGATCTGCCAGACCTGGGGTAGGAACGGCAGCGGCGCGGTCACGACGGCCAGCGTCGCGGTGGCCAGCACGAACTGGCGCAGCAGGGAGGCCCGCAGGGTCAGCGCCCCGAAGACCAGGCCGGCCAGCAGCGAGCCGACCGCGTACAGCGCCAGCACCACCCCGGCCGCCTCCGGCACCCCGGAGGCCTTGGCGAAGGCCACCGTGGTCACCTCGAAGGAGCCGAACAGCGCGCCCATCATCACGAACACCGCGGCGATGGCGGCCACCCCGGGCAGCAGGATCGCCGGCCGGCCCTTGGTCGCCGAGTGGCGACCGCTGGGCGTCGGCTCGGTGCGCCGCTGCGAGAGCAGCAGCACGGTGCCGACCAACAGCATCGCCGTGGCCAGCAGCAGGCCGGCACTCGGATTGATCTGCAGCGCGACGATGGTGGCCAGCGGCGGGCCGAGGATGAACACGGCCTCGTCGATCAGCGATTCCCAGGCGAACGCGGTGCGCAGCAACGGGCTGCCGTGCAGCTGCGCGGACCAGCGGGCCCGCACCAGCGGGCCCATGATCGGCTGCGACGCCCCGGCCACCAGGGCCAGGACGTAGATCGGCCAGGTCAGCGGGGTCCACAGGGTGATGGCGATCATCCCGATCACCGCGGGCACGTGGATGGCCAGCTGGATCGGCACCACCTTGAACTGGCCGAACGAGTCGATCAGCCGGCTGACCTGGGGTCCGATGATCGCGTTGGAGACGGCGTAGATGGCCGCGACGGCGCCGGCCACCGCGTAGGAGCCCCGTTCCGCGGACAGCAGCATGACGGCGCCCAGGCCCATCATCGACATCTGCATCCGGGCCAGGAACCCGGCGGCCGTGAAGCGGAGAGCACCAGGGCGCCGCAGCACCTGCGCGTACGAGCCGAACACGAGAACTACCCCACACCCTGCGCCGGCGGACCGGCCACCATCATCGTTTCTGTACCAACCAGTCGGTACAGGCTACGACCTGGGCCGCCGGAAGTCGACCCCATTGCCCGCGGGTCCATGGCCGGCCCCGATGCCGGCTCGGCGGTCAGTCGAACTCGGTCGGCAGGGTGCGGTCCCGGTGGTGGGCCACGACCCGCCCCAGTTCATGCACGTTGATCCGACCGGAGGACAGTGGCGGCAGCTCGTCGAGGCCGAACCAGCCGACCTCCAGCGTCTCCAGGGCCTGGGGCGGCCCGACCTCGCCGGTCGCCTCGCAGAGGAAGAACAGTTTGTAAATGGAGAACGGCAGCTTGGGTGTATGCCCCCGCGCGTCGCGGTCCCAGCAGCCGACGAGCTTGACCGCCCGCGCGCCGTAGCCTGTCTCTTCCCGCACTTCGCGCTCGACAGCGACCGAGGGAGTGTCCAGCGGATCGGCCCACCCGCCGGGCAGCGACCAGTACCCGTCCAGCCGCTCCCGCATCAGCAGGACCCGCTCCCGGTCATCGACCAGCGCGCCCCGAACGTCGATCTTGGGCGTCGCGTACCCGCGATCGTCACCGAGTTGCAGTCGCCAGCCATCCCGCGAGCCGCCGCCCACCACCGTCAGCAGGTCCAGCGCCAACGCCGCCATCTTCTGGTAGCGGTCGACGTCGTACCTGTCGTCCGCATAGTGCAACCCGCTCTGGGCGATGGCGGTCAGGGTGATGGCCGCACGCCGGACCGCCTCGGCGTGGTCGGTGTTCTCGATCCGGTCCGGGGTCACCGGTCAGTTCGTGCGGAAGAAGGCCGAAGCCTTCGGCGAGTACAGGATCGCCAGCACGATCACCCCGAGGACGATGCTGCCCACCGTCGACCAGCGAGCGCCGCCCGGGTGCGCGAACAGCAGCCACACGGAGCTGGCGATGCTCAGGACGGTCACTACCGCGACCACGAGCCGGGCGAAGTTGTTGCCGTTGGCCAGCCCACGGGCGACCAGCAGGTAAACCAGCCCGATGACCGTCAACAGGATGCCGAGCCACAGTGCGAGGGATGAGGCCGACACACCGGACGGAGGCGCGTCACCGGTGACGTTGATGCTGTCCCGCGTGAACACGAGCACCAGGCCGACGAAGATCGAGAACAGGCCCTCGATGACGACCAGGATGAGCAGAAGGGTGACCAGAGCAGGTCGCCGGGTCGGAAGGGTCATGACATCCCTCTCCCGCGCGCTTGCGGCGCGCGTGGTGTGAGCGAGACCGACCGCCGACCCGACAGGTCGATACCGTGCGAGGAATATACCCAGCCGGACCCGCCGCGGCCGGTCAACGCAGCGACATGTCCAGCAGGTCGGCCACCGCCGCCATGCCGGCCGCCGTCGGGTGGAACGAGCCGGCCGTTCGGCGGGCATCGGGCACGAAATCGCCGATCCAGGGTTGCGCCGACCCCAGCCCGTGGCCGCGGCTGAGTTCGGACACCGCGAGCAACTCGGCCGACGACCGGGCCGCCGCGGACCGGTAGGCCCGCTCGAGCCCGTCCTGAAGGGCCCGGAAGGCCGCCAGCTCGTCGTCGGCGAAGTCGACGACGGCCGAGCGCGACCCCGGATCCAGGACGGTCAGGTAGTCGACCAGCACGACCCGCGCGCGCGGCGCCCGGGCCCGGGCCGCGTCGACGATCCGGGCCAGGCCGTGGGCCACCGCGCCGACCGCGTCCTCGGTGGCCGGCGGGATGCGCGGGTACTGCGGCCCGAGCAGGGTGGCCATCGGCGCGGTCGGATCGTGCCGCCGCCAGGCGGTGGCCAGCAGGGAACCGATGTAACGCAGGTCGTTGCCCCCGGCGGTGATCGTCACCAGGTCGGCGTCCGCGGGCAGCCCGTCGATCTGCGGCGGGAACTGCACCGTCGGCGCGATCGTCTGCGCGTCGTCCAGGATCGTCGCGGTGGTCGCCCCGGACACGCTCAGGTCGACCAGGTCGGCTCCCAGCGCCCGGGCCAACCGATGCGGGTAGTTGACCGCCGACCGCATGGCCGCCCGTTCGGCCACCGGTTCCAGGGTCGGTCCGGCCGCGAACGAACTGCCCAGCGCAGCGATCAGCATCGCTCGATCCTCACACTTCGAGCCAGCGGCCCCGCCCGGCACCGGCGACGGCATGACCCGGCCAGGGCGTGACCCGGTTGGTTCGCTGATCAAAGCCGCGCCAAAACCAGAATCCCGGGCTCCCCACGCGGGAAAGATCAGCGAACCCCAGCACGCCCCCAGACATCGCTGATCAAAGCCGCGCCAAAACCAGGATCCCGGGCTCCCCGCGCGGGAAAGATCAGCGAACCCCGGAACAACCGGCCGGAGGTCAGCCGGGAAGAGCACCGCCCCGGGCGAGCGTGCCCGGTGCCAGCCCGAGCTCGCGTTCGGCCAGGGCGGCATGCATGGTGAGCACCCTTTCCGGCCGCTGGATCGTGCCGGTGTTGACGTGCGCGCTCAACCCGTCCAGCACGACCAGGATCATCATCACCACGACCTCCGGGTCGTCGGTGGTGAACTCGCCGGCCGCGATGCCGTCGGCGATCAGACCGCCCAACCGGTCCCGCCAGGCCGTCTCCTGCTGCGCCACCCGCTCGGCCAGCAGCGGTCGGTAGCGGGCCAGGTGCCGGACGTTGACCCAGAGCCGGCTCATCTCGTCGTAGGGCGCGAGCATGGTCCGGCTGAAGAACCGGCCCAGCCGGACCGTCGGCGACTCGTCCCGATCGGCCGCCGGCATCAGGATGTCCAGTTCCGCCCCCGCCGCGCTGCCGTAAGCCTCGGCCACCAGGTCGTCGGCCGAGGGGAAGTAGTGACTGATCAGCCCGGGTCGCACGGCCAGGTCGTCGGCCACCCGGCGCAGCGTCACACTTTCCAGCCCCTCGGCCAGCGCGATCGTGCCGGCGGCGGCGACGATCTCCGCCCGGCGGGTCGCCGGGTCCTTGCGAATTCGTTTGCGATCGAGGGTTGACGTCATGCCCACCATGCTATTGACTACGTGACCAATAAACAATTGGGCGCCCGACCAATAGCCGCCCACTCCCCGACCGCCCCGCCCGATCTGGAGGCCCCCATGACGCTGACCGACCCCACCCACGCCGATCGGCCGCCGGCCGCACCCGCAGTCGCGGCTCCCGACCGCGTCGGCCGGATCGAGACCCACGGCATCGACCACATTCCCGACGCCGAACGGCACGGCCGGCCGATCGAACTGTTCTGGGTGTGGGCCGGGGCGAACGTCAACTACCTGAGCCTGGTCGTCGGCGGCACGCTGGTGCTGATGGCGCTGAGCCTGCCGCAGGCCCTGGCGGTGATCGTGGTCGGCAACCTCGGCTGGCTGCTGCCCGGGTTCCTGTCGATGTCCGGCCCGGCCGCCGGCGCACCCAGCGAGGTGATCACCCGCGCGATGTACGGGGTGCGCGGCAATCGGGTCTACACCGCGATCAGCGGCTGGGTGATCTCGGTCTGCTATTTCGCGTTGAACCTGGCCGCCGCATCGGTGGCCGCGTTCGCCCTGCTGGAGCGGATCGGCATCGAACCGAACCCGATCGAGACCATCGTCGTGGCGGTGGCGATCGCCGCGATCACCCTGGCCATCAGCGTGTTCGGGCACGCCACGATCGTCCGGCTGTACCTGCCCATCACCGTTGCATTGATCGCGGCGTTCGCCGTGGTCGGCGCGAGTGTGCTGACGGTCGCTGACTTCTCGGCCGCTCCGGCCGAGAAGATGAGCGGGATCGAGTTGTGGGCCACCATCGCCGCCGGTGTCACGCTGATCGCCGCGGGCCGATGTCGTACACCAACAGCGCGGACTTCTCCCGCTACCTGCCCCGCACCTCGAGCAAGGTCGCGACCGCCGCCTGGACCGCACTGGGCGGCTTTCTGCCCAGCGTGCTGGTCTGCTCGATCGGGGCCCTGGCCGCGACCGCGGTGGACATGTCCGACCCGCAGAACGCCCTGCAGCAGATCCTGCCCGGTTGGTTCGCGCCGGTGTTCCTGCTGGCCCTGGTGCTGGGCACCATCTCGGTCAACGCGCTGACCGCGTATTCGGCCGGCCTGGCCCTGCAGGCGATCGGGGTGCGGATCAGCCGCTCGCGCAGCGTGCTGGTGGACGGGGCGGCGGCCGTCGGGCTGACCCTGTACGGCCTGCTGATCTCGAATTTCCTGGACACGGTGGGCACGGTCCTGCAGCTGACCGTGGTGTTGCTGGGGCCGAGCATGGCCATCTACGCCACCGACATCGTGCTGCGCCGCAACCGGTATGACGGGATCGCGCTGTCCGACGAGACCCGGACCAGCCGGTTCTGGTTCCGCGGCGGTTTCAATCCGGCCGGCGCCGTTGCCCTGCTGGCCGGCATGGTCGCGGCCGCCCTGGGCGTGGACTCGGTCTACACCGGGCCGGTGGCCGCGCTGATCGGGGTGGACGTGGCGATGCCGGCCGGCCTGGTGACCGCGGCCGTGGTCTACGCGATCCTCACGCCGCGCCCGGCCCGAGGGTGATCGGTCAGCGACGCAGGATCAGCGACGCAGTATCAGCGACCCAATATCAGCGACCCAGTATCAGCGCGGCGGCACCGAGCAGGGGCCCGTCCCCGCCGAGGGCGGACCGGGTGACCCGAACGGACCGGGCGTAGGGATGCAACGCGCTGACCTGCACCGCGGCCGCCACCTGCTCGACGTAATCGTCGGCGACGTTGACGAATCCGCCGGCCAACACGACGGTCTGCAGGTCCAGCAGGGTGGTCGCGGCGGCAATCGCCTCGCCGAGAGCCTCGGCCGACCGGGCCACCGCGCGCCGGGCGACCGGCGATCCGGACCGGTAGTCGGCGGCCAGTTCCTCCCCCGTGCTGCCCGTCCAGCCCTGCGTCCGGGCCCAGGCGACGGTGCCGGGGCCGGCCGCGATCGCCTCCAGCGTGCTGGCCGACGGGTCGGCCCCATCCCTGGTCCGGACCCGGATCTGACCGATGTGCCCGGCATTGCCCGATGTTCCGGTGACCGGGCGGGAATCGATGATGAAGCCTCCGCCGATGCCGGTGGACACGACCATGGCCAGTCCGTTGGCACAACCGGCGAGCTCGCCCCACCGGTGCTCGGCCAACGCGATGCAGGTGCCGTCCAGGGCCAGGACGACCGGCAGGCCGGGATGCAACCCGTCCAGCACCTGCGCCACGACCAGACCGCGTGCAGTCGGCAGGTTGAGCGGCGAGATCGAACCGCTTCGCAGGTCGACCGGTCCGGCCGACCCCACCCCGATCCCCAGGAGACGTTGCCCGGGGGCCAGGCCGGCCAGCGCCCCGGCCGCCGCGTCCCTGATCGAATCGCCGATCAGTTCCCGGCTGGACGCACGTCCGGTCGGCCGCCGGGTCAGGGTCGACCGGAGGACCTCGCCGTCGAGCGTGATGAGCGCGGCGTCGACCTTGGTCCCTCCCACGTCAATCGCAAGCGCGACATCGCCGTTGAATTCGGACAAGACACAGCCTCCGAGCGGGGTGGCAGATGACCTCGACCGCGGGATGCGCGGTGGTTCCCGATCGTAGGGGCATCCGCCGTCCACGACCGCCGCGAACCGGACCCGTGCTTGAGCCACTACGCAGTGCTTGATAGACTACGCATCATGACATCACGATCGGATGTGGCCGCCGGAGACCGGGGCCACCAGGACGCCCCCGGCGACGGTGGCCTGACCCGCGACGGCGGGTCAGGGCCCAGCGACGCGTCGCGGTTCCCCAGCCTGATCGGCGAGCCGAAACCGGAGCCGACGCGCACCGCCGTGCTCGTCGACCGAGATGCCCCGACCCGCGCTGCGGTGGCCCGGGTGCTGGCCGATCACGGGTTCCGCATCGTGGCCGAGACCGATGACCCGGCCCAGGCGGGTGCGGTAACCCGGGAGGTGAGGCCGGATCTGATCGTGCTCGCCCTGGCCCCCGGACCCGACGACTTGCCGGCCGTCGCCGAGGTCACGGCCGAGCGCGCCGGTCCGGTGATCGTGCTCACCGACGACACCGACCGGCCACTGCTGGCCGCCGTCCGGGACGCGGGCGTCCATGCCCTGCTGCCGGCCTTCCCGAGCCGGTCGTTGTTGGCCCCCGCGGTCGAGTTGGCGGTGGCCCGCTTCGCCGAGATCGCGGGGCTCACCGCCGAGGTCGAGGCGGCCGCCAAGCGGCTGGAGACCCGCAAGCTCATCGATCGGGCCAAGGGTCTGTTGATGACGCACCGCGGCATGACCGAGCCCGAGGCTTTCCGCTGGATCCAACGCACCGCGATGGACCGGCGCAAGAGCTCCGCGGCCGTGGCCACCCAGGTGATCGCCGAGTTCGACCGCGCACCCATCAGCGCCGCCTCCTGACCTGCGGCCGGGCCGTCCGGGCCCACGCCCGACTCATCGTGCGGTGAACCCACCGTCCACGGTCGACGTCGAACCCGACACCCACCGCGACTCGCCGGTCACGGTGGCCGTCGTCGGCCAGCCGCCCAGGACGACCGGCCACCGCCAGCCGGCGAGATCGACACTGCCGGCCGGCGGTGGGCTTGGGTGGCGGCGGGGGGAGGCGCCCCCGACGAGCGCCTCCCTCGGTTCGCGCCGCTGGGCTCAGACCGAGTACCGGCAGAGCGTCTCGCCGCCGTCGATGCGTACGAGATCGCCGTGCACGTAGCTGGATTCGTCGCTGGCCAGGTACAGGGCCAGGTTGGCCACGTCGGCCATCTCACCCCAGCGCTTGAGCGGCACACTGTCGGCAAAGGTCTGCATGAAGGCCATGTCCTCGTACAGGTCCCGGGTCAGCGCCGTCTTGGCGTAGGTGGGGCAGATCCCGTTGACCCGGATGCCCTCGGGTCCGTACTCGATGGCCGCGCACCGGGTCAGGTTGGCCTGCGCGCCCTTGGAGATGTTGTAGACCGACTGCCGCGGGTGGCCCTGCAGCCCGGCGGTGGACACCAGGTTCACGATGGTGCCGCGCTGGCCGGTGGCCGGGTTCGGATCCTGCCGGCGGAACTGCACCACCGCGGACTGGGTGCCGAAGAACGTGCCCTTGGCGTTGACGTTGAAGCAGGCGTCCAGGTCCTCCTCGGTGAACTCGTCGAACAGCTTGCCGCCGCGATAGATCCCGGCGTTGTTGAACATGACGTCCAGCCGGCCGAAGCTCTCCACCGCGGCCGCGACGGCCGCGTCGGTGTCGGCCTTACGGGTGACGTCGCAGCGGACGAAGACCGCCTGCCCGCCCTTGCTGCGGATCAGCTCGTCGGTGGGGTGCTCCAGATCGTCCTCGAAGCCCTTGGGCAGCGGCTTGTCGATGATGTCGGCGACCACCACCGACGCCCCCTCCGCGGCGAACAGCAGCGCCGCGGCACGGCCGAAACCCGAAGACGCACCGGTGATCACGGCCACCTTGTCCCGAAGTCTCATCTCAGACCCCCGCCCCGACCAGCAGGTGCCGGCGGAACCAGTCCAGCTGCACGCCCGCCGAGATGTCGAAACCCTTGACGTAGGCGTCGAAGTGGCCACCGGGCAGGACCACCAGCTGCTTGGGCTCGCGGGCCGTCTCGAATCCGTCCAGCGCGATCCGGGTCGGGGTGAGCACGTCGTTCTGGGCCACGCACATCAGCAGCGGGGTGGGCGCGATCAGCCGGATGTAGGCCCCGGGCTGGTATTCGGAGAACCGCTCGACGCTGCGCAGCGTGCAAGAGTTGACGTAGCTGGGGGCGCGCAGCTTGTGGGTGCCGATGAACCACTCGTAGGAGTCCGGCGTGGGCAGCGCGGACGGGGCCATCGGATCCTCGTTGACCACGTCGATCATCGCCGGCGGCTGGCCGGCATACCGGGCCCGCCGGTCGGCGTCGAAGCCGGCCCGGGCGCCGTCGACGAAGTCGGCCCGGACCAGTTGCCGGAAGTTGGCGTCGCCGTCGACGACGGGCACCTGGCTGGTGACCGCCTTGACCCGGCGGTCGGTGGCCGCGACCACCAGCACGTGCGCGCCGGAGTAGCTCGAGCCCCAGATGCCGATGCGGTCCGGGTCCACCCCCGGCAGCGTCTCGGCGAAGGTGATCGCGTTGCGGAAGTCGTCGATCTGGCGTTGCGGGTCGATCTCGCCGCGCGGCTCGCCGTCCGAGGCGCCGAGGTTGCGGTTGTCGTAGACCAAGACGTTCAGGCCGCCGGCCGAGAAGTGCTCGGCGTAGCGGTCCAGGTACATCTCCTTGACCGCGGCGAACCCGTGACACATCACGATCACCGGGGCCGTTTCGGCGTCTCCCGCGGCGCGGTAGTACCAACCCCGCAGGGTGACCCCGTCCGAGTCGAACTCGACGTCCTGACGGTTCTCCGGGTCGGCGACCGCCGCCGTCGGATCGTCCAAAGTGCTTGTCATTCAGGCTCCTTCACACCGGTGTGCGGATTCCGTGATCGTCTGCAGCGCCAACCTAAGACGTGACCGGGACCACAATCCATGCACATTCGTGCCGAGATCCGGCCGGTTTGCGCCATCGGGCGGGGCCCCCTTGTCGCCCGGACCGGCAGCCTTTACGGTCGAGGGCGCCAGGAGGTGCAATGACGCAACCCGACGACTGGTCGTTTCGCACGCACGGCCGCGCGGAGGCCTACGACGCGTGGAGCCGGATGCTGTCCACCACGCACCTGCCGTGGAGCATCACCGAGCTGGTGCAGGACCCGCAGACCGGCTTCGGCGCCTCGGTGCGCCGGCGCCACCTGGCCGACCTGGTGCTGGTCGACTGCTCCTGCGACCCGAACGCGGGGGTGCGCGGCAGCCACGAGATCGCCGGCACCGACGGCGGCTACCTGGTGATGCTGATGACGCTGCGCGGCCGCGAGGTGGTCCGGCAGGGCGAGAGCCAGGCGGCGCTGGAGCCGGGCAGCGTGGTGGTCTGGGATTCCGAGACGCCGGCCGAGTTCCTGGTCCGCGAGCCGCTGGTCAAACGCAGCCTGCTGGTGCCCAAGGCGGCGCTGGCCGAGGTCGGCGCCCGCGGCGAGCTGATGACCGGGTCCGTGCTGGACGCCACCGCGCCGGCCGTCACCCTGCTCAGCGGCTACCTGGACGCGCTGTCGGCCACCATCGACCAACTACCGCTGGGCGCGCTGCCGGCCGCCCGCAACGCGACCATCGAACTGCTGGCCGCCGCGCTGCAGGAACCGGTCCGGGTCCCGCAGGCCACCGCCGCCACCCGGACCGTGGCCGAGGCCTACATCGACAAGCACCTGCGCCAGCAGCGGCTGTCGGCGGCCGAGGTCAGCCGGGCGGTCGGGGTCTCCGTGCGGTCGCTGCATCGGGCCTTCGAGGATTCCGGGGAGAGCGTGGCCTCGTTCATCCGGCTGCGCCGGCTGGCCCGGGCCCGCGACGATCTGCTCGCCGGAATGAGCGTCGGCCAGGTCGCCCGGCGCTGGCACTACACCGACCCGAGCCACTTCTCCCGCTCGTTCAAGCGGCACTTCGGGGTCAACCCGAGCGACCTGACCCCGGCCCTCGACCGCTGAAGCGGACCCGCCGGCGTTGCCGCTCCGACCGTCGGCGCAAGACCCGCAGCCGCCAGGTGCGCCGGATCGCCCCGGCGTCCTTGGTGATCGACATCCCCACCAGCACGCCAAAGGCCACCGCGAAGATGGAGATTCCGGTGATGATCAGATCCTGGACACCGCTGGTCTCCCCCATGGCCAGGCTCGACACGCCGCGGAACCCCAGCGCCCCGGGCAGCAGCAGCCAGAACGCCGGCAGCAGCAGCACCGCGCCCGGCGGGCTGTGTGGGAACTTCGAGAGCAGGTGGCTCAGCGGCACGATGACCAGGCCGCCGAGCAGGCCGGACAGCGAGGGGGTCAGCAGCAGCGCGCCCGCGGTCTGCGCGGCGTAGGAGCCGTAGAGGGCGATCAGCAGGAAGATCAGCGCCCCCGG
>Ga0116157_10000971_pt1 | contig 29169 bp, 27 predicted proteins | sample AD_UKC048_MetaG_FD_89882 | JGI IMG/M metagenome (GOLD analysis project Ga0116157, IMG submission 89882) | Active sludge microbial communities of municipal wastewater-treating anaerobic digesters from USA - AD_UKC048_MetaG | ecosystem: Engineered > Bioreactor > Anaerobic > Digestate | place: USA... | reverse complement strand
GAATTTACCCATATCTTCTGCGGAGATTGCATCAACAACACCCGCTGAATCGCGTTTGATATCCATGGCAGCTTGCAAGCTCGCCTTGATACCGGTAATAACGATCTCTTCGCCTTCTTCTTGGGCGTAAGCCATTGATCCTGCGGTCAAGGTAATGACTGACGCCACTGCTGCCGCTAGTGGTTTTACTCTGAAGTTTTGTTGGAATGTTTTAAGCATAAGACTATGCCTCCAGTGATTGTTATTAGATTAAAAGCCGCCGTGTTAGCGACCTTAACGTTCCCTGTTAGCTCCTGTTGGAGCCAACAAGAAGCAAATATCAAAATTGTTTTTGCGGACAATTTACATATCTGCTACCTGAACACCTTCTTCTTCGAGTTGGTGTTCTAAGTTCTCTTATGAGCCTACTTTTTAATAGTTGGATAGTTGCTCATCTCACCGTCTTGTTAACGTAATGAATGTGTTAGCCCGACCTTTTTGGCAAAAAAAAGATTTTGCCGAGCAAATATTATTCGGTGGCCAAATGCGCCCATTCATATGGTCATTAATACTATAACGGATAAATGCATGTCAACCCGCAAACCTTGTAATTCAAAGGCTTTTAATAAAAAAAATGAATGTCTGTCAAAGACATGACAATTTATTTTTGTATATGAATATGTTTTTACAGGGGAATTTTCTGATTGATGTTACGGTTAGCGACAAGTGTCAAATGCACGATGAGCTTGGTAAAAAAACGGAGCACCCTAAGGTGCTCTAATGCCCAGAGGGCTCCAGTACAAACACGAGGTTGCAAAAATTGTGGGTCAAGAAATCAAAATCAAAAAGGTCAGGTGTAGCGTCAAAACTAAGTTGTTTATAGGTTTGGGTGTTATGCAACAATTCAAATGTTGCATTGGTTATCGCTTTGCTGAGGTTTCTAGTGCTTTATTTATTTTGAGTGTGCACTTGCATACTAATCAATATTTTCTTATTGTCAATATAACTATATGAAATTTTTTACATGCATTAAGCGGATGTGTATTTATCGAGCCACCTGATGGGTCTCTTTATTCTCTGCTCAGCTAAAGCTCGGAATGAGGGATTTACTTGATTTTATATCAATAGAGTGTGGGTATTTCTAGCGCTATAAGTGGAGTGGGCGGCATTTATCTATGATAAAAGCAGGCAGTCTGTGAACGGTCACTTGCCAATTCCTAGCGCATGAATTTTGCCGGCGGTGGACTAGATTTGATTTTTATAATTGCAGTATTTATTTAACCGCAAACCTCAGCCACAAAAATCCAATGGTTCCAGCTGTTAGGGACGCCAATAAAACCGCAATTTTGGATGCGGTAATGGCATCGCCATTGCCCACAAACGCGAGGTTGGTAATAAATATCGACATAGTGAAACCTATACCGCCCAATAGGCCTGCGCCAAAAATATGTTTCCAATTTAATCCTGCTGGTAATTTACAAATACCAATAGTCACCGCAATAAAACACAGCAACATAATTCCCAACGGTTTGCCCAATAATAGTCCGCCCATAATCCCAAGGCTGTTTGCACTCGCTAATTCCTCTGCCCAGTTTGCACCAATCACTACGCCAGTATTTGCCAGTGCAAAAATGGGCAAAATAATAAAGGCGACGGGTTTGTGTAACATATCTTCAAGGCGATGAGACGGTGATTCTTCATCGTCGGCTTTGGCAGAAAAAGGAATTGCAAAAGCAAGCAATACACCCGCAATAGTGGCATGCACACCAGACTTCAGCATAAAAAACCACATAAGTGCGCCGCCGATTAAATAGGGCGTTAATGCCATTATGCGCAACACCCGATTAAATACAATCAACACGGCAAAGGTTATTGCTGCTGCGATCAAATATACCAATGACACTTTTGCGGTATAAAAAAGCGCAATAACAATAATTGCACCCAAATCATCCATAACCGCAAGTGCAGTTAAAAAAACCTTAAGTGATAGCGGAATGCGGCTACCTAAAAGTGCTAATACGCCTAAGGCGAATGCGATGTCTGTGGCCATAGGAATGCCCATGCCTGCTTGTGTTTCTGTACCAGCATTGAAAACAAAATGGATCAGCGCAGGGCAAGCAATACCACCTACGGCTGCAATAATAGGTAGAAGTGCATTTTTAAAATCGGAGAGCTCACCGTTGTACAGTTCGCGTTCAAGCTCTAGCCCAATAAATAAAAAGAAAATCGCCATAAGGCCATCGTTGATCCAATGTTCAATGCTCATGCCTGCAATATAAGTGCTCCATATACCCACATAGCTCGCACCCAACATGGAATTTGCGATGGCTAGCGAAATAATTGTGCAAATAATCAACACTATGCCGCTAGATTTTTTTGACTCCAAAAACTCCGCGAAGGTTTTTGAAAGCTTGTATTGAATGGGTTCCATAATTATCTCATTAACAACAGAGTCGATTTTAAAACGAAGAGTTGGGGCCTGCTAAAAAGGCAATTTCTTCTTTAGTGGATGTTCTGCCTAGAATAACGTTTCTATGGGGGTAGCGGCCAAATTTTTCAATGATATTTTTGTGTTGCAGGGCTGATTCATAGGCATCAGTTAAGCCACTGGTTTGATAAAGCCTTAGCGAGACTTCATGAATTTTTAAGGATTCACTGTGCATAAAGGGTAAGTAAAGAAAGGTGCGCTCTTGCGGGCTTAGCGCACTGGCGGCGCCGGATGATATTGCTTCCTGTGCGAGTATCAATGCCAAGCCATCGCAGGCAAAAGCCAGAGAGCTATCTCTGAACATATTGCGTGAAAATTGATCCAAAATAATAATTTCTGCCAATCTTCCTTTTGCGCGTGTACGCCACTCGAAGAGTTCACCATTTTTAGCAGCGCCATGAATGGCGGAAAATTTCTCTCGAATTTTTTTGTCGAATTCAGCATCCTTAGTCCACCACTGGGATGGCGCTATATCTTCAAACCAAAATTTTAAAATTGTTTGGAAATGAATAGGCTGGCTCATAAGTAATCTCACTGAAATAAATACAGAACCTATTATTGCTTAGTGCGTATATTTTTTATGGCTCAAATAAGCATTGGCCCAAATAAATAAACCCATAATCATTAGTGCAAACAGCGGCATTTGCCAGAGCAGTGCTGAGCGCAAGGCTGTACCTGCTGGTGTATCGGGAAAGCTGGCGAGCAAACCCGAGAACCCCAAGCTAAATAAGCCATAGCCGAGATTAAAGACTAGCCCTTTTACAGAAAGTAGCGTTGCACGTTTAGAGGAATCTGCCTCTTGGTGTAATACGCGGCTAATGGTGAAGCCGAGAAAGCCCATGATGGTCATTAAAAACATGGCGGGAATAATGCCATAGATCGGCCATGCGGGAATTAAGGCAGCCAACCCTAACAGTGCCGCAACGGCAATCAATCCTAAATTTGTGAGCATGCTGTAACGATTATTTAAATATTTGGCGATACTCGGCACAAACCAACTTAGTATGCCGAGCGCTGCGCCAAGAAAGCCGTAAGTCCATTCGGGCAAATTTATTAAGCGATAGTAGCTGCTGTTAATAGTAGCGAAATTGCGCACTATGGAGTCAATACAGACACCAATTAAAATCACCACTAAAATTGTGCGATGCGAAAAAGCCCAGCGCGCTGTGGTGAGCGTGAGCTGAATTGTATTTTTTAGTGTTGAATCTATAGCAGCATGAGCAGGCTCTTGCATGCGTAAACAAATAAATAAACACACCAATGCTTGGCATAGCACTAAAGCAACAGGCAGTCTATGCACAATATTTGCGGAGAGCTGAAAGCTGTTAGGTAGAATTGAATTGATGATATGTGGGTCATAGAGCAGGCCACCTAAAATCATCGCAACTACAAAACCTACTGAGCGCCAGCGCATGGTGGTTGCCAGCAACTTATCCCACGCATGAGCGCGCCCCTCGCTGGGCAGGGAATCATAAGCCAAGGCTTCATCGGCACCGCTTGCGCAAGCTTCAGAAAGGCCAGAACAAATTCGGTTAATAACGCAAAGCAACAGCAATAGTGCGCCGCCATCGCGCGGTGCAAGGAGCAGGCACAGCATTTCTATAATCATAAGAACAGATGCCGCAATTAATAACTTGCGTCGCCCTATGGTATCGGCGAGAGCGCCCGAGGGCACTTCAAAGAGAAAGATGGTTGCCGCCCAAATTAAATTGAGCAACACAAATTGATCTAAGCTAAGCCCAAGATCAAGAAATAAAATCGCCAAAACGGGATAATAGGCGCGCGCGGTAAAAAATACCGAGAAGATAATAAAACGATTGGCGTTTGTAGATAAATCTGGTTTCAAGGTTTTTGCCTTATTGCAATTGTTACTGAATACGTATTGGTGTAATTCTTTTTCATATTACAGAGTCGCAGATCCTTAGGTTCTACTAGTTATACGCGAAAAGCATTCATAGTTGATATTTTTGTGGCAGGTGTTGATTGGAATGTCTGGTGTGCTTTGTACGCTGGCGCACTGTGCCTTGTACGCCTTCGCCGTATGCTGAGCTCAGATTAAACAAATCTGTTTTCATTTGTCTGCGCCGCTCAAGGCATTGTGCTGGAAGGGTGTGGTAATAGTCGAACTCATTACAAAGGGCATCCTATGACACTCTCTAATTTTAAAAAAACTGTTTTCAAAACATCTACTCTAAAAACATCCATTATTTTTGCTGCGCTCATAGGCTCATTGGCCTTAACGGGCTGTGAACGTAAAGAAACTGTATTGGTGCCTGTGCCAGGCCCTGCTGGTGCAACGGGTGCCACAGGTTCAGCGGGCACCGATGGCGCGCGTGGCACTCAGGGCAATACCGGTAACACCGGCGAAACTGGCAACACTGGTGCAACAGGCGATACCGGCAGTACAGGTAATCAAGGCAATACTGGTAATACAGGCGACACAGGCGCAATGGGTGATACCGGTGCAACTGGCGATACTGGTGCAACCGGTGATACAGGTACGGCGGGTGATGATGGTAAAAAAGGCGACACAGTTATCATCGTTCCTAAATAAGTCGCTGGGTAAGTAGCTCAAAAATTTGCACCCCTATGTTTGTGCCGTTCACTAATGAGCGGCGTAAGTATTTCAGGGTTGCGACTAAAGTGCGAATAAGACTTTTGCGATTTTTTAAAATTGAAACAACATTTTTTTATAAGGAGCGATCAATGGATATCATCATTAATCTTATTGCCTATTTAGTTGTCTTTGGGCTTATTTGGTGGCTGGTAAGCATGTTGCCACTGCCTGCGTCTGTTGGCAAAATCATTCAAATCCTGTTTATTATTTTGCTTATTATGATCATTTTGTCCTTTGCGGGAATTCTCCCTAGCGGGCAACTGCCAAGAATTAGGTTGTAGATTAACTCAGCAATGGAAATCTACTGTGAATGAAATTCCATTGTTTGTTTGATAATAGCGGTCTACTTCAGAATTTCTTCCATTGCCCAGCTGCTTTGCAGTGAGCTAGCGCCGGTAGATGGGTGAATAGCATTGTGTAGTAGTGCATTGCGCAAGTTCTCTACATGTGGCATTTGTACGTGGTGGGGGTTGTCAATTTTGACGATTTCCTCTTCGTTGGCTGTCACTACACGTATTGGCTTCTCATCGAAGACTGAAAAGATAATTTTACCTTGGCTGCCAAATATTTCTGCGCAGTCGGTATTTTCGCTGCAACCAAAATTCCAAAAACCGCTACCAGTTATACCACTTTTATAAACCCAGTTTGCCGTTACTGCATCAAGCGCGGAATACAAACCTTGTTGATTGGTCGCAAGGCCTTGCACTGTTTCATAGTCGCCAAAATAAAACGCGAATAAATCCAAGCCGTGGCTGGCAAGGTCATCAAAATAGCCGCCGCGCGCAACCGCTTTGTCGGTGCGCCAATTGTATTCGCCTGATTTATCCCACGCATTAACAGCTTTTTGTAGCTGCCAACTAATGTGTCGTACCTTGCCAATTGCACCGCTCTCAATAAGCTGCTTTACTTTTTCAAAGCGCGGCAAGCTTCTTCTGTAGTAGGCTACGAAGAGAGGAATATTTTTTTCTGCAAATGTATCTACAATTACACAGCAATCGACATGGCTGGGTGCTAGGGGCTTTTCTATACAGCAGGGTTTGTTGGCAGCTGCAACCATAAGCGCATAATCTTTGTGGCTATCCGGCGGTGTTGCAATATAAACCGCATCTATCTCTGGGTCATTAATCAGGCTTTGGGCGTCGCTGTAAAATTTCGGCACGCTGTGGCGCTGGGCATAATCCTGGGCTCTATCGCGGTCGCGTCGCATGACGGCCAATAATTCAAAACCAGTAGTTTTTTGATAGGCCGGGCCGCTCTTTACTTCTGTGACGTTGCCGCAACCAATAATGCCCCAGCGGATAATACTTGTTTTGGAAATGGAATCGTTCATGGCAGTCTCTTGTGCGAATATAATTTTATTTATTCTATCACGCCGAGTATGTTTAATTAAAAGCTTCCAATTTAGATGCTTTTAATTTAGGTGATTTCAATTAAGGCATTTAGTTCGCCTTCAATTTGTGTTGCATTCGCAAGCCGTGAAAAAAGTTCGTCTAAGCCATCGCCAGTTGCTAAGCCGACTAAAACGCCTAAGACTGAACCACGGTGGCAATTTTCACCCCCTAAATTTGTATTGGCGAGTAAAGCTTGTTTAGGTGCATCCACATATTTGTAGGCTAAGTATAAAAGACTTGGCCAAGAATCATCGATATAGCAAGCTTTAGAAAAGAGTCCTCCTACCACTTCATTGTCACCGCAATTTTTCTGTAATAATTTTTCTAAATCTATACCTGCAGATTGTTTTGCCGTGGCTGCTATTAATTTTTTAGCACTGTTGCTTTCATCAAATAAAAGTGCGTCAATTAATGCAATATAGGCACTACAAATTTCACCTAGCTTTTCATCGGGATGGGTCAGGTATAAATGTTCAAGACAGAGTGCTTGCACTCTAGCTACCGAGCGGTCGATTAATAGCTCCGAGATTGCAATGGGGGCTATGGTGACTAAACCACCTACAGATGCTGTGTCGTGGGTGAGCGCCCCGCATTTATGGTGGGGCAAACCTTTTATAAAATTGGCAAAAAATCCGCGATGGTAAGATTCCGCATAAGTATCAGGATGAAGCGGTGTATCTGATGTCATAAAAGCGATGTAATTTTCTAAAAAAGAATCTGCATCGTAGTGGCCTTTATTTAATATCAGGGTGCGTGTAACAAGGCGTGTGCAATGTGCGTTGAGTGTGTTTTCGCCCGCGCTTAAGCCTTGGTGATAGTGCTGATTCGCTATGCCCCAAAATTTTCGTTTACCTTTTAAAATAATGTCGCCAACAACTTCTTTACCTACTGCAGGATTTTGTGTGCCGCGCCCGCCTGCACTGGTTGAATGCAAAGACATTATGGATGAGGGGTGCATGCGTGGCGCTGTTTCAAATTTTTTAATGCCACCAGGAAATGCTTTAATAATATCGAATGGGTTGTAATACCAATGCACGGGCATGGATAAGGCATCGGCAACATAGGTAAGCTTAAGTGCTGCCTTAGCGCGGGCGATTACAATAGAGTTATGCTGATGAGCCATAAATAATTCCAGTGATGTTGAATTTATGAGCAATTCATTTTGTAACTTGCGCTTGCTCAATAATTAATTGTTGTGCCGCTGTTATTCCCGATAGGTACGCGCCTTCTACTCGGCCACCCGCAAGCCAATCACCTGCTAGTGCTAAGCCATCCTCTTGCCAAATATGTTTAGATGTTAATTCAGTAATTGCTCCGCGTGCATAGCGCCAACGGTGTGCAGAAATCTGTTTCCAAATAGGGGGTGGTGATGCAGGTAACCAACACCTTAATAAGCGATTAAATTCGGCAACGAATAATGTTTCTACCTCGGCGGCCGAGTTTTCCAAATGTGTGAGTGACCAAGCAGTTGTTGCGTGCAGTACCCACGTTTGAAGTGAATGCTGTTGTAAATTCCGCTCTGGTTTCGTGCTGTCTTGCGCTATCCAACTGAATGGGCCTTGATTCACAAATACTCCCCCATATGGCAGCTGCAAAGGAGTTTCTGTACTTAGCATCACTGCCCAGCAGGGTTCCATTAATGCATTTTCTGCGACTTTATTAGCCGCATGCTGTTGCGGTAATAATGCCTGTGCTTGTAAAGCAGGTAGAGCGATAACCAGCTGTTTTGCAATCCACGTTTGCAAGTCTGATTTAACCAGCCAGCCCAATTCTTTTTGCTCGATAGCGGTAACTTGCGTGTTTAGCTTTAACGTTAAATTTTTTGCCATTATGTTTAACGGCGATTTCATAAAGGGTGTGCCAACATATCTTGCGTTAGCGTTGGTTGTGCTCAGCACATCACCATCCCACGCCGCTATAGGCGCCTTCCAGCGTGCAACGGCTTTGGCTTTTAACCACGCTGCCACTTGCGCACGAAAAACGGGCGATTGCGCCGTAAAATATTGCGCACCGTGGTCCCACTGTAATTCATGATTTCTGCGCGAAGCCATGCGCCCGCCAATGCCTCGGGATTTATCCAGCACGCAAACACGTTTGCCTGCCGCTTGCAGGCAGTGTGCGGCACTAAGCCCTGCGATTCCTGCGCCTATAACGATCACATCAAATTCAGTGTTCACATTTTTCCTTTAGATAAAAATCACACACCAATTTAAAGTTCATCAATATGAGTGAGATAAAGTTCTGCTTGTGCTAATGTTTTCTCGCGCTCTTGCACGCTCATCTTTTCCCACAAACGATATGTCATGCCTATACGCGGATTTTTGGATAATCGCTCTGCGTGGCGCGAATGAAAATGCCAATACAAACTATTAAACGGGCAGGCTTTTTCACCGTGGCGAAGCTTGTGTTGGTAGTAGCAATTTTTACAATAGTCGCTCATTTTATTGATGTAACTTGCAGAACCCGCATAGGGTTTACTGCCCAATATACCGCCGTCTGCGTATTGGCTCATGCCGCGTGTGTTGGGCATTTCTACCCATTCAAAAGCATCAATATAAATTCCCAAATACCACGCATCCACTTCATCGGGCGCGCAACCTGCTAAGAGCGCAAAGTTGCCCGTCACCATCAAGCGTTGAATGTGATGCGCGTAGGCGCTATGCAGTGATTGACTAATCGCGTGGTGCAAGCAATTCATTTTGGTGTCGCCATCCCAATACCAGCGCGGCAGTGGGCGCTCGTGCTGCAATACATTTAACTGTGCGTAGTCGGGCATACGTGCCCAATAAACGGCGCGCACAAATTCGCGCCAACCTAAAATTTGCCGCACAAAACCTTCGGTTGTCGCAATACTTACGCGGCCTGCATTAAACTCATTCAGCGCTGCTTGAATAACTTCTAGGGGGTGGAGTAATTTAATATTTAGCGAAAACGAAATTCCCGCATGAAATAACTTTGATGACGCTGTGGTCATCGCATCCTGAAACTCACCAAAATTCGGTAGTGCATGAGCAATAAAATGCGCAAGCCATGCTTTTGCTTGCGAGCGCGTAATCGGCCATGGAAAATCATCAGCTTGCGCATTACCAAGAGTTTTTACGTTACAGCTTTGAATTTCATGCCATAACTCACTTAGATTTTCAGAAAGTTTGAACCATTCGGGTAGGTGTGGTTCGCCATTCCAGCGTCTGCGATTCTCCTGATCATAATTCCATTGGCCACCAAGGGGCTGATTTTTTTCATTTACTAAAATCTGATACTGTTTACGCAATTCGCGATAGAAAAACTCCATGCGCGGAACTTTAACGGCAAATTGCTGGCTAATCGTTGTTCTATTTGCTAAAAAATGTTCGCTATCAACAACGCTTATATTTACGCCTAATAATTCAGGGGCTTTTAGCAGTAGCGATTCCAATCGAAACTCATCGGCTTGTTGTCGCTCAATATGCGTAATACCAAATCGTGAAATGAGTTGGCACAAGTTGCCGATTAAATTTTGCTGATTATCGGCATCGCTCAAACGAATGTAATGCACTTTCAGCCCCGCGCTTTCTAGCGCCTTAGCAAAGCCGCGCATGGCGGCAAAAATCCCCAAGACTTTCTGCGCATGGTGCATCACATAATCGGTTTCGCTGCGTACTTCCATGAGTACATAAAGTACATCGCTTGAGTTGCTGCGCTCGGGTTCACGAAACCAGCTGTGGTTTATATTAAGTTGGTCGCCCAGTATTAAGCGTAATCGGCTCATGGTTTCTCTAGTGTTCCCTGTTTTGCTCTGCTGCGCGAGCAGCGCTCACTGCAGTAAATTACATGCTGCCAATTCTTTTCCCATTTCTTTCGCCAAGAAAATGACTTCATGCAAATCACGCAAGTCTTTTGGGGGAGGTTTAGTTTGTGATGTGCCATGAGCAGTGTGTTAGCGTTTATATTGCGTTGGGCAATAACCGCGACTAACAGCTGGATCGCGAAGTGCAAGGTGTTTTGTTTTTCGGTTGTGTACACGCTCGCGCCACAGGCGAAACGAGCGCGCTTTCAATTGGCGACGCATAATAAGAATCACCGCCGGTTCTGCGATGCCAAAACATGTTTGAATTGCTTCAAACGGCGTGCGGTCTTCCCAAGCCATTTCAATGATTCGGGATACATCGGCTTCAGTAAAGTTGAGCGAGCGTTGTTGCATTCTAAGACGACAAATTTGAAAAGGAGTATGTTTTGGGTTTACGTAAAGCATCCCATATTGGATCATTATCAGGTGGTTATACATAGAGAGTATTCTTCATATGTGATCTTAATTCGACATATTGACGTAAGTTTGCGAGTAGAACAAAAGAGCACTACATTGAATGACCTATTCCGCTTCCAACAATCTACATCAGTTGTATTTCGATGGCCGATGCCCACTTTGCAAAAAGGAGATGGCGGTCTTAAAGCGGCTGAAAAATTCACAACTTAGGCTCGTTGATATTCATGAGGCAACTGAGTTGAGCAATGAGGAAAAAGCAGCGTTTTTGGCAGTGTTGCATTTACAGCTGCCCAATGGCGCGTGGTTGAAAGGTGTTGATGCCAATGTGGCCGCATGGTCGTTCACACCTATCGGATTTTTATGGAAACCGTTGCGCTGGAAAATTTGGCGAAGTGGAGTTGATAAGCTTTATATGCGTTGGGCAGAAAATCGCTATTGTCGAAATTATGCATGTCAGTCACAGAAAAAACCCAACAGCCAATGATGTATATTGAGTATGAGAAGAGAGTTTCCTCATGAGTTCAAATGTGCGCGCTTTAATTTTTAGTTACAGCGATTGCTTGTATTATTACGCGGGCACAACTCAAGAGCCTAAAGGATGCTCTGCTGCTGTTAATTTCTTGAAGGATGCCAATGGTAAAATGCAAAAATTCCCAAGTCTCTATCGCGCCAAACTCGCGTTGATAAATTTGGGTTTTGCACAGGGGTGGCTAATTATGCAGTCGGCCTACGATGAAATGATTGGCAACGAACCCGCGCAGAAGGCTGAGTTATTTATGCCCTTTACTAAAGATTCTCCGCACTAGACGTTATTTTTAAAGGAGCTTATGTTTTTTGATAATCAGCACGGGTTATTCCGCTTTGCGACTAACCCGCGCTGCTGGGTGAGCGGAGAGCTTAGTAACTCTCACCGCGAATATATTGTTCAAGTTGTTGGATTAAATGTTTTTGTTCTTCCATGGTGCTTTCTAGTAAATCGCGGATTGAAATCATGGCAATGAGCTTGCCGTTATCTACCACCGGCAAATGGCGGATGCGTTTTTCTGTCATTAGCTCCATGCAGGCCTCCATATCTTGATTGGGGGATACGGTGAAGGGGTTGGGTGTCATGATTTCGCTGACTGCTGTGGTTTGCGATGCGCGCCCCATGAGCGCAACTTTTTTTAAGTAATCGCGCTCGCTCATAATGCCCACTAATGCCTCGCTCTCAGTTACTAGCAGCGCGCCTACGCCTTTTTCAGTCATCAACTTAATGGCATCCCAAACGGTGGCATTAGGAGCAACGCTAAAGGTTTCGTTGTTGCCTTTGGCGGTTAGTACGTCTTTCACCTTCTTCATAATTCACCCTTTTATAGTTTCATCTTAGGTTTTTGGTGGCGATAAAGTTGTATTGCGGACTACATACAGGGCTGAGATTACATTCTGGCGGGGTGTTTGACAAACTTTGTTGATCTAAACATTAAGCCGAAGCTGCAGGTGTATGGCGTCTGTTTGCTTTTGGGGCTGCGTTAGCAACTTGATGGTAGCGGGTAGCCATTAAAGCATCGCTTAGAGGCGTTACCTTGTAGTGTTTCAAAAATTCACACTTGCGATATTTGGGAACGGCTAATCCAGGGGTTTGCGAAATGGTTCTGGCTTTTGAATCGCGTAACCCTGCGCGAAATCAACACCTATATCGCGCAGTAGTTTAATGGTCTCGTCATTTTCAACGCCTTCTGCAATCGTTTTAATGCCCATGATATGGCCAATATTATTGATAGATTCAACCATGGCTCTATCGATAGGATTGTTGACCATGTCTCTTACAAAACCGCCATCTATTTTTAGGAAGTTAACCGGCAGATTTTTTAAATAGCCGAAGGATGACATGCCGCTGCCGAAATCGTCCAATGCAAATAAGCAGCCTATTGCTTGTATCTCTTCAATAAATTTCACAGCTTGAGTTAGGTTGGCAATAGCGGCGGTTTCATTGATTTCAAAGCAGATACTGTTCGGTGGAATATTGTATTGTTTGAATTGTGCGTGCAGAAAATGTAAAAAATCTTCATCGCCCAGTGTGGTACCAGAAAGATTGATGGCATAGGTTTTTTGAGGCGTTAAGTCATTGCTGTGTAATGCGTACTCTTGAAATGCGGTAGTCACTACCCAGCGGTCTATTTGCGACATAAGGCCATAGCGCTCAGCGGCGGGAATAAATGCCATGGGTGCGGTTCTGGTGTCTTGATCGTTCATGCGAATTAATAATTCATGGTGCTGCGCGGTTGAAGTGTCGCCATTGAGTGCAAGTATTTGTTGCGAATCTAATACAAAATGATTGTTAGTAAGCGCGCTGCGAATGCGTTCAATCCAACCCATTTGCCCGTGGCGATTGGCAAAATCTTGATCCTCTGCTTGGTAAATTTGAATACGGTTGCGGCCTTTTTCCTTGGCGACGTAGCAGGCGGAATCGGCCATTTGCAATACATCGGTAAGTGTTATGCCGCTATTACAAAAAGTTACCAGACCAATGGTGACGCCAACAGAAAAACTTTTATCTTTCCATACAAAATGAAAATCGCTTACTGTTAAACGAATTGTCTCTGCAATTTTTAAAGCAGTTTCCGTTGAGCAGCTCTCTAACAATACGCCGAACTCATCGCCGCCTAAGCGCGCCAAAGTATCGGTTTGGCGCAATCTTTTTTGTAGTAGGCTAGAGAGTTGCCGCAAGAGTTCATCACCCGCTACGTGGCCGCAGGTGTCGTTGACAATTTTAAATTGATCGAGATCGAGATAGAGCAGGGTGTCTTCTTTATGCTGGGTTTTACTGATGTTGAGTGCGTACTCAATACGCCGCTCAAATTCACGGCGATTAATTAGACCAGTGAGTGAATCATGAGTGGCTTGATAAGTCATTTCGGCAGCCATTTTTCGGGTTTTACTCACGTCGCGAAATACTAAAACCACGCCGATGATCTGCCCACCTTTACCGCTAATGGGCGCGGCAGAATCTTCAATCGCAAATTGATGGCCGGTATGCCTTTGAATGAGAATTGTATTCTCCATCAGCCCTGCAGATACTTTGCTTTCTAATACGGTTTGAATCGGGTTTGGTGCGAGCTGTTGAGTGTTCTCTTCAATAATATCAAACACCTCGGGTGTGGGTTTGCCATAGGCTTCTTCATGGCTCCAGCCGGTCATGGTTTCGGCAATGGGGTTGAGGTAAGTAATTAAGCCATTAATATCGGCGGTGATAACCGCATCGCCAATAGAGCGGAGGGTAACGCGCAGCCGTTCTTTTTCTGCAAATAATTCCTGTTCAGATTTTTTGCGCTCGGTAATGTCGCGCACTATAGCGACAAATAAATGGCGATTATTAATATGCATTTCAGTGACGTTTAATTCCATTCTGAAATTACTACCATCACCGCGTAAGCCCGGCAGCTCAACATTTTGTTGGCCGATAATATGGCTTGAATCGCCTGCTTTATAAAGCGCCATAGTGGCATCTAGACCTTGATGCGTGCTGAGTGGCATGAGATTTTTAAAATGCTGCCCTACAATATTGTCTGCAGTTTGATTAAATATTCTTTCTGCCGACGGATTGAGTGATTCGATAATGCCGTCGTCATCAATGGTTAATATGCCTTCGCCTACGCTGCCTAATAAGGTGCTGAGGTGTTGTTCCTTGTCGGCGGCCATAGCTTCTGATACTACCAATTTTTGCGCGAGTGATTGCAATTGTGAGCGAAGTAAAATAGCTCCTATGACGGCGCAAAGTAGCAGCCACTGCATAACAACTTTGAGTTGGTGGCGAATATCCGCGTAGAGTTCAATAGTTTCTTGTTTGTTAATCATGCCCAGCCCTGGGTAAACAGAACTGTAAGCAGCAATAACATTTTTATCGCGATAATCTATAGCTTCTACCACACCGCTTTCACCTGTTAATGCGAGCAGTACGGGAAAGGGTTTGCCGTACGTGGATGTGGTTTTAACTGTAAACATTTCTGGCGTGTGCTTCGGCGAAATGCACAGTAAAGATTTAGCCTCATAAATACACAGAATAACTTCGCCTGTTTGACCGAGTCCTTCAGTATTAAAAATGTTGTTATAGAGTTGGCTGAGTGGGTGCTCTAAAACCAAATTACCAAGATGTTTTTCACCATCAAAAAATTTTAGATTCAGTTTTTAAGTAGAACCCGTCTTTCCAATAAAATGTTGTGGTTGCATCTATTGCTATAGCAAAGCGCGCATCATGTTTGAATGTTCCAGACACCCAACGGCTATTGTTATGGGTGTCTTTCACGGCAATAGCGTGAAATCTTTGCTCCAGATTTTGATTGGCCATGTTGGCGGTTGTGTTGTCGGTAATGAGGTTACGAGTGGCGACAATAAAATCTGGGTGGTGCGCCGCATTTTCTGAATCATCATTTGCTTGGTTAATGGCGCTATAAAATACGGATAAACGATTGCTCATGCTAACTTGCAAGCGCTGCTGTAACGATTTCTCAAACAGACTTTGTTGGGCGGCAAAGCCTGCCAACCCAGCGGTAATAGTGACCACTATGAGAATAGCCGTGCCGATGAACGTAATTTTTTCATCTTCGCGCAAATAATGGCGCGAGCTATACCATTGCGCGCGATTCCAGCTCAGCCAAAGTCCGCTGGCAATTAAAATCATTCCAAACGCTGTGGGTATTGCCATACGCGCAGAGCGAGCCCAGCCAAACAATAAATCCGGTGAGAGTACATAGCCTACTAGGCCGGTTAAGCCTATGGCAAGAATACTAAAGGTGACGATTTGTACGAGCAGTGCCTGATATTTTGTCGTAACACGGGGAATTAGAATGAGTGCAATAGCGGTGAGGATAAAACCCAGCGCGCTGTTGGGAGCCATACGGCCGGGACGCACATTGCCGTCGGCAATCCATAAATGCTGTTCGTGTAGATCTATTCCCCAGTTTTCATTGGTGGTTATTTCAATAAAGGTAAGACTGCACAACACAAGTAAAAACGCGCCTATTACTGTTTGTGCACGATGTCTAATTTTAGTTTTTTGATTATCTAACAGCAGGGCGATTCCGCTGAGCGTGAAGCAAAGCGCGGTGTTGAACACCATGGGCACTAGCCCCAATTTGAATTGCACCAGAATGGGTATTTGCAATAACCATCCACACATTACTATCACGCCGGAGGCAATGAGTATGAGGCTGATGAATATGTTAAGAACTTTATGCATAACGACGATGAACCCCTGAGGTGAGTGGGTATCGTGTTTGGTTACATCCATTAACTCAAACGCTGGTGATCTATTAGGAGCGCAGGCGATTACACAAATTCTGTTATCTGTTAATAATAGGCTGATTTAAGCGAAAGACTAAGTAGAAAAGTTAATTTTTTATGCTATTTGTCGGATAATTTTTACTGGGTTGAGATAGTCGATACACGCAGTAGCGGTACGAGTATTTCATGCCTCTTTTAGCCATTAATTATTTTGAAGAAAGTAAGCCGCCAGTGGTCTTTCGATGAAGCGGTAGGTATTTTGAACTATGGCGGCTTTAAATTTCGTATGGGCTTGCGCGCTTCTTCCGGCTTGTAAATCCTGATATCCGGTATAAAAGAAATATTCCGTTTTTTCGCAGCGGGTGAGTGCATTTTTTTTCAAGTCATCGGCACTGGCGCGTGCTTGCCAATAATTCAATAGGGTTTGCTCCCATTTGCTATTGACCACAACCTGTTTGGCAATGGGCCATGGCTGCAGATGGGCTTGCCGCGCAATAATATCGCTCTTGATTAAATCGTAAACGCTAAATTTGGTGCGATTTATAACATAAGCATTAAAACCTTCGGCAGCTTTTTTCCAATCGCCTTGATTCATAAAGATTTCATGATAACCAGCTTCGCTCGCGCTATAGCCTTTTTCCACTGCCGCTTGTAATAGTGCTATTGCCTGTGTGTGATGACCCAGTGTGGACAAGTGCTGTGCTTTAAGACTAATACTTTCTTTGGTGGGTTTAATGTCAACTGCAAGCTGCGCTTCGTGTAAACCTATTTGATTGCGATTTTGATCAAAAAAAGCGTTTGATAATGCTGTATGTAAAGCCTGATCTTCAGGTTGAAGCGGAATCGCGAGTTGATAATATTTGCTCGAGTTTTGAATGTCTGATGGGTTTTCGTAATTGCAACCGTTGACCTCAGAGCGCTTAATATAAGTATCGGCTATGGCTTTGTATAAATCAGCAGAAGACTGATTGTTCTCTGTGCCCATTTTTAAGGTGGCGATTGCCAGTGGAAAGTAGCGATCCTCACTGTAAAGATTGGCGAGTTGGATATAGGCATTATCTGTTTGCGGTGATTCTTGAATTGCTGCAAGCAGTATATCTCGTAAGGCTTGGCGATCTGGTTGACGATTTTTTTCTTGCTGTAATAAGGTAACTGCATATTTTGCTAATGAAGGCGGGTTTAATTCACCGCGCACGCTTTCAGGTATTTGTACAAAAATTGTCTTGGCATCGTCAAACGCATTGGGTGTGCGGCCACGTAAGATGTTGTCGTAATACACATTGTAGAGTGCTCGCAATACGGCTTGATTGCCAGGGAACTGTGTTAGAACTTCTTTCAAATAGATTTCAGCAAGTTCTAATTCGATCGCGTTTTTGTTGGCGATACCGCTCTCCATATGGAGATAGCCTAAGCCATAAAGTGGCTCGGTATTTTTGGGATCTGCCAACACTTTTTTAATGAATGTGACTACCAAAGGGTTGCTGCTAATTTTTTGTGATGATATTAACTGCGATGACATTTTGTGTGCGTTGCTTGGGACTGCGATAGTAACTTTTTTATCATTGGTTTTACGAATGTCAGTGTGTTGCGTACCAGTTTTTTTTATGTTGTTAGGTGCCGTACAGCCGCTAAGTAGTATCGAGACAAAAGCAAACAGGCTTGCGATTTTTTTTATTGTGACATTTTTCATAGGGCTATTTATTCTGAGTAATCCATATCGTAATCAGGCACTAAATCTTAAAGCCAAGCTCTTCCGCTTTAGCAAAAGACTTGTCAGATTCGTACAACAAATTGTTATAGCCCTGCGCCAAACCTAATATATAAAAGGCTTCTGCATTTTTAGGTTCATTTTTTATCGCGTGATTAGCCGCTTCTAAGGCCTTACCGTAATGGCCATTTTTAATATGTAATTTCGCAAGTGCAATAAAACTCTCTGCTTTACCGGTTTTAGCGGCAGTTTCTTTGAGCGCAGCTAAGTCTGCAGCATTTTTGTCGTAGCGATAAACTATTGCCCATTCGCTGGCATCAAGTAGTTGATGGATTTGTTCATAGAACCGCGCGTAAGCTTGTGGCGATAGGCGAGTAGGTTTTACTGCCAAACTAATATCAACAATATAGTTGCCATTGTCTTCGCGGCCTTTCTGCGTAAGCGAGAAAAATTCATTGTCAAAATTTTGCCCTTGGCTGGTGACTGTGGCCACATGATTGGGCGTAGGGCGAGCAAAGGTTAGGTGTGTTGATAGGGTGTAGCCGGGATCAATTTCATATTCTTGGACCCGATCTTTTGGGTTATCTAGACTACGGAAGCTAGTAAATAAATTAATTAATTGCGTAATATTGAAACCGTAACTAAGTGGTTCTTTAGTGTCACTCCATACATTCGTAAACTTGTATCGGCCGGTAACGTTAAAGCTTTGCCAAAAACTATCGGCGTTATTGCCACTGATACTGGTGACGTCAGCGCTGGAATAAATATGCCCCAACATTTCGCGAAAGCTTTTATCGCGCTCACGAGAGTATTGCCACATGCCGCGCAAACGTTGCTCAAACTCACCGCCGAGTTTTAGGGTGAAATGGCCTTCAGTATTTTTGTTTTCAAATTTATCAAATGTTAAATCCAAGTGAGCAAAATGTTGTTCTTTAGTTAACGAAGGAATGGTCACAATATCTTTTGTAGTATCGTTTACGATTAATGATGGCTGACCTTCTAGACCAATTGAAAAGCCGGGAAACAAACCTTTATCGCCACTGGTGTCCATCCAAATTTCGCTAAGCCCTGCTTGGGCCGGAATGTGCACAATCATATGGTCAAAGCTAACGCTGGTAATTTTCATTTCTGGAATACCGCGCGAGCGGGTAATGACCAGCGCGGGGTCTGCTTTAACACCGAGTTTACGCAGCATGGTAACCGCGAGAATGGTTTGATCTTTGCAATCGCCATAACCATTGGTGAGTACTTCGAAAGCATTGTGTGGCTCGTAGCCGCCACGACCCACGTGTGCAAATACATAGCGCACTTTTTCTTGGATGGTTTTATAAACCGCTTTCACTTTTTCATCGAGCGTGAGCGCTTTCTTACTGATGTCATTAATTAATTTATCGAGGTTTGCGTCTGTAACAGCGTGTGGCGTGCTCAATTGATTCGCCCAGCGTGCAATATCTTGCCATGAGCTCATGGTGCTAGCGCGCAGTTGCGTGTAGCGCTGTTCATCGCGGGGCATACTGTCTTGCAATACAACCTTGGGTAAGTTTTTACCTTTCCATGTGAGTATTTGCTGATTGTTTTTTTCTTGGTGTGCGAAGCTTATGCCTGAGCTGCTCAAATTGTTATAAAACAGTGTGAAATTTTTAGGCGCGGTAATAGTGAATTCGGTGTTTGCGATTGCGTCTGAGCGCGCTCCTTGACCTGCGGCGCGGCCTTCCCACCAATTCATACTGAAACTATCGAACCATTGGTTGGGCACAATCTTTTTTGTGTCGGTATAGCGATATTGAAACTCAATTACAGAACCCTTACGCACATTTGGCAATGAAAAGAGTAGATCCTTGCGGTCTTGATAAAAATTTTCATCGCTCGGGCTTTGAATTTGAGTGGCATCCGGCTTAACGCTATCCATATCGCCTTCAGGCGTGCGTACATTAGCAAACTCAAGCTTAATATCTTCGTAGAAACTATTAAAGCTAATGCTAGTCTGGCTGTAGTCGCGTACGGCTTCATCACTGTTGATATAAATCGCCACATAAGAGACCGAGTGGCTGAAATAATTTTCATCAATGGTGATTTCAGTTTTACGTGAAATAATTTCAGCTTCGGCGTTTGGGTCGCGCTTATATTGTTTGATCAGGGTTGCCAAGGGCGGTGCAATACGCTCAATATTTTTAGCGTTAAGTTGCGTGACGGCGGGCATTGGCGGTGGTGATTCTGCACTTGCAGGCGGCGAGCAAATCAATGAACAACTAAACGCGAAACATGCAGCGATAAACATCTTCATTGTGATGATCTATTTCCTGTTTATTCGGTGAGCAAAAAAGCCTTCTGGGTAAACACTGCTTTAGATTACAAAGCAGTGCTTAGACTTGCTAAATTATGGAATGGGCATCCACTGGCTGTCTTTAGCGCTAGCAAAAATAGCATCAATAATTTTCATATTGGCTAATGCGTCGCTCAAGGGGGTAGGTACTGGCTCTTTGGCAAAAACACTTTGTGCAAATTCATCGGCCATATTACGGTAGTGATCGCTAGGCACTTGGATAATTTCTTCGCGAACATCATTACGTTTTAAAATAATGTGTGTGCTAGTTCCTGCCTGCGGGCTGAAGGGAAGCGGCATTAATATGCTGCCGTGCTCGCCATGAATTTTTACATATTGGCCCGCTTCGCTTTTGGTGGATGCACTAAAGGTTGCATTGCCATCTGCAAATTCCATGATGCCCGATACAAAACAATCAACATCGTAACCCGCGTAAGGCGTGATTTGCCCAAGTACGCGCAGCGGTTCTTCATCGTAAATAAAACGCGATAGCGAAATGCAATAGCAGCCAATATCCATAAGTGCACCGCCGCCCCAATCTACATTGTTGCGAATATTATCGGCATCGTGATTATTGTAAGCAAAGTACGCGTGGATACTGCGTACTTGGCCAATACCGCCGTCGCGGACTAATTGTTTTACCGTCTTCCACTGCGGATGAAAGCGATACATAAAGGCTTCCATCACCTGTAAATGCGGATGTTGTTGTGCAACGGAGATTAATTTTTCAACATCTGCTGCGTTTAAACCCAAAGGCTTTTCGCAGAGTACATGCTTGCCTGCTTCAATGGCTTTGATCGACCATGGCACGTGCAAATGATTGGGTAAAGGATTGTAAATGGCATCAATATTGGGGTCGGCCAATAAAGCCTCGTAGCTGTCATAAGCGTGTTTAATGCCCAATTCTTTGGCAGCATGATCCGCGCTTTCTTGCGTGCGTGAGGCTATGGCAACTACTTCGCCCTGCAATGAAGATTGAATGGCGGGGATTACTTTTTCGCGACCAATTTTGGCGCTACTGAGCACGCCCCAACGTAATTTTTGCATGAGCTTATCTCAAAAAATTGAAAAATTTGAATGTGTTATTAGCGCCAAATGAAAGCGCTATAAAAATTATTTTATTGGCCTTTATAAGAATCGTTAATGTATTTGCGGGCTTTCTTTGCGTTGTTGTAACAGGCGTCAAAATTTTCGGCGACTTGCATGGTACGTGCCGCGGTTAAGAGGCTTAGTGCTTTGGTGTAGCTCACTGTGCCGCCAAAACCCTTGGCTTTAGCGATGGAGAGTTCTTGCCAGGCGGCATCGCTTTCACTGGCACAACTACCGCGATATTCTTGGGTGTTGGCGCAGCTCATTAAAAGCAGCCCGCAGCAGATGGAAATAAGGCTTGCTGAAATTACGGCGGTAAACTTGGAAAGAAAGCTTCGCGACATTATTAGCTCCTAGGGTGATGCCAGTGTTGTGCAGGATGCACTCTGGCAGAGTGGAGCTTATTGTGGCGATAAGTGATGGGCTTGCCAACAAAATTATCCAAGACTTGAGATGGCTCTTGGTTTGTCGTTATGGCATTAGCAAATTGGTGTCAATCAGCTTAATCGCCGTTTGCGTTACTTCATCAAGGGTGGGCCAAACCTCAAGCAAATGGACATCGGGCTCGTTCAGAGGGTCTTCCATACTGGCGAATTGGCTGTCTAGTAGCGCCGGTGCCATGAAATGATCTTTGCGGCTGTTGATGCGGCCTTGGATAGTCGTTTTATCGCCGTTGAGGTAAAGCACGATAGTGCGCAAACCTGCGCTGCGAAGTATGTCGCGGTGTTTCTGTTTTAAGCCCGAGAATGCCAAAATCGTGTGAACTTGCTGGAGCGCATTGTTTTGTAGGCGCTCCTTTATAGATGCAACCCAAGGCGCACGATGTGTATCAGTGAGAGGGATTCCTTGGGCCATTAGCGCTCGCGATTCATCGCTATGAAAGTCATCGCCATCTAAATATTCATAGTTGTAGATGTCTGCCAAGGCGCTAGCTAGTGTCGATTTTCCGCTACCTGCAACCCCCATCACAATAATTAAAAAGGTGTTCGCTTGGGGATTGGAAACAGTTTTTATAAGGGGCATTTAGTCGCAATCGTCTTTGGGTGAGAGTGGTTGGGCTGAATTATCATATTAATTTTTTGATGATAGCACGGGTCCAAATGATAGCGCAATCATTTTTCTTATGCTATTGTGTTCTGATTGTGTAAATTTATGCTTTTACCTATGTGTTGTGCAATCTTCAATTGGAATATTAAAACAATGAAAGTAGCTAAAGAAAGCTCTGAAAAAAAAATAACGCTGATAGATGTAGCAGTAGCAGCGGGTGTAAGTGCAATCACCGTATCGAGAGTAATCAACCAGCCTGAGAAAGTTTCTGAGGCTTTACGCCATCAAGTGCAAAAGGCAATTGATTTGCTTGGGTATATCCCTAATCAATATGCTAGCTCGCTGGCGTCTTCCAAGTCAAAAGTAATCGGCGTTGCAATCCCCTCGCTTTCTAATACGGTGTTCACCGATGTGTTGCGCGGCATTTACGATGTAATAGGCGCGACAAGTTACAAGGTCTTGTTAGTTGATACGCATTACTCTCCACTTGAAGAAGAAAAAATGATTCGCACTTTGTTGAGCCAGGCTCCCGAAGGAATGATTATTACCGGCGGTGACCAAACCAAAGCTTGTCAAAATATTTTGCAAAAAGCGCGAATCCCTATTGTGCAGATAATGGAAGCGCTAGAAGACCCTTTGGATATGAATATAGGTTTTTCACATTCCCAGGCTGGCTATGACGTTGCCATGCATTTGTTGGAGCAAGGGTATTCGCGAATTGGTTTTATTGGTGCGCGCATGGATTCACGGGTACAACAGCGGCTTCAGGGGTTTAAATCGGCGCTTGAGAAACATGACAAGTACAGGACAAATTTTGTTGTTACAACTCCGGAGCCTACATCCATTGCGGTGGGAGGGCAATTATTAAAAAGTTTGATGGCAAATACCAAGGGTGTCATAGATGCCGTTTTTTGCGCGAATGATGATTTGGGGTTGGGTGCCTTGTTTGAAAGTCAGCGTATGAACATCAAGGTGCCTGATGATTTGGCTATCTGTGGCTTTAATGACATCGAAGCAGCGCAGTATGTTAATCCTTCTATGTCCAGTGTGTATGTTGGGCGCTACGAAATGGGTGTGAAGGCGGCAGAGATGGTAATTAATCGTTTAAATGGAAAAATGGATGAGCCCAAGATTGTAGATATGGGTTACCAAATTAAAAAGCGTCAATCGACAACTCATTGATCCAGTCAATCAGTTGAAAAACACAATTAAAAATAAAGAGGTTACTGTGGCAAATAATAATGCGAATGATCGTTTAGCGAGGCTCAGCTGGCGCGAGCGGATTGGCTATGGTTTGGGCGATGCCGGGTTCAATTTTTATTGGGCAATCATCGGTTCTTATCTGGTTTTTTTCTACACGGATGTATTCGGTATTTCAGCTGCCGCTGCTGCGACAATGGTACTTGTCACAAAAGTGATAGACGCCATTACCGATCCCCTTATGGGCGGTCTTGCGGATCGCACCAATACCCGCTGGGGAAAATTTCGCCCTTATTTGCTGTGGGGCGCGCTGCCGATGATGGGTGCAGGTATTCTCACCATGAGCACGCCAGATTTGGATGAGACTGGAAAATTAATTTGGGCCTATGCGACTTACGCTTTGTTGATGCTCTGCTACACAGTGCTGAATATGCCTTACAACTCATTAAGTGCGGTCTTAACGGCGAATACCCAGGAGCGAAATAGTCTTAACAGTACGCGATTCTTCTTTGCTTATTTCAGCAGTATTTTAGTGGGGGCAGCGACGCCGGAATTAGCTGAGTATTTTGGCGATGGTGACAGATACAGCGCTAAAGGTTGGCAAATGACGATGGTGATTTATTCTGTGGTGGCTTCCTGTTTATTTGCGGTGACTTTTTTTGCCACCAAAGAGCGTATTCAACCCTCTGCCACTCAAGAAAAAACTAATCCTCTGCAAGATCTAAAAGATTTGTTTCTCTGTCGTCCTTGGTTAGTGCTCTTCGCTTTGGCAATGGTATTTATGGTGACCATGACCTTGCGCAGTAGCTCTGCCCCTTACTATTTCCGCTATTTTGTTGAACGCCCAGATCTGTTAGGTACTTATATTGGGCTGCAAATGGCAGGCTTAATGGTTGGCGCCATGTTTGCGTCAACAGTAACGAAATATATTGATAAACGAAAATTGATGTTGTGGCTGTTGTGTGTCGTGGCAATATTGTCCATTTCGTTTACATTTATTTCCAAACCAAAACATTTGGGCGTCGTTGAAATATCGACAGCGGATATTCAGCTGGAAGCTACTCATTTATTAAGTGGCCCGCATGTGGAGGGCGACACTTATCAGTGGTTGCGTCACGATAAAATTTTCTGGATTTTTAAAAAATCTGTTCCGCTAGATGAGACAGGTCAAACATTGCAACTCGCTGAGGCCAAAGGCCAAGTTATCAGTGTGATTCGCACCACTCAAACGGGCGCTGTGCAAGACAGTTCTGATTTACCCAAAGAAATTATTTGGATGTTTGCATTGAATATTTTGATCAGTATTGCGCTAGGATTCAAAGCACCGATTACGTGGTCCATGTATGCAGATGTGTCTGATTACAACGAATGGAAGAATGGACGCCGCGCTACTGGGATGACTTTCGCTGCAACTACTTTTTCGCAAAAACTAGGCAGTGCAGGCGGATCATTTTTAATGTTGTCAGTATTGGCCATCATGGGTTATCAGGCGGGAAAAATGCAAGACGGTGCTTCGTTAGACGGCATTGTGTATATGCAAACGCTTGTTCCTGGTTTGTTTGCTTTGCTCACCGCGTTCGCACTGGTTTTCTATAATTTGACGGATAAAAAACTGGAGCAAATCCAGCAAGAATTGAAAGCGCGGGATAATTAATTACTCATCAAAACAAACCTCCTCTTGGTCTTCACCTTAAAAAAGGGAGACGGGGGTTTAGGCTTTTAAAAATCGTAAGAGACACCTAAATTGTACGAGACACCTATGACTCAATCATTGTTAAACCCCAGCGCTTTATTTAATTCCAATAGTGATCGCTACGAATTACACTCACCCACCGCAATGCCACGCGCTGCTGGTTTTTTGTGGAATCAAAAAATGATGATGCAAATGACCTGTCGCGGCTACGCTGTTGCGCAGTTTATGCAGCCAGAGCCAGCAAAATATGCGTACGCGCCGAATCTGGAAGCTAAAACGTTTATGCAGCCGGAGCAGCCCTATTTTGCGCATCATCCGGGTCGCTTTTTTTATGTGAAGGATGAAGAGACCGGGGATATTTTTTCTGCACCCTACGAGCCAGTGCGCGCGAACTTAGACAAATTTACTTTCTCTGTCGGCAAAAGCGATTTGGCATGGACTATTGAGCATTTAGGGATTCGCATTGAAATGAGTGTGAGTGTGCCAGTTAGTGATGTGGTGGAGTTGTGGAGTCTGCGCGTTACTAACTTTTCTGGCAGCGCACGAAAAGTCAGTGTCTATTCTTATTTCCCTATTGGCTTTATGTCGTGGATGAATCAGTCTGCGGAATATCGCGCTGACTTGGGCGGCATAGTGGCTAGCTGCGTAACGCCTTATCAAAAAGTGGCAGATCACTTTAAAAATAAAAACTTTAAAGACAAAACCTTTTTCCTGCACGATCAAGATCCTATCGCATGGGAAGCCAAGCAAGAAGCGTTTGAAGGCGAGGGTGGCTTGCACAATCCATCTGCCTTGCAGTTAGATGAATTGGCAAAAGGCGATGCCCGCTATGAAACCCCTGCTGCAGTTCTACAGTATCGCCTCTACTTGGGTACCGAACAATCGCGTGAGTTGCGTTTTATATTTGGCCCCGCGTTTGACGATGCGGAAATTATTCAGCTGCGCGATAAATATTTAAGTGCACAAGGTTTTGCAAAAGCAAAAGCGGAATATCAGGCTTATGTCAGTTCTGGTCGCGGTTGTTTACAGATTGAAACGCCAGATCAAGAACTCAATAATTTTGTGAATCACTGGTTGCCGCGGCAAGTGTTCTACCATGGCGATGTAAACCGTTTAACCACCGATCCGCAAACGCGCAATTACCTGCAAGACAATATGGGCATGAGTTATATCAAGCCGCAGATTACGCGTGCTGCTTTTTTGCATGCACTGAGTCAGCAAGAAGCAAGCGGCGCTATGCCTGATGGTATTTTGTTGGCAGAAGGTGCCGAGCTTAAATACATTAATCAAATTCCCCATACCGATCACTGCGTGTGGCTGCCGGTGTGTTTAAAAGCTTATCTCGATGAAACCAATGACTATGCGATTTTGCTGGAGCAAGTTGCGGATGCTGAAGGCGATAAAACTTACACCGTATTTGAGCGCATTAGCCGTGCAATGGAATGGCTGCTGAGTGCGCGCGATTATCGCGGCCTGAGTTTTATTGCGCAGGGCGATTGGTGCGACCCCATGAATATGGTGGGCTATAAAGGCAAAGGTGTTTCTGGTTGGCTGTCAGTCGCTACCGCATACGCATTAAATTTGTGGGCGGATATTTGTGCGCAACAATCCCAACCAGACGTTGCTGAGAAATTTCGTACGGGTGCGCAGGATGTTAATCAAGCCGTCAATAAATATCTGTGGGATGGCGATTGGTTTGCGCGCGGTATCACCGATGACGATGTGGTGTTTGGTATCAGCAAAGATCCCGAAGGCCGCATCTATTTAAATCCGCAAAGCTGGGCAATTTTAGGTGGTGCGGCGAGCGACGAGCAGCGTACAAAAATGCTATCTGCTGTTGAGCAACAATTAGAAACACCTTATGGCGTTACCATGTTTGCGCCTGCGTACACAGCTATGCGCGATGATGTTGGTCGCGTGACCCAAAAGCATCCCGGTTCGGCAGAAAATGGTTCGGTCTATAACCACGCAGCGGTGTTTTATATTTACAGTTTGTACACGATTGCGGAAACCAATCGCGCCTACAAATTGCTGCGCCAAATGATTCCGGGGCCAAGCGAGCAGGATTATCTGCAGCGCGGTCAGCTGCCGGTATTTATTCCCAATTATTATCGCGGCGCCTATCACCAATATCCGCGCACTGCAGGGCGGTCTAGCCAGTTGTTCAATACCGGCACTGTGTCTTGGGTGTATCGTTGTTTAGTGGAAGGTTTGTTCGGTTTGCAGGGCGATGCAAAGGGCTTGTCCATTAACCCACAGTTGCCGAGCGAATGGTCGCAAGCGAAAGCTGTGCGTGAATTTCGCGGTGCGACTTTCCATGTGAATATTCAGCGTGCTGCCGTTACCCAAATTGCAGTGAGCGTCGATGGTGTGCAATTGGTGGAGCCGCATATCGGTAATATTGTGGTGGGTAAACAATATCAGGTGGAAGTGTTACTGCCCTTATAATGCACGGTTAAAAATGAAAAGGCGCTGTTACAGGATGTGTAACAGCGCCTTTTTTATAAGTGTCTTTCTATGTTGTCTTATTGGGCTATTTTGCTTTAGTCGGCTTTTTAGCGGCGGGCTTTTTGGCTTCTGCTTTTGCTGCCGTCTTGGATGCTGATTTTGATGGTTCTGCTTTTTTTGGGGCTGCCTTTTTTGGTTCAGCTTTCTTGCTGTCAGTTTTCTTGGGATCGGCCTTTGCGGGCTCTGCTTTTTTTGCCGCCGCTTTAACCGGTGCTTTCGATACAACGGGTTCAGTTTTTTCCTTCTTGGTCGCGGGCTTAGCTTTTACTTCAACTGGTGCTGGCTCAGCTTTCTTGGCTGGAGCTTTTGCAGCAGGTTTGGTCGCTGTTACTTTTTCAGCGGGCTTTTCGGTCACCTTTTCGGCTGTTTTGGCTGCTTTAGCAGGTTTCTCTATAGTTTTTTCAGCGTGTTTAATGGGTTCGGGTATTGGCTCGGCTTCAACGACGGGCGCGGGTTTAGCTTTCGCCTTACTTTTGCCTTTCGGATTTGCTGTAGCGAGGTTTTTAACCACGCTTAAATACTTAACCCAAGCCTGCTCTACGGGGTTCTTGGGTGAGCTTTGGTTGGCAATTACTTTAAGTATATGAAGGTCTTCGGGGGTTGGGTCAGAGACTTCATCGATACATAAAGCGCTTATCAGCGTACCGTTCTTGCGCAGGAGGCGCGCCTGAATATCCGACAAACCGCCTTTTTCAAAGCCGTTGGGGAAATGTACGGAATCGGCAAACGACTGCTTGAGATAGTGTTCACGTGGCAGCATAGAGATTACTCCGTTCTTAGTATGTGCACTCTTTGTTATTGGTAGCCGTAAAAATAGGGTGCGGCCAAAATTGTACGGCGAATGTAATCTGTTTTTATGACACTGTATAGATGATTTTTTGCTCTTTGTGAGTCTGGCTGCTGTGTTTGCGATTAAGTCTAATATCGGCGCACTGAGGTGCCCAAATTGCGGGCGAAAAAAAACCGGCAGAAGCCGGCTTTTAGGTCGCTAGCCTAGGCTAGCAAAAGCAGGGGCAATTAAGCCAATGCTTTGATTTTTGCGTTCAAACGGCTCTTGTGACGAGCAGCTTTATTCTTGTGAATAAGGCCTTTGTCAGCAATGCGGTCGATAACAGAAACAGCAGCAACGTAAGCAGCTGTTGCAGCGGCTTTATCGCCAGCTTCAATCGCGCTGATTACTTTCTTCAGGTAGGTACGCCCCATTGAGCGCATGCTGCCGTTGTGCTTGCGAGCTTTTTCGTTTTGACGCGCGCGTTTTTTGGCTTGGGGTGAGTTTGCCACCGTGGTGCTCCTATAAAAAGCTTAAAATGAAATCTAAAATACTGAGATTCAACCGAATTACGGTCTGAAATCAAGGACGCGACATTATCCCGTTTTTTGTCGCCCTGTCAACCAAAAAACATGGTTAAGTCGCAAATGAATGGACTTGCTGGCCACTAGCTGAAAGCTTAATTGCGGGGACATTAGCATCCCAAAAAAGCAGTTTAGTCATTTTCTATCAAATCAAATGACGATTGATTAATTCCTGCTTCAAATACGCGTAAAAAATGGGTGCAGCAACTACGCCGGCAATACCAAATATTGACTCCATCACCAGCATCGCAATCAACAACTCCCATGCGCG
>Ga0116157_10000966_pt1 | contig 29238 bp, 27 predicted proteins | sample AD_UKC048_MetaG_FD_89882 | JGI IMG/M metagenome (GOLD analysis project Ga0116157, IMG submission 89882) | Active sludge microbial communities of municipal wastewater-treating anaerobic digesters from USA - AD_UKC048_MetaG | ecosystem: Engineered > Bioreactor > Anaerobic > Digestate | place: USA... | reverse complement strand
GGAAAACGCAGCTCTGAAAGAGCGCCTTGGCCTGGTTCTGATGTCGGCGCCCAAAACCTTTTTTCAGCCTGATATTTCGGGAATGGTGCGTTGCCGTGTGGATGTGCCGCTGACAGGCAAGATCAGCCTGCGCTCGGCTCTGTATCTTGCGGCATTGCGCCCGCAGTCGATGCAGCCGACCAGCTTTCTCGCTTCCTGGACCAGCGGAGTTAAAATTGATGAAAAGATGGCTGCACCAAAATTCAGCCGTGTTGTTATTGATGCCCGCAGTTTTTACTTTGAGCCGTCTCTTTTCCCACGGTTTTTCGACGCTTCGGGAATGCTGATTTTTCAGGAAGCGATGATACCGCAGAGCGAAAGGTTCAGTCGCCCGGCGGTGCGCTTTGTCACTGATATCAAGGCGGCCCGCACCGGTCTGGCTGAAGACGAAACTTTTACACTCGCCGCTCATATCAATGAACTTTACAGTCGTGATATCGTTGTCGAGCAGTCAGATCTCGAAATATTTGCCAGATTCTGTCTCGATATGGTACAGACTCCGCTGCGCCAGCGTGAAATTGTAATCGTGTTTGACCCTGACCGGTTGCGCAAAGCCGGTCGTCTGAAAAAATCTGAAAAAAAGGCTGAAACTTCAGCCGAATCAACGAAAAAGCAGGAGGCCAAACCATGAAATTAAGTCGCATTATCGCCATGATTCTGCTGTTGTGTTGTCTGAGCACTGTTCTACCGGCAGCAGAAGTTGACCGTGACCTCGACAAGAGAATCAGCCGCATTGAACGCTATATTTACGGTGACGAACAGAGTGCGGAAACGGCCGACCGGCTGCGGCAGATCGAAGAAGATCTGTTTGGCCGCTCAACCGGGCAGACCGATTCCGAAAAGTCGCGCTATCTGCATGATTTCATTTTCAAGGGCTCTGCCAGCAACCTGTCTCTTGATATGAAGCTCAGCTTTATTGAATGGAAAATCTTCAACAAGACCGGTGAAGGTACCCTTGAATCCCGCCTTGCCGAAATCGACAAAAAAGTGATCGGCAACGTATCGATGGAACCCATGGCTTTCAGGCTTGAACAGCTGGTGCATCTGACCATCGAACGCGGTCTGATTTCGTTGCATACGGTGACAATCCCTGCCGGCACCGAAATTCGTCTGCGCATGAAAAAAGATCTGTCGAGCCGCACCGCGACCAAGGGCGATACCATTCCGATGGTCGTAGCCGATGACCTGTTTATCAACGGCAATATTCTGGCGATGACCAGGGGCGGCATTGTTACAGCAGAAGTCAAGAATGTCAGACGCGGCGGCCGTTTCGGCAGAACCGGCTACGTGAACCTCGACGTGAGAAATATCGAGAGTATGGATGCCTCGTTGTTGCCGATAAAGATTGAAGATGCCGGGTCAAAATTTGATAAACGCAAGATTGGTATGGCTGCCGGGGCTTCGACGCTCGGCTATCTGGTGCTCGGTCCGATTGGTCTGGCTGGCGGCGCCTTTATCAAGGGCGGCGAGGTCGAAGTGCCGGCTGGTACTGAAATCAGCGTCGTCACTACTGAAGATCGCAAGGTTACCGGAGTTCTCGTGCCGAGACGCTGATCGATCAGCTTTTAAAAGGCTTATTCAGGGAAACCGCCCCGTTTGCACGGGGCGGTTTTTTTCGGGCCCGTTCATTTATCTCAGCAAATCTGACAGAGTTCCTTTCAAAAAAGGTCACCCGATTACCAGATCGCACCGGCGCCTTGTTTCCGCTTTTTGTGTGCGACAGCCGGCAATAAAAAAAGAGGTCGGCTTTTGCGGCCGACCCCGGGGGAGAGATCTCCCGGTCGACTGGCTGGTTAGACCAGCCGACCGTCGCCTTGCGGCGCTTTTCCTAACCAACCCTATAGGTCGAGGTAGAACACTCTGCCGACAGCAAGTTCTGTACCCGCAGTTCGCTTCGGCAATATCCCCGGGGCCAGCACTTTCTGGTTGATCGGTTCGATAATTCTGGTGGTCGAATGATTATGGCCATGGCAGCGAATATACGTTTGGATACAGGCCCATTTGCCTTTAAGAAAGCCTAAAAGAAAAAAACGGCTCGATTTTTTCGTGCCGTTTAAGGGGTTTAGAATCAGAGAGAGAGGTTGTTGCATGAAAAAACTAGAGTGCTCAGAGGGAGTCACACGCAGGTGAACCCTCCATTCATCTCATAGGCTTGCTCCTTGGTCGTTCAACTTGGTTTCAGGGTGTTGGAGGAATCAACACTACTATATTAGTAGCATTTACCATGCCAGATTAATTGATATCTAAAAAATGGCAAATACAGCGGTTTTTGCTTTTTCTTTTAACCGCGGGCTACGAAATATCGTGTATGGTTTTGAGTTTTCTCTGTTATTTCGTGCTATTTAAGCATGCCGCTACATCAGCGGGCTGTTTCCGCTTTTTGGGTAGAGGCTTGATGACGCGGTCAAGTTTGAAGCGCAGCAGGCAGATTTTCTTGCCCTCGCTGATAAACCGCTTTTCGTAGGTAGTCTGAATCTGCGGCGTGGCAAGCAGTAATGGCGAATTATAGAGATCGTCGGTGTCGTCGATGATTTCAAGCCCGTTTTCGTTGGCGATGCCACGGGTAAAATCATAGAGACTGAAGTCGTCAGTTTTGAGACAGACGGTTCCATTTTCACCAAGCACGCCAAGATAGCGGTTGAGAAAGGCCGGCGAAGTCAGGCGTCGGTGCGCCTTGCCGTGAAATGGATCAGGAAAGGTGACCCAGATTTCGCTTATCTCACGGTCGAAAATACGGTTAAGCAGCTCTATCTGACTGCGAATAAAACAGGCATTTCTGATTCCGGCCTGGCGAATAGCCTTGGCACCGAAGTTGAGTCGCGAACCCTTGATGTCGACGCCGATAAAATTTTGTTCAGGAAAAAGCTGTGCCAGGCCAACTGTATATTCACCACGCCCACATCCGAGCTCAAGAATGACCGGGTTGCTGTTGCCAAAGTAACCTTCGGCCCAGCGCCCCTTTAATTCGTGGTCTTTGGCAAGAAGTTCAAGTGCCGGCGGCTCGAAAAGCTCCGGAAAAGTGGCGTTTTCCCTGAATCTGATCAGTTTCTTTTTTCCCATGACCGCAGAGATTAGCGCAAACCCGCATTTTGCGCAACAAAAATCTGCCCTGCCATTCAGGTCTGGCAGGGCAGGTTTTGACAATCATGATTGCCTACTTGAGGGTCATTACCTCGAGCGTGTCTGAGGCGATTTTGACCTTGTAAAGTCGGCCATTCGCGTCGACCCAGTCTGGCCGGGTCGGGTCGTAACCGGGGTCGGGGTGAGCTGTCTGCAGTTTGCGTAAAACTGTGCCGTCAACAGCGAGTGTCAGATAATATCTCGAAGAGGTCGTGTCGTAGATGACATGCAGGCGGTTTTTAGCATCGTAGCCCTGTAGAGCGCACCAGATAACCGGCTCGTCATCTCTGATGAACGAGAGGTGTTCGAGCTTGCCGCCAGGCTGTGTGGCCGTGAGAACCTGCCAGACGCCGGCAACCTTTTCGTCGGCGGCCAGTACCGCAATTCGACTGTCGCGGGCAACGGCAATGCCGATCAGCCCATCGAGGGGCTTGCCGATCGGTCGGCCATCGCGGTTGAGAATGAAGGTGCGACGCGAAGCCACATCTTCGACATAGATATTGCCATGCTGATCGCTGTGCAGTTGATTGATCTGCTGCCAGCCGGCCGGGCCTGAAAGTGGCAGAAAAGCACGGGGTGGCGATTTTCGCAGGTCGATTTCAATAATGGCATTATTGGCAGTATCGGCGGCGAGCAGTTTGCCCGGAAACCCTGGGGTAAGATCGACGAGAACCGGGTCAGTTGCCAGCCCGGCTTCTTTCGCTGTTTTGATCAGGTCGATGACCTTGATCGGGCGACCTTTTGGCGAGAATGCCGTCACCCGGGCATTCAGCGTGTCACCAGCCCACAGGTTGCCGTTACGGTCGGTTACAAAAGCCATCGGACCCTGGAACGGGCCGTCAAGGACGCCGCCGTTGTCTTCACTCAGCCACAAAAGCTGGTTTGGTGTGTCACCCTGTGAAAACGCCAGCCAGCGAGAAAACTCGACATCGGGCAGTTTTACCAGTTCTGTATCAGCGCTGGCTGAGAGATTGAAGGCAAAAGCAAACAGCAGTGCAAGAGTTTTAAAGGATCTGATCATTTAGAAAGCTTGTTGAGCATGCTGTCCATGTTCTTGATGCGATATACGCCGGCCCAGCGGGATCTGTAGCGTGAGGGCAGAACTTCGATGCGCACGCCTGAATAGCCGACTTTGCCGGCGATGCGGGTATCTCTGTTGACGCGGGTCGGGGTTGAGTGGGCGATAATCGGCTGACCTGAAGAGGTGTAGCCCATGAACAGACCGACATGGCCGATGCCGCTGCTACCCGGGTTCATTACGAAAACATCACCTGGCTTGATCGAATCGCGCGGGTTCGGTGGCGGAAAGGAAGAAGTAATCTTGTTGGTATACTGATTTTTATAGATCTGGCTTGAAGGATACCAGCTGTTGGCAGGAAAGACCGGCGGAATGCCAGAAGCCGCCGCCATTTTCTGAATGAACTGACCGACGAAGCCTGAACAGTCGGTTTTCTCGGCATAGCCGGAAGTTTTTTTGTGGCCGGCGCCGAAGACATAGGCTTTGTTGGCTGAGCAGAACTTTTCGACGATATCGAATACTGCGCTGAAGCGCTTGTTGTCGTAACCGAAGCGTGCCGGGTCAAGGGTGCCGTCTGGTACCCCTGTGGTTGGTTTGCCGCCAACGCTGCCGGAATCGTCATTTTCATCAGGCCGGTTGACACGTTCTTCGCCGATTTCGACGTAGTTACTGTGAACGTAGGCATAGCCGCCGTTATAGTGAATCTTCAACCAGTCGCCCTCTCGGGCTACGATTCGCAGCTTGTCGCCGTCGTAGAGCTTGCCGATGATTTTTCCCCAGGGGGCAGTGCGAACGTTGAGCCTGGTATTGACGTTGACGTAACCGACGGTGCCCGGCTTGATTTCGTTTGCGCCTGCTGCGGCCGGTGCCGCGGCTTCAGCTGCGCCAGCGCCGCCGTTGACCGAAGCACTTGATGGAATATTGACTCTTTCGACATTGAATGGGTTGCTGCTGTCACTGTCGATCCCCATGGCTGAAGCAGCCAGTGGAGTGGCAAAAAGCATCAGGCCCAGAATGAACTTTTTCATTTTTATACCTCCCGGGGTACACAACTCCGGCTAAGAAAACACTACACTGATAACTATACAGGATAATCATAACAAAAGTTTTTTTAATCCGGGAGTGGAAAAATTATTAAACCACTTTTGTGCTTAAACCATCTTGATGTCAATCAGTCTGCCTTCGACGGTCAGCTTTTCTGCCAGAAGTTCGACGATCTTTTGACGCGGAATGATGCCCTGCTGCCGGAAGGCAATATCGCCGTGTCCGGCGTTTTTTGCCGCCCCGACGATGAAATTGATGCGGTCAGCATCGATGATTGCGTCATAAAAGCGGGTTACTGAAGAGTCGGGCTCGAAATAAATCGGGTCGGCATCGAGAATGTTGTAGAGCTGGTTGAGCGTCACGGCACCTTCGGTGACCAGATCGATACCTTCGATGCTGTAGCCGGGGGGGGCGATCATGCTGGTATCGGCAGTATTGATCTTGAGTTCGCGGCCAAGGTGCTTTGCGACAATCTGGGCTGTGGTCGCTCCGGCGACAATTCTGGTGCCGGGCAGTGCAAGAAAGTCTTCGATAACCTTGCGGTCATCGCCGCTCTGGGCCGGTGGCCCGGTAAAAATGTTCACTACTTTGCCCCGGCGGCAGAAGGCGCTGAGAACCGTACAGTCGTCACCGCATGGGGTTCCCCAGAGTTCGCGGGCATGCTGATGAATGCGCTGATAAAGCTTTTTCTTTTTTTCGCCGGCTACCAGACTGTCGTTAACAAAGCGGCAGATTTCGTTGATGTTCCAGCCAAGGCGGGTCTTGCCGCCGATTCCGGCCAGGGTGATGCCGTCAGAAAACAGCAGCAGACCCTCGCCCGGTTCGAGGAACAGGTTGCTTTCGCTGATTACCTCGCGTTCGAGAGTAAAGTTACGTCGGGGTAGAATTGCGGCCGAATGGCGGCCGATAAAAATTGCCTCCGGCATTTCGTAGGCAAGGATCGTCGCTTCACCGTTGTTGAGAATGCGTATCACCGAAAAGACTGCGTAGGGCATGTCACTGCCGCGCGATTCATGCATGGTTTTTACCAGCGAAGAAAAGGCGCGCCGCAATGAAAAACCAGATTCAAGAAGCTTTTCGAGCCTCGAACAGGCCATGTTGGCGTAGATATTGGCCTTTATGCCCGAACCAACACCGTCAACGAGCAGAATCACCGTTGCTTCAGGAGTTCTGAACGAATTTACTGCATCGCCGCAGATTCCACCGGTCTTTTTGGGGGTTTGTGCAATATCTATTTCGACGTGAATATATCCCATTCCGGGCCCTTTCTGCGGTTTTCGCCCTCGTCTTCACTTTCGGTGAGCTTGAGAAGATTTTCGATGATGCTTTCGCCCTGCGCGGTGCTTTCGCCAAGGTATTTTGCCATCTGCTGCGCCATTTTGACCTGATGCTCAAGCATTTCTCTGGCCTGCTGAATCGTTTTAGAACGAATTCTCGCTAGCTCTTCGATGCTCTGCCGGCTGCCGGTGATGTTGACAAATATACCGACAAGCTGATTCTCGATTTCGAGCTGATAAATGATCTGGTGTACGATCAGGTTGTAGCGCTGATGCTTGGTTGTCTGCTCGATCAGATTCTCACTGCCGGTCAGAACCTTTTCAAATGGCTCGGGGTCGATAAGATACGAGATGTGTTTGCCGAGAACCGCTTCAGAACAAAGAAACATTTTGCGGAAAGCCGGGTTCATGCTGAGAATGGTCAGCTTGTCATCGAGCATGACGATGCCATTCGGGCTGGTCTCGATGATGCGGTCAGTGCGCTGTTCGGCCAGGCGCCGCATATAGGGTATACACATGTCGATTTCGGCAAACCCCCTGATGACGGCGATTGCCTTGTCGCGGCATGAATCGTAACCGCAGGCCCCGCAGTTCAGTTCGTCAGTCGGGCTGGTTTTGCCGGTGGCGGCAAGAACCCTGTTTATTGCCTCTTCGGTAATCTCGACTGTTTCTTCTGGCGCTTTTTCGGGTTTGTAAGAGGCGTCGACAACTTCGTCAGCCTCATGCTTGACTGTCTCTGAGCCAGGATGCTGCTCAGCAAAGTCGATAACTTCGCGCCGGTTTTCGAAAAGCTGACTGTTTTCGGGTGCTCCCGGCCCATTAATGCAGCCCTGAGAGCAGAACAGCGGTTCAACGAACATTTTAACCCGTGATTTTTCGATGACTTCTAGAATTTTGCGAAACTCAGCGTGGCCACTGACTGCGACGATATCGCCGATCAGACTGTCAGACCCCATGCTGGCGGTACGTGTCAGACCGCCGGGCAAGGGAAAAAAGCGGGCCTGACCATCGGGCTGGTCATCGAACGGGCTCTCTTCAAGCCGGTCAAGTCTGATGTTTTCGCGTTCAAACCATTCGGTAAGCTCGCGAAAGGTCAGGGCGCAGTCGATTTTCTGCAGGCCTTCACTGCTGTCCGCTTCCTGCTTTTTGGCTATACATGGGCCAATAAAGACAACGCGCGCCCCTTCGCCGATTTTTTTTCTGATGATGGCAGCATGGGCCAGCATTGGTGAAGCTACCGGCAGCAGATTGTCAGTCAGTTCCGGTACGTATTTTCTGATAAAGCTCACCGCCGCCGGGCAGGCGGTGCAGATTGAACTGCGGTCGACGAACTTTTTCTTGAGACTGGCCATGGCAACCGGGTGGGCTCCGATAGATGTTTCTGAAACATGTGCGAAGCCAAGCTTGCGCAGCGCCGATGGCAGCCGCTGTCGCTCTGATTTCGTGAAGAACGCTGCAAACGACGGGGCCAGGCTGACTGCAACCGGAAACGGTTCTTTTAGCAATCTGATAGCCTTTTCCAGATCGTTGCGGTACTGTTTGGCGCCCTGCGGGCATTCTTTGATGCAGGTGCCGCAGGCAATGCACTTTTCGGGATCGACGCTGGCCTGACCGTTGATCATGCGTATCGCTTTGACCGGGCACTGGCGCAGGCATCGGTAACAGTCACGGCATTGCGCCTTGTTGGTGAAGACTACCGGGCTGATATTGTGTTCGAGACTGTCCATCAGGGGTGTTCCTTGAGCATTTTTTCGAGAAAGCGCCGCGCCACGACCGGGTTGCTGATTACCCCGGGGCCGTGCAGACAGCCGCCCTCGCAGGTCATCACTTCTATGAAGGTAGTGTTTTTTACAACCTTGTCAACCACCTTGAGGGTTGCAAATGCCTTTTTATCAAGACCGTTGAAGAGTTTTTCTTCGGCTTTAACGCCATGTCCGGCTGCCCCTGCAATGACCGCACCGGCAACTCCCCCGGAAATAGCGAATTTTCGGCCGGTTGCAGTTGCGATCTGGTCGGGCGCAGTTTCTTCGCATTCAAGAACATCGATGCCGGCTGCAACAAGAATTGAACCAAGTTCTTCAAAAGTGAGAACATTCTCGACATGCTTGCTGGCGCGTGCTTCGGCGCGCTTGGCAACGCATGGGCCGATGAATACACGTTTGGCGCCCGGCCATTTCTGGCCGGCCCATTCGCCGGTAAGCTGCATCGGGCTTGGAGTGTCGGAAACGAGAGGTTTGATGTTGCTGATATGCTTATTTACAGCCTCAACATAGGCCGGGCAGCATGAAGATGTCATGCAGGTGTTGCCATGCCCGACCCGTTCGATGAATTCGGCGGTTTCTTTTTCGGCGGTCAGATCTGCTCCATAAGCCACTTCTACCACATGGTCGAAGCCGAGTTTTTTCAAAGCTGTGACAACTTTGCCGAGTTCAGTATTGAATTGCCCGACGATAGCGGGTGCGATCATGGCGATGGTTTTGCAGGCCGGGTTGAGAACTACCCGAAGGACATCGAACATTTCTGAGCGTTCCATGACCGCACCGAACGGGCAGGCCTGCTGACAGCGGCCACAATGAATACATTTGTTTTCGTCGATTTTTTCCTTGCCGCGTTCGTCCTGAGTTATGGCATTGACCGGGCAGGCCTCTTCACACGGAATCGGCTGGTAAATGATCGAATGATAAGGGCAGGCTTTGGCGCAGATGCCGCAGCTGACACAGATCTTTTCATCGATGACCGCGTGCCCGTTTTCGATATGAATGGCATTTTTCGGACAGTTCATGATGCACTGTCTGGCGACGCAGCCGCGGCAGGCGTTGGTGACCCGGTAATTGGCCCTGACGCATGAGCTGCAGGCTTCGTCGATAACGGTAAGTATCTTGTCGTCGAGGCGTTCAGCGCCTTTCTGTTCAGCTTCAGCAACATAACTGGCGAGGGTGCGAATCTCGTCTTCGGGTTTCTCGTTTTCGACTGCGAAGCCAAGCAGAGCCATCAGGCGATAGCGCAGCACGGCGCGGTCATGATGAATGCAGCAGCGCACCGATGCCGACTCGCGTGGGGCCTGCTGCAGCGGAATATAGTCAACCTGAGTGCCGAGGGTGCCGGCAAACATCATTCTTGCCAGTCTCACCATGAGCTGGCGTTTGATCAGGGCCGCATTGTTGATGTATGTCATACGAGTTTCCTTTGCCTGATTCAGTGCTTACGCAGGTAATCCACGATTTTGGCGATCGAGGCTGATTCCATCAGATAATCATTGATTTTTACGAACGGCGGCTGGCCGCTGCCGCCCTGCCGACAGGCCTGCAGACAGGCTGAACCGACTATCTCGACCTGGTCTCTGAATTCGGCCGGCATCAGGTCTTCCAGCATCATCAGCTGGGCGCCACCCAGCACATAGCAGGCTGTTCCCGAACAGATGGTGATTTTGAACTTCTTGCTCATTTCATGACTCCGTTAGATGTATTGAATGCTGGTTTCCTTGAGATACTGGTTTTCAAGAAGCGCTGCGATCTTTTTGATGACGTTGCGCCTGATTTCCAGTTCGACCGGCATGTTCGGATCCTGGTGAAACTCGTTAACCCGGGTTCCGACCACAAAATTAATTATATCGCTGTTGAGCAGCATACGGACAATTTTTGTGGCCGGGTTGAGATTCAGGGTTTCTGGGTTGCGCCGGTCTTCTAAATATCTGGCAACGCGCCCGACCGTGAGAATGCCCTCGGTGATCAGGTCAACGCCTTCCATTATCGAATCCGGCGGCAGGTCGGGGTCGATCTTGCCAAGCATGACATGCACTTCGCGCCCGGTCTCGCGGGCGACAATGTTGGCGGTGGTGCCGCCGCAGATAATTTTTCTGCCGGGAAAATTACCGACCAGCTCGGCAAGCAAACGGTCTTTCTTCTGATCGTAGGGCGGGCCGGTCATTATCAGCAGCTGCCTCGGCTGACGAAAGTAAATGACGCCGCAGGTAATGTCGTCGAGCGCATGCCCGCCATTGTTGAGCCATGCCTTGTCGACAATAGCCGCTGCCAGTTCACAGGCCGAAATGTCTGACTTCTTTTCGATCTGCTCCCTGATGAAATTACCGGTTTTTTCGATGCCCCAACCGAATGGAAGCGGCTGGCTGCCAATGCCGCTCTGGCTTACGCCGTCAGATAGCATGATGATGCGGTCACCCGGCTGGGCCTGAAAATCGGCAACCGAAATCGCCACCGGTTCGCGGTCAGTTCTGGTCACCTGAACCTGTGAGCGTTCGAGTCTGATAATCTCTGAACCACGGGCAACCAGCACCGGCGGGTTGTCGTATTCAACGATCTTGACCTCGTTTTCGAAGTCGACGTCGACGAGCGAAAAAGTGCTGTAGCTGATGTGGCGTTCAGAGCAGACCGGCAGTGTATCCATTATGCTGCGTGCCGCTTTGGCCGGGTCACGAAAGCTGCTCATGTAATTGAGGCCCATGACTGAAGTCAGAGTGGCGAGAACCCCGGCTTTTATACCGCTGCCAAGGCCATCTGACAGAACCGAAATGACCCGTTGCTGTTCCTTCAGCTTGCGCGACAGGAAAACATCGCCGCCAGTGCGCTGCCGGCCACAGTTCTTCTGCCTGAAGTCAACTTCGACGCAGCAGTTATTCGTAATTTTCGGAAATTCCATTGATTTCCTCCGGTTCGCTGCCGAAAGCTTCAAGCACATTGTTCAGCCGCAATTCGGTTTCTGAGGCATTTTCGCCAAGTAGATAGGCAATTTTCTGAACCGTTTCGAGGTTGAGTCTGATGACTTCTTCAACCCTTTTCACGACCTGGTCGCGGCGAACGTGCGGTACCCGTATATCCTGAATTACCGCGCCGATGACCTGCCCCTTTTCGATTGAAAAGACCGAAATATTGAGCTGATGATCGCGGTAGGTGATATCGTGATCGACCCAGTCTTCGCCGGTCACCAGAACGTTTCTGAAAACCTTGTGAAAAGGCACGATCTTGCTGAGCTGCGCGCCTTCCATGCCGGGTGATGCGTCAAAGACCATTTCCATGTCAGACCCGAAAATACTGGCAAAACGGCGGTTGCATTCGATGATGCGCAGCCCGGCATCGGCAATTACCACGCCGGCAGGCATGGCCTTGATCAGGGCGTTGGCCTTTTTGCTGGCGAGTTTGCGCATGTATGAGACACACATGTTTTCCATGGCTTTGCCATCGAGGAGGGCTTCGGCAAAATCCCGGCATGAATCGTAGCCGCAGCTGCCACAGTTCAGTTCATCGCGCGAGCTTGTTTTTCCAACACGCTGCAGTGCTGCTCTAACGACATTTTCAGAGTGGCGTCTGATTTGAATCGGGCTGGTGCTGAATTTTGCCGAGATATCAAGGGTTCCGATCTGGTCACCGGGGTGAAAAGCCTGGTCAACATGGCTGAAAATGCTGTCGCGTTTGATGATGGTAGCCTCGCGTCGCTTCATGACCGGGCCATTGACACAGCCGCCGCCGCAGGCAAGAAGTTCGATGAAAATCTGCCGGCCGGGCGGCAGCTGGTCAAGCTCTCGCATTGCCGAGGTTATGGCATCTATACCTGAAAAGCACATGAATTCGACGTTCGGTTTCTGCAGTCTGGCCCTGATGCCGCTGATCATGCCGCCATCTATGGGGTAAAGGCCGCCCTCGCACGCCGGGTGCGGAAAAAACGTCGAGTTGTTATCAATTGTAATTTTGTAAGGATCAATACCGGCGTCTGTCAGCCACTCATGGATATTTTCAAAAGTCAGGGCGCCGGCAATCGTTTCCTGGTAACGTTCTGACTCAACTTTTTTAGCGATACAGGGGCCGGCGAAGGCAACGCTGATATTTTCGCCGGCTGTCGATTTGAGATAGCGGGCGTGTGCCATGAGCGGTGAAATTACCGGGGTGAGATGCCTGACATAGTCGGGGTAATATTTGCAGATCAGGTCGACCACAGTGGGGCAGGCGGTCGAAAGAAACAGCTGCTGGTCAGAATGGTCGATCAGCTCTGCAACCGCCTGCGAAACCATCTGGGCGCCGATGGCGGTTTCCGAGATCTGGCTGAAGCCAAGCATGCGCAGGGCTCCGATCAGTTGTGATACGTGCAGGTTTTTGAATTCAGCCCGCCATGACGGGGCAATTGAAAGAACCACTTTTTTGCCGAGTTCGATCTGTTGTCTGACTGCCGGCACATCGTTGCGTACTTTTTTGGCGCCGACCGGGCACACTTCAACGCAGCGCCCGCAGTGAATGCAGAGTTCGTCGACAATGCCGGCGCTGTTGTCTTCGATTTTAATCGCCTTGACCGGGCATTCGCGAACGCATTTGTAGCAGTCGCGGCAGTCGGCCTTGCGTGTAAAGACTGGTTTAAGCTGATTCATTTTCTTTGCCGCCTTCTTTGAAGACGTGATCGAGAACTTCGCTCACCGCCTGTGGCACAACCTTTTCGAATGGCTGCCCGTCTATGATGATGACTGGCGCAGCTTTGCAGCGGTTTGAACAGAGACAGCCGCGAAAAGTGGTTTCTGCGGTCAGGTCGTTCTTTTCGAGGTAATCCTTGACGATTTCGACGCTGCGATTGTTGCCGCGGGTAAAGCAGGCACTGCCCATGCACATGATAATTTCGTGACTTTTGCGTTCATCGCTGCTTTTGCTCATATCTGTCTCCTGCAACCCATTTCGAACTTATTTTGTCGCCTGAATCTGATTACCGATCAGTAGCTAGCCTTTGTCTGCGGGATTTTCGTCAGCGGCGCCGTAACACAGAGAACGAAAGTTTGCTGATTACAGCGTAAGCCATAATCAGTGCCGCTTCTGCATTCATAAAAACCCCTTTGCCACGACTTTTAAGGCCACCGACCGAATTATCACTGCTCGAATTAACTAACCACGCCAGAAAATTTTGCCCGTCAGCTAAAGTGAAAAAATTCACAACGATTCTGTATGTAATTATATATGAAAGTGAAAAAAATCACAACAATTATCTGGCTTTAATTTTTATGCAGCGAAAACCATGCTTATGGTAGAATTTGACGTAGATCGGGTAGAGCGGATGGAGGAGTCACTTTGAAGAACCGAATAGCTAAAAGCCTGGGCAGTCTTGCCCTGCTGGTTATACTTCTTGCTCTGCTGGCTTTTTCCCGGCCGCTTCTGGCGGTACAGTGCCAGGCTGGGCCATATCTGGTCAATGTCGAAGTTCGCAATTCGATTTATCTGATGGTCCCGCACGCACTGGTAAAGTGCAGTCTGTCGGGGCATAACATCAGGGTTTCTGCAAGTGCGCCCGGTTATGTGCCTCAGATTAAAGAGATTCGCACGATGCCTGGCACCAGTTCTTATTTTGCCACTATTCGTCTTGCCGACCGCGAAAAGCGCATCGATATTCTCGATTACAACTATAAGCCGATTGTTTCTGCCTATGTCGACCGGTTTCAGGGTGGCACGCCTGCGCATCTTTACGCCATAAACCTCATGTTGCCGGTCAAAACCTGGCCGCACCCGAATGCCGGCAACGTCAAGGTTAATCAGCCTGGTTACGGCTGGCCCATTCAGCTTTCGTGTGATATCAGCCTGCTTGAAGATTTTTACCGGGTGCGCCTGCTGATCGACCGGGCAGTTCTCGACGACCCGAAAGACCACCTGCTGGTCTACGTGAATACGGCCGAAGACGCTGCCATGAAGCAGCGTTTCAATGAACTGCACCGCGACAGCGATCTGTGATCTGAAACAAATCTTTGCGACCTAGTCCTCTGTCACACAAGAATTAGAGGGTTCTTCGTCATTCCCGCGTTTATGCCCCAGAGGGTACAGGCGGGAATCTAATTTTAAACAGCACAGATCCCTGCCTTCGCAGGGATGACGTAATGAGCGCCTATTCTTAAACTCATATATGACAAAGGACTAGGGTTTTGTTCGTCGTGAATTGCTGTTTACGGCAGATGCACAGCCGAAATTTTGCCTGTGCCGTTCGTGGCGCTCGTCAATAAATACTTAAACTCGATTCACCCAGGCCCGAAGCTTTGCGGTCGGTTTTTTGTACTTAACGCTGAGGCTGTGAGTAAGTTTGACACCTGCGCGACCAGCCAGCGAGCCAGCGTTTTTCATTGCGTTCAGGCGGGCTGTTGGCAACACGCCGTGTTAAAACTCTGACCGCCGCACGCGAGAATTCTTCAAGGGGGCTGCCGTTGCCCATTTCCTGCAGAACCTGCAGCAGGCCCCAGCCACGCCCGTTGTATTTTTCGGCGGCTGAGGTGCCTTCGCCTTTGAAGTTCACGTAGTCCATCAGCGCGTAAAACCCGTCTGGCTGCTCAGCGACCCGGTAAAAATTTGTAATTATCAGCTTGCGGTCAGCGCCTGAGCTTTGAGAAAGCATTTGCGGCAGAGCTTTTTCGAGTCTGAGGGCAGCAAAGCGCACCTGATGATTTATTGTCTGGGCGAGAAAACGGCGCAGCTCAGTCATCAATGGCCCTGAGAATGCCCGCATAAAAGTCTTGCGGTCAGACCAGGGGCACCCGTTTGCTCTGGCGAGAAAACCCGGCAGTTTGACACCCTGCTGGCTGATGAAGCGCAGCAGTTCCGGAAATGTTTCGACAAATGGGCCGGTTTTTCCGGCCGGGTACCAGATAAAATGGCCGATTCCGAGGGATGCGAAGTCTTCGCCCTCGTTCCAGGCGGTCAGGCCTTCATATTTTCCGCCCGATTCGTTCTGCCAGATCAATCTGCCGATTCTCGCCGCCTGCTGGTCTGAAAGCCGAATTGGCTGCCTGTAATAATCATCGATATGCTGGACTATGATTGCTGTCTGTTGCGTCTGTCGCCCGTTCTGCTCTGCTACAGCCGCCTGCAGGCAGTTGCCGAAAAGCATGAGAATGAGAATATAAATTGTTAATACGGGTGCTTTTTTCATGATTTGCCCAGCTTAACTGCAAATACTGCAGATACGCAACAAGATGCTTTCGCGATAGCCCGTCTGATTTGTTTGTGTTATATTGAATTCAGCCCTCCTGAAATAGCGGGCAAAATATAGAGATTCAAGACCTTTTTGTTGAAACGGCTTCATTTTGAAGCCGTTTTTCCTTTGCTCCGGGTGCGCTTATCTGCGCAGTCTGAAAATGCAGAAACTATGTTATAATCAACTCATGAAACGCATTCTGCTGGTAATTTTTTTAATTCTCGGCCTTTGCCAGGGTTTCTGGCACGCTGACGGTGAAATGTTTCTCTGCCGCCTCGGCGTGGGCGAACTTACCATTGGCGAGGCTTCACACGAAGGAGCGATTCTTGGCGCCCCTCGAACCAGCAGAGATATTTCGGTCTTTCTCGCGGGTAACCGGCAGCAGTTCAATTTTATTGCCAGCCAGGAAATCGACCCGCTGCCTGCCCCTCCGGTTGCCTGGTATGCTTCGGCCCCAGGCCAGAACCGTCGCTCTGACCAGGCACGTCACCCCGATGAATGGGGCCTGACGGTTTTATGCCTGCCGCGCAGCGACGGCTGACTTTTCTTTTCCGGTCACAGTCACAACTTTTCCCTCTTTTACTGACTGCCCTGTCTATGGGCGGTCGCGACTGTAATCTGAAAGGAAACCATCTATGGATAATCATAAAAACGACCTCAATCAGTTCGATAATGGCGAATCTCCGGCTGATCTCTTCAAAAAGATCGTCATTACCACCGTTGTTACCTGCGTGGTCGGCTGGCTGGTCATGTATTTCGGTCTGATTTAGACCCAATCTGCTTTTTGCGCCCGGCGGGTGGGCTGAATTTTGCAGCTCGCCCGCCATTAACCGCATGAATCAAAGTAAAAGGAAACTGCATGCTTTTTAAACTCGAACTCGGATATTTTGAAATTGCCGCCATGATCGGTGCCGGCCTCTATCTTCTAACGACCGCTGCAGACTGGCTGGTAAGCGGTGCCTCTAATCTGGCTAAACGCCTGGGGGTTTCGTCTCTGGTAATCGGCCTCACGGTTGTCGCTTTCGGCACCTCGATGCCGGAATTCGTCGTCAGCGTCGATGCCAGCCTGAACAACAACCCCGGTATCGCGGTCGGTAACGTCGTCGGTTCGAATATTTTCAATATCGCTCTGATACTCGGTATTGCTGCACTGATCCAGCCGATTTCATGCAGCCGGTCGGTTATCAGACGTGATGTGCCGGTGATGATCGGCGTGGCCGGCATGATGTGGTACATGTCACTCGACCGCATGATCTCCCGCCCCGAAGCGGCTCTTCTGTTCTCTCTGTTGATTGTTTACACAGTTTACAGTTATTACAAGGCGAGGACTGAGCCTTCTGCCGAAGAAAGCAGCGAAGGCGACGAGCCTACTACGCTGTTTGCAGAGCTGCGGCTGATTTTTTTCGGCCTTGTGGCGATGATTGCCGGCTCAAAGCTGCTGCTGCATGGTTCGGTAGCCATAGCCAGGGTTGCCGGTATCTCTGACGAAGTGATCGGCCTGACCCTGATTGCGGCCGGAACTTCGCTGCCAGAAATGGCAACTTCGGTCGTGGCAGCTATGCGTGGCAAGTCGGATATTGCCATTGGCAATGTCGTCGGCTCGAATATCTTCAATATCCTCGGCATTCTTGGCCTTGCAGGTATGGTTCTGCCGCTTCAGGTTTCTGAGCATATGGGTAACATTGACTGCCCGGTAATGTTCATCGTCTGCCTGGGCTGCCTGCCGATCATGCGCACCGGTCTGAAAATTACCAGACTCGAGGGAATAATCCTTCTGGCTTCCTACGCGGTTTATACCTGGGTGCTTTTTCAAACTCCAGTTTGAGCCAGTTTTACTGAAGAGCGGCGATAATCTGTCTGAGTTCTGAAACAGGTTCGAGAATGGTATCGGGGGAAAGCGCGGCCGTGTCGCTGCTGATTTCTCCCATGCGCTTCAGGCAATCGATCATGGTGCTCTGACTGAGCTTTTTTCTGAAAGACTCGGTCTGCTCAGGAATCGCCAGCCCAAGCGCAGAAGGGGTTTCGACGACGCGTTTTTCCATCAGCATGTCGATAATTTCTTTCTGCGCCGGCAATGCTATTTTGCCCTGTTTTGCGGCGAAGAAAAATCGCAGAGAGGTGCCGGCAAGCTCTGAAGTGTCTATGCCTTCAGGCATTTCAGTTGCGTGCAGGCTTTGGGTAAGGCTTGTGTGTAAAAGAGTCAGCAGCAGTGGCCCATTGTAAAAGGCTCGCAGAACTGTAAAGCCTTTCAGCGGCGAAATCGCACCTGATTCAATCTGCCTGGCGAATTCGCCAGTCATGGTTACAAGCTGCCTGCTGGTTTCGTCGGTGACAGAAAAGCGCTCAGAGAGGCTTTCGCCCTGCCAGCGCAGGCATTCGGCCATGCCCCATCTGAAAGTCTGCAACCCGCGAATCGCGACAAAACCGGTTAATACAATCACAGCCAGTATCAGAAGCAGTCCGATTTTTATAAAACCGGCGTGGTTGAGCGCTTTTTTTTCAGACATTTTTTTGCCTCGCAGGCGAAAATAATTGCAACAGGCAGGTTCGAGTTTAACATATCTGCCCTGACATGAAAAAGTATTCACAGATATTGCCAGGGCAATCGCATTAACCCACTGGATTCGATTTCTAAGGCCGAAATAACTCATGTGAATTTTTTCACTCCAACATCTGTGTCCGGAAGGAGTAAAGATGGGCATCTTGTCTGGATAAGGGACACTGGCATTTAAGTGCGATTGTTTGCAGAAATTCAGCATTGCAGAAATTTTCTGCCGGCCGAAAATTGTTTTGAGATTGTCGGTGGCTTTGTTTATACTCAGGGCATGTCTGTTTCTGCAAAGTCTGTCGACAGCACAGGATACTCGATCACGAGAGCTGTGCTCTATGTTTGTCTGATTATCTTTCCATTCATTATTCTTTATATTGAAATGGAAAGGTTTTTTGCGCTCGAAATTGCCGACCGGCGCAGCGAAATTTTTGACAAGGCCGGCAGACAGCTTCTCAGATTCAGCGAATATACAGATGATGCAAGGTTTTTCCATCTGCTGCTGCAGAAAAGCTTTGCGGCAGAAGCGACTCGGAAAAACACGCAAACCTGGCTTGCCGGGCGGTCACAGATGCTTAAAAAGCTTTTTCCCGAGACCTTTACGTTCATTTCTGGGATAAAAGCGGCAATCTGATGACCTCGGTTTCTGATGACACGCGCTTCAGCTTTCTTTCAAAAAAACTGAACGCTCTTCTCGGTAATATCAGACAGGAAACCATCGCCGGCAAGCATGGCGAAGACGGCTTTAACGAAAAATTTGCCGGTGAAATGCGCCTGCTTCGGCAATTTCTGGGTCCGTTTGCCACCCCGGATGTTCTGGCCAAACCCTTTCTCAACGATGCCTCTGCTGGCTGCTTTCAGCTGCATGCCAGAGGTGACAGGGTTCTTGGCTGGTATTCAACCTGTAATGATTTTTCGGTTCTTGTGTATATTTCGGATAAAATCAGAGGCCGACTGAGTGGCCCTGCTTTTCTGCAGAAGCAGTTGAAGGGCAGAATCCCGGGTGTCGATTTTATTCTCATCGATGAACAGCAGCAGAAGCTTATTCCGCCTCAGGCTGTGCCGCTGAGCAGTCGGGTTTTTCTGAATTTTGGCAAATTTCGCCGGCTGGTGCCGGCAGAGCAACTTGAGTTTGACGGTGATTATTTTAACTATCAGAAGCTCAATCAGAGATGGTGGGCTGCGGCGGTAATGCGGCGCGATCTTTTCGCAAGTGTTTCAGCAACGACCGGCCGCTTCATGGCCAGGATTTTTGTCTGCTTTGCGCTGGTTACATTCATTCTCTACTGCTATTTTATGGTGCATGCGAACCCGCTGCATTCGGTAAAATCGCGGCTTGTAGCCATTTTTGCCTACATTATTTTCATTCCGGCTCTGGTTTTTACAGTCGTCAGCTTCGACTACCTGAAACAGAAAGAAAAGCAGGTTGTGACTGAAAAGGCAGTCGAGGCTTTTCAGTATCTGACTTCTATCGATAATCAGTTCAGAGGCTTTTTGCACGCAAAAGCCCGCGAACTGAACCAGACTTTCGCCGGCCTTTTCCCTGGCGGAGCCGAGAGCTTTGATGAGGTCTTTCTTGCGTCGGCTGCGGCTTCTGTAAATGCCAGATTCAACCCTGATACCTTCGCTTTTTCTGATGCGTCCGGCAAAGACCTTCTCAAAGCCGCTTATGCAAAGACAATCAAAGACGATTTTCTCAGAAAAACCGGGGCCCGGGAACTGCTGACCTATCTCAACTGCAGTGCCGCAGACCAGTACAATCCTGACGATGGTATCGCAAATGGCTTTGCGCTGAGTTTTTCAGAGAACCATCAGAAACTGATGCGGTTCACCCTGGCGAATACAACCTATCTGTCGTATCTGAACACATTGAGAAAGTCGGAAACAGGCGAATATACCAATTTGATACAATTGTTCTGGCCTGAAACGCAGATGCATTACGAATATCTGAACGGCGCGATTGCCGCTTCGACCGCAGCAAAACAAAAGCAGTTCTTTTTCGCGATGCCGGATATGGGAAAATCTTTTCCTGAGTCCGAGAATTTTCCAGGGTTACTGGCATTTTTTGACAAGGTTTTGCAGTATGGCCCGTCGCAACAGAAACTCACCGGTCAGGATGGCAGAACCTATCTGATATTCGGTCAGGGCGGCACCAACGTTAATTCAGCCCTCATGGCGGTTGTTGTCGATAGCGAAACCCTGAATCACGAGATCGGGCGCTTCAGAAATAATCTCTGGATCATGGCTGGCCTGAGTCTGTTGATGACGCTAAGTCTTTTTCAGATTCTCGGTTATTACCTGATTCTGCCGATAAATGCCCTGGCCGACGGTGTTGAAATGGTTAAACAGAGAAACTATTCATACCGCATCGATATGCCGTTCGACAACGAGTTTGGGCAACTGGGCAAATCTATCGATCGCTCTCTCGAAAATCTGCAGGAACTCGAAATTGCCAGAACCGTTCAGGAAAGCCTGCTTCCGCAGCAGTCTCTGGCTTTCGGTCCATTCTCTATTGCTGCCAGAACCCGCATAATGACAACGCTTGGCGGTGATTACTTCGACTTTGTCGTCGATGCCGAAAACAATCTGACGGTTCTGATGGCTGATGTGGCCGGGCATGGCGTACAGGCGGGTCTGTTGATGGCCATGGCCAAGAGTGTTCTGCTGCTGAACAATTCAGCCAGGCTCGAACCGGAAAAACTTATGGAAGGCCTGAACCGGACTTTCTGCACGCTGAGAAAAGCCGAAATCAGTACCATGATGACCGGGCAGGTCGTTCATATAAGTTGCGGGCATGAAATAAGCTTTTTCAATGCCGGGCATTGCCCGCCCTTGATTATATCTGATGGCGGCAGAACCGTGAAATTGCTCGAATGTCATTCTTTGCCATACGGCTTTTCGGCGAAACGAAAGTTTTCTGGTATGCCTGTTGATATGCAGCCTGGCGAGACCATGCTTCTCTATTCTGATGGGATTCTTGAGTGCGTCAATGCCAGCCGCGAAGTGCTCGGCATTGATGGCTTCAAAAGTGCTGCCATGAAGTCATGGAACGAGAACCCTGAAGTTTTTCTTGAAAACCTTTTCGGAGCGTTCGACAGCTGGGCTTCTTCGCAGCAGGATGACATCAGCTTTGTTCTTATCAGACACGGAAAAAGCTCATGAATAAAACTCACAAATCATCATATCGCTTCATCAGCTCGATGATTTTTATCGGGTTTCTGATGCCGGTCATGGCTTTCTGGCTGATAAGCGCGTTTTTTGCCGAACAGAATGCGGAGGCCGAGCTGCGGGCATTCGGAAATCTCGCAGACAGTGCGGCTCAACAGCTTGAGTCACGTTCTGACAATTCTGAATTCTGGTGTCACGAGCTGAACCGGCATTTTGCCTCGGCAGAAACTGTCGATAAATTTGTCAGCAGTCTGAAAATGCTTGCTGAAAAACATCATGAAAACATTCGCTGGGTTATCTGGAATGCTGACAGTGAGGTTGTTGCCAAAAAAGTCGACAGCCAACATTCTGATAAAAACTGGCCCAGAGTTGGAAAAATTCTTAAAGAGGCATCAAGGGTCTGGTTTTCTGATTTAGACAAATCTGACGACAGCTTTGTTCGTTCGGTTCTCGGTGAACATCTGCAGACAAAAACCTTTGGCCGGGCAACTTTCAGAAACAATCCGTCTCTGAACCGTCTTTCATTTTTTCGCCCGGCTGGCAGTTTCTGGGCCGACTTCAAAGAAAAATCGGGGGCGATTGTTCTTTCTCCGCCGGGAATAGAAAAGAAAAACCACGGAATAAAAGAATTTCTCAAAGAGTTTAATCTGGGCGGAAGCCTTATTGCTCTTGGCAAAGATGGTTTTTTCTTTTCGAATATGCCCGAGCAGACGCCTGATAAACTTCTGCAGCTCAAAAAAACTTTTGCTGCTGTGGCTCCAGAAGTTCACAAAAATATTACCGGGATTCATACCGGCAGATTTGTCGGCAAAGACCTGTTTTTCTGCCTTTTCAAAATACCCGGTAAAAATGCTGCTGGCCGTAGCACTCTTCTTTTTGCAGTGGTTCTGGCTTTTTTCTGGGCTCTTGTCTTTAACCGTATTCTGCATGAAAACCTGCATGCATGTATCAGTATCAGATATGTCGTAATTGCCATCATCACCTGTTCGAATGTTTTTCCGCTGCTTATAATGGGTATTCTCGGGCAACAGTATATCGAACAGAAGCGCCAGATTCTAATTGAAGAGCGCCGCAGCGAAGCCGTGAAGTTTTTGCGGCAGATCGAGGGTGAATTCATTGCCGCGACCCATAAAATCAAGAATTTTGCCATTCAGCAGATAGATCAACTGGGTGAAACACTTCGCCATGAGACCCTGTCGCTTGAAAATACCCTTGATTTCAGAAAGAGCATGGCCAGGGTCGAAGGTAAGTTTATGATTGTTGCGAGCACCACATACCCTTCTATCAGTGATGTCGTGTTCATGGGTAAAGACAAAGCTTTTTCCATCGAAGCTCTTGTTCCATCAAGTGAATCGTCACTTGAATTCATCGAAACGGCAGATAAAAGTAAACTCGACCGGGTTAAGCTCAATCAGACCATGTGCAAGTGCGGGTCAGCTTTTATTGCTTTTTATAATGGCAGCAGCCTCGCAGAGCAGGTGCTTACCGAAGTTGAACTCATTATCGAGGCCATTTTCCAGACGAAACTGCATGCGACTTTTCATAAGTTTCTCAGGCTTCTCGAAAATGTTGAGCACATCGGCATGGGAACGGAAAAACACCCGACCTTTATGCATTTTCTCTCCTTCAATCCTGAGAATCTGGCTGATTACCTGTTTATGTTTCATTTCAATCAGGGTGTTCATGCCAGGAATTATATGACCAGCATGCATTCTCTTTTTCAGAGAAATATTCATGGCATCAAGGTTGTTTATTCTCAAGGACAGAACCTCAAGAATCTCGAAATAGCGCCATTTACCGAAAGACTGAAATTAAGGGAACTGTTTGCCAGGTTAACCTCATTTCCTCAACCGCAGGCTGAACTGATTGAACTCGATGGGCAGACCTGGGTATCTGCAGGGTTTGTCAGCAATGTCATTGGCGATAACAGTTTGATTGCGCTGTCTCCTGTCGATGAAATTGAAAAACTTCTCAGTATTGAAAAGCGACAGCTTTTCGGCATCATGCTGATAAACATCCTTCTCGTAGCGGGGATCACGCTGATTTTTGTGCAGACACTCATCAGACCGGTCAATCTGCTTCAGACCGGCACAGAAGCGATCAGAAGCCGCAACTTCGCTTTCAGAATTCCGTGGTCCGGCAAAGATGAATTCGGTAGAATGGCCCGCGTATTCAACAGCGCTCTCGCCGATCTTCAGGAAATGAGTCTGGCCCGCGATGTTCAGCAGCAGCTTTTTCCGAAGCAGCAGGTCGAAACCGGCCATTATGATCTTTTTTGTAAAACCCTCACCATGGCTGATCTTGGTGGCGATTATCTCGACACTTTTCAGCTCAACGATGAAAAATTCGTGATGGTGCTTGGCGATGTCGCCGGGCATGGGGTCGGCGCCGCCATGATTATGGCGATGGCCAAGTCTGCGATGCTCAATTCCACCGAGCTTCTCGAAAGGCCGGCCGAACTTCTCAACCGTCTGCATGATCTGATTTATCGCACCAAAAGTAAAAAGCAGAAAAAAATCATGACCTTTCAGTATGTCATGGTCGACAGCCTTGAACACAAGGTCATTTTCTCGAACGCCGGCGGCTGTAACCCTTATATAGTAAGGGCGAAAAGCAGAGCCATTGAAGAGCTTGCGGTTCCCGGTGCCGCTCTGGGCTCATTCAAAAATGCAAAGTTCAATCAGTGCGAGGTAAATCTTGAACCCGGCGACTCGATCGTTCTTTATACCGACGGTCTGGTTGAATCGCGAAATGATCAGGGCGAAGAACTTGGCTATGATAAATTTAAAAACATGCTGTTAGAAAGCCATTGCGCCGACAGCCAGCAGTTCTATGAACGCATAATGGCGGCCAACCGCCTGTGGCGCCAGAATCAGCCACCGCAGGATGACTACAGCCTCATGATTCTCAGCCGCCGCCCTGCCTGATGCTCTGAGACAACTGCCGGTGATTATTTTCATTATTCCGTTGTCAAAACCTGCACGAAAGCATTAGGCTGATTCTGGTCAAATCCATATCTAAAGGCTATGACAATTATGAAAAGAAACGCTTTTCTTTATTTGACTACCTTCATGTGCGGTGCGTCGATAATGGGCGTCGAGATCGCTTCGAGCCGCTTTATGGCACCGTATTTCGGTTCGTCGATGATCACCTGGACAATCATCATCGGCGTCATTCTCGTCGCCATCAGCCTTGGAAATTTCATTGGCGGCCGCATGGCCGATCACCAGAACCCCGAGAGCCGTCTTTACCAGCTGATTCTCTGGGCTTCGATCTGGGTGGCCCTGATTCCGATTGTCGGCAAGCACATTATCGTGGCGATTTCGGGTGCCGCTATCGTTCTTTTTCCGGAAAATCCGATCCTGGTCGGCAGTTTTCTCGCCTGTGCCGTGCTGTTTGCGGTGCCATGCGTCATTCTCGGCGCCACTTCGCCATGCATGATCAAGGTGGCAACCCGCAACCTCGATAATAACGGCCAGATTGCCGGCGAAATCTATGCTCTCTCGACGCTTGGCAGCATTTTCGGCACGTTTCTGCCGACTTTTTTGACGATTCCGACCCTTGGCACCAATCGCACCTTCTTTCTTTTTGCCGGCGTTCTGGCGCTGCTGGCTGTGTTAAATGCGCTGCGCAGCCATCTTGGTGGCGCGAAGCCCGGGGTTGCTCTGCTTCTTATTGTGATTCTGGCAGTGACGCCTTCTTCGCCGTCGTTCGCATTCTGGGAAAAGCCCCTGTGCGAAGCCGAGTCGATCTATAATTACCTGCTGATCAATCGCAAAGATGATGTGACCACTCTCTCAACGCATGTTTTTCTCGGTGTGCAGTCGATGTATGCGCCTGACATGGGCCTCACCGATCTCTGTTATGATCTGGCACTGCTGTCGCATTATTTTCTCAAGCCGGCCGAAAAGCCTGAGAAAGTGCCGGTTCTGGTGCTTGGTTTTGCCACCGGCACCTTTGCCAAGCTCTGCCGCAAATACTTTCCTGACAGTCAGATCGACGGCGTCGAAATCGACCCCGGTATCGTCGAGGCCGGCCGCAAATACTTTGCGTTGACCGATGACGATGCCAGAGTATTCGTCGATGATGGCCGGGCCTTTCTGACGAAGACCGACAAAAAATACCGCATTATCTTTCTCGACGCCTTTCAGGACGTAACCTACCCGTTTCACATGTCCACCAGAGAGTTTTTTCAGCAGCTGATGCGCAATCTCTCTGACGACGGGGTTCTGGTTATCAACGTCAACATGCGTTCGCAGATAAAGCCCGATCTTGTCAGCTATTTGACAGGTACTCTGCAGGGCCTGTTCCCGAAGGTGATGCTCTGCACGCACCCCGATTACTATAACCGCGTGTTTTTTGTTTCACGCGACGGGCAGATTTTTGACAATTTCAAAGCCAATTTCGATGCTCTGCCGATCGATCACCCGCTGTTCAAACTTACCCAGCGGGCTTTTCCCGGCCTCAAGGACGCCGAAAAGTCAGATCTGGTTCTTACCGACGACCTGGCGCCGGTAGAACTGATCGGCTTCAAGGTTCTCAACGAGCAGTTGCGCACCGCTTTCCGCGAAGTTCTCGTCAGAACCATCCTGCAACTCAAAGACGCCATTTAACAGCCGAAATTATTGAGAAGTCTTTTCAGTCAGAATGCTGGTGATCCAGCTGTTGATGCTTTTTCCGGCTTTGAGGGCAGTGCAGGCTACTCTTCTGTGAAGTTCAGAATTCAGGCGCAGAATCAGTTTGCCGGAGAACGGTTTTTCGGGTTCACGGTTATGTTTTTCACACATTGCCAGATAATCTTCAACCGAATCTTCCATGGCTTTTCGCAGTTCTGAAACACTCTTTCCCTGAAAAGTGACAACGTCGCGAATCCCGATAATTTCGCCGTGAAAAATATCAGCGGCATCATCGAATTCCACCCGGCCTATATACCCCTTGTAACTCAGCATGGCTTCACCCCGGTATTCAGCAGAAATTTTCGCACTGAAACAACAGCTCCACGGTCGGTTTCTTTTTGCGGGTGCGGGCGATGAAAGCTTGCGAATACCCCGTTGAGAATAAATCTGACACGTGACCCATTGCCTTCTTCTCTGCATGCGCCTAGAGAAATCAATAGGGATTCTATGTCTTCCCAGCTGATGTTGCTTTTCACTGGCGATGCAAAGATTGATTTGAGAACTTTGAGATTTTTGCTGTTCATATTTATGATACCACAAATAAGTATCAATGCGAAATGGTTGCTGATCGGGTTAGTTGTGCAGGTGAGCGAAGGTGGCGATGCTTTTGAGATCTCTCGTTAAAGGCCAGTCATCGGATAATTGAGCGAGAATTTCGCTTTGGGTTTCGGGGTTCAGGCTAGCAAAATTGCGTGTCAGTTCTGAGGCTGTAGCTGCAAGACGTTCCTGCCAGCGCAAAAAGTCAGCTTCATCTTCAGCGGTGTTAAGCTTTTCGAGACCGGCTCCGTATGCTGCGGCCATATACTGAAGGTATTTTGTCTGCGGCTGGTTGTGTTCGCCGTTGCGGGTGATGATGATATCGATCTTATTAGTTTTGTTGGATTTCATGGTGGTTCGATCGACCATGATTTCGAAGCCCCACTTGTCTTCGCGGTCGAAAATAAACACACGTGGCGGCCAGGCATAATCATGTGTCCAGTTGATGTGAACATGAAAGTCATTGGCAGAGAGATTTTCAAAACCCTTTTTGGGAAACTCGCCGGCAATACAGATCTCGTCATACCAGCATTTGTTGCAGGGTTCCAATTCCTGGTAGTCCAACCCGTTTTTAATCTGTTTCAGAGTATGATCGCGCAGAAAGGTGAAGGTGGTCGGGTCAGGCAGATAAACCACACTTTCATAGTAATAGACACCTTCTTTTAGCTCTATGGAGCGGTAATTGGAGTTGTATCCCGGAGCCGATACCTCGATCGAGGCTTCATTTTTATAGATCGAGATGCTGGCGGTGGCATTTTGAATCTCGGCTATCGGACTCATGCCGATCACCTGAAGTCTGAATCTGTATTCGCCACTGATAATCTGCAGAAATCTGCCTTCAGAACTCTTGTCTGCGGCCGAACAGATCAGGCCAACGAAAAGAAACGCAGCGAGAAAGCCGAAAAATTTAACTCTGAACATTTTTTCCCTCCAGTTTTTTGCCCGCGGGCATGTGTCACAGGTAAATCAACTGAAAAGCAAAAAAGGGAAAAAATATTTTTAAAATTTTTCGGGCCGCCTTTAAAAAAGTTCGCGCGGCAGCAGGTTGCGTCTACGTCAGATTCTCTGGAGTTGCAAAACAGTTACGACCTATGAGTCATTGGCTTATGCCATAGGTGTGGTATTTTATAGAGACTTCACGAAATAATAGCTGTAGATAAAATACAAAATCTGAAGGACAAAAAATGGGAGGAAATACTCAATGGTAATGGCATTGATTGTGATTTTTGCAATCATACTTGTTTTCGCGCTTATGAATGTTGGCAAACCGTCCGGGGAAACCCCCTCTGAAAGCAATGGTCAGCAGGTTTCACCAATCGCAGATATTAAATCGGCAAAGGTCGCCGACAGCAAAGATTTGAAGCGTCTTGAAGCCATGGTGCATACTGCAGCCATTGAAGATATTTCGCGCGAAATGGCATATACAAATGATCGCACGGAAATGCAGAACCGTTTGAATGGGCGTCTAAGCGAACTGATCGACGAACTGGCTGAAGAGGAAGGTTTGTCGCTTTCCAGAAATGAAAAGGATGCAATACGGAGCACGTTGATCGATGAAATGCTCGGTTTTGGCCCTCTTCAGAAATTTCTCGATGCTGGCGATGTTTCAGAAATCTGTGTGCTGAGTCATGATCAGATAACCGTGACCCGAAATTTCCATGCCGAGAAAACAGGTGCTAAATTCAATAACGCCGAACATCTCAACAACATCATAGAACGCATGACCGCGCCTTTTGGCATCCGGCTCACCCGTGCCGAACCAGTTGCAAAGGTCATGCTGCCGGGCGGCCACGAAGCCGCGATTGACCTTTCCGGCTCTGAGAAATCTTCACCCATTCTCAAAATCACAAAATCCCGATAATCGTCTTCATTCAGCTGCAACTGCTTGTTTGCTTTCACAGCAATGCCCCATGCATCTAAAGCCCCGCTCAGAAAATGGGTTAAAAAAGCATGCCGTTAAGCACTGAAGTAGCCGGATTAAATCAGAACACCCGGCCGGATTTTCAAGAATACGCACTCTTGTTTCACTTACAACCGGCATAATTGGCGGTATATTCGTCACCGCTGCAGGAAAATATAAATGGTAATCTCAATTTCTTTAAAAGCTCTCTAAAAACTATTCCAGAGGCTTTTTCTCGTCATATACGACTTTGTGCGGTCTGACGGTGAAGAACACAACCGATTTGGCCGGCAAATCCTGATTGCAATAACGGCAGGGCTTTTCTTTCTCAGGAAATAGCTCTTTGCATTCCTCACAGATCGCAAAAATAATGCGGAAATTTTTATCAACGCGCTTGCTGCGCAACCCTCTTAAATCATGTCCAGGAAGATTCCTGAGAGGTTCTGTGTTGTTATACGGGTCTGCCAGAATGCTTTTAACCTTTTTTTCTATCTGACTCTTCATTGAAGCGTAGGTTTTAACATCCTTGGCGAATTGTGGTTTGTAATAAGGAATAAAGCTCATTTCTTACCAAACACTTCCTCGTGGGAAAGTAGCTTCTTTTCGTTTCTGGCTTTTTTAATTCCCGCCATCAGATGATCGCTTTTAAGAATCAGTTCTGTTTCATCCTCAAGTTGCCTGGCGTCGTATTTCTCGCGCAGCAGATCGATGGCAGACCTTATCACTTCAGAAATAGAAACCTTTTTGTGGCTCTTTTTACCGATAACGAAGGCCATATTTTCCAGAAAGTCATGCTGATCAGATTCCAGGTAAATTTGTGTTCTTTTCATTGGTCACCTCTATATACATTATAAAGCCATGATGTATATTTGTCAAAAAAACAGCACGCGGCCCACGTCCTTAACCTTGCCGGCACTCCGGCAACTTTACCGCCTCTGCCACCTCCGGCCACCATCCCGGCCAGGTCG